>Ga0194132_10007643_pt1 | contig 15973 bp, 16 predicted proteins | sample TA2KigOf80mmetaG_FD_148612 | JGI IMG/M metagenome (GOLD analysis project Ga0194132, IMG submission 148612) | Freshwater microbial communities from Lake Tanganyika, Tanzania - TA2015054 Kigoma Offshore 80m | ecosystem: Environmental > Aquatic > Freshwater > Lake | place: Tanzania: Lake...
GCCGGCGTGCAGGCGCGCCAGCGCCGAAGCGAGCCACAGCGGCTGGCCGGTCAGCTCGGCGCCCAGACGATCGGCCTCGTACTCGCGGCTGCGGCTGATCGCCATCTGCACCAGCGCGGCGGCGAGCGGCGCCAGGATCATCATGGCGATGCCCAGGATCGGGTTCATCAGCGGCCGGCCGTTCTCGTCGCGGCCGCCGCCCATCATGCCGCCGAACGAGGCGAGCATGCCGATGGCGCCCGACAGCGTGGCGGCGATGGTCATGATCAGCGTGTCGCGATGGCGCACATGGCCGAGCTCGTGCGCCATGACGCCGGTGATCTCCTCGCGGCTGAGATGGCGCAACAAGCCGGTGGTCGCCGCCACCGCGGCATGCTCGGGATCGCGGCCGGTGGCGAAGGCGTTGGGCTGCTCCTCGTCGATGATGTAGACGCGCGGCATCGGCAGGCCGGCGCGCTGGGCCAAGGTCTGCACGATGCCATAGAGCTCGGGCGCTTCGTTCGGCCCGACCTCCTGGGCATTGCTCATGCGCAGCACCATCTTGTCGCTGTTCCAGTAGGCGAACAGGTTCATGCCGAGCGCCACGATCAGCGCCAGGACGAGGCCGGACTGGCCACCCAGAAGGTAGCCGACGACCAGGAAGAAGCCGGTCAGGACGGCCAGGAGCAGGGCGGTACGAAAGTAGTTCATGGCGGCAAAGATGGTTTCCAACTGTGGCGAATCAAGGCAGGGACCGGCATCATGCCGCCATGACCGAGCCCAAGAAACCCACCGCCGAGACGGCCAATACCGAGCCGCCCAAGCCCACCCCGCCGCCGCAGCCCAAGAAGGTCGAGGAGAAGATTATCGAGATTGGGGGCCCGCCCGGCCCCGAGCCCACGCGCTACGGCGATTGGCAGTTCAACGGCAAGGTGACGGACTTTTAGGCTTGCCGACTGTAAAGTTGAACTTTACAGTCGGACATAGTGATCGGCAGCTTTAGCCACAGGGGATTGAAGGAGCTGTTCGAGTCCGGGCGATCATCCAAGGTCGCTCCGGCTTTACAGCGACGCATCATCGTTCGGCTCGACGCACTGCACGCCGCAACCGTCTTAGAGGAGCTGCGGCAACCAGGGTTCGACTTTCACGCTCTCCATGGCAAGCCGCAGCGCTACACGATCCACGTCAACAGACCGTGGTGCATTACGTTCGAATGGTCCGATGGCACGGCCGCGAGAGTGGACTTGGAACAGTATCACTAGCTCAGGAGTGAATATGACCGAATTATCTGCTCGCCGGCCGGCACGGGCGCCGACGCATCCGGGAGAGTTGATGCGGGAAATCATCAAGGAGCACGTGCGTCTTTCGGTGACGGAGGCGGCCCGTCGCATGGGGGTGAGCCGCCAGGCGCTGCACGCCGTGCTGCGCGGCCGCAGCGCGGTGTCGGCCGACATGGCGCTGCGCTTCGCTCAGCTCACCGGTGGCCGGCCCGAGCTGTTCCTGCACATGCAGGAGAAGTGCGATCTTTGGATGGCGCGGCTACGTCTTGGCGTCAGGCTGTCGAAGATCGCGCCCGTCACCTCCAAACGAGCGGCCTGAGCGATGCGCACCGACATCTTCCATCCCGACTTCAAGGCCGCGCCGTGGTGGTGGGAGGCGTGGCGGCCCAACAACGCGCTGTCGCAGGATCCGCCGGCCAAGACCGACGTGGTGATCGTGGGCGCGGGCTACGGCGGGCTGGCGACCGCGCTTGAGCTGCGGCGCAACGGCGTCGGTGCGGTGGTGCTGGAGCGCGGCGATTTCGGCGTCGGCGCCTCGACGCGCAACGGCGGCATGATCTCGGGCGGCGTCAACATGGGCAAGGGGCTGGGCGGCAAGAGCCAGGCGGCCGACGAGTTCGAGGCCAAGAAGGCGGCGTTCCTGGGCGCCGGCGCCGATTCGCTCAGCGTCCTCGAGGACATCATCGCCCGCGAGAACATCGAGTGCGGCGTCATCAAGAAAGGCCGTTTCGTCGGCGCCTGGACGCCCAAGCACTATGCCGAGCAGGCGGCCAAGGTCGACATGTTCAACAAGTACGCCGATGTCGGCGCCGAGATGGTGCCGCGCGAGCGGCAGCGCGAGTTCATCGCCTCGGACTACTATTTCGGCGGCATGTACGCCCGCCGCTCGGGTCACCTGCATCCCGCCCTCTACTACAAGGGCCTGCTCGAGGCGGCGGACCGCGCCGGCGCCGTGCTGTGCGCCAACGTCGAGGCCGAGCGCACCGAGAAGGTGACCAACGGCTGGCGCGTGCTGACGGCAAAGGGCCCGATCGAGGCCAAGGAAGTCGTGGTCGCGACCAACGGCTACACCGGCGATCTGACGCCGCGGCTGAAGCGGCGCGTCGTGCCGGTGGCGAGCCACATCATCGCCACCGAGGAGCTGCCCGAGCACGCCAGCAAGCTCATTCCCGAGCTGCGCTCAATCGCCGACACCAAGCGCGTGCTGACCTACTATCGGCCGTCGCCCGACGGCAAGCACCTGATCTTCGGCGGCCGCGCCCGCTTCACCGCGGCGCCGCCCGAGGTCAGCGCACCGGTGCTGTACCGCTACATGATCGACCGCTTCCCGCAGCTCGCCGGCATCCGCATCACCCACGTGTGGACCGGCAACGTCGCCTTCGCGCTCGACTACATGCCGCACATGGGCACCGACCAGGGCCTGCACTACCTGCTCGCCTGCAACGGCAACGGGGTCGCCATGATGACCTATCTCGGCACGCAGACCGCCAAGAAGATCGCCGGCGGCCGCAACGTGCCGGTCAATCCGCTGGACGGCCGCGACTTCCCCGAGCACGCGCTGTACAACGGCGATCCCTGGTTCCTGCCCATGATCGGCGCCTGGTATCGCACGCGCGATTGGATCGACCGCAAGTTCGCCGCCTGAGGAAGACATCGATGTCCGTGCTGCTGATCGACACGCCGCTGCCCGGCGTGCGCCGCCTCACCCTCAATCGGCCGGAGAAGCGCAATGCGCTGAACAACGAGCTGCGCTCAGCGATCTTCCGCACCCTCGAAGCCCATGACGGCGAGGCCGAGGTCAAGGTCACGGTGATCCGCGGCGCCGGCCCCGCCTTCTGCTCGGGCTACGACCTCGCGGCCGATAATCGCAAGGGCCAGCCCTACCATTCGGCCGGCGGGCTGGGCCAATGGTCGCGCCATGTCGTCGAAGGCTGGTTCGGCGTCTGGGATCTCGCCAAGCCGGTGATCGCCCAGGTGCATGGCTACTGCCTGGCCGGCGGCACCGAGCTCGCGACCGCCTGCGATCTGGTCTACGTCGCCGACGATGCCCAGATCGGCTACCCGCCGGTGCGGCTGATGAGCCCGCCCGACATGCAGTTCCATCCCTGGCTGATGGGCATGCGGCAGGCGATGGAATCGATGCTGACCGGCGATGCCCTGTCGGGCCGCGACGCAGCCGCCAAAGGCTGGGCGACGCGGTCCTATCCTGCGGCCGACCTGGAGCGCGAGGTGCTGGCGGTGGCCGAGCGCGTCGCCAAGCTGCCGACCGAGCTTGCCCAGATCAACAAGCGCTCGGTGCATCGCGCCATGGAGATCGCCGGCCTGCGCGCCGCGATCCGCGCCGGCACCGAGATTCAGGCGCTGGCCTTTCAGACCGAGGCGAGCAAGGAGTACATGGGCCGCTTCCGCCGCGACGGCGAAAGCGTGTCGCGCCTGCTCAGCGAGCGCGACACCACGTTCGGCGACTATCGCGAACGCGGCCGCGGGCGCGAACGCGGCCGCGGGCGCGACCGTGGCTGAGCTGCCCGTCACCCTGGCGGATGTCAGGGCCGCCGCCCAGCGCATCGGCGAGGCCGTCGTCCGCACGCCTTGCCTGCGCAGCGAGACCCTGTCGCGCATCGCCAAGGCCGACATCTGGGTCAAGTTCGAGAACCTGCAGTTCACCGCATCGTTCAAGGAACGCGGCGCGCTGAACACGCTCCTGCAACTGTCGGCCGAAGAGAAGAAGCGCGGCGTGATCGCCATGTCGGCCGGCAACCACGCGCAGGGCGTAGCCTACCATGCCGGCCGTCTCGGCATCCCGGCAACCATCGTCATGCCCTCCTTCACGCCCAACAGCAAGGTCGAGCACACCAAGGGGCACGGCGCGCGCATCATCCTGCACGGCGACACGCTGGCCGAGGCGGGCCGCGAGGCGCATCGCCTGGCCGACGCCGAACGGCTGGTGTTCGTCCATCCTTACGACGATCCGCGCATCATCGCGGGCCAGGGCACGGCGGCGCTGGAGATGCTGCAGGACGCGCCGCTGATCGACACGCTGGTGATCCCGGTCGGCGGCGGCGGGCTGATCTCGGGCTGCGCCGTGGCGGCCAAGGGGTTGAAGCCCGAGCTGAAGGTGATCGGCGTCGAGACCGCGAGCTATTCGGCGATGCGCCAGATCCTGGCCAGCGAGCCGGTGGCGACGGGCGGCGACACCATCGCCGAGGGCATCGCCGTCACCGACATCGGCAAGCTGCCGCTCACCATCGCCCGCGCCCTGCTCGACCGCGTCGTCGCGGTCGACGAGGTGATGATCGAACGGGCGATCGCGCTGCTGCTCGAGGTCGAGAAGACGGTGGCCGAAGGCGCGGGCGCGGCCGGCCTCGCCGCAATGCTCGCCCATCCGCAGCTGTTCGCCGGCCGGCACGTCGGCATCGTGTTGAGCGGCGGCAACATCGACACCCGCCTGCTCGCCTCGGTGCTGCTGCGCGGCCTGGTGCGCGACGGCCGCATCGTGCGCCTGCGGCTGATGATCGGCGACCTGCCGGGCCAGCTCGCCCGCGTCGCCGGCCTGATCGGCAAGGCAGGCGGCAACATCGTCGACGTCCAGCACCAGCGCCTGTTCGGCGCGGTGGTCGCCAAGCGCACCGAGCTCGACGTCACGGTCGAGACGCGCGGCCGCGCCCATGTCCGCGAGCTGGTGGCGGCGCTGGAAGCCGACGGCTTCAAGGTCCGGGTGCTGGAGGGCGCGGAGGCGTGAAACGCATCGCTACGCTGCTGCTGGCCTCGGCGCTCGCAGGCCCGGCCCACAGCCAGGCCGTGAACGCGCCGGCCACGAGTTTCCTGGACTGCGGTGTCCTGAAAGCGGCGAGCGCGCGAACCTCCGCGGCGAGCGTCCAGTGGACCATCGCCGGGCCCTCGGGCAAGACCACAGAGACCGGCATCCTGCGCAACGGGCCGCGTTTCGAATGCATTGCCGGCGCCGTGCTGGTCGTGGAGTTCACCTCGACGGCCGGCCATTCGTTCTTCGAGGCTTATTTCCCGGACGGCACCAACATCGGCTACGGCCGCCAGCAGATCGACCGCCGGGGCGGCCGCTTCGTCCTTCCCGTTCAGGCCAAGGCCCGGATCGCGGCAGCCTACCGGACGGCGCTCGACTATCACTGCCGCCTCGAGATGCCGGCCGACCCGATCCCGCCGGCGGCTCGGGCGGACTGTATCTCGTAGGACCGAGAAGCATGCCTACAGCGTGCGCTTGAGATCAGTCCTCGCGAGGTCGTTGCCTTTGAACAGCAACGGCCAGTCAAGCACTTTTGCCAGCGCGTAGGCGCAGCAATCGCCGAAGTTCAGCGCGGCGGCATGTCGGCCCTTGCCGTAACGTCGATAGGCATCGCGAGCGCCTTCGATGTGGGCTGCGTCGAAGGCGACGACGACCAGGCCCAACGATTCCAAGAGTCGGTCGAGATCATGGCATCCCGCCCTGCCTTGTCGGCTCTCTGCCACCATCGAGGCTTCAAAGAAGTTCGGCGCCGCGATCCGTGGACCGTCAGCGGCCAATATCATCGCGGCGAACTCTGCTTTCTCAGGCTCGTTCAGAAGAATTGCGATGAGTGCCGAGCTGTCGACGACGATCAATCGAACATGCCCTTGTCATTGTAGCCGAGAATCTCCTCCACGCTCTTGTCGCTCAAGGGCGGCCGGGAATTGAAGCGCCGCACGATGGCATCTACTTCCTTGAGGCGGCGCTCGCGATTCGTCTTGGCCTCGAGTTCCTTGAGCTTGCCGTCGGCCAGCTCGATCACGGTCGCCGTCATGCTCTTGCCGAGCAGCTTGGAAACGCGGCGCAGCTTGCGCTCAGCCTCGACGCTCTTGATGCTGACACCCATGGCATCCACCGAATTCTAGAATGTCGCAGTTTATTCTAGAAAGCGACCTCTTACAACGCACACCCGATGCCTCTATAGACCCCGCCATGTCCGCCAGCGCCCGATACGTGCCGTCGCCCACGCCCGATCTCGCCCGCATCGCGCGCGCCCTGATCTCGGTGTCCGACAAGACCGGCCTGATCGAGCTGGGCCGGGCTCTGGCCGCGCACGGGGTCGAAATCCTGTCGACCGGCGGCTCGGCCAAGGCGCTGCGCGACGCCGGCCTCGCGGTGATCGAGGTGAGCGACCACACCGGCTTTCCCGAGATCATGGACGGCCGGGTGAAGACCCTGCAGCCCGCCATCCATGGCGGCATCCTGGCGCGGCGCACCGACGCGGGACACCAGAAGGCGATGGCCGATCACAAGATCGCCGGCATCGATCTGGTGGTGGTGAACCTCTATCCCTTCGAGGCCACGGTGGCGCGCGGCGCCGACTTCGCGACGTGCGTGGAGAACATCGACATCGGCGGCCCGGCGCTGATCCGCGCCTCGGCCAAGAACCACGACTTCGTGACGGTGGTGGTCGATCCCGCCGACTACGCCGCGGTGATCGCCGAGATGAAGCCGCAGCAGGGCGCCACGACCTTGGCGCTGCGCCGCACGCTGGCGGCCAAGGCCTATGCCCGCACCGCGTCGTATGACGCCGCGATCGCGAGCTGGTTCGCCAAGCAACGAGGCAAGCCCTTCCCCGAGCGGCTGACCGTCACCGCCGAGCGCGTGCAGACGCTGCGCTACGGCGAGAACCCGCATCAGCAGGCGGCGTTTTACTCCGACGGCAGCCGGCGCCCAGGCGTCGCAACGGCGCGCATGGTCCAGGGCAAGGAGCTTTCCTACAACAACATCGGCGACACCGAGGCGGCCTACGAATGCGTCGCGGAGTTCGCCGAGCCGGCGGTGGTGGTGATCAAGCACGCCAATCCCTGCGGCGTAGCGATCGCCAAGGACCAGTACGACGCCTATCTCAAGGCCTATGCCTGCGATCCGGTGTCGATCTTCGGCGGCATCGTCGCCGTCAACACCAAGCTGGAAGCGCGCACCGCCGAGGCGCTGTCGAAACTCTTCCTCGAAGTGGTGATCGCGCCCGACGCCACGGACGAGGCGCTGGCGATCCTCGCCAAGAAGAAGGCCGTGCGCGTGCTGCTCGCTGGTAGCCTGCCCGATCCGCGCTCGCCCGGCATGATCATGAAGAGCGTGGCCGGCGGCTATCTGCTGCAGACGCGCGACAACGGCCATGTCGCCAGGAGCGACCTCGAGGTCGTGACCAAGCGATCCCCCACCGCGAAAGAACTCGACGATCTGTTGTTCGCCTTCACGGTTGCCAAGCATGTGAAGTCGAACGCCATCGTCTACGCCAAGGACGGCGCCACGGTGGGCGTCGGCGCCGGCCAGATGAACCGCCGCGATTCCTCGCGCATCGCCGCCATCCGCGCCGCCGAAGCCGGCGAGACGGCCAAGCTCGCGCAAAGCCCGGCGGTCGGCAGCGTCGTCGCCTCCGACGCCTTCTTCCCCTTCGCCGACGGCCTTTTAGCCGCCGCCGAGGCCGGCGCCACCGCCGTGATCCAGCCCGGCGGCTCGATGCGCGATCAAGAGGTGATCGACGCCGCCGACGCCCAGGGGCTCGCCATGGTGTTCACCGGGATACGGCACTTCCGGCATTGAGACCTGCCGAAGGCCGCGCTGCCGGTTGGCCAAGACCGTCGCCTGCGGATCGGCAAAGACGATCGGAGAGAGTCCGATTCTGTCGCATCGTGTCCCACCCTGAGTCAGCTCGGCCTCCTTCGATCGTTGGATCGAAGGAGGCGTTGCGGAGGGACAGCAGCCGTCGACGGTCAGCGCTCGGCCGGCAGCTCGATGCCGTCGACGGTGAAGGACGGAGCAGCCTGGCGGCTGCCGTGGCTGTCTAGGCCGTTCAGGCTGATGCCGTTGGGGGGCACAAACGGACCGAGGGCCTGCGCCGGGGCGGCGATGGCGGTGGCGATCAGGGCGGCGGTGGCGGTGGCGAGGATGGTCTTGAACATTGTCGGTCTCCCTTGAGGTGTGCGGCCCGGCGCGACGCCGTCCGTCGATGGGAGCACTGTGAGCCCGCTCGGTTGCCGTTTGATTGCGTCAAGCGGCGATTTGGTCTCGTCGGTTGCGCGAGGGCGGGCCGCCATTCGTCGATGGCGGCACCGCAGGCGCTCGACCTGCCGGTCTTCCCGATCGAGGACCGCGGGCACGAGATGCTCTTGAAGGGCTGGGCCCTGGCTGGCTTGGTCAACCGCTGACAGAATGCCGCCGATGGACCTCGTCGCGCCCACGCTCGATCGTCTGCCGGCCTACGCCGACGCGCTCGCCCGCGGTTTCTTCGCCGACAACCACCGGCGCGAAGCCTCGGCGCGCGAGGAGTTGGCCGAGATCGCGGCCGACCCGGCGGCCTTCGTCGCCTCGCTCGACGATCCGGCCGCCGTCGGCCCGCCGATGATCCTGCCCGACGGCTCGCGGGCGCCGCGCCTGCCCAGCCGCCGACTGTGGATGTGGGACGGCGAGGGTTTCGGTGGCCAGGTCACGCTGCGCTGGCAGGCCGGCACGGCAGCGTTGCCCGACTACTGCCCGGGCCATGTCGGCTACGCCGTCGTCGCCTGGAGGTACGGCCAGGGCCTTGCCACCCGCGCGCGCGCCCTCGCCTTGCCCGAGATGCGCGCTCTCGGCCTGCCGCATATCGAGCTGATCACCGCGTTCGACAACCTCGCCTCGCAGAAGGTCATCCTGGCCAACGGCGGCACACTGGTCGAACGCTTCCGGGCCGGCCCGGCCTACGGCCATCGCGAGGGCTTACGCTTTCGGATCGCTCTGTAGCGGCCGGTCGCCGCCATCGCCGGTCGCGACGCCGACCCTGAAAGCGCCGGGCAGGATCGACACCTCGAGCGGCAGGCGGCCCACCGTCTCGCCGTCGAGATCGACCAGGGTAGGCATGGCCGCGTCGAAGCGGAACGACGTTCCCCTGGTCATGCGCACCTTGGGATGCCGGGCGTGCGCGCCGCTGTAGAGCTTGGGCATCACCGACATGAGCGCGCCGAGCCGCGACAGGTCGCCCATCTCGATCAAGTCGAGCACGCCGTCGTCGAAGCGCGCGCCGGGCAGGAGCTTCATGCCGCCGCCGCCATTCTCGGTGTTGCCGATCATGGCGGTGAACAGCCGGCGCGTGCCGTGCGCCCGGCCGTCGATCGCGACCGCGACATCGCGATGGCGGTAGCCCAGGATCACCGGCGGCGCCATCAGCAGATAGGCGATCTCGCCCAGCTTCTTCAGCCAGCGCGAGCGCGAGGTGCGGTAGCTGACATCGGCCGCCGCGCCGAAGGTCACGATGAGATAGCCGAAGCGCTCGGCCGGCCGGCCGTCGAGGCCGAGACAGCGCACGCGCAACAGATCGATCGCGCGGCTGTGCGGGCTCGCCGCGGCGTCGAAGGCAAGACCGGGCGCCGCGAGATGGCCGAGCGCGCGGCAAAGCTCGTTGGCCGTGCCGCCAGGGATCGGGCAGAGCACGGCGTCGGCCGCGAGCAGTCGGCCCGACGGATCGAGCAGGCCGTTCAGCGTCTCGTTCACCGTGCCGTCGCCGCCCACCGCCACGAACCGCCGGGCGCCGCGGCCGAGCGCCTGGCGGGCCAGCTCGGTGGCGTGGCCGGGCGCTTGGGTGAACAACGGCTCGAAGGCGCCCAGCCGCCGCTGCAGCTCGGCCTGGATCGCCGGCCAACGCGTCCGTGCCCGGCCCTTGCGGGCGGCGGGATTGACGATCACGGCAACGGTCATGGCCTCTCCTATGCTGACAGAAACTGGCAGCAGATCATGGTAGAAAGGTAGCGTGTCGCGTGCCCAACGTCTCCTCGACCTGATCCAGGTGCTGCGCCGCCATCGCCATCCGGTGAGCGGCGCCACGCTCGCCGAGGCGACCGGCGTATCGCTGCGCACGCTCTATCGCGACATCGAGGCACTGAAGGCGCAAGGCGCCCACATCGACGGCGAGGCGGGCGTGGGCTTCGTGCTGCGGCCGGGCTTCATGCTGCCGCCCTTGATGTTCAGCGAGGAGGAGATCGAGGCGCTGGTGCTCGGCTCGCGCTGGGTGCATCAGCGCGCCGACCGGGCGCTGGCTGACGCGGCGGCCAATGTGTTGGCCAAGATCGGCGCCGTGTTGCCCAAGGATCTGCGCGAGACGCTGGACGAATCCGGCCTGCTGATCGGGCCGGGCGATCCGATCGCGGCAGGCGACGCGCAACTGCCCAAGATCCGCCAGGCCATCCGCACCGAGCGCAAGCTCGGCCTCGCCTACCGCGACACCAGCGGCGCCGCCAGCAAGCGCACGATCTGGCCGTTCGCGCTCGCCTTCTTCGAGAAGGTGCGGGTGGTCGTGGCGTGGTGCGAGCTACGCCAGGACTACCGCCACTTCCGCACCGACCGCATCGTCGTGCTCTCGCTCACCGAACAGCGCTGTCCGCGCCGCCGCCAGGCCGTGCTCAAGGAATGGCGCGAGCGCGAGGCGACCAAGGAAGCGTGACTGCTGCCAGTATCTGACAGTTGCCGCGCCTAGGGTGTCCTCATCGGAATCGAGGAGAACACCATGAGCAAGAACTGGCTGGCCGTCGCCTCCGCCGAGCATGTCGAGATCGGCCGGCACGGCGGCTTCATGCAAGTGAGCCACGGCAAGGCGACGCCGCTGCGCCGCATCCAGCCGGGCGACCGGATCGTCTACTACTCGCCCAACCGCACCTACTCGGCGAGCCATGCGCGGCGCGGCGACGACCGGCTGCAAGCCTTCACCGCCATCGGCACGGTGAAGCCGGGCAAGCCCTACCAGGCCGACATGGGTTTCGGCTTTCGGCCGTTCCGCCGCGACGTCGACTGGCACGACGCCGAGGCCATGCCGCTCGCGCTCCTCCAGGCGCGGCTTGCCTTCACGCAAGAGCCGAACTGGGGCTACCGGCTGCGCCAGGGGCTGATCGAGATCACCGAGGCCGACATGACGCTGATCGCCGAGGCGATGTTCACAGCCGTGGCAACACCTCGTCGGCAAGCAGCCTGAAAGTGTCGCGGCTGAGCGGGGCGGCCATCAGATAGTTGAGGCCGATCTCCGCGCGCAGGCGGGCGAGCTCAGCGACCACCGAGGCGGGCGTGCCGTGCAGGATGACATGATCGACATAGTGGCCGACGGGATCGCCGCCGATATAGACGCGCGGCAGGCTCTTGCGATGGGCGTGCTGCGGGCCGGCGTAGGAATCGACCAGCCACTGCGCGCTGCGCTCGGCCACGGCGCGCGCCTCGGCGGCGGTCGGCGCGAGCGCGAGCAGCCGCGCCATGGGGATGTCGCGGCCGGCATCGGAGAAGCCCGCCTGGGCGAGCTTGTCGGCGTAGCGGCGCCGCTTGCCGCCCAGCTCGGCGGTGGTCGAGTGCGGATCCATCAGGATGGAAAAGCCGCGGCTCGCCGCCCAGTCGATCGCCGATTCGGAGGTCGCCGCCATCCAGGTTGGCGGATGCGGCGCCTGCAAGGGCTTGGGCAGCACCTCGACGCCGTCGAAGGAGAAATGCCGGCCTCGATAGGTCAGGCGCTCCTGTGTCCAAGCCTGCAGGACGATCTCGACGGCCTCGCGAAACCGTTCGGCGCTTTCCTCCATGGGCACGCCGAAGGCGTCGAACTCGGAGGCGGCGAAGCCGCGCCCGGCGCCCCAGTTGACCCGGCCGCCCGACAGCATGTCGAGCAATGCCACCTCCTCGGCCAAGCGCAGCGGGTGGTAAAGGGCGGCGAGCGACACCGCCGTGCCGATGCGCAGCCGCGTGGTGCGCGCGGCGGCCAGCGTGCCCAGCATGTGCACCGAGGGGCAGACGCTGTAGGTCGTGAAATGGTGCTCGGCCAGCCACACCGCGTCGAAGCCGCCGCGGTCCATGATCGCGATGCGCTCCAGGGCGCGATCGTAGACCTCGGGCAACGAGCCGCGCCGGCCGGGCCAACTGAAGAACTGCAGCACGCCGACTTTCATGAGCTTTCCGGCCTCTCCCCGTCTTTGCGAGTAGACCACGGGCTGCGAGCGGCGCGCCATCGGCGAAAACGGGCATTCACTCAGCGCCTGCCGCTACCGCCGGCGCAATTGACAGTGAACCGCAGTGCAACCACATGTGTAGGGCGCGATGCCGATTCCGCGAGGGAGTTGCTTTTGTCCATTCGTCGCCTCGCTCTCCTCATCACCGCCCTTCTCGCGATGGCATCGCCGGCCTCGGCTCAGGGCGGCCCGCCGGCCATGCCGGTTACCGTCGCGCCACCGATGGCCAAGCGGGTGACTCAGTGGGACGAGTTCTCGGGACGGTTCGAGGCGGTCGCCTCGGTCGAGGTGCGCGCCCGCGTCTCGGGCTTCATCGACAAGCTGCATTTCCGCGACGGCCAGCTCGTCAATGTCGGCGATCTGCTGTTCTCGATCGACAAGCGGCCCTACGAGATCGCGCTGGAAAGCGCCCAGGCCGAGGTGGCGCGCAACAAGGCGCAAGTCGAATTGGCCGAGCTGCAGGTCGAGCGCGGCGCCTCGCTGATCAAGTCGCGGACCATCACCGATGCCGAGTACGACCAGCGCAAGGCCAACCTCAACGTGGCGCGCGCCCAGCTCAAGGCGGCCGAGGCCGCCGTGCGCGGCGCCGAGCTCAATCTCGACTGGACCGACGTGCGCGCCCCGCTGGCCGGCCGCATCTCCGACCGCAAGGTCGATGCCGGCAACCTGATCCAGGGCGGCCAGCAGGGCGCCACCATGCTCGCCACCATCGTCACGCTCGATCCGATCCGCTTCGTGTTCGACGTCTCCGAATCCGACTACCTGCGCTACACCCGCCTGTACCTTTCGGGCGCCATGGCCTCGTCGCGCGATTCGCTGAGCCCGGTGCGCATTCGCCTGGCCGACGAGGCGGAATGGACGCGGCCCGGCAAGGTCGACTTCGTCGACAACAGCCTCAGCCCGCGGTCGGGCACCATGCGGACCCGCGCCGTGGTCGAGAACAAGGATCAGCTCCTGACGCCCGGCGTGTTCGGCCGCGTGCAGTTGTTCGGCGGCGAGTACGACGCACTGTTGGTGCCCGATTCGGCGATCGTGTCGGATCAGGCGCGCAAGATCGTGTTCACGGTCGGCGAGAACAATGTCGTGCAGGCCAAGCCGGTGACGCTCGGCCCGCTGATCGACGGGCTGCGCGTGGTGCGTGATGGCCTACTGCCGACCGACAATGTCGTGCTGGACGGGCTTGCCAATCCGATGGTGCGGCCGGGCGCCAAGGTCGTGCCGCAGAAGGGCCAGATAAAGACCGCCGACGCCAAGGCCGGCTGACGGCGATCCGGCGTATGCGTTTCTCCCACTTCTTCATCGAGCGGCCGATCTTCGCTTCGGTCCTGTCGATCATCATCCTGATCGTGGGCGGCATCGCCCAGCGCAACCTGCCGGTCGCCGAGTATCCCGAGATCGCGCCGCCCACGGTGAGCGTCACCGCGAGCTATCCCGGCGCCTCGGCCGAGGTGATCGCCGAGACCGTGGCGACGCCGCTCGAGCTCGAGATCAACGGCGTCGACGGCATGCTCGACATCACCTCGCAGGCGACCAGCGACGGACAATTGACGATCGAGGTGGTGTTCAAGCCCGGCGTCAATATCGACCAGGCCCAGGTCAACGTGCAGAACCGCGTCGCCATCGCCATGCCGCGGCTGCCGCTGGACGTGCAGCGGCTGGGCGTGGTGGTGCGCAAGGCCTCGCCCGACCTGATGATGGTCGTGCACATGACGTCGCCCGACGGCAGCCGCGACCAGCAATACATCTCCAACTACGCCTCGCTCTACGTCAGGGACGTGCTGGGCCGCATCGACGGCGTGGGCAACGTCTTCGTGTTCGGTGCGCGCGATTTTTCGATGCGCGTCTGGCTCGACCCGGCGCGGGTGGCGGCGAGAAACCTGACGCCGAGCGAAGTCATGGCGGCGATGCGCGCCGCCAACCTGCAGGTCGCGGCCGGCGCCATCAACCAGGCGCCGGCGGTGTCGCCCGGTGGCTTCACGCTTTCGGTACAGACCCTGGGGCGGCTGAAGAAATCCTTTCCGGCCGGCCTCGACTATTCGGTGGTCTACAACCCGACCGACTTCATCCAGGCCTCGGTCGATGCCGTCGTGCGCACTCTGTTCGAGGCGCTGGTCCTGGTCGTGATCGTGGTCATCGTGTTCCTGCAGACCTGGCGGGCGGCGATCATTCCGCTGATCGCCATCCCGGTGTCGCTGATCGGCTCGTTCGCGGTGATGGCCGCAGTCGGCGTGTCGTTCAACACGCTGTCGCTGTTCGGCCTGGTGCTGGCGATCGGCATCGTGGTCGACGACGCCATCGTCGTGGTCGAGAACGTCGAGCGCTACCTCGCCCAGGGCATGTCGCCCAAGGAGGCGGCGCACAAGACCATGGACGAGGTCGGTGGCGCCCTGATCGCCATCTCGCTGGTGCTGATCGCGGTGTTCGTGCCGACCGCCTTCATCACCGGCCTGCAGGGTTCGTTCTACAAGCAGTTCGCCATCACCATCGCGGCCTCGACGGCGATCTCGGCCATCGTATCGCTGACGCTGTCGCCGGCGCTCGCCGCCCTGCTGCTCAAGACACATGCTCTGTCGGAAGCGGAAAAGACCAAGCCCGGCTTGGTCGAGCGGCTGGCCTGGCCGATCACCTGGTTCTTTCGGCTGTTCAACCGCGGCTTCGAATGGCTGGCCGATTTCTACGGCCGCGCCACCGCCCGGCTGATCCGTCTGTCGACCGTCGTGTTGGCGATCTATGGCGGCTTGCTCGGGCTCACCGGCTACCGCCTGGCCGTGACACCGACCGGCCTGATCCCGCAGCTCGACCGCTCCTACCTGATCGTCGCCATGCAACTGCCGGCCGGAGCGACGCTCGAGCGCACCGACCGGCTGATCCGCCAGGCGTCGGACCTGATCACGGCGACGGCCGGCGTCGAGCATGCCGTGGCGTTCGTCGGCTTCGACGGCGCCACCTTCACCAACGCGCCCAACACCGGCGTCATCTTCGTCACCCTGAAGCCGTTCGAGGAGCGGCGCGATCGGCCAACCGACGCGATCCTGGCCGAGCTGCGCGGCAAGATGTTCTCGTTGCGCGAGGCCTTCGTGTTCGTGATCGAGCCGCCCTCGGTGCCGGGCATCGGCACCGGCGGCGGGCTGAAGGGCTACGTCCAGGACCGCGCGGCGCGCGGCCTGCCGGCGCTCGAAGGGGCGGCCTGGGCGCTGGCCGGCGCGGCCGGCCAGACGCCCGGGCTCACCCAGGCCTTCACACTGTTCAACACGCGCACGCCGCAGATCTGGGCCGAGATCGACCGCACCAAGGCCGAGCAGCTCGGCGTGCCGATCGGCCGCGTGTTCGAGGCGCTGTCGATCTACATGGGCTCGGCCTACGTCAACGATTTCAATATCCTGGGCCGCACCTATCGCGTGACGGCGCAGGCCGACGATCCCTATCGGCTGACCGTGCGCGACGTGGCCAACCTCAAGACCCGCAGCACCAGCGGCGAGATGGTGCCGCTGGGCTCGGTCGCCACCTTCTCCGACACGACCGGACCCTATCGTGTGGCGCGCTACAATCTCTATCCGGCGGCCGAGGTCCATGTTTCCTTGCAGCCCGGCTTCTCGTCCGGCCAGGGCATCGCCGCCATGGAGAAGCTCGCCGGCGACACCGCGATCCTGGCCTTCGGGCTGGCCGTGGTGTTCGTGTTCCTGCTGCTGGCGGCGCTCTACGAGAGCTGGCTGTTGCCGCTCGCCGTCATCCTGATCGTGCCG
>Ga0194132_10007644_pt1 | contig 15969 bp, 14 predicted proteins | sample TA2KigOf80mmetaG_FD_148612 | JGI IMG/M metagenome (GOLD analysis project Ga0194132, IMG submission 148612) | Freshwater microbial communities from Lake Tanganyika, Tanzania - TA2015054 Kigoma Offshore 80m | ecosystem: Environmental > Aquatic > Freshwater > Lake | place: Tanzania: Lake...
GGCCGGTCAGCCCGGCCAGCAGGAGGCCGTGCAGCCGCAGTCCGCGCCCGGCACGTTCGCGGCACCCGGTGCCGCGCGCCAGGCCGCCAGAGTCAGCGACGCACGCAACGCACGCCAGGATGCGGCCGCCGCCGACGTGGCGGGGGAGCCGCAGTCGTGAGCGACTTTCTTTCGAACCTCGAGAACCTCGAGCCGAGCCGCAAGATCGCGATCGCGATCGGCGTGCCGCTGCTGGCGCTGCTCGCCTACTGGTTCCTGGTCGTCTCGCCACGCATGTCGCGGACGAGCCAGCTCGTCGCGCACATCGAGGAGATGGAGCAGGAGCGCGACAAGAAGAAGTTCGAAGCGGAGCAGATGCCCGCGCGCCAGAAGGAAGTGGACGCGCTCGACAAGCAGCTCAAGTTCGCGCTCACCCGGCTGCCCGACGAGAAGGAGATCCCCGAGCTGCTGAGCTCGATCTCCAACCTCGGACGGGACTCCGGCCTCGAGATCCTGGTCTTCCGCCAGATGCCCGAAGGCTTCCAGGAGTTCTACGCCGAGGTGCCCGTCGAGATGTCGGTGCGCGGGAACTACCACCAGGTCGCGCAGTTCCTCGATCGCGTCGGCAAGCTCGACCGCATCGTGAACGTCTCGAGCATCGCGCTGAAGGCACCGAAGAACGTCGACGAGTCGGTTCAGCTCGACGTCAACTCGCGCATCACGACCTTTCGCTTTCTCTCCGAGGCCGAGCGCCAGCAGCTGATCAAGGAGAAGAAGATCAAGGTAGAGGCCAAGTGAGCGGCGGACGGACACGGCGCCGCGTGATCGTGCTCACCGCGGCGCTCTGGCTCACGGGCGGTCCCTGCGCGCACGCGCAGCAGGAGCCTCCGGTCGAGCTCGCGCCCGAGCCGGATCACGGGGACTACTCGTACGATGCGGGCGGCAAGCGCGATCCGTTCCGGCCGCTGTTCCTGCTGCGTCGGTCGGCGACCGAGGCCGTCGAGCCCCTCACCCCGCTGCAGCGCTACGAGATCGGACAGCTCCGCCTGGTCGGCGTGATCTACGATCTCGCCCCGCCGCGCGGGATGGTCGAGGACAGCTCGGGGCTGGGCTTCATCGTGATGCCCGGAACGGCCATCGGACCGAACGGCGGCGTCGTGACGGCCATCAGGCCGAGGCAGGTGGTGGTGGAGGAATGGCAAACCGACGTCATTGGCCAGAGGCACAAGAAGGAGTTCGTGCTCGAGCTTCCCTCCGACCAGAACGAGAGGCCGCGCCGATGAGATCCTTCCGCCGCGTAGCGTGCTCCCTGGCCCTGCTGGTCGCGGCACTGCCCGCGCAGGTCTTCGCCGCGGACGTCGAGCCGGAGATCATCGGCGTCGAGTACGAGACCCGCATCAGCGGTGCGGGCGTGGTGTCGGCCGAGGACGACGTCGATCCGCGCGCCGCCGCGGTCGACGCGGCCGCGCAGGAGTCGGCGGCAGAGTCGACCGAGCGTGCGGCGCTGGCGCTCGACCGCGCCCGCGCGGCGCAGGCCGCGGTCGGCCCGGGCGGTGAGGTGGGCTCGATCCCCGGCTTCGTCGAGGAGAACGCCCTGCGCGTGGTGGACGTCCGCCGCGCGAGCGATCCCACCGGCAGCCTGGTCGTCGTGCAGCTGTCGCGTGAGGCCGGTGGGACGAGCCCGTTCGAGCTCGCGTCACCGCGCCGCTGCGTCGTCGACGTGAGTGGTGACGGCGCGCCGGCCGCGGGCAAGCACACCATCTCCACCGGGGATTCGCGCGCGCCGCAGCTGCGCGTCGGCACGTACGAGAACCGGCTTCGCCTGGTGCTCGACGTCGCGCCCGGCGTCGTGGATTCCTGCCAGGCGCGGGCCGAAGGCAGCACCGTCGTGCTGGGGCTCGGTGGTCAGCCCATGGGGGCGGCGCCGGTCGAGCTGTTCACCGCGCCGGCGGCGCCCGAGGGCGCGTCGGCGCGCGCCGCGTCGGTGCTCGCGTCGCTCACCGGAGGGAGCGCGTCGGCGGCCGCGAGTGCCGCGCCGAGCCGCACCGCGACCGCGACCGCGCACGAGGTGATCGGATCGACCCGTGAGCCGAGCGCTCCGACCCGCGAGATCAGAGCCCCCGCGCACAGCATCGAGGTGCCGGTGGACCCGCAGCCCGTGGCCCGCACCGCACCTCCGCCGCCGCCCCGTCCGGTGCAGCCGGTCGCGTCGCGCGACTCGAACCGCATCCGCTCGACGCTGTCCGCACCGCCCGCCGGTCCGGAGGCCGAGATGGTGACGCGCGGCAACCTGCCGCCCCCGCCGCCGCCGACGACGCCGAAGAAGCTGTACAGCGGGCGGCGCATCTCCCTCGAGTTCAAGGACGCCGACATCCTCAACGTCCTGCGCATCATCGCCGACGTCTCGCGGCGCAACATCGTCGCTACCGACGACGTCAAGGGCCAGGTCACGATCGTGCTCTTCGACGTGCCGTGGGACCAGGCGCTGGACATCCTGCTCAAGTCGACCGGCCTCGAGATGGTCGAGTACGACGACGTGATCACGGTGTCGACCTCGAAGCGCCTCGAGGAGGAGCGTCGCGCGCGGCTCGCCGCACGCCAGGCCGGCATCGAGCTCGAGCCGCTGCAGACCGACTACATTCGCGTCAACTACGTGAAGGCGGCCGAGCTGGCGAAGCTGCTCGGCGGCGCCGGCACGACCTCGGCCGCGGCCGCCGCGGCCACCGATGCCGTCACCGGCGGCATGCAGCAGCTCACCGACAGCCCGGCGCAGCGCCGCGGCCTGCTGTCGAGCCGCGGTCTCGTGCAGGTGAACGAGGCGACCAACACGCTCGTCGTGCGCGACGTCGCGAGCGGCATCGCCAACGCGCGCGAGCTGGTGCGCCGCCTCGACGTGCAGACGCCGCAGGTGTCGATCCAGGGCCTGATCTTCGAGGCCGACACCAACCTCGACCGCGACCTCGGCATCCGCTGGGGGGCGCGCTACGTCGCGAGCCCGGAGACCGGCAATCCGACCGGACGGAACTTCCCCGGCCGCGTGGTCGCGGGCGGTGCCGGACCGTCGAGCAGCGGCGGCGAGAACCCGCTGCCGGTGATGTTCGACTTCCCGGCCTCGGCGGTGGCACCCGGCGCGGGCAGCACGCTGGGCCTGTTTCTCGGCTCGCTGTCGGGCAGCGCCGCCCTCGACGCCGAGATCACGGCGCTCGAGCAGGCGGGCAAGGGCAAGGTCATCTCGCGCCCGAAGGTCATCACGCTGAACAACGCCGAGGCGGTGATCCAGAGCCTCGAGATCCTGCGCGTCCGACTGCCCTCGACGGGCACCGTCATCAACACCGGTCCGGGTGGCGTCGCCGGCGGCCAGACCACGGCCACGCAGGCGATCGACACCGGCATCATCCTGCGCGTCACGCCGCAGATCTCGTCGGACGGCTACGTCCTGATGCAGATCTTCGTGAAGTCCAGCGTGCCGAGCCAGCAGGAGACCGACAACATCCCGAACGAGATCAGCCGGCAGGCGACCTCGCAGGTGCTGGTCCGCGAGGGCGAGACCGTCGTCATCGGCGGCGTCTACCGGCAGCGGGCCGCGACCGCCGAGTCGGGCGTGCCGTACCTGCGCTCGGTCCCGGTGCTGGGCTGGCTGTTCAAGAACAGCCTGCTGCGCGACAACCGGCAGGAGCTGCTGGTCTTCATCACGCCGCGCGTCGTCTGGTCGCAGGGGACGGGCGGGACGCTGCCGTCGGCCAACGAGCTGTGGAGCAACCGCGACCGGACCTCGTACACGCTCGACGGCAGCCCGGCGCCGCCGCCGGTCGAGCCGGTGGCGGTGCGCTGACGCCGATGGAGCAGGGGGGCCCGATCCCGGGCGCTGCCGGCGGGAATCCGTTAGGTAGTCGCCATGTTGAGATTCTTCACCGCCGGCGAATCGCACGGCCCCGCGCTGACGGCGATCGTCGAGGGTTTTCCGGCCGGGGTGCCGGTCACCGCCGAGACCATCAACCACGACCTGGCCCGGCGCCAGAAGGGCTATGGGCGCGGCGGACGCATGAAGATCGAGCGTGACGAGGTGCAGTTCCGCTCGGGGATCCGCTTCGGCGAGTCGCTGGGCGCACCCGTTACGCTGGTGGTGGAGAATCGCGACTGGAAGAACTGGACCGGGAAGATGTCGTCCCGCGCGGAGGACCGCGACCCGAAGTACGTGGTCAGCCGCCCGCGTCCCGGACACGCCGATCTGACCGGTGCGCTCAAGTACGACCGCCGCGACGTCCGTGACATCCTCGAGCGCGCGAGCGCCCGCGAGACGACCATGCGGGTGGCCGTCGGATCGCTGGCGAAGTGCCTGCTGCGCGAGCTCGGGATCGAGGTTCGCGCCTGGGTGAGCGAGGTCGGCGGGATCAGGGCGAAGCACGAGGGCATGACGCCGGACGAGATCTTTGCGGCCGCGGAGGTGAGCGAGGTCCGCGTCGCCGACGCGCACGCGGAGCAGGCGATCATCGCGCTGGTCGACGAGTGCAAGAAGGCCGGTGACACGCTCGGCGGCGTGGTCGAGGTCGTCGCGACCGGGCTGCCGCCGGGTCTCGGCAGCCACGTCCACTACGACCGCAAGCTCGACGGGCGACTCGCCGGCGCGCTGCTCTCGCTGCAGGCCGCCAAGGGCGTCGAGATCGGCATCGGCTTCGAGGCCGCGCGCCGTCGCGGCTCTCAGGTGCAGGACGAGATCGGCTACGAGTCCGGCGCGTTCAACCGCCGGACGAACAACGCGGGCGGCACGGAGGGCGGCATGACGAGCGGCGGACCGCTGGTGGTGCGCGTCGCCTTCAAGCCGATCTCGACGCTGATGAAGCCGCTCGCCTCGGTGGACCTGCTCACCAAGGAGGAGACCAGGGGCAACATCGAGCGCTCGGACGTCATGGCGATCCCCGCCGCTGCGGTGATCGCGGAGGCCGTGGTCGCGTTCGAGCTCGCGCAGGTCGCGCTCGAGAAGTTCGGCGGCGACTCGCTGCGCGAGATCAAGCGGAACCGCGACGGCTACCTGGAGCAGGTGAGGAGCGCCTGAGGGCGATGCGCATCGTGCTGGCGGGCTTCATGGGAACGGGCAAGACGGCGGTCGGGCGCAAGCTCGCGAGCCGGCTCGGCCGCCCCCTGCTCGACACCGATGCGCTGATCGAGCAGCTGCAGGGCCGCACGGTCCGCGAGATCTTCGCGAGCGACGGCGAGCCGCGCTTCCGCGAGCTCGAGCGCGCGGCGGTGCAGGAGGCCTGCGCGGCGGGCGACGTCGTCGTCTCGACCGGTGGCGGCACACTGATCGACGAACGAAACCTCGCGGCGCTGGCCGACGGTGGCCTGGTCGTGTGCCTGACGGCCTCGCCCCGGACGATCGCGCGCCGCGTGCGTGCCTCGCTCGCCGAGCGCCCGCTGCTGAGCGGCTACTCGAGCCTCACCGGGCGGATCCGCGAGCTGCTCGACGCCCGCACGCACGTCTACGCGCGGGTGCCGCTGCAGATCGACACCTCGGGCCTGAGCGTCGAGCAGGTGGTCGACGAGATCGTCGGACGGCTCGCGCAGGCGGAAGCCGGTACCGGCACGCCTGCGTCCGCGGCGCGACAGGGAACGGGATGCGCACGGGCATGAGCGAGTACGGCCGTGAGCACGAGGTGGTGGTCCAGCTCGGACCACGCTCCTACACCATCCACGTCGGCGCGGGGGTCCTCGAGACGCTGGGTGCGCGCATGCACGCGCTGGGTCTCGGCAAGCGCGCGGCGATCGTCACCAACCCGAGCGTCGAGCGGCTCTACGGCGAGCGCGTGCGCGCGGCGCTCGAGCGCTCCGGCTTCTCTCCGGTCACGATCGAGATCCCCGACGGCGAGGAGCACAAGAATCTCGCCTGGGTCGCGTTCCTCTACGACCGGCTGATCGAGGCGCGCCTCGAGCGGGGCTCGGTGGTGGTCGCTCTCGGCGGCGGGGTGGTCGGCGATGTCGCAGGCTTCGTCGCCGCGACGTACCTGCGCGGCATCGATCTCGTGCAGGTGCCGACGACGCTGGTCGCGCAGATCGACTCGTCGATCGGCGGCAAGACCGGCGTCGACATCGCGGCCGGCAAGAACCTGATCGGCGCGTTTCACCACCCGCGGCTGGTGGTCGCGGATACGACGACACTCCGTACTCTCCCGCCGCGCGAGCTGCGCGCCGGCCTCGCGGAGGTCATCAAGACCGGCGCCATCCTCTCGCCCGAGCTGATCGATTTCCTCGAGCGGAATCAACGGGCGGTGCTCGATCTCGAGGACGCGGCCGTCCGGTTCGTCGTCGAGTCGTGCGCGCAGCTCAAGGCGCTGGTCGTCGCCGAGGACGAGAACGAGGGCGACTACCGGGCGATCCTGAACTTCGGGCACACCCTGGGGCACGCGATCGAGACCCTGACCGGGTACAAGGCCCTCCTGCACGGCGAGGCGGTTGCGATCGGTATGGCGTTCGCGGCCCGGCTGTCGGTGCGGCTCGGGCTGCTCGAGCAGGCGGTCGCCGAGCGAATCGTGGCTCTGCTAACGCTTTATGGCTTGCCAACCGAGATCCCTTCGGACTTGACTGCTTCTGCGCTGGCGATCGCCGTGGAGGCGGACAAGAAGCGTTCGCAGGGGCGGGTGAAGTTCGTGTGCCTGGAAGACATCGGCCGGACGAAGTTCCGGATGCTCTCGACGCAGGAGTTGCAGGCGGTGCTCGACGCCGTTTGAGAGGAAGTCCACGCCCGCGCGGGGTCGCGGGTGATGAAGCTGGGGGTTGGTGATGGTGAAGAGGACGTGGCGGTGGAGCGGGCTGGCCTGCGTGCTGGCTCTCGTGGCGGGATGCGGTGGCGGCAGCAGCGGCAACAACGATCAGGGCATCGTTTTTCGCGCGGCCGGGGTGTTCCGTAGCCTGACCAACATTGCGGGCGGTGAGATAACCTGCACGGAGCCGCTCGTTGCGGAGGGGGCGATCGCGGATACCGAAGGCACCATCTCTCTCAGCACCACCCGGTTCTTTCCCGACGAGTTCGATCCGGAGGGGGATCCTTGTGGCGGCCAACTCGGGCTTCGGAACAGCCTCAGCACGCAGTCGATCAACGTGCAATTCGTAACCATCGAGTACGAGGTTGCCGGCAGCGCAGTACAGGTGCCTAGGTATGTGTTCAATACTGGGCTAACGATCCCGCCATCCACTTGCGAAGGGTGCACGTCAAGCGGAGAGGACGGATTCACGTACCTCTCGCTGCTGGGACAGATCGTCCCGCAGTCGCGCGTCACGTTTCTCAATCAGAACGTGAACCGTCTGCCGGCGACGCCCTACCAGATGGACGTCTTCATCACGGCGAGCGGCCAGTCGGACCAGGGAACGAACTACGAGACCAACGTGACCGGTTACACCATCACGGTCACTGAGTGATCGATGATGCATGAGATTGGCGGGTGCGCTCGGGCGACGGCGTCGCCGCATCTGGTGCGGTTCGTGGTGGGGAGGCAGTCATGAGGAAGCATCTCGCAGGGTTCGTCGCGCTGCTGGTGATCGCGCTGGCGTCCGGGCTCACCAACTGTGGTGGCGGCGGCACCGGCGGCGGTCCGGCACAGCGCCCGCCGACGTTCGTGCTGAACGCGGCCGGCACGTCGAGCAACGCGGGCACGATGGTGCTCGGGCTCGAGCGCGCAAGCATCGACGCGAACAACTCCGACACGGTCGGCGTGATCGCGACGGTGCTCGACCCGATCGGTGATCCGATCGGCGGCCTGCCGATCACCTTCGAGGCGTCGTTCCGCGACGTGACGTTCGTCGGTGGTAGCATCGACCCCGTCACCGAATTCCCGGTCATCACCACCATCACGGACTCGCGTGGCAACGCATACGCGACGGTGCGCTCGGGCGGCACGCCGGGGTGGCTCACGGTGCAGGCGGCCGCGCCGCGCAACTTCCGCCTCGGCAGTGCGATCTTCCTGAACCTGACCGACGTCGGCTTCATCTCCGGCGACCTGCAGGTGCTGCCGAACGAGATCAACGTGATCGACCCGGCGCCAGGGACGCAGATCCAGTTCCTCATCACCGGCGGGCGGCCGTTCCAGGACCCCGATCCGCCGTACTTCCTGCAGAACCAGAACAGCGGTTTCGGCTCGGCCGAGCTGCTCGACGACGGTGAGTTCCCGGTGGTCGTCGAGTACACGCTGACCGGACGCGGCGGCGGCGCGCTCATGGGGTCGCACGTGTTCACCATCGTCGACGGCGCGGGCGACTCGGTCAGCGCGACGGTCACCGTCACCTTCACCGAGCTCGAGATCATGCCGAACACGGCGTCGCTGGTGACCGGTCAGACGCAGGTCTTCGCGCTCACCGGCGGCGTCCCGCCATATGCTTGCAACCCCAGCGGCGGCACGCTCACGCCGACGACGATTCTCGACAGCGGCGGAACGACGACGTTCACCGCGGGCCCGTCGATCCAGTCGACGACCTTCACCATCGTGTGCTCCGACCAGTCCGGCCAGGTGGCGACTGCGACGGTCACCGTCGCCCCGCTGCCCTCGCCGAGCGGCAACGGCACACCGGTTCCGAGTGCCACGCCGCAGACCCCGAACACCATCGTCGTCCAGGCGAACCCGGCGACGCTCAACGGTGTGCAAGGCGGCGCGTCGAACATCACTGCGACCGTGCTCGACCAGAACCTGAACCGGATCGCCGGCGTGAACGTCCTGTTCGAGCTGGCCGGTCAGTCCGGCGAGCCGACCGCGCAGGTGCCGTCGCTGTCGAACTTCACGGCGGTGACCGACGGCCAGGGCCAGGCCGTCACGGTGCTGACGGTGCCTGGCGGGACGCCGCCGCAGTTCCTTTCCGTGTCTGCCCAGGCGGGCAACGCGTCGGGTACGGGGCAGGTCGGCGTCACCTCGCAGAGCACGCAGCCGCCGGGTCCGCCGGCGCGCCTCACGGCCGCACTCTTCAAGTCCGGGGCGTTCGGCGACAACAACGACGGCACCTACATCACGATCCTGTCGGCGCTGGTCACCGACGCGAACGGCAACCCGGTCGCGGACGGCGTCGAGGTCGACTGGGGTCCGGTGCAGCCGACGTCGGCAGCGGTGGTGAGCCCGAGCTTCACCAACGGCCAGCCGCCGTGCAACACCGACCCGTACACCAGCAACACCGGTCTCGCGATCAACCCGCAGCCCGGCACCGCGCTCACCTGCGTGATCTACCCGGCGACGATCGCTGACCTCGCGGGCAACGTGAAGGTCAGCGTCGCCGGCACGACGCTCATGACCACGGCGAACATCTCGTTCCCGGGCCCGGCGGCGCCAGTGCCGACACCGCGGCCCACGGTGCAGCCGCCGACGCCGAGCCCGGCACCGACGCCGACTCCGGCGCCGCCGCTGGTGGTGCCGGCGAACGCATCGCTGGCGATCGGCCAGTCGCAGGTGTTCGCGATCACGCGTGGTGTGCCGCCGTACACCGTCAACGCGAGCGGCGGCACCGCGGTGCCGACCACCGTGCTCAGCACGGGCGGCACGTTCACCTACACCAAGAACCAGGCCGGCACGTTCACCGTCGTGGTGGTGGACTCGAACGGTCAGGTGGGCACGGCCACGGTCATGGACCTGCCGACCCCGGTGCCGACGCCGACGCCGTGAGGCGCTGAGCGGATCGGCGGCAGAACGCGACCGGGCGCGTGCCTCGCGGCACGCGCCCGGTCGGCATCCTCGACTCTCGAGTAGCGTTGCGAGAGAAGCCGGCGCGTCGGGCGACGACCGGTGGGGCGCTGCCAGGCCTCCCGGCGGCGCCGTGGTCGACGTACCACCACCCCGCGGGTTGGTTCTCCCCGGGATCCCCTGCCGTCAGGTCGCGCTGCGCTCAGTACGGCGGTAGCGGCGGGCGCGCGTCGGACGACGGTGCGGTCACGGAATCGGCGCGCCCGAGCAGCGTGGCCAGTCCCGTCGCGAGCAGCGCGAGCGCGAACAGCGTGTAGAGCAAGAGCCACAGCAGCATGAGCGCCCAGCCGAAGACGCCCCAGTTCCACAGCTCGCCGTAGAAGATGTCGCGGCACAGGACGAGGCTCGTGACGGAGCTCGACACGATGCCGAGCAGCACCGCCGAGCGTCGGTGCGCGGAGTCGACGAAGCCCCACAGCTCGACGAGGGCGATCGCGAGGTAGGCGCCGCCGAGCAGCCGCAGGAAGACGTTGGCGGCCGGCGTCCACGTCGGGATCCCGAGATCCGGGAACAGTCCGGCGGGCAGGAAGAGCAGGGGCAGGACCCAGAACACCAGGGTCAGCACGGCCTTGATCAGGAGGATTTTGCGCAGCCAGGTCATAGGCGGAGGCTAGGGAAGCGCGCGCGGCGAGGCAAACACCCCGGGGTTTGCGAAAGCGTTGTCGGCGCTCGCCCGGATCATGCTACCGTCCCGTGCGTGACGACCATCCTGGTTCTGCACGGCCCCAACCTGAACCTGCTCGGCGTCCGCGAGCCGGAGATCTACGGCCACACGACGCTCGCCGAGATCGACGCGAGCCTCGCATCGCTCGCGTCCGAGCTGGGGGTCGCAGTCGACTGCTTCCAGTCGAACCACGAGGGGGCGCTCATCGACCGCATCCAGGCCGCCCGCGGTCGCACCGCGGCGATCGTGATCAACCCCGGTGGCTTCACGCACACCAGCATCGCGCTGCGCGACGCGCTCGCCGCGGCCGACGTGCCGGTCGTCGAGGTCCACCTGAGCAACGTCCACCGCCGCGAGGAGTTCCGCCACCACTCGTTCATCGCCAGCGTCGCCACGGGCCAGGTGCTGGGCTTCGGTGCCGACAGCTATCTGCTCGGGCTACGTGCCGCCGCCGGCCTGATCGCCGCACGGCGCTGACCGCGGGGGCGACCACGTGGACGTCGAGGAGATCCGCAAGCTCATTCGCCTCATGGAGGAGGCGGGCCTCACCGAGCTCGAGATCGAGGACCGCTCGGGCAAGGTCCGGCTGGTGCGCGGCGCCAGGCGTCGGCCCGGTCCCGGCACCGACGACCCCGGCGTCGCGCGCGACCGGGCGGGCGACGACTTCGACGACGAAGCCCCGGATCTCGACCCCGGCGTGCCGCGCGGCGCCGGTGACCGCCTGGCGAGCGCGGTCGTCGCGGGCAACACCATCGTCACCTCGCCGATGGTCGGGACGTTCTACCGCGCGGCAACTCCCGACGCCGAGCCGTTCGTCGCGACCGGCGACGTCGTCCAGCCGGGCCAGGTGCTGTGCATCATCGAGGCGATGAAGATGATGAACGAGATTCACGCCGAGGTGGCCGGCCGGATCGTCGGCATCGCCGCGGAGAACGGCGCCCCCGTCGAGTACGGCTCGCCGCTGTTCGTGCTCTCCCCGCTGGAGTGACGCCACCGGCCACGCATCCCCCGGCCTGCACCAGATCACACCGCCGGTGGGTTCGCCTGCGCCATGGTCTCTGCATGACTCGCGCAGACCTGCCGACACCGTCGCAGGCGTGCAACGTCCAGCGCGCCGAGAATGGTCGACGAATTCCCCACTTCTCCGTGGCCCGACGTGGCCCTGCCCGTGCTCAGCACCGCGCTACCATGAAGGTCCGCCCCCTCGACACCGCCTCGGACGAACTCCCACGCACCGCCCGCGTCGTCTCCGATCCGAAGCGCGGCTGCTTCGTGCTCCTCGGGCGCCGTGCGCTCCATGCTTGCGACCACGCGCTGAACCGCTTCGAGGTCGTTGCGGCCTCCGACGCGGAGCGCGAGGCGCTGCTCCGCGCCCGGACCCGGCTGCGCGGCCTGCGTCCGCGTCTGGTGCCGATCAGCCACGACGACTTCCTCCCGCACACCCGCTGACGGACGTCGGTTCGCGACGCTCCGGGCGCTCGACGGCTCGCGTTCTGCGAATCGGCGGTGCACGGTGTCGGTGGAGTGGGACGACCGGACCGCACACAACGGGCCGCTCGACGAGCGGGTGGCGCTGGCCAACGCGACGGACGTGCCTGGCCCGCCGCAGTCGGGCGCGGGCGCTCGCGTCTCCTGCATCGACTCGAGCCGGGTAGGCTGCTGCCTGCAGGCTTCGCATCGGTGCCGGCGCGCGAGCACCGGTACCGACCTCACGCCGCGCTGGCGGCTGCGTTGATCGCGCTGGCGGTCTGTTGCGCAACGCGCGCCACGGCCGCGAAGGCGAAGCAGCGCGCGCCTGCGCCGACGCCCACGCCGGCCGCTCACCCACCATCGTGCCGGCAGAGCGACCGCTCGGGGTGGTGCGTCGCGCGGCGCTTCGCCGGCACCGTTCCCGGTGGCGAGCTCGGCTTCCGCTTCGGCGAGCCGCTCGACGTCGACGGCGACGGCACCGCCGATGTCGCGGCGGGGGCGCGCTTCACGCTCGACCAGAGCGCGCCCCAGAACGGCAACGCCGCGGTGTGGTCGGGCGCGACCGGCGCCCCGCTTCGCACCTGGACGGGCGATCTGCCAGACGGCCTCTTCGGCCACTGGGTGCTGCCCGCCCCGGACCTCGACGGCGACCACCGCGCGGACGTCGTGATCGCGGCGCCGACGGCCCGCGCCGACGGCCACGTGCGCGGTGTCGTCTCGGCGCGCTCGCCCGCGACCGGGAAGGAGATCTGGCAGCGCAGCGGCCAGGACGGCGAGAACCTCGGCTGGGACCTGGCACCTGCCGGCGATGCGAACGCGGACGGCGTTCCCGATGTCCTCGCGGGCGCGCCGTCCGTCGACGCGGGCAGCGTCAAGCTCGTGAGCGGCAAGGACGGCACCGTGCTGCGGACGTACTCGCCGCCGGCCGACGTCCAGTCCTTCGGCTGGTACGTGGCGAGCGTCGGCGACGTCGACCGGGACGGCCGCCCCGACCTCGCAGCCGGCGCGCCGCTCGAGCCGGGCATCGCCGACGCGAAGGTGGGCGGCGCGTACGTGCTCTCGGCCCGCGACGGGCGCATCGTCCACCACTGGCAGGGGACGACGAAGCTCGACGGCTTCGGCGAGGTCGTGGCGGCGCTCGGCGACCTCGACGGCGACGCCGTCGGCGAGATCGCGGTGTCGGCGCCGCGCACCAACGACCAGACGCGCGCGCTGCCGGGCGAGGTGTTCGTGTACTCCGGCAGGACCGGCAAGGAGCTCCGCCGCTGGACGGGTACGCAGCCCGGCGAGCTGTTCGGTCGCATGGTGGTGTCCGCCGGCGACGTGGACGGCGACCGCGTCGACGACGTCGCGATCGGTGCGCCGTGGCACCGCGTCGGCGAGCGCGCCCGCGTCGGCCGTCTCGAGCTGCGCTCGGGTCGCACCGGCAAGGTCCTCCACGAGATCTTCGGCGACGAGGCCGACGCCTGGTTCGGCTGGCACGTGCGCCGCGCGCCGGACCCGGACGGTGGCAAGCGCCCGGCGCTGCTCGTCGGCGCGCTGCGACACTCGGTCGAGGGCGAGCCGGCGTCGGGCGTGCTCGACCTACTCGTTCTCCGTCGCGCGGCGCCGGCGCGAACGAAGCACCGTCGGTCTCAGGGCACGACGACGCGTGGCGCACGGCGCAGCGACATCAGGTAGACCCGCAGCGCGCCCCTTTCCTCGTGTGACAGCGTGGCGTATGCGGCGCGCGCGGCTGCGCCCTCGCCGCCGTGGCCGGCGATCGCGTAGTCGAGGCTCGGCGCACGGCCGTCGTGCAGGTAGGGTGCCGAGTCGGCAACGCCCCACAGCCGCGGCGTCAGGTACATGCGTGCGGTGACGCCGTTCTGGTCGTGGCGGGCCGCGTTCTCGTCGCCCATGTCGTGGCGCTTGAGATCGCTGAACAGCCAGACCGGGTAGCCGCCCGCCTGCGCGTCGTACCCGAGGCGCGGCGCACGCATCGCGCGCGACAGGTCGATCGGCGGCAGGCCGTCGACCTCCAGCATCGGGCTCTCGAGCACCAGCATCGGCACGTGGCAGCCGGCGCAGCCGATCGCGTGGAACTGTTCGCGTCCGCGCCGGAGGTCGTTTGCGAAGCCGGTCGTCGCGGGTGCGAGCAGCCCCGGCGCGGCCGGCGGCGGCACCTGGTCCTGCACCAGCGGCGTCATGAGCGGCAGCTCGAGGAGTGCCAGGTGCGCGACCATCGCCGCGAACGGCCCGCGACCGATCTCGCCGCGGATGCCGTCGCCATCGGGGTCGGCGGGGTCCGCGCCCGCGCGGTTCGGGCCGTCGCCTGCGCCGCCAGGGTCCGCGCCCGCGCGGTTCGGGCCGTCGCCCGCACCGCCCGGGTGCAGCAGCCCGGGCGCGCCGCGCGCGATCAGCTCGTCGCTCTGCACACCCGCGTGCAGCTGCAGCGCCTCGGCCGAGAACGAGGCGATGGTCGCGAGCGTTCCCTTCCAGCCGAACGGCTTGACGACCAGATCCGCGTCGATGCCGCGCAGCCCCGACGTGTCGAGCGTCGCGTCCGCAGCGACCCGCAGCACGCCGAAATCGACGCCCTTGCTCACCAGCCGTGCCTCGCGCGCGGCGCCCGCGGTGCCCACGGCGGCGTCGGAGGCGTCACGAGCGCCGCCACCGGCGCCGTGCACCAGCGCGGCGCGCTGCCGCTGCAGGTCACGCGTCATCTCGGCGGCGAGCGCCTGCACGACCCCCGGTGCCAGCAGCGCGGGTGGGTTGCGCGCGACGCCGCTCGCCGGCCGCTCGCCGTCCCCCTGCAGGAATGCGTTGTCGGTCTCCGCCCCTGCACCGTTCGGTCCGCCGACCCAGTGGCACGAAGGGCACGAGATCGTCTCCGGCCCCCCGAAGTCGCCGCCGTGCACGCGCCGGAACGGTCCGCGCGGGTCCTTCGCCGCGGCGCCGCCGCCGAGGCCGTCGGCGAAGCCGTACTCGTGGTCGAACACGAGCTCACCGAGGTCCGCGACCTCGGCGAGGCAGAGATCACCGCGCGCGAGGCGCTCGGGGTCGAGCGCCGCGTGCAGCGCGCGCAGGAACGATCCGGGGACGGCCGCCTCGCGCAGCCGCAGCTCGTGGCGTCGCTCGGCGCGACGGTGCGCATCGCGCGCGGCGTCGAGGCCGAGAGGCGCGGGTGCCACGACAGGCGGACAGTCCGTGCGCCACGTGGCGCCTGGTCCGGCCGCGTGCACGGACGCCGGCTGCGCGACCGCCGGGGTCGCCGCCGTCGCGGCACGCGGCGGAGGAGCCGCGTCGCGCCCGTCGCACGACGCGAGCAGCAGCGCGAGAGCGCACCGGGCACCGAGCGCCGCTGGGCGTGCGTCCGACCGACGGCGCATCACGGCACGAACAGCTTCGGCTGGCGCGACAGCGACAGCAGGAACACGCGCAGGCTCGCACGGGATCTCTCGTCGAGCGCCAGGTAGGCGTCGCGCGCGGCCGCGGCCTCGCCGTCGTGCAGGACGATCGCGTCGTGCACCGTCGGCGCGCGTCCGTCGTGCAGGTAGGGTGCGGTCTCGGCGAGGCCCCACAGCGGTCGCGTCAAGTACACGGCGGCCGGGATCGACCCCTGGGGCGACCGGCTGGCGAGCGCTGGCCCCATGTCGTGGCGCTTGAGATCGCTGAACAGGTGGACGAGGTACGCCGTGCCCTCGCTCGCGTCCTTCGGCTCGACCTTGGGCCCGTCGCCGTCGGTCGCGACGTTGACGAGGAGCGGTGGACGGTCCTCCTCGCGCGGCAGGCGCACGTCGAGCTGCGGGTCGTTCAGCTCGAGCGAAGGTACGTGGCAGACGGCGCAGCCGATCTCCGCGAAACGCGCGCGCCCCTGCACGAACAGGTCGAGGAGGCCTGGATCCCGCGGCGGGCGCAGCACCGGCACCTCGAGCTGTGCGAGGTGGCCGACGATCGTCGTCAGCATCCCGGAGTCGATCTCGAGGCTCACGCCGTCGCGGTCCAGATCGTCCCACGGGCCGTCGCCGAACGGTGCCGCGGCGAGGTTGCCGTCGCGGACGGCGAGGTGGAGACGCTGCGAGATCAGGCCCTGGTGGATGTGCAGCGACTCCTCGACCATGCCGCGCAGGGTCGCCTGGTGACCCTTCCAGCCGAACGGACGCACGG
>Ga0194132_10007645_pt1 | contig 15967 bp, 19 predicted proteins | sample TA2KigOf80mmetaG_FD_148612 | JGI IMG/M metagenome (GOLD analysis project Ga0194132, IMG submission 148612) | Freshwater microbial communities from Lake Tanganyika, Tanzania - TA2015054 Kigoma Offshore 80m | ecosystem: Environmental > Aquatic > Freshwater > Lake | place: Tanzania: Lake...
TCGACTGCGCCGACCGGGAAAGGCAAGGCTGGCCGAGAAATCATGCCCCCGCCATAAGAAACTTCTCGCAAACCTCTAGATTTGATTCCAGATTTTGTTAGAATCCTAGTCCGATCGTTGCCCTCACGGCCTGACGATTACCTCTTTCTCTTAAAGTCTAAGGAAACTCGATGAAACAAGCGCTCCTCGTTGGTGCGATCCTCGCGGTCATGCTTACCGCCTGTGGCAAGAAAGAAGAGGCGCCTCCCGCGCCGGCTGCTGAACCCGCTCCCGCTGCCGAGCCCGCGCCGGCCGCTGCGCCCGCCGAACAGCCTGCCGCCGCCCCGGCCGAGCAACCTGCTGCCGCCCCCGCGGAGCAGCCGGCTGCCGCCCCTGCGGAACAGCCGACCGAAGAGAATAAGTAATCGCACTTCCCAAGCAGTTGAGAAAAGCCGGTCCTGCGTGGACCGGCTTTTTCGTTTCTAAGTGCATGCGCCTGTCGAATTCAAATTGAAAGCCAGGGCGTTCCATTGTCTTGATGAGCGACGTCTAGCTGACACCCGGACAGATCCAGGTGACGAGCAAGCGCCGTACGCACTAGTTCCGGATGGTTGTTTTCTTGACTCAAGTGCATGGCGACCACGCGCCTCAGCTGATCTGACTTGAGTTCGGCCAGCAGATCCGACGCCGCCTTGTTTGAAAGATGTCCCCAGTTGCCACTGATGCGGCGCTTCAATGCGTCAGGATATCGACTTCGCGCAAGCAGCGCGGAATCGTGATTGCACTCCAGTAGCAGCGCATCACATCCGGCGAGGGTGTCTACAATATGTGGGGTGAAAGCCCCCACATCGGTCAACAGCCCCAAGCGTCGACTACCCGCCTGAAACACATACTGTGCAGGCTCGCGGGCATCATGCGGAACCGGGTACGGTTGGATATCCAAGTCGCCAACCTGGAATCGGGCGTAGCCCTGTACTAAGCGCAAGTCGCAGTCGCGAAACATCCCCTCGAGTCCGCGCAGGGTCCCGGGGGTCGCCCACACGGGAATCTTGTGCTTAAGGGCCAGGCGCGCAACACCTCCAACGTGGTCTTCATGTTCGTGGGTAACGAGCACGCCTTGCAGGTCAGTGGGCGACAAATCCAGCCGAGCCAGTCGACGTAGAGTCTCCGCCAGACTGAAGCCGCAATCGACCAGTACGGCGCCGCCTCGAAAGGAAACGACCAATCCATTCCCCTGCGAGCCGCTGCCGAGTGCGGCGAATTTCATCACACTCTAGCGGAGTAATGCGCAATCAAAGGCACAAAAGCGCCGATAACGGCCCCCAACAGTTGTCCGATCCCACCGCTCCCGCCATTGCAAAGATAAGCGCCATCAATTGGACAGCACCACGCTAGCGCAGATCATCCTTAAGCAATGCCAGAATCCGGAACGCTGTATTGGAGCGGTCAGGTTTTCCGTTCGTATCCAGTACGCGAACCTGTGACCCGTCGTCGGTATCGGCCACGGCCAACTGAAATTGGTCGCGTCCCTCGGTCTTTTCATCCTGCTTTAGGAAGGACCAGAACGAACTCTTCTTCCTTTCAACCTCGGGATCCTGGTAGCGCACAAAGTACAACCCACTGGAGCGGTCGCGATCCTGGACCGAAAAACCCAGGCGGTCCAATGACAAGCCGACTCGGCGCCAGGCCCGGTCGAACTCATCCTTCACGTTCAGGATCGTCGTGCCGTCCGGCAGTTTCTTCAATTCAGCGCGCGCAGGCGGCGGCGTGATCACTTCACGCCGCACTGCCTGTACAGCCGGCTCACTGACGCCAAAACGCTGCATCATCTGCGCGAGCATCTCCATTTCAAGCTCGGGATCCGTTGGCCGAGGTTGCCAAATGGTGGGATTGCGTCCCCCTCGATTGGTCTCGACGTAAGCCTCGTACATACCGCGATGAGTTACGTAGATCTCTGAGGACTTGCCATCAGCAGCCCGCTCCAGGCGAGTCTTGAACTTGTCTCGCTCGGGTGTGGAGTAGGCTTGATCGAGCACCCGGCCAAGAACGTTACGCAGGAATCCCCCAGGAATCCTCGCGCGGTTCTCCGCCCAGTCGGTCTCCATGATGCCCACATCGGGCAGATCACGATCGATGATGAAGCCCATCTCCGCCCAGAACTCCTTGAGCGCGGGCCATACCTCTTCAGCGGAGCGATCGACGACCAACCAACGCTGCGTTCCGGCCCGCTCGATACGAACGCCAGGCACCGACGGCAGTAGGGCTTGACTCCGCGGCTTTTCCGTCAGGTCCTTGCGGTACTGGGAATAGGACGTAGCGCCACTGCCTTCAGGCAGCTGGTAGCGGTCCGAGACTGGTGGCTTGGAAAGGTCCTCTGGGACGTTCAGCTCCTTGCCAGTGCGGGCGGACTTGTAATCGACCTTGCGGCCTTCGAGAACCTTAGTGCCGCACCCGGCCAACAGGGCGGGCATTAGCACCACGGCAATTGCTACGCGAATAAAGGAAGCCAATGTGTGCCTGAGAGAATTCCGGTTACGCTGGTTGCAGGACCGTCGAAAGACCGGCTTGTTCCATGGCGCCTTTCAGCAGATCATGGAAGGAACTAGAGAGAGGGGTCATCGGCAGACGGATGCCGCCCGATATACGCCCCATTTGCTGCAGCACCCACTTCACCGGAATCGGATTAGCTTCGACGAATAGGTGCTTGTGCAACCCCAACAGGCGATTGTTGATGGCGCGCGCCCGATCGCCCTCGCCGGCCAAGGCCGCGATACACATCTGCTTCATGGCGGCCGGTGCCGCATTGGCGGTGACGGAAATCACGCCGTGCCCCCCCATGAGCATGAAGGCCAGTCCCGTACCATCGTCACCGCTATACAACGCGAAACCCTTCGGCGCCCGACGCACCAGATCACTGGCCCGTTCAATATTGCCCGTCGCGTCCTTGATGCCCACGATATTGGGCACCTCCGCCAGACGTAGTGCGGTGTCGTTGCTCATATCCGCCACGGTACGGCCGGGGACGTTGTAGAGAATTGTGGGCAGATCGGCGCACTCGGCGATGGCCTTGAAGTGGCGATACAGCCCCTCTTGCGTGGGCTTGTTGTAGTAGGGCACCACCGACAGACTCATATCAGCGCCAGCCTTGCGCGCGAACTTCTGCAGTTCTACGGCTTCCTTGGTGGAGTTGGCGCCCGTACCCGCTATGATCGCAATGCGCTTGTTGGCATGTTCAACAGCGGTGCGGATCAGCAAGGTGTGCTCTTCCACGTCGACCGTGGGCGACTCGCCAGTGGTACCCACCACGACGATGCCGTCAGTTCCAGATTCCACATGCCAGTCGATTAGCCGTTTGAAGGCAGCCAGATCCAGGTTTCCATCCATGGTCATGGGTGTGACGATGGCGACGAGACTACCGGTAAGCATGGTTACCTCTGAGAAAGGCGGGCGAAATTTGCGCGGTAGTGTAGCGCAATTCCCCTGCCGTCATTCCCTGGAGACCGCCGCTCTCGCGTCCTGTCGTCAGCGCCAAACTCGTGTCGATGCATCTGCGCGAACCGCGCAGATGCGCTGGACCATGGCAGGTTTAGGCGTGTCGACATAGCGATCCTCGTACGCCAGCACGTGCAGGTCACCATGCAACACATCGAGGAGCTCGCCAGGTTTGAGAAGAAAGTCTGGATTGGCGGGGCGACCATAGCGTTCGTTGCCGACCGCGAAGGTCTCATAGATGATCACACCGCGCGGCGCCAGAGCTGTAAGCAAAGAGGGGAAGAGCGGCCGAAACAAGTAGTTGGTCACGACAACCGCATCGAACAATTGCGCATCAAACGGCCAGCCATCGGCTTCGAGGTCATGGCATACGGTATGTATCAGCGGCAACCCCGCCAAGGCGGCCAGCGCCTGAGAAGAACGATCGACCCCGGTCACTGTGAATCCACGCTGTGCCAGCCAACGGGCATGGCGGCCTTCCCCACACGCCACATCGAGCACCTGTCCCCACGGCACGATCGCAGAGGCCCAAGTCTGCACCCATGAAGACAGCTGGGGCCCCTCCGCTGACGTCATAACGGCGGCGCCAAGGCCTGAACGACCCGCAACATCAACTGCGCCGCCTGCTCGAACAAACCGCTAAGGGTCGGGCCAAGTTGCGGCACCAGCGCATAGAGTCCCAGAAACCCGACAGCAAGTGTGACTGGAAATCCGATCGCAAACAAATTCAGTTGCGGCGCGGCCCGGCTCAGGACGCCAAATGCCACGTTGGCCAGAAGCAAGGTGGCGACAACCGGCAAAGCCATGAGAAGGCCAAAGAAAAATATCTGCCCTCCTGCAAGTGCCAACGCCAGAAAACCACTCGCCGCCAACGGTGCGGGCCCGATGGGCAACACTTGAAAACTCTCGATCAAGACGCTGATCACCATATAGTGTCCGTTGAGAGCCAGAAACAACAACATAGCGAACAACCCCATGAACTGACCGATGACCGCCGTCTGGGCAGAACTCTGCGGATCAAAGAAAACTGCAAAGCCCAGGCCCATCTGCAAACCCATCAACTGGCCCGCCATCTCAGCGGCGGTCAGCGCGAGGCGAATCACAAAGCCCATGGCGACTCCGATGGCCAGCTGTTGCATGGCAATGAAGAAGCCATCGTATGAGAACAGGGGAATGCCCGCAGGGCGTGGTATTGCAGGCGCGATGACCAGCGTGATCACAATTGCGACCCCGGCCTTGACCCGGCGCGGGATACTGCGATGCCCGAACACCGGTTCCGCCAACAAAATACCCACCACCCGGAAAAACGGCCAGAAGAAAGTGGTCAGCAGCACTTCCAGTTGGGCCGAGTCGAAATTGATCATCTAGAACGGCACCGACCGTTCACTAACCCACTATGGCAGGCAGATCCTCGAACAACCGACGAGTGAACTCCAAAAAGGTGCGCAACATCCACGGACCCGCGACCACGCCAACCGCAAACACCGCGATCAGCTTTGGAATAAACGACAGGGTCATCTCATTGATCTGGGTGGCCGCCTGAAAAATACTGACAAACAATCCCATGATCAGCGACGCCAGCAGCATGGGAGCGGCGATTAGCATAGTGACCCATAGCGTCTGCTGTACCAGAAACAGCACGGTTTCAGTGGTCATAGGCGTTACCCGAAAGTTCGAACCAGCGAGCCAATCAACAAGCTCCAGCCATCCACCAGCACGAACAGCATCAGCTTGAATGGAAGCGCCACCATGACTGGCGAGAGCATCATCATGCCCATGGACATTAACACACTGGCCACCACCATATCGATCACGAGGAAAGGCAGGAAGATGACGAAGCCTATCTGGAATGCGGTCTTCAACTCGCTGATGATGAAGGCCGGCACCAGGACTTTCAGCGGCACCTCCTCGGGCCCCGCCAGCGGCGGTGAGTTCGATAGCTTGACGAACAGCGCCAGATCCGCCTCCCGCGTCTGCCTGATCATAAACGCCTTGAGCGGCTCGCTCGCTTTAATCGCGGCGTCATTGAAGTTCATCTGGTTGCGCGATAGAGGCAGGTAAGCGTCCTGGTATATCCGGTCGAAGGTCGGCGCCATTACGAAGAAGGTGAGGAACAGCGACAGCCCGATCAAGACCTGATTGGGCGGCGCCTGTACGGTGCCGATCGCCTGGCGCAACAGCGACAGCACGATCACAATCCGTGTGAAGGCTGTCATCATGAGCAACACCGCCGGCAGAAAACCCAGCGAGGTGAGAAACAACAGCGTCTGAATCGGCAGCGAGTAGGTCTGCACGCCACCAGGGCCCGGGGTGACATTGAAGGTCGCCACGCCACCGGGTGTCTGTGCAAATGCCACCGTCATGCCAAACAGCAACATCATGCCTGCGATCAGCGCGCGACGCGTCTTCACTTCTTGGCTAGCGATTTCTCGCGGATGGCGCGCTGCAGCCAGGTGCTGAAGCGCGTGCTTTCCGCACTGTGTGTGGCCAGTTCGTGGGCATTGGGTGGGCGCGGCATGGCATGCAGGGCATTGACCTGTCCGCTGCCAACGCCCACCACGATCCAGGTGTCGTCGACTTCCAGCAGGACGGCACGTTCCTTGGGACCCAGCATGACCCCACCACGGACCTTGAGCAGGCCGCCTCCCAAGTTACCGCCGGGGGACAATCGTCTCATCATCCAAGCAAACAAGGCGATCACCGCCAACACAACGACCAACGCGGCGACCACTTGCAGCAGGCTTAGAAAGGCGGATGATGCACCAGCGGCGGGGGGCGTGGCCGCCTGTTGAGCGAAGGCGGCTCCAGCGAACCAGACAGCGGGCACCACGGCCCACGCTCGCGCCGAGGCTCCGCGCACAACCTTCATCGGTTCAGTCTACGCAGGCGTTCTTCTGGAGCAATGACGTCGGTCAGTCGGATCCCGAACTTGTCATTGACGACCACGACTTCCCCTTGTGCCACCAAGCACCCATTCACCAGCACATCCATGGGCTCGCCGGCCAGTCGCTCCAACTCGACCACCGATCCTTGTGTGAGTTGCAGCAGATTGCGAATCTGAATCTTGGTGCGCCCCAGTTCCACAGTCATCTGAACGGGAATGTCGAGCACCATCTCGAGGTTGCCGGGTGGCGCGCTGCCGGCGGTCGGCTCGATCGACTTGAAGGCAACCTTCTCGGGCTCTGCCGCCGGCGCGGCCGACGGCTCTGCGGCGGGTGTTTCCGCGGCGGCTTCGGCGACTCCCTGCTCCGCCATGGCGGCCGCCCAATCGTCCGCGGACAAATCCTCCTTTACTTCCTCTTCAGCCATCGTTCTCTCACTGTCCTTCTTTGCTTGCCGCCAGCATTTCCGTCCCGCGCAATCGGCGCTGCACCTTCAGCGCGAATCGGCCGTCGGACAGACCATATTCGCACTCAATCATGGGGAACCCATGGACTGCCCCGACCACAGTGTCCGGCATCTCGATGCCGATCACATCTCCTGGACGCAAGGCTAAGAGGTCGCGTACCGTCATATCGGCCGCCGCAAGATTCGCCGTCAGCTCCACTTGCGTGTCACGCACCTGCCCACTCAGCAACTGAAGCCAGTGGTGGTCTCCACCTTCCTCGCGGTCGGTCTGCATTCCGCCATAGATCACTTCCCTGATCGGTTCCAGCATAGCATAGGGGATGCAAATGTGGACGTCGCCCCCTCCGGGCGAAAGATCGACGCTGAAAGTCGATACGATCACCATGTCGGTGGCCGGAACGATATTCGCGAAGCGGGTGTTCATCTCCGCGCGAACGAATTCGAATTCGATCTGATGCACCGAAGCCCAGGCCTTCTGGTACTCCTTGAAGACCACATCCAGCACGCGCCGAATGATGCGTTGCTCGGTAGGCGTGAAATCACGCCCCTCCACCCGCATATGGACCTTGCCATTGCCACCAAACAATGTATCCACCACCTGGAACGCCAGATCGGGTTCGATCACGATCAAGGCCATGCCGCGAAGCGGCTTGACATGCACGATGTTTAGGTTGGTAGGCACGACCAGATTGCGTATGAAGTCGCTGTACTTCTGCACCTTGACGCCACCGCCGGTGATCTCGGCGCTGCGCCGGATCAAATTGAACACGCCCATGCGGAACAAACGCGCGAAGCGCTCGTTGATGAGTTCAAGGGTCGGCATTCGACCGCGAACGATGCGCTCCTGGCGGCCGATGTCGTAGCTACGGACCCCGCCCACGTCGGCCGATTTGCTTTCCTCGACCGCATCGCCGCTTACGCCGCGCAGCAGCGCATCGACCTCTTCTTGCGAGAGGATGTCGTCAGCCATGCGAGCCTGTCCAGGCGTTAGCGTTCCAGGGTGTCATGCCAAAGCGGTACCAGCCCGAATTCAGATGCACACCTCCTCGTCGGCAACAGGCATGTCACCCACAAGGCGAGAAGCCCTCTGTTCCACCCCCAAATCCTGAGGAGCGCAGCACATATTCTTCGCCGAAGCCGTGATGTCTGAATTCGCAAGTGACTATTGGATCACAAAGGATGTTAGCAGGACATCCGTCACACCCTTAGCAGGGCCGGTGTCCTCCTCATCGTCGTGTTCGGCGGCGTGCGCCCCACCAGCCTCCTCAGCCGGAATCCTGCGCTTGACCTTGTCCTTGACACCAATCGCCTTGTTGGCCACGGCTCGGATTTCCGCGCGCAAGTGATTCTTGTCTTCGATCGAAACCACCTCGGTCGCCTGTTTGCTCGACAGCAACAGCACCACGCCGTTACGGATCTCGGGCAAGACTGTCTTGATCTTCTCCATGTAATCCTCCTTGGATAGCTTCAAGTCCACTCCGACCTGCAAGTAGTGCTGGGAATCACCCGCCAGATTCACCACGAAGGGCTCCAAGCTGTAGAAGACGGGCTTTTTCTTGTTCTGGGCGTCATCCGCTTCGGCTTCCTCTTCGCCCTCTTCCTCGTGCTCAGCATCCTGTTTAGCGTGCTTTTCCCCTTTCGCAGCCTGCGCCTTCTTGTCGGACTTCTGCATCATCATGAACGCCGCACCGCCGCCTCCTGCCAACACCACCACCAGTCCGATGATGATGAACAGCATCCCCTTGCCCTTCTTCGGTGCGCCCTCTTCAGGGGCCGCCGCAGCCTTCTTTTCCGCTTTACCAGACATGACTCGCTCTCCACGCTTTCCGGTTCCACGCTGCGGCCCGCTGGCGCAGCGCCGGGCCTAACGGGCCCGTGTCGTCAATATCGGCTCAAACCGGAAAATCGTGAGAACTGACAGCACCATAGGAAAAAGAGCAAAGCACAAGGGAAAACAATGTGCTTGGCGCCGAAGTTTAGGTGTTTTCTACTTTCGGCGCAATGCGCCGATAGGACATTGGAATGGCGATGGCCCCTCACCCGGGCCGAGGGTACAGTTCAGGTCTCTCAGGCGAAAGTGTCCACCAGTCCCAGCGCAACCCGGGCCGGCACTGATGCCGCGCCACTCGCCGAATCGTCTGTTTGCCAGCCGCTTCCTCCCATGGACGACTGTCCAGAAGGCTGACCGGAATCCTGCGACGGCGCCTGGGTGTTTACCGACACACTGCCCAGCGATACCCCACCAGCGGCGAGCAGTTCGTCCAGGGTCTCGAGGGAGCCTGAAATGGCTTCCCGCACCGCGGCATGGGCCGAAGAAAACGTCACATTGGCTTGGTCGTTGGTCAGGCGCAACTGGACCTCGAGCGGTCCGAGATTGGGAGGCTCAACCTGCAGATAGACCACCTGCACATTTTCCTTGGCCATCCACACCACGCGCTGCCCGAGAGCCTCGCCCCAACGCGGGCTTTGCACTTGCTCAGGGATCTGCCGCGGGTTGAAAGTGGGGTCAGCAGCCCGTGTGGTGGACGCGCGCTGGACCTCTGCCGGCCCGTGGGTTCCGTTAACACCACCGGCGCTCTGTAAGCCTTCGCCAGCCCGCTCCCCGCCCTCGACATCGAGCGCTTCCAGACCATGTATGCCAGATTGCTTCTGCAGTTGTGCATCTGCCAGTTCGGCGCCCGCGTCAACAGACTTCAGGTCGCGTACACCAATCCCCGATTCCTGGTGCGTGCCACGGCCGGCGACGGCGGCGCTCACTGCCCCAAGCGTCTGCGCATCCGGATCTGACAAACTATCGGCGGCGGGATCCGCCAGATTCAGGGTGGGGAACACCAGTGGCTGATTGGCATCCTTGCCGAACAACAATCCTTGCTCGTCGACAGGCGTCTCCTCCACGTCTGCGTTGGCCGCCACCAGCAGTAGGTCCGGACGCAATTGGCTGACATCGATCTGTGCCGCCAGTACCTGCTCGAAGCTCATTGCATCGCCCGTCCCGGCCCCGGATGCAAGCCCCGCGTCCGAGGGTTGTCCCGTTGAAAGGGTCGCGACGTTTGACGCAGACCCGCTGGGCGGGATGACTTGAGGCAAAGCATTGGCGGTCGGCACGGCTTGCATGGCGGTCTCCGGATTTGGATACGACGTCTTCTGCAATCGCGATGCCATGTCCAAGAAAACGGGGATCCCGGCGAGAAGTGGCTCCGATCTAGTGATGTTCCGGCAAATTTCGGCCACGGCGGGCGGCAAATTCGTCCTGGAGCTTCTGATCCTGCCGCCTTTCCCGCTGTGCGCTGAGCGCCAGGTGACGCGCCTCGAGCGCCTCCAGCGCCTCGAGCCGGCTTTTCAATCCCGACCAGTCGGCAAAGCCCGCCTCCCACGCCTGATGGGCCCGCGCCACCTCCTCCTTCTGTTGGTTGGCCGCGAGTTCGAGCTTGGCCAGAAATGCCACATAGTCGCGCTGACGATAGCCCTCCAACCCAAGGGCCTGGGCGCTGCGAAGCTGACCTGCATACTCCGCCTGGAAGCGCTCCAATTGAGTCAGCTTATCGCGGGCTGCATCCCACCGGCGCCGCAGCACCGCCAAGCGCTGCTCGGCGCTCTCGAATCGCAATCGCGCCGCCGTTAACAGCGGCGCCAGCCGGAAATCAGCCACCACTCAAACCCATCAAGGCACTTAGTGATGACGTGCTTTGTTCGAAGCGCAGCTTGGTGTTCAGGTCTTGGCGCAGAAACTCCATCATCTTGGGATACAGCACCATGGCGCGATCCACCAGGGGATCGCTGCCCCGTGCGTAGGCGCCCACCATGATCAAGTCGCGGGCGCGCCGGTACGACGTGTAAAGCTGGCGGAACTGGCGAATCTGCTCGAGGTGCTGCCCATCCACCAATTCAGTCAGCGCGCGGCTGATGCTGGCTTCCACATCGATCGCCGGATAGTGCCCCTGGTCGGCGAGTTCACGAGACAGCACGACGTGGCCATCCAGAATGGCGCGGGCGGCATCCGCGACCGGATCTTGCAGGTCATCGCCTTCGGTCAGAACCGTATAAAACGCCGTGATTGATCCGCGTTCATCGGGGGCATTACCGGCCCGCTCCACCAATTGCGGGAGCTTGGCAAACACCGACGGCGTATAGCCCTTGGTCGCCGGTGGCTCGCCGATTGCGAGGGCGATCTCGCGCTGAGCCATGGCGTAGCGCGTAAGTGAGTCCATGATCAGCAGCACATGCCTGCCCTGCTCGCGAAAATGCTCGGCGATAGCGGTGGCATAGGAGGCCCCATGAAGGCGCAGCAGCGGTGGTGCGTCGGCCGGTGCTGCCACCACGACCGAGCGCGCCAGTCCCTCGGCTCCCAGGATTGTCTCGACAAACTCACGGACCTCTCGTCCACGTTCGCCGATCAGGCCGACGACTACGACATCGGCGCTGGTGTATCGCGCCATCATGCCCAGCAGTACGCTTTTGCCGACACCGCTCCCGGCGAACAAACCCAGGCGCTGACCACGCCCTACGGTAATCAGGGCATTGATGGCCTGCACCCCCACATCCAGCACACTGCGAATGGGCGCGCGATCCATGGGATTGGCTGGACGGCTGTGAAGCGGAACGTGGCGCTCGGCATCCACTGGAGGACCGTTGTCGAGAGGACGTCCGGTTCCGTCCACTACGCGACCCAACAGCGCGGCACCTACGGGCACCTGTTTGGCCCGGTCCTCCGCGCGGCGACGCGGTACGAACTCTTCTCCCAGCTTCGGCACCCGCACTGTCGAAGGATCGACCGGCACCACCAAGGCACCAGACTTCAAGCCATAGCTATCGGTAGAGGGCATCAAGAACAGCCTATTACCCGAAAAACCCACTACCTCCGCATCGACCCGTTGCCGACCCGATGTCAGGATGTAGCAACTCTGGCCAACGGGCAACTCAAGACCGACCGCTTCCATCACCAGCCCGGAGACTCGTGTCAGTCGCCCACTCACACCCCAGGGTTGCACAGCACCCACTGCGCTGCGGCAATCGTCCAGGTAGCGCTCCCAGCCCGGCGCCATCATCACGCCGACTCAGCGAGCCAACTTTCCTCTCGGCCCAACGCCGCCAGCACGCGCTGCCAACGAGTGGCTACTGTGGCATCCACTTCACTCTCGGGCGTTTCCAGCCTGCACCCGCCGCGTTCCATGCGAATGTCCTCCACCAGGCGCCACTGTGCCTTGGCCAGAACAGGATCGGCACTCAACATAGGGGTGATGATCTGCGCATCGGCCGGATGGAGGTGGACAATGACCTGGTACTCCATTCCGGGCAGCACCATTACTGCCTCACGGAGCACCGGCAAGATGGCTTCCGGGTTCAGCGCAATCGCACTACGCACGATCTGTCGCGCCATGGCGATGGCCAGCGACAACACCTCGGGCGCCAGGCGCGCTTCCAGCGTGGCGCGATACCCGTCCAGCTGCGCCGAGACTGCTCGCAGTGCTTCCCTTTCCGCCATAGACTGGGATTCGGCCTGTCTTCTACCTTCGGTCAAACCCAGGTTATAGCCCGCTTCGCGGGCGCGATCTAGCAACTCCGGATCGGGTTCGGGCAGTTCGACGGGGATCTCTGGCTGCGGTACTGGCTCTGGCAGCGTATCGAGCGCCTGGGGATCGGCAGCCACCGCGATTTCCACTGCGGGCGCCTCCACTTGAAAAGCCTTTGGCTGCCACGGTTGCGCTGCGCGGACCGCGACGTCGTCGAGCACCACTTTATGAGACAAGGCCATCTCCGCCGGCACCTCCCATCATGATCTGGCCCTCGTCTGCCAGGCGACGGATGATCCGCAGAATCTCGCGTTGCGCCCCTTCCACCTCGGTAAGCTTGACCGGCCCCTTCGATTCCAGATCGTCTCGCACCATTTCGGCGGCGCGCTGGGACATGTTCTTGAAGATCTTTTCCTTGAGCTCCGCGCTGGTGCCCTTGAGAGCAACGATGAGATTGTCGGTCTGCACCTCGCGCAGGAGCGTCTGGATGGCGCGGTCATCCAGTTCGAGAAGATCTTCAAATACGAACATCTTGTCCTGGATTTTCTGCGCAAGATCGGCGTCTACCTCCTTGATCGAGGCAGTGACCGTGGATTCATTCGCCGGTCCCATGAAGTTGAGTATCTCGGCGGCTGCGTCGACGCCCCCCGCCTTGGTCTTGCGGACCTTGTCGGCGCCACTGAGCACCTGGTTCAATACGGCGTTCAGGTCCTGCATTGCTGCAGGCTGCACCCCGTCAAGGGTGGCGATGCGCAACATGACATCGTTACGCAAGCGCTCCACGAAGCAGTTCAAGACCTTGGCGGCCACGTCGGCCTCCAGATGGATCAGTATCGTGGCTATGATCTGCGGGTGCTCGTCCTTGATGAGTTCCGCCACATGCTCAGGTTCGAGCCACTTCAACCGCTCTATTCCGGTGTTGTCCGGCGCTTCGAGAATCCGCTCAAGAATGTCGTTGGCGCGATCCGTTCCCAGAGCCTTGGTGAGTACCGTTCGCAGGTACTCATCATTGTTCATGCCGAAATTGCTGCGGGTACTGGCTTCGGCACGAAAATCTCGCAACACCGTTTCGACTTCTTCCTTGGGTACGTTCTGAAGGCCCGCGATCGCCAATCCTATGCGTTGCACCTCGCGCGGCCCCATATGCTTGAGCACCTCCGCGGCACCCTCGTCGCCGATGGCGACCAACATCACGGCCGTGCGCATCAATCCCTTTTCACTCATGGCTGCAGGATTCCTTAAGGGGCACGATGTCTATTCGTCCTTGTCGATCCATTCCTTCAAGATGGTGGCGGCGAGCTTGGGCTCGACCTTGACAAACGCCTTCACCGCTTCAAGGTCGACCGCAAACGGCTCGATTTCCGGTGCTGCAGCGGCTGCCTCTGCAGCGGCCTCGGCTGCGGCAGCCTCTTCCGCAGTCATCATCTGTCCGTCAGGTCCGACCACCAATTCATCATCGGTTTCATCCGCTCCCATTTCTGTCTCTGGCGGCATGCCGGCACGGGTCAAATCGCGCAAGGCCGGCCGCAGCAGCGCAAACCACGCGTATAGGATCACAAGGACCCAGGCGAGGTACTTGGCCAGCTGCCAAGCGCCTTGAGGCGTGGTGTAGTCCGTGACCAGTTGCTTCCACGGCGATGAGTCGACACCCGCGAGCGGATCGTTGAATGCCGCATTGACCACATTGACGCTGTCGCCTCGCTCGCGGTTGAACCCCATAGCCTCCCGCACGAGGTTGTTGATCTGCGTCATCTCCTGCTCGGAGAGTGCCTTGGCCACCATCTTGCCCTTGTCTTCCGCCGCCCTATAGTTCACCACCACCGCCGCAGACAACCGCTTGACGCTACCGACCTCCGCCTTGGTATGACGGATGGTCTTGTCGACCTCGAAGTTGACCGTGTTCTCTTTGTGTGTATTGACCGGAGCTGACGGCGGCGCGCCCGGCGGCTGGCCCGGGGCCACGTTGATAGGCGCGCTCGCCGCTCCGGGCGGTTGGTTCGACAAAGCCCCGGGCACGCCTGCCGGCGGAGTAGTCTGATTGGTCACCGTCTCGACCGTTTGCTGACTACGAATGGCCGAATCCTGAGGCGTGGCATTCGGCTTGTAGGTCTCAGACGTTTGCTCGGTCTGGGAGAAATCCAGTGTAGCTGTCACTTGTGCACGGGCATTGCCGGCACCCAGAATGGGTTCGAGGATGTCCTCGATCCGTCGCACATAGCGCTGTTCAACAGCATGGACGAACTCCAGTTGCGAGGCATCCATGCCTTGTGCGGTGCGTTGCCCATTGGCGCTCAGCAGCTTGCCCGCCTGATCGACCACGGTCACGTTGCTGGCGAGCAGTTCCGGCACACTGCTCGCGACCAGATGGGTGATGGCACCGACCTGAGCTGCATCGAGCGCCCGCCCCGGATGCAGGTTCACTAGGACCGACGCGCTGGGCTTTTGCTGATCGCGCACGAACACTGACGGTCTCGGCACCGCAATATGGACCCGTGCTGTCTGCACGGGAGACATCGATTGGATCGTGCGTGACAGTTCACCTGCCAGAGCCCGCTGATAATTCACCTGCTCCATGAACTGACTGATACCGAATTTCTGCGAATCCATCAGTTCGAAGCCCACCGAGCCGCCTTTGGGCAAACCCTGGGCAGCCAGCTTCAAACGCAGCTCGTAAACCGACTCTTCCGGCACCAGGATTGAAGTGCCACCATTGCTGAGGCGATAAGGGACTTGCTGCGCGGCAAGCGCCGCAATGATGTCGCCACCGTCACGCTCACCTAGGTCTGAGAACAGCACGCGGTAGTCAGGCGCACGCGACCACAGCCACATCACGGCCAATAGGGCCAGCACAGCGGCGAAGCCGCCGCCGAGCATCAGTTTCTGCTTATTGGTAAGTTGCCCGAATCCGTCGCGGAGGGCAGTCAGCGCTTGAGCCGCAGCCTGAGCCATTGAGCTAAGGTCACACGCTCATGTTCATGATTTCCTGATAGGCGGAGACAAGCCGGTTGCGCACCTGGACCATGGTCTGGAAGGACAGGCTGGCCTTCTGCAATGACACCATGACCTCGTGAAGATTGGCATTCGGCGCGCCCTGATCAAATTCGGTCTGCAACCGGGCGGCTTCGGTCTGGGCATCGTGAACGGTATCAAGCGCCGACTTTAGCATTTCACCGAAATCCGGAACCTCCGCGGCAGAATTCTCCCCTGCCCCGGACGCTTTTGCCGCCGTGGCGTTGAGTTCCTGCAGTAGTTGATCGATCCCGGTGGTGTTCATGCGCCGAAGTGTTACCCGTCCAAAAGAGGCCCAAGGGCCGGATGCGCTACTGAAAGGTCAATGGAACGCAAATGATATGCCACGACTGGTCGCTTGGGGCGCTTCATTTGCCGCCATCCTTTGGCTCCATCAAACCCTCTTCACGATAATGCTGCAGCTTGTGCCGTAACGTGCGCTCGCTCATGCCCAGCCGTTCCGCCGCCACCTTTCGCACCCCCTTGGCCGCGGCCAAAGTGTTCAGGATGTGCTGACGTTCCAGCGAGCGCAGGTCCGCGCCCTCCTCATTCGCCTGGGTAGACGTCGCTACAGGCGCACTCTCCCGCGGCAGACACAGGTGTCCGGCACCGATGCAATCACCGGGGGC
>Ga0194132_10007646_pt1 | contig 15965 bp, 7 predicted proteins | sample TA2KigOf80mmetaG_FD_148612 | JGI IMG/M metagenome (GOLD analysis project Ga0194132, IMG submission 148612) | Freshwater microbial communities from Lake Tanganyika, Tanzania - TA2015054 Kigoma Offshore 80m | ecosystem: Environmental > Aquatic > Freshwater > Lake | place: Tanzania: Lake Tanganyika...
CGGTGCCGTGAGCGGATTGACTGCTTATTTCACATCCACCACCGTCACGCGCACTTCCGCGCCGTTGCAGCGGATTTCAGGGACATACATCGCGTGACCGAGGACGGGCAGGGCGTGGAATGCACCGGGCACTTCGGCGCGCAGGTCGTAGCGGATTTGCCAGACGCCCTCGGGAAGTTTGTCGAGGAAGAGGGCGACTTTGCGGTCGCGTAGTTCCTGATATATCCAGCGTGACCGGCCCGTGAAGTCCGGATCGCCGATGCCGATGGGACGCGGCGGCAAAATCGTAATCGGCGGACGCACGGCAGCCATCCGCGCGACTGGCGCACCGGGGGCAATCGCAATGGCCGGCTCGGCCACGGCCACGTCTGCAGCGATCGCCGGCACGGCCGCCCCGACTTTGGACTTCGGACCTTTGGACTTTGGCCCCTTTTCCGACACCGGCGCCGGCGCGGGCTTCCCGACTTCACCAAACTTCCGCTCCACCGCGCCGCTCTTAAGTTCGCGCGCGTAGAGGCTCTCGCCGCTGCGGATGGCCACGGCCTCGAAGCCGGCGGGCTTCAAGTCCTCGAAAAGCAGATACTCGTAGTTGTTCTTCGCCTCGAGGGTGAGGACGGTCTCGATACGCTCGCCGCTGGTGACGGACTCGCCGTCGAGCAGCGGCACCTTGTCATAGACCACGCCTTTGAGAAGCGTCGGGCGCGCGACCAGCTTGAAATATTCGCGCTTCACGAAGATTTCGTTGCCGCTCGCCGGGATGGGGTTCTCCAAGCTGAAGAATTTTGCCTCGGCCGCGAAATAGACCGGCCCCTCGCCCTTGCGCTTGATGCGAATGTCGTTCGCGCCGTCCTTGATGAGCTTCGCGTCCACGGCGAAGCGGCTGGGCGCGGCGAAAACTTCCGCGCCGCTGACTTTGCGCTTGGCGATGCTCGTGCCGTTCACGGTCACTTCGTATTCCAACTCGGGCGACAGTTCCTTGGTCACGCGGAGGTAATCGTTAAGCGCGAGCACGGTGATGGCGGTGTCGCGGGTGTTGCTCCACTGCGCGCCACGCCGGCCCTTGAGGAGCCAGTTAGTGACCGGCTCGATGAGCTTGTTCTGCGGGTCAATGGCCAGCAACGCGCGGAGGGCGAAGGCCGTGGCTTCCACGCCGCCGTCGGACCAGCGCCAGTAGATGCCGTCCTCGCCCCAATGCGCGGTGCCCATCACGCCGGCGTTCGCGGGCAGCGCGCCGCCGATGAGCACGCTGGCGTCGGGCCGGTCGTCCCGCTTCACGCCGTTCTCCAGGTTCGCGATGAGCGTCTTGGCCTCGACGCCTTTGCCCATGTGATGCGCGGCGAGTGCGAGCAACGAACGCGTGTAGGCATTGAGTCCCTCACGGTTTTTCCACAAGTTGTCCCACGCCTTGTTCTGCGCGGGGGAGAAGACGGCCTTCGCCAGCGGGTTCGCGCCCGCAACGGTGGCATGCAGCATGAAGGCCTGCATGTCGTGGTTCAGCTCTTCCTCAACGAGCGTCTTTTCGAGGAAGGCCGTGCCGCGTTCGAGGACGTTGGCTTTCAAGTCCACGCCAGCTTGCTTCGCGAGCGTGAGGCCCCAGACGACGTAGGCCGTCATCCAGCGGTCGCTCTGGCCTTCCTTCCACCAGCCCCAGCCGCCGTCGCCGTGCTGGAAGTCGTAGAGGCGCTTCAGGCCGGCCTCGGTCATTTCGTTCAGCTTCGCGAGGTCCTTTTTCGCACCAAGATTCGGCGGTGCGGCTCCACCCGCGCGGGCTTCGATGCCGCCGAAGACGCGGCTCATCACGTCCTCAGGCTGGAGGCCGAGGTCCTTCAAGGTCTTCGCCGTCACGACCGACGGGAGGAAGCGGCTCATGGTCTGCTCGGTGCAGCCGTAGGGGTAATCAATCAGGTAGGGCAGCGCGTCGAGCATCGTGACCGCGAGGCTGGGCGCGACCTGCACGACGAGCGTGGTGGTGTCTTTCTTGCGCGCGGCGGGGATGTCGAGCCGCACGGTGATGTCTGAGCCGCGCACCTTGCCGGCTTTGGTGAGGAAGCGCTCGATCCCGTGCTCGTGAGACAAATACGACTTTTCCATCGCGTCGGAGAGCTTGCCGGAAACGCCGGTGGTCTTCAGACGAACTTCGCCGGGCGAGACGACGCGGGCCTTCCAGTCAGCGCGGGCTTCGGCGTTGGCAGGGACTTTTAACGTCGTCGTCGTGCCGGCACCGAGCGCCAAGTTGCCCGAGGCATCCAGCGAAACTTTCACCGACAACTCGGCCTCGGTATTATTGTTCACCACCGCGCTCAAGACGACCTCGTCGCCCACGACGAAGAAGCGCGGGGCTTGCAGGCGCACGATGAGCGGCTGTTTGGTGCGCGTGGTTGAGTTGGCGATGCCGAACTGCGCGCCGCTGCCGACGGCGCGGGCGGTGGCTTTCCAGCCCGTGAGGGAGTCCGGGAATTTCACGGGCACCTTGGCCGTGCCGTCGGGGCCGGTCTTCACGTCTGGTAGCCAGATAATGGTCGAGCGGAAGTCTGAGCGGACAACGACGTTTGGCTCCGCGCCGTCTTCGCCAGCGGCTTGCTTATCACCCTGGGCCTTCTCGTCGCGGAGCCTGGCCTTCGCGGCGGCCATCGGAGCTGGCGCGGCAGCGAGTGACACTCCATCCATGGCCATCATCGCACCCGCCGGCGCACTCATCGGTGCCACTGGCATCCCCAACCCGCGCATCCGGTTGGCCCCGCCTTCGAAGACTGCATATTCTTGCTCCCTCAGCGCGCCAGGCTTGCGCTCCAGCTTGTCGGCCTCGTCAGACTCCGCGTTCCTCCGCCGGTCCGCACGTTGGAGCACCTCGTTTTGCTCCAGCACCATCTTCACGCCGTCTTCCTCCCACTCGACGAGCTTTGCGTAAGACTTTTGGTTGAACGTGCTCTGCAACTGCGTCCGCTGCTGCCGCTTGGTGCCGAAGTAGAACTGCCGCGGATCGCCGGCGTAATCGCTCTGGATGTAATAGACCGACTCATCCACGAGCCCCACGGCCACCTCGGCGGCGACGGGCTTGCCATCGTGGTCGCGCGCGGTGACGAGCAGCGTGCCGTCTTCGCGCGGTTGATATTGGGTGCGGTCGGGCTTCACATCCACCGTGAGGAAATGCTTTGTGGGCGGCACGATGACCTGCTTCGTGTCCATGTGAATCTGCTTGTCCGCCACCATCGCGGCGCTGAGGAAGACGTTCGGCACGTGCGCATCGCTGAGTTCCAACTCGACGAGCTTTACCGTGCCGGTGAGGTGCACGACCTGATGACTGATGAGTTCCTCGGCCTCGACGGTGAACAGCACGTAACGGTCGTTGCTGTTCGCCACAAGCATCACCGCAGCCTTTTGCCCGGTGCGGAAGGTGTCGCGGTCCACAATGATTTCCACCCCGCCGTGCCGGTAGCCGAGTTCGGCGGTCGCATTGTTCGCGACCCACAGCGTCGTCTCCGCGCGGATGGGCTGCGGCGGGCGGTTGGGGAACGCGTCTTCCGTCAGCCACGTCACCTTGTAATAGCCCTCGCGCTCGGGCGTGAAGACCAAGTCCACCTTGCCCTCGGCATCGGTCTTGAGCGTGCGCGTGAGAATGTCATCGCTGTGGTAGCCCCGGAATTTCAACCGCCACGGGCGTTGCCCAACTTGCGGCGCGGGCGGGAACTTGCCGTCGCTTTGCAGCGCCTTGAGCTCCGGCCCCTTCACTTCCTTGCCCGCCGGGTTCACCCAGATTTCTTCCCAACGCTCGCGGGTGACCTTGACGATGCCTTCGATGACCGCGGGTTGCTGATTCGCATCCTGCGCGCGGAAGTTTACCGTCGCCTTGTCGCCGGGCTTGTGGAGGTTGTGCTCCGGCTTGGCGTGGACGTAATAGCGCTGGCGCGTGACGCGCACGGTGCCGCTGCCGGTGATTTCGCGGCGGCTGGCGTCCACCACGCGCGCCTCGATACGGAACTCGAAGTCCTGCCCGTAATCCTTCGGCGACTCGAACTCCAACCGTGCCTTGCCCGTTGCGTCGGTCTTCAACGTCTCGCGCTTCAAAATCTGCCCATCGCCACCGCCACGCCACATCCGCCCGCGACCGAAGCGCCCCTCGTTCTCCTCGTAGAACCAGCCGAACTCACGCGGCTCCTTCCACGCGAAGTAATAGGGGTTCTGATGCACGACGACCTCGACCGTCGCGTTGGCCACCGGGCCGCCGAAGTAATAATCCGCCTGCACGTTCACCTCGACCTTGTCGCCGGTGCGGAAGGCCTTCTTCTTCCCGTCAACCTCCGGCGTCTGCACGGCGACCTTGAACTCGGGCAGTTTGTATTCCTCGAGCCGGAAGAGCGTCGCGTTGCCGATGTGCTGGTTGTTCGCCTTGTCGCGGAACTGCACGCGATACTCGCCGAGCCGCTGCTGTTCGGTGAGTTCGAGCGACGCCCAGCCGGTGCCGAACTCGTTCAACTTGAGGTCGCCCTCCTTCACCTTCGCGCCGTCCGGGCCGGTGATGGTGTAAGCAATCGTCGCGTTGGCGGGCGTGGAATAAACCGAGCCGTTGTAACGGCGCACGACGGCCTTCCACTCGACCTTCTCCTTCGGGCGATACGCCGGGCGGTCGGTGAAGGCGTAGATGCGCCACGACTCGTGTGGCTCGCGATACCAATAAGCGCTGCCAGGGCTGAACGCCTGCTTGTCGCCCGCGAGGGCAGCGGCGAACAGCTCGTTGTTCGAGTTGGGCGTGCGCGTCAGCTCGAAGACCGCGAGGCCGTCCTTGTCTGCAGCCTTGTCCAGCGCGCGGGTCTCCCACGAGTTGTTGGCGACGTGCCACCGTTCCCACAGCCGGACCTTCGCATTTGGCAACGGCTTGCCGGAAAGCGCATCGGTGACGAAGACAATGGCCTGCTTGCCGCTGGCCTTGAGCACGAGCGTCGCATCCGTCACGAGCACCAGTTCGCGCGCGGACTTTCCGCCGCCCTGCGCTTCGAGCACATACGCGCCGGGACGGAGCTTGCCGTCCACGCGCGGGTTCGAACTGCCGGGCCGGTAATCGCCCTTGTCCTTGGTGTCGTGCGTCCAGCTCTTCGCCTTCTCGCGGCCTGCAAGGTCAATACTCTGCAGCCAGTTCACGTGTGACTTGTCTTTCGCCAAGTTCACGTCGGTGGTGAGGTTTACCGGATACAACGCCAGCTCGATGGCCTTCACGTTGCGCCAGTTGAGGTGATACTGAATCTCCGAGTCCGGCAGGAAGACGTGGCTGACGGACACGCCGAGATTGACCTGCGTGATGTTGCGAATCTGCGCCTGTGCCTGTTCCCAGTAGCGCGTCTCGCCCTTCTGAAACTCCGCGACGAGCCGGCGGAACAGCGCGAGGGCCTTGACGTAATCCTGCTCCTGCGTCCAGTTGCCGTCCTTCAGCGGCACGGCGCGGCCCTGGTTCATCATCCACTCGGCGTAGTGATACAGGGCGTCGTCATACCAATCCGTGCCTTTGCCCGGCTTGAGCGCCGCCTCGAAGTGCTCCGGCACCCGGGCGCGCGCATCCCAGTCGCCACCATGATACTGGAAAGAAACCGCGAGGAGATAATGCGCATGCGCCTTGTCATTGTCCGTCGCGGCAATCTTCAGCGTGTTCTCGAGAATGTTCAGCGGCACCACGTTTCCGTAGTTCCCATAGCGGTAATAAGGCTCGGCCTGCGGCGGCTTTGCGGAACGCCAGACGATGCTCAGGTAACGGTCACGCGCCTCCGCCGACGCCCGCTGGCCGGCCCACCAGTCCAGCACCTGCGAGTAATGCTGCCACCCCGCGCCCCAGTTGCGCTGATTGCGGGGTGTCCAGTAAGAGTCCGCGAGCGACTCCTGAATCTCCACCCACACGCGGTCCTTCTCCTCCTCGCGCTGCACATCGCGAACGAGGACATTTAGCTCCTGCCGCGCATTGTTGAACTTCGTGTTGTCCGCGCGCTGCGTGCTGGCCTCCGAGCGCCACAGCGTGTCCGCGCGACGGAACAGCACCCAGCGCTGCTCGGCCGGCGGGAGGTTCGTGACGTTCACCGCGCGGTAAATCTCGTTCGCCTTGGCGAAAGACTTCTCGGCGACCAACCGTTCCGCCTCTGCTTTCTGCGCGGCGTAGTTCGCAGGCGATTCAGCGGCGAGGAGGGAAAGAGCGGTGGAAAGAAAAGCAACGGTCATCTGCAATGATTTCATGGCAGGAGGTTAGACGGGGTAACCGGGAAAAACACTCCTGAAATGGTGCCTGATGCATCCGGCAAGTGGAGCATTGGGGTTGTGACTTGCGCTAAAGTCAGGAAAAAAGCTATGTATTTGCTCGTCTTTATCGCAACTGAGGATTTGTTTTATGTCTGCTCCACGTCGCATGGCTCCTCATGTCCCCAACGTTCTTGCCGTCGTTATGGGCGGCGGGCAGGGCACCCGGCTTTGGCCGCTCACGCAGGACCGCTCCAAGCCGGCCGTACCACTCGCGGGCAAATACCGCATCGTGGACATCCCCATCTCAAATTGCATCAACTCCGGATACCGCCGCGTGTATCTGCTCACGCAGTTCAACACCGCTTCGCTGCACCGGCACATCAGCCAGAGTTACAAGTTCGACCACTTCAGCAGCGGATTTGTCGAGCTGCTCGCAGCGGAACAAACCATGCACAGCACGTCCTGGTATCAGGGCACGGCTGACGCCGTGCGCAAAAACCTGGTTCACCTGCTGAACCACGATTGGGAATATTGCCTCATCCTCAGCGGCGACCAGCTCTACCGGATGGACTTCCGCCGTATCATCGCGCAGCACGCGGAAACCAAGGCGGACCTCACCATCGCCACGATTCCCGTCACCCGCGACAGCGCGCAATCTCTGGGCATCCTGCAAATCAACAACGAGCGCCGCATCTCGCGATTCGTTGAGAAACCCAAGGATCCCGCCGTGCTGGACTCGCTCAAGATTCCCCGGGAGTCCTACGAAAGCCTCGACATCGAGGGGGACGAGGAGTTCTACCTCGCCTCGATGGGCATCTACGTCTTCAACCGCGCCGTCATGGTGAAGCTGCTCGACAACGATTTCACCGACTTCGGCAAGCACATCATCCCCGGAGCCATCACCACACACCGTGTCTTTAGCTATGTTTATCAGGGCTACTGGGAGGACATCGGAACTATAAAAAGTTTCTTCGAGGCAAACCTCGACGGCGCGGAGGAGCTGCCTAAGTTCAACTTTTTCGACATGAGCTCGCCGATCTACGCGCGCCCGCGCTTTCTGCCCGGCAGCAAAGTTAACGGTGCGAGCATTGACCACGCGCTGGTGTCAGACGGCTGCATTATCAGCCACGCCCACATCAGCCATTCGGTCATTGGCATCCGCAGCATCGTGGGCATTGGCACCAACCTTCACCGTGTCGTCATGATGGGCGCGGACTACTACGAGTCGCAGGCCAGCATGCGGGAGAACCTCGACGCCGGCCGACCCCGTATGGGCATCGGCCAGCACTGCCGTATCGAGAACACCATCTTGGACAAGAACTCCCGAATTGGTGACAACTGCGTGATCTCCCCGGCCGGTAAGCCCGAGAACTTCGACGGCAACGGCTACGTCATCCGCGACGGCATCGTCATCATACCCAAGAACGGCGTCATCGCGCATGGGACGGTGATCTGACCGCCGCGCCGCCACTGAATTGACGCCTTGGCTCTCCGGTCTAGACTCCCTACGTGAATCTAAAGACACGTTCGCTTTTGGTGCTGCTTGCCGGGAGTGTTTTGAACCATCTTCTTGCGGCCCTTGCCCACGACGGCCTGCCTTCCGGCCTTGACCGGCGCATCCCACTCACCACGTCACGCGTCATTGGCTCGCCAGACCCGGCACTGCCGTTGCGTGCCAAGCGCGCCTGGCCACAGCTGGAATTCAAGCACCCGTTGTTCCTCGGACCGGACGCGGCCAGCAACCGTTACCTCGTGGTCGAGCAATCGGGACGCATCCTTGCCATTCCGCGCGACCAATCCCTAAGCCCGACGAACCTCTATTTGGAACTGGCTGACCACGACTTCTACGCATTTCACTTTCATCCCGGTTTCGCAACCAACCGGTTTCTTTTTGTCTTCGCCAACGGGCCGAATACCAAGCAGACCAATGCAGCGGGCGTGGTGCTGGGCGGCACGAACAAGTTTAACCGCATCCTTCGCTACACCGTTGCGCCCGAGGGCCGGCCGGACAAGTCGTCCGAGCGTGAGATCATCAAGTGGTGGTCCAATGGTCATAACGGCGGCGATCTGGTCTTTGGCCTCGACGGGATGCTTTACATCACCTCCGGCGACGGCACGAGCGACTCTGACGGTCTCAACACAGGCCAGAATCTCAGCGACCTGAACTCCGGCCTGCTACGCCTGGATCTTGAACGGCCCGACCCCGGCAAGTTGTATTCCATCCCGAAGGATAACCCGTTTTGGGACATTCCCGGCGCGCGGCCCGAGCTATGGGCCTACGGCTTTCGCAACCCATGGCGCATCGCTTTAGACCCGGTGGACGGCGGGCTGCTGGTAGGCGACATCGGTCAGGATCTTTATGAAATGGTCGAGTTGGTGACCCGCGGCGCGAACTTTGGTTGGAGCGTGCGGGAGGGAAACCATCCCTTTCACGCGCAGCGCAAGCTCGGCCCGCACCCGGTCACGCCGCCGCTTGTCGAGCATCACCATGCGGAGGCGCGGTCTATCACCGGCGGCATGGTCTACCAAGGCAGCAAGTTCGCCGATCTACGCGGAGCCTACATATACGGCGATTACGGCACGGGAAAAATATGGGCGTTGAAGCGCAAGGGCAACAAGGTGACCTGGCATCGCGAAATCGCCGATACTCCGCATGCGATCGTCGGCTTCAGCGAGGGCCGGGGAGGTGAAATCTTCTATGCCGATTACGCCGGACAACTCCAAGAACTGGAGCCGACTCCCCCGGAAACGACAAAGCGTGCGCCGTTCCCCAAGAAACTTAGCGATAGCGGGCTTTTTGCTCGAGTCAAGGGCCACGTCATGCAGCCCGCGGTTATTCCTTACTCGGTCAATTCGCCACTATGGTCCGACGGCGCACATAAAGAGCGGTGGATTGCATTGCCGGGCACGAACCAAATCGCTTACAGCGAGAACGGCAGCTGGAAGTTTCCCGAGGAGACAGTGCTGGTGAAGAGCTTCGCGCTTGATCTCGAAGCCGGAAATCCCAAATCGCGCAGGTGGATTGAAACGCGTTTCATGCTCTTTCAGCAAAACGAGTGGGTCGGCTACAGCTACCGCTGGAACGACTCACAGACCGACGCTGAACTCGTGGAAGCGAAGGGCGCGGACCGCGATTTCAAGATTCAGGACCGCAACGCGCCCGGCGGCACACGCAAGCAGACGTGGCACTACCCGAGCCGCGCCGAGTGCATGACCTGCCACAGCCGCGCTGCGCAGTTCGTGCTGGGCGTGAGCACGCTCCAATTGAACCGCGAGCACGATTACGCCGGCGGGCGGGCCAACCAGCTCCGCACTCTGGCGCACATAGGCGCGTTTAACCTCAAGCCCAACAAGGACGGCCTAGTGAAGTTGTCCAAAGCGCCCGAGAAGATGGCCGCGCTGCCCAACCCCTACGATGAATCCGCGCCCTTGGATCAGCGCGCGCGCGCTTACCTGCACGCCAACTGCGCGCACTGCCACGTCGAGGCCGGTGGGGGCAATTCTGCCATCACGTTGCGCTGGGACACTCCGTCGGAAAAGATGCTGCTCTTTGGGGTTGTCCCACAGCACGATCAGTTCGGCCTGACGAACGCCCTGCTGGTCGCCCCCGGCGCGCCGGAGCGCAGCATCCTAATGCAAAGAGTGCTGCGCGTTGGCCAGGGCGGCATGCCGCCACTGGCAAAATCAATCGTGGATGAACCCGCCGTGAAAATGCTTGGCGAGTGGATTCGCGGGCTGAAACAAGCGGGCGAGTCAAACAATTGACGTAACTGCGGCGCTATTCATGGCTCGACCAAGTATGTCGAGCCAAGTTTCAAACTAGCTCGCGCAGCGGCTCACAGCCCGGATCAACGAGATGTTGCGGTCGGCCTGTGAGGTCATTGACCATGTCACTATGCGGGTTGAGGCCGAGCCGCTGGTAAAGCGTGGCAAAGACATCACCAAATTTCACGGGGCGGTCCGCGCATTCGCCGGCGTCACGGGTGGTGGCCCCGATGACCTGACCGTGGCGCATGCCGCCGCCGGCAAGGAGGGCGAAGGAGACGTTCGGCCAATGGTCGCGGCCGGCGTCCTTGTTGATCTTCGGAGTGCGCCCAAACTCGCCCCAAACCACGACGCTCACGTCGCGGTCCATGCCGCGGGCGTGAAGATCCTCGATGAGCGCCGAGAGGCCCTTGTCGAGCAGCGGAAATTCCTCGCGCGCTTGGCCAAAGTTGTTCCCGTGCCAGTCCCACCGGCTGAATGCGATGGTCACGCAGCGCACGCCAGCTTCAACCAGCCGCCGCGCCATGAGGAAGTCGTCAAGCAAGCGATGGGAGCCATCGTCCTTTAAGTTCGGGAAGCCGCGCCCGTAGCGGTCACGCAGCTTTTGGTCCTCCTTGCTCAGGTCCAGCGCCTCGGCAAGCCGGCTGGAGGTCAGCATCGCAAGGGCTTGCTGGTGGAAGGTGTCCAGACCCTCGACCGAGCCGCTGTTGTCCACGTCCCGACGGAAATGGTCGAAGGCGGTTAGCAAGGAACGGCGCTCATCCAAGCGGCTCGAGGAAATGCCGTTAAGCACCATGTCGTCCTTGCCTTCCTTGTTTGGCTTGAACGCGCTGTGCGCGGGGCCGAGGAAGCCGGCTTGGCCGGGGTCGCCCCATGGCCGATGCCCCGTGACTGGCGCCAGACCGACGAAAGCCGGCATGCCGGGAACGGTGTTGCCGTGGAGTTTGGAGAGCGTGGCACCCATCGAGGGCCAGCCGCCGGCAGGTTGGTTGCGCGGGGCACGGCCGGTGTGACACTGGAAGGCGTCGTGCCCGCCCGCTGCGCCGACCATCGAGCGGATGACGGAGTATTTATCCGCACATTTGGCAAGCTGTGGGAACAACTCGCAGATTTCGAGGCCGGGGACGTTGGTTTTGATGGGCCTGAATTCACCACGAACTTCCTTCGGCGCGTCTGGCTTTAGGTCGAACATGTCCTGATGCGGTGGGCCGCCGGCCAGAAAGATGTTGATAATGGCCTTGTGCGACTTGCCGGTGCCGGCGCGCGCCTCGGCTTCGAGCAGTTGCGGCAGCGTCAGCCCGCCCAGGCCGAGCGCGCCGAGTTGCAGGAAGTTGCGACGCGAGACGCCGTCGCAGAACCGGCCTTCTCTAGATCCAAGGATCGTGAGCATAAAGATCAGACGAGTTCGGAGATCGGGTGATGCTCGAGGTCCACGAGATACTGCGGGCGGCCACCGAGATCGGTGATAGTGGTCTGCTGGGTGTCGATGCCCATGCGCTGGTAGAGCGTGGCGAATACTTCCCCGATGTGGACCGGTCTTTCGCTGGCCTCACCCGCTTGGCGGTCAGTCTTGCCAATCATTTGCCCCGTCTTCATCCCGCCGCCCGCCAGGAGCGCGCAGGAAACGCGCGACCAGTGGTCGCGACCTGCGTCCATGTTGATCCGCGGGGTGCGGCCAAACTCACCCCAGGCGATCACCGTCACATCGCCGGCCATCCCACGCTCGTGCAAATCATGGACCAAAGCGCTCATACCGATGTCGAAATTAGGCAGCTGACGTTTGAGCGTGACGAAGTTTTTCCCGTGTGTGTCCCAGCCGCCGAAGTTTAGCGTCACACATCGCACGCCAGCTTCAACGAGCCGCCGCGCGAGCAGGAAGTCGCGTAAGAGATTGCCATCGGTGCCGCGATAACGGTCTGCCACCTTGCGGTCTTCCTTCTTGGTGTCGAGCGCCTCAACGAGCCGGCTCGAGGTAACGACCTCGAAGGCTTGGCGGTTGAAGGTATCGAGTCCGTCCATCAGGCCGCTGCGGTCGGCGTCGCGACGGAACCTGTCGAACTCGGCGAGCAAGCCCTTGCGCTCATCAAGCCGTGCGGAGGTGACGCCATTGAGCGTCATGTCACTCGCGCCGGGCCCGCTGGGCACAAACGGCCCGCACGCTGCCCCCAGAAAACCGGGGCGCGACTCTTTCCCGCTGCAGCCGACGCTGGGCGGCACCCCGGCGGCGGAGCCTTGTAACTTGGATACAACGGCTCCGAGCGAAGGCCAGCCGCCGGAAGGCTGCGGCTTCGATTGGCTGCGGCCGGTCATGCAATGAAAGGAACTGTGGTCGTCCGCTTTGCCGATCACGGTGCGGATGGCGGCGAACTTGTCCCAGTTGGCCGCAAGCATGGGCAGGTGCTCGCAAATGCGGTTGCCCGGCACCTTCGTCGCGATCGACTTGAACTCGCCGCGGATTCCTGATGGCGCGTCCTCCTTGAGGTCGAACATATCCTGATGCGACGGCCCGCCGGGCAGGTACACCATGATGATGGCTTTGTTCGATTTGCGGAGGCCGGACTGCGCTTCGGCTTGGAGCAATTGCGGGAGCGTGAGGCCGCCCGCAGCGAGGGCGCCAAGTTGGAGAAAGTTGCGACGCGAGACGCCGTCGCAGAAATGGCTTTGGCTGGGTCCGAGAATCTTAAGCATAAGTGTTTTTTGTTAAACCCGTTGTTTATTCGGAACTATTGAATCGACGGCAAAGCCATGGCTCTCATTCAACAAGTTCAGTCCGGATTTCGCAGTTAAAGTGCGCGCATCTCGGTCAGGCATCAGAAGGTAACGGATCAGGTGAAAGTCTTCCTCGTAGTGGCGGCGTGCCCATTGCCATGACGACACCCAAGTCGAGTGCTGGCAGGCGAACGCGTTGCCCGACTGGATTATCCGCCTAATTGTTGGGACTCAGTATCACGACTGTACAATCTGCAAGTCGCGCAACTTAGGTATCAGCCACGCTTTACCTTGGCCACGAAGCGAGCCATGCGATCGGTGGCTATCTGAATCTGGTCCATCGCCGTCGCAAAGCAGCAGCGCAGGTAACCTTCCCCGCTGGGGCCAAACGCGCCGCCAGGCACACACGCGACTTTCTCCTCTTGCAACAACCGAAACGCAAAATCCTTCGAATTAAGGCCGGTGCTCGCGATGTAAGGAAAAGCGTAGAAACTCCCCCGCGGCAGATGACACGGCAGGCCCATGTCGTTGAACGCCTTCACGATGAAGTTGCGCCTTAACTTGTATTGCTCACGCATCTCCTTGGTGTCGGCCTCACCGTGCTCGATGGCCTCGATGGCCGCTTCCTGGCTGATGATACTGGCGCAAAGCATCGAGTATTGGTGGATCTTCATCATCGCCTCGATGAGTTCTGCCGGGCCACACGCATAGCCGATGCGAAAGCCCGTCATCGCATACGCCTTCGAGAAGCCATGTAGGAAGATCGTCCGCTCAATCATGCCCGGCAGTGAAGCGATGGAGACGTGTTGCCCCTCGAAGGTGAGCTCGCTGTAAATCTCGTCGGTCAGCACCACCAAGTTATGGCGCTGCACGACGGCGGCGATCTTCTCCAACTCCGTGCGCGTCATCGTGCCGCCGGTCGGATTGGTCGGGAAGTTCAACATCAACGCCTTGGTCTTGGGCGAGATGGCCTTTTCAATCGCCTCCGCGCGCACCGCAAATTTATCCTCCGCTCGGCAACTCACGGCCACCGGCACGCCGTGGGCCATCGCGATGCTCGGCGAATAGCTGACGTAACACGGCTCATGATAGATCACCTCATCGCCGGGATTGAGGAGGGCGCGCAACGCGATGTCCAACGCCTCGCTCACGCCCACGGCGATAAGAATCTGCTTCTTCGGATCGTAGTGCACGCCGAAGCGCGGCGCGAGATGCGCGGCGATGGCCTCGCGCAGCTTGAGCAGGCCGAGGTTCGAGGTGTAGGTCGTCTTGCCGCGTTCGAGGGCGTAAATGGCGGCCTCTCGTATATGCCAAGGCGTGACGAAGTCCGGTTCACCCACGCCGAGGGAGATTACGTCCCGCTGGCTTTGAACAATGTCAAAAAATTCACGAATGCCCGAGCGTGGCAGGCTGGCCACGCAGCGGGCGATGCAGGCTTGCGGTTGAAACGGAGTCGCCATGACGTTCGCAAGCGCGAGACTCAAGCGGAAGGCGGCAGGTTTGGAAATAGCAAAAGGGCCCCACACCGAAATGGCCAAGGGTGGAGGCCTCTACCCTTTGGCCCTCCCAAACCCGCCCCTTCACCCATCCAGCGGGCTCCGCACCCCGATCCCCGGCTTCTGCATCACATGAGTATAAATCTGCGTCGTCGTCAGGCTTTGATGTCCCAACAGTTCCTGCACGGTGCGGATGTCCGTCCCGTTCTCCAACAAATGCGTGGCAAAACAATGCCGCAGCGTGTGCGTCGTCACCCGCTTGTTCAACCCCACCCGCTGCGCCGCCGCCCGGATCGCCCGCTGCAAATTATCCTCCACCAGATGATGCCGCCGCCGGACACGGGCCACCGGGTCCACCGACAGTTTGCCCGCTGGGAACAGCCAGAACCACGGCCACTCCACCCCCGCCTTGGGATACTTCCGCTCCACCGCTTCCGGCAACGAAACTCCCGGCAACCCCGCCGCCCGGTCCGCCGCCCACTGCTTCCGGTTCCGGGCCAACTGCTCGCGCAGCGCCCCCCGCAGCGCCTCCGGCACCATCGTCACCCGGTCCTTGAACCCCTTGGCGTTCCGCACCATCACCTGCCGCCGCTCCACATCCACATCCGCCACCCGCAGCCGCAGCCCCTCCAACAACCGCAACCCCGCCCCATACTGCAACTGCAAGGGCAACTGATACTCCTCCACCACCGCCCCCAGCACCGCCCGCACCTCCACCTGACTCAGCACCACGGGCAACCGCGCCGGCCGCGTGGACCGCTCAATCCCCGCCAGCAGCCCCAAAGGCTGGTCCAGCACCTCCGCATACAGAAACACCAGCGCGTTCAACGCCTGATTCTGCGTTGCCGCCGCCACCCCGCGCTCCGTCGCCAGATGACTGAGGAACGCCGCCACCTCCGCCTCCCGCAACTCATTCGGCTTGCGCCATTGCCCCGCCCGCTCCCGGTGGAACCGGAGAAACCGCTCAATCCAATGCCAATAAGTCAGCTCCGTCCGTCGGGCGTAATGAAAGTAGCGCAACACCTCCTGCACCTGCTCCCGCAACTTCTTGGACTTGTCGGGGCGGAACTTCTCCTTTCCCTGCCGCCGCATGGCGGTAGTCAACCCCGGCACCCCACGATAGTCCAAATTCATGCTGGACAAAGGGATACCCTGCCAATAAAATCGCACTCAACAATAAAACCGCAGGAATTGCGGTTCACTAAACTGTTAGGCGGCTAATCCAGATCGAACTCAGTTACTCCAGATGTATCCAAAAGATTTGATGCAAATCCTGAGGGCACTGCCGATCAATCTGATCCTGCTGACGACTTTGAGGATGATCTCAGCCGCGGAGACGCCGTCCAAGGAGACAACTCCGCTGGATCTAAAAGGGACGAATGTGCAGAGGCTGGAGGTCAGTGCGTCTCTGATCGGCTTCACCAGCACCAAGGTGTTCTACACGCTTGGCGAACACCGGGTGGTGGTGGTGATCCACATCGACAACACGAAGAAGGGGTTTCCCGTAACCGGCAAAGTCTGTCAGTTTGCCAAGGAGGTGACCCCGAACGACATGGCCAAATGGCTGAACAATCAGTACTCGGACGCCCTCTTCCCAAAGGTGCCTGAGCCCAAAGTGACAGTCCAGCTGCCGGGGGGAGCGTGCCAGTCGTTGGAGAGCAAGCTCCTCGGCCAGAAGTCGGCTGCCAATACCGCCTACAACCATTACCGCGTCGAGTTCAAGCTCCCTGAGGTCAAAGTGAACGAACAAATCCGGTTAACGGAGTTCAAGGACACTGT
>Ga0194132_10007648_pt1 | contig 15963 bp, 13 predicted proteins | sample TA2KigOf80mmetaG_FD_148612 | JGI IMG/M metagenome (GOLD analysis project Ga0194132, IMG submission 148612) | Freshwater microbial communities from Lake Tanganyika, Tanzania - TA2015054 Kigoma Offshore 80m | ecosystem: Environmental > Aquatic > Freshwater > Lake | place: Tanzania: Lake...
CGGCGGCGCGGCAGCGAGCCGAGCGCCTCGACGAGCTGGAACGCGAGCCCGCGCGCGGCGCCGGCGAGCGTCGCCGCCTCGCCGAGCCGGAAAAGGGCCTCGAGATCGGCGCGGAGACACCGCCCGAGCCAGTCGGCGAGGCGCGCCTCGATCCGCCGCCGCATCGGATCCGCCACGAGCTCGCTCGCGACGGTCTCGATGCGGGGCGAAAGCAGGGTGCCGTTCGGGCGGAGCCGCGCGATCGCTGCCCCTTGCCACAGGATCGCGCCATCGGGGGCGAGCGTCACCGCCTCGTCCGGCCCGCTCTCCAGTTGTTGCACGCGGCGGATGATCTCGCCGACGAGCGCGCGATGGGCGGCGGCGAGGAGCGCCCGCAGCATTTCGCTGCTGCCGCCGGCGTCGGGCACGAAGCGGAAACCGTCGAGCCGGCCGATCGCCTCGCCCTCGACCACGACCGCGTTGTCGCGCCCGACCAGCGCGATCGGCGCGCCGTCGGCCGCCCGCATCCGGCTCACCACCGCGGCGCGCCGGTCGACGAAACGCTGCGTCAGCCGGTCATGGAGCGCATCCGACAGCCGGTCCTCGATCTGGCGCGCCCGCTCCTGCCAGTGCACCGCGTCGTCGACCCAATCCGGCCGGTGCGACACATAGGTCCAGGTCCGGACATGGGCAATGCGCGCCATCAGCGTGTCGATGTCGCCGTCGGTGCGCTCGAGGCGGGCGAGCTGGTCGGCGACCCAGTCGGTCGGCAGGCGCTCGGTGTCGGACGTCAAGTGGCGGAAGATGCGCGCCTGGAGCCGGGTGTGCGCCTCGGGCATGGTCTTGCGGAAGTCGGGAATCTGGCAGACGTCCCACAACAGCATCACCCGCCGCCGGCCGCGCGCGGTCAGCGCGATGTCGTCCTCGCGCGCGAGATGGACGAGCGACAGGTGGTCGTCGGCCATCCGCGCGCGCACCAGCGCGGCGTGGCGCGGCGCCCCCTCGAGCGCGAGCAGGAGGCCGCGCGCCGAGGAGAAGTCGAGGTCGTGGTTGCGCCAGAACACCGCCGCGAGCGGATCGAAGCGGTGGCTCTCGACCGCCTCGACGAGCTCGGGGTCCATCGGGCCGAGCTCGGCGGAGGGCCCGAACGTGCCGTCGGCGAGATGACGCCCGGCGCGGCCGGCGATCTGGGCGATCTCGGGCGCCGACAGCCGGCGCTGGCGGCGGCCGTCGAACTTGGCGAGGCTCGCGAAGGTGACGTGGTCGATCGACATGTTGAGGCCCATGCCGATCGCATCCGTCGCCACCATGTAGTCGACCTCGCCGGCCTGGTAGAGCGCGACCTGGGCGTTGCGGGTGCGCGGGCTGAGCGCGCCGAGGACGACCGCCGCGCCGCCGCGCTGGCGGCGCACCAGCTCGGCGATCGCGTAGACCTCGTTGATCGAGAACGCGACCACCGCGCTCCGCTTCGGCAGCCGGGTCAGCTTCTTCGGTCCACCATAGCCGAGCCGCGACAGCCGCGGCCGGGCGATGAACACGGCCTCGGGCACGAGGGCGCGGATCACCGGGCGCATCGTGTCGGCGCCGAGTAGCATGGTCTCGACCAGGCCGCGGGCGCGCAACAGCCGGTCGGTGAAGATGTGGCCGCGCTCGGGATCGGCGCACATCTGGACCTCGTCGAGGGCGAGGAAGTCGACCGGCCGGTCGAGCGGCATCGCTTCGGTGGTGCAGAGGAAATAGCGCGCCGTCGGCGGCGCGATGCGCTCCTCGCCGGTGATCAGCGCGACCTGGCGCGCGCCCTTGAGTTTGACCACCTTGTCGTAGTTCTCGCGGGCGAGGAGCCGGAGCGGAAAGCCCATCATGCCGGAGGGGTGCCCGAGCATGCGCTCGATGGCGAGATGGGTCTTGCCGGTATTGGTCGGCCCCAGGACGGCACTCACGCGGGGCCGGAGGTCGCGGCTGGCCATGGCCCAGTATCGGCGATCGGCGCCGCCCCTGTCACGCCTCGCATGACCCCCCGGCCGGGGGGGGGTTGCAGACCCCGGCGCGCGGCCGCATATGAACCGGACGACAAAGCGCGCAAGACGGCCGGGGAGGGCCGCAGATGAGCGAAGAGCGCCTCAGCTTCCAGACCGAGGTCGGACGGCTTCTCCACATCGTCGCCAACTCGCTCTACAGCGAGCGGCAGATCTTTCTCCGCGAGCTGATCTCGAACGCCTCCGACGCCTGCGACCGGTTGCGCTACGAGGCGATCACCCGGCCCGAGCTCGTCGCCGACGACCCCGAGTACCGCATCCGCATCGTCGTCGACAAGGCCGCGCGCACGCTCGAGATCGCCGACAACGGCATCGGCATGAACCGCGCCGCGCTCGTCGACGATCTCGGCACGATCGCGCGCTCGGGGACGGCGGCGTTTCTCGAGCGGCTGACCGGCGATGCGCGCAAGGACATGGCGATGATCGGCCAGTTCGGCGTCGGCTTCTATTCCGCGTTCATGGTCGCCGACACCGTCGCCGTGGTGACGAGGCGCGCCGGCGAGGCCGAGGCGTGGCGCTGGGCGTCCGACGGCAAGGGCACGTTCACCGTCGCGCCGGCCGAGAAGGAGACGCGCGGCACGCGGGTGATCCTCTCCCTCGCCGCCGACGCCGACGAGTTCCTCGAGCCGGCGCGCCTCGCGCATGTGGTCAAGACCTATTCCGACCACATCGCGATCCCGATCCTCTTCGTCGAGGACGGTGCGGAGGAGAAGATCAACGCCGCCGCTGCGCTCTGGATGCGCCCGCGTGCCGAGATCACCGCGGCGCAATACGCCGAGTTCTACCACCATGTCGGCCACGCCTTCGACGAGCCGTGGGCGACGCTCCACTGGCGCGCGGAAGGCACGATCGAATACACCGCCCTCCTGTTCATCCCGTCGACCAAGCCGTTCGATCTCTTCAACCCCGAGCGCAAGCACCGGGTGAAGCTCTATGTCCGGCGCGTCTTCATCACCGAGAACTGCGACGGCCTGGTGCCGGCCTGGCTCCGCTTCGTGCGCGGCCTGGTCGACACCGAGGACCTGCCGCTCAACATCAGCCGCGAGCTCCTGCAGGCCAATCCGCGCATCGCCCGCATCCGGAGCGGGATCGTCAAGCGCGTGCTTGGCGATCTCGCGCGCAAGGCCGAGAAGGAGCCCGACGCCTTCGCCGCGTTCTGGGACAATTTCGGCGGCGTCCTCAAGGAGGGGCTCTACGAGCCGAGCGAGCATCGCGACGAGATCCTGGCGCTCGCCCGCTTCCGCACCACCGCGGGCGAGACGCTCGCGAGCCTCGAGGACTATGTCGGTCGCATGAAGGAGGGACAGAGCGCGATCTACTATCTCACCGGCGAGGACCGCGCGATGCTCGATCAGAGCCCGCATCTCGAGGGCTTCCGCGCCCGCGGCATCGAGGTGCTGCTTCTCACCGATCCGATCGACGAGTTCTGGATCCCGGCGGTGCGGAGCTACAAGGAGAAGCCGTTCCGCTCCGTCACCAAGGGCGGCGCCGATCTCGCCGGCATCGGCGAGGCGCTGGCGACCGAGGGCGAGCCGGTCGACGTCGGTGCGCTCCTCGCGCTCCTCAAGCTCGCGCTCAAGGATGCGGTCAAGGACGTCCGCGTCTCCGACCGGCTGACCGAGAGCCCGGTCTGCCTCGTCGCCGACGAGGCCGACCTCGACATCCGGCTCGAGCGTCTCCTCAAGCAGCACCGCCAGCTCGACGAGGCAAGCCTCCGCATCCTCGAGATCAACCCGCGCCACCCGCTGATGCGGGCGCTCGCCGCCGATGTCGGGCGCGCCGGCGCCGCGTCGCGGCTCGAGGACGCGGCGTGGCTCCTTCTCGACCAGGCGCGCATCATGGACGGCGACCCGCTGCCCGACCCGGCCGCGTTCGCACGCCGGATGAGCGCGGTGATGGCGCGGGCGATCGGGGGCTGAGCGCGGGCCGCGCGCGGCGGCTCAGCGCATCGGCATCTTGAGCGAGAGCGCCGCGGCGCCGAGGATCTCGCCGACCTCGGCCTTCTGCACGATGACCGCGAAGCCGTCGCGCTCGGCGGCACCGAGTGCGGCGAGCGCGACGCGGTATTCGGCCGCCGTGCCCTGCCACACACCGATCTTGCGCCAGATGCGCACGACGTTGGTGTTGACGATCTTGCGCCCGGCGTTCTCGCCGCGCTCGACCGCCGTCTTCTTCTCCTCGTCGTAGAGGACGCCCCACACGACCGCGGGCTCGCCCTGGTGCGCGCCGGCCGGCACCTTGGCGGTGACCGCGCCGTCCTTGCCGGCGATGACGGTGATCGGGAGCCGGGTCCGGTTCATCGCCGCGGCGATCGCGGCCTCAGCCGTCCCCTGGTGCATGCCGGCGAACTCGGTCGTGCCGTCGACCACCATCTGCGGGGTGTAGACGTAGCGGAGCTGGAAGTGCTTGCGATAGGCGTGCTGGCGCTCGGTCATCTGCTTCGACGAGAAGGGATCCCGCCAGCCGATATAGTTCCAGTAGTCGACGTGGAGCGACAGCGCGAGCAGATCCTCGCGCTTGGTGAGCTCGCGCAGATAGGAATCCGCCGGCGGGCACGACGAGCAGCCCTGCGAGGTGAACAGCTCGACCACGACGCGGGTCTGCGCCGCCGGCTCGGCGGCGGCCGGCTGGACGAGGGCGAGAAATCCCGCCGCGATCAGGACCGCGATACGCATGGGCGGAACATAGGAGGGCGCGCGGAGGCCCGCCAATCACGTGTTCTCGACGGGAGCCCCGGGGCCCCCGCCGCCGGCCCCGTTCTCAGGCCCCGTCGTCAGGCCGCCTTAAGCATGTTCCGCAGCACGTATTGCAGGATGCCGCCATGCAGGTAGTACTCGACCTCGTCGAGGGTATCGATCCGGCACACCGCGGTGATGGTGTCGCTGGACCCGTTGGCGCGGCGGATCCGCACCGTGACGTCCATCCGCGGCCGGATGCCGCCGACGAGGCCGGTGAAGTCGAATATCTCGGTCCCGTCGAGCTTGAGCGTCTTGCGGTCGACACCCGGCATGAACTGGAGCGGCAGGATGCCCATGCCGACCAGGTTCGAGCGGTGGATGCGCTCGAAACTCTCGGCGATCACCGCCTTGACGCCGAGGAGCCGCGTGCCCTTGGCCGCCCAGTCGCGCGACGAGCCGGTCCCGTACTCCTTGCCGGCGACGATGAGGAGCGGCACGCCGTCCGCCTGGTAGCGCATCGCCGCGTCATAGACCGACATCTGCAGGCCCGACGGCTGGTGGTGGGTCACGCCGCCCTCGATGCCGGCGACCATCTCGTTGCGGATGCGGATATTGGCGAAGGTGCCCCGCATCATGACCTCGTGATTGCCGCGCCGCGCGCCATAGGAATTGAACTCGGCTGGCCGCACCTGGCGCTCGATCAGATAGGTGCCGGCCGGGCTCTCCTTCTTGATCGAGCCGGCGGGCGAGATGTGGTCGGTCGTCACCGAGTCCGCGAGGATGAGGAGCGGCCGCGCGCCGCTGATGTCGGCCGCCTTGCCCGGCTCCTTCGCCATGCCCTCGAAGAAGGTCGGATATTTCACATAGGTGCTGGTGTCCTGCCAGGCATAGGTCTCGGTGACGTTGGTCTTGATGCCCTTCCACTCGGTCGGGCCGTCGAGCACGTTGGCGTAGCGCTTGCGGAACATCGCCGGCGTGAGCGCAGCCTTGAGCGTGTCGGCGATCTCCTTGTTCGACGGCCAGATGTCCTTGAGGTAGACGGGCTTGCCGTCGGACCCGGTTCCGATCGGGTCCTTGTGGAGATCGAGCGCGAGCGTGCCGGCGATCGCGAACGCGACGACGAGCGGCGGCGAGGCGAGGTAGTTCGCGCGCACCTGCGGGTGGACGCGGCCCTCGAAATTGCGGTTGCCCGACAGCACCGCGCCGACGACGAGATCGCCCTCGTCGACCGCCTCGGCGATCGGATCGGGGAGCGGTCCCGAATTGCCGATGCAGGTCGTGCAGCCATAGCCGACGAGGTTGAATCCGAGCGCGTCGAGATCGGTCTGGAGACCGGCGGCGGCGAGATAGTCGCTCACCACCTGGCTTCCCGGCGCGAGCGAGGTCTTGACCCAGGGCTTGACCTTGAGCCCGCGCTTCTGCGCCTTCCGCGCAACGAGACCGGCGGCGAGCATGACCGAGGGGTTCGACGTGTTGGTGCAGCTCGTGATCGCGGCGATCACGACATCGCCGTCCTTCACCGAATAGTCGGTGCCGGCGACTTGCCGGCTCCGCGTGCCGGCGCCGAGCTCCTTGGCAAATTTCGCGTAGCTCTCGGGCACCGCCGAGAGCAGCACCTTGTCCTGCGGCCGGCGCGGCCCGGCGAGCGTCGGCTCGACCGTGCCGAGATCGAGCGCGAGCGTGTCGGTGAACAGCGGATCGGGCGAGGACGCATCGCGCCACATGCCCTGCGCCTTGGCATAGGCCTCGACCAGCGCGACGACGTCGGCATCGCGCCCGGAGAAGGCGAGGAAGTTGCACGTCTCGCGGTCGATCGGGAAGAAGCCGCAGGTCGCGCCGTACTCGGGCGCCATGTTGGCGATCGTCGCGCGGTCGGCGAGCGCGAGATTGTCGAGGCCGGGGCCGTAGAACTCAACGAACTTGCCGACCACGCCCTTGGCGCGGAGCATCTGGGTGACGGTCAGCACGAGATCGGTCGCCGTCGCGCCTTCGCGGAGCGCGCCGGTGAGCCTCATGCCGACGACCTCGGGGATCAGCATCGAGATCGGCTGGCCGAGCATCGCCGCCTCCGCCTCGATGCCGCCGACGCCCCAGCCGAGCACGGCGAGGCCGTTGACCATCGTCGTGTGGCTGTCGGTGCCGACCAGCGTGTCGGGATAGGCGAGCGTCTTCGACCCGTCGGTCTGGGTCCACACGGTCTTGGCGAGATATTCGAGATTGACCTGATGGCAGATGCCGGTGCCGGGCGGCACGACGCGGAAATTGTTGAACGCCTGCGAGCCCCAGCGCAGGAACTCGTAGCGCTCGCGGTTGCGCTCGAACTCCATCCGCACGTTGTCGCGGAAGGCGCCAGCGGAGGCGAAGGAATCGACCATCACCGAGTGGTCGATGACCAGATCGACCGGGGACAAGGGGTTGATGCGTTGCGGGTTTCCACCCATGTCGAGCATCGCCTGGCGCATCGCGGCGAGATCGACGACCGCGGGCACGCCGGTGAAGTCCTGCATCAGCACGCGCGCCGGGCGGAACGCGATCTCATGATCGGAGGTGCGCTTGTCGGCCCACGCCGCGACCGCCTTGACGTCGTTCACCTTGACCGACCGGCCGTCCTCGTAGCGGAGGAGGTTCTCGAGCAGCACCTTGAGCGAATAGGGCAACCGCGCGATATCGCCATACCCGGCCTTGGCGACCGCCTCGAGGGCGAAATAGTCGTAGCTCTTGGCGCCGACGGCGAGCGTGCGGCGTGCTTTCAGGGTGTCGTGGCCGGAAGCGCTCACGGCGGTCTCCTCGCGAATCTTGATGGGCTGTCCAGGGCATTGAACAGGCTCGGACATTAGCGCCGTTTTGGTTAACGCCTCAAGTCTGCGCCCGGTTGCGCCGGCGCGCGCGGTCGCCGCCGCGGCGTCGTCGGCGGCGCGGTCGGCCGATGTCCTGACGGCGCGATCACACCGGCGTAACCGGCTCGTGTCCGCCCACCAGAATCTTGCCACGATTGGGCCGGGATCGGGACATATTCCCTACCCATTATTTAACGCCTAGCCCCCTCGGACGCTTTACCTCGGCGTCCGACCAGCCGAACAGGCTGGACCCTCTACTCGCCGTCGGCGGTAGCGCCGACGGCGATTTTTTTGGTCTCCCGTCGGCGGCAACGCCGGCGGCGACTTTTTTGGGTCTTACGCCGGCGGCGGGGCGTCCGTTCTCCTCAGAACGGAATGACGAGAAGCGTGTCGATGCGCCGCGAATCGAGGACCACCGTCCGTTCCGCGAACAGAAGCGTCCCGGCCTCCTCGACGATGTGATCGAACATGCGCCCGTTCGCGAACGGCATGATCTCGCCGTCGGCCATGGTGCGCACCACCGAGAAATTGCTGCGCGCCCGGAAGCCGTCGGCCCCGGCCGCGAGCACCCGGACCGCGCTCACCGTGTGGCAATAGACGTGCGGCTCGAAGATGTTGGCGTTGCGGAGCGCCGAGATGCGGTCCCGGAGCATGCCGCGTCCGTCGCAATAGATGAGCGCGACGGGGAGCTTCCGCTCATGGTTCTCGCGCGTGACGACGTGGTAGCGCCCCGCGGCGGTGAAGAACGCGGGCCAGTCCTCGAGCCGGTCGTCGTCGATGCAATGGACGTAGTCGGCGAGGAGCGCCTCGATCCGCGTCTGGAGCACGGGGTCGGGCACGGGCGGTCTCGCGCCGCGGACGGCCGTATCCATGTCAAAGCCCCATGCAGTCGCGCCAGCCCTTCCAGAACCCGCGCACCGCCGCCTCGGTGACGCGCGAGCCCTGGCTCGGCTCGATCCCGGACCCGCCCATCGGCAAGACGGTCCGCGCCCGGCCGTCGGCCTTCGCGGTCTCCTGGATGAAGCCGCCGACGCAGCCGTCCTCCATCGACACGAAGCCCGCCGGCCCGACCAGGTTGTTGACCTTGAGCCGGAGCTCGAGCATGGCCGTGTCGTCGTCCTCGAAGCCGAGCACGGTCCAGATCAGCTCGCTCCGGTCGACGCCCTTGGGCACGAGCTGGCGCACCGCGAGCGCGTTCAGGATCTGCTGCACGACGAGGGTCGGGAACACGGTCTGGATCGAATTCGTCACCGTGTCGCCGAGCTCGAGCCGGTGCTCCATCAGCGACGGATCGTCGAGCTGGTACTGGTCCTTGAGCGAGCGGACCTTCTCGCGCCCGATCTCGTCGTCGGCGATCGGCACGCGCTCGGTATAGCTCAGATGGTGCCAGCCGGATTCGCTGATGCGGATGCCGCCGCCCATCGTCGGGCGCACGACGCCGAAGGTGTTGTGGAACACGTGGAGGAGGCTCGCGTGGTAGGAATCCTTGTTGTTCTCGACATAGAGCTTCCAGTTGTTGGGCAGGATCTGGCTGTGATAGCCGAGCACCTTGAGCGGCTTGATCAGGACGCGGTCGATCGAGCCGAGGAGCTCGGCGCCGATATAGTCGGGAAAGGCCGGCGTGCCGGCGTCGAAGGTCGCGAGCACGAGGCCGCGATAGGTCGCGACGCGGAGCGCCTCGAGCCCGTGCGCGTCCTGGTCGAACGCCTCGGTGAGGCCGCCCTTGCCGCCGACGCCGCGGCGGAACGCGACGCCGGTCAGCCGGCCGCGGAGGTCATAGACCCAGTTGTGATAGACGCAGTTGAACTCGGCGACATTGCCGAACGGCTTGTAGCAGACGAGCGATCCCTTGTGCGCGCAGCGGTTGACGAGCGCGTTGATAGTCCCGTTGGCATCGCGCACCGCGATCACCGGCGTGTCGCCGATGAACGTCGTCTTGTAGTCGCCGGGCGCCGGGATCTCGGTCTCGAGGCAGAGGAAGTTCCAGGTCGGGCCGCGAAAGATGCGCGCCTGCTCGTGCGCATAGATCGCCGGGTCGGTGTAGACCCGATAAGGCACGCCGCTGACATCGCCCGGGCGCCAGGCGAGATCGGGCAGCGGTGCGGTCCGGGCGTCGTCCATCGCGTGTCTCCCGTGGCGGCCGCGGCATGGCGCCGTGGCGCGGCGACGAGCCTAGTGCATCGCCGCGCCGTGGGGAACGCGGCCGAGGCGGCGATTCAATCCGGCCCGGTCATGCTCTAATCTCGCGCCCGGGGAGGCAGGGCATGACCGATTTCAGCGGCCGCGATCTCGCCTGCATGCGGGGCGGGCGGGTGGTGTTCGCCGGGCTCGATTTCGCGGTCGGTGCGGGCGGCGCGCTTCTGCTTACCGGCCCCAACGGATCGGGAAAGTCGAGCCTTCTCCGCCTGATGGCGGGGCTCGGCCGTCCGGCCGCGGGCGCGCTCGCCTGGGCCGGGGTGCCGATCGCGGCCGACCCCGAGGCGCACGCGGCCCGGCTCCAGTTCGTCGGCCATCTCGATGCGGTCAAGCCCGCGCTCACGGTGGCGGAGAATCTCGGCCTCTGGACCCGGCTCGGCGGCGGCACGGGATCGGTCGCCGCCGCGCTCGCCGCCGTCGGGCTCGACCGGCTCGCCGTGACGCCGGCGCGGTTTCTCTCCGCCGGCCAGCGCCGCCGCCTCGCTCTGGCGCGGTTGTGGACGCGCCCCGCGTCCTTGTGGCTCCTCGACGAGCCCACCATCGCGCTCGATCCGCCGTCGGTCGCCGCCGTCGAGGCGGCGATCGCCCGCCACCGTGCGGCGGGTGGCATCGCGATCGTCTCGAGCAATGTCGCGATCGGGCTGCCGGCGGCCGCCGTCGTCGCGCTCGAGCGCTTTGCCGAAGCACCGTGATGGCGGGTTTCGGAACCCTGCTCCGGCGCGAGCTCGTCCTCGCCTGGCGCCAGCCCGGCGATGCCGCGACCGTGCTCGCCTTCTTCGTCCTCGCCGCCGTCCTGTTCCCGTTCGGGGTCGGGCCGGCGCCGAACCTCCTCGCGCAGATGGCAGCCGGGATCGTCTGGGTCACCGCGCTCCTCGCCGCGATGCTGTCGCTCGAGCGCCTGTTCCAGGCCGATCTCGAGGACGGCAGCCTCGATCTCCTGGCCCTCCTGCCGAGCCCGCTCTGGGTCGCGGTCGCGGCCAAGATCGCCGCCCACTGGCTGACGACGGGCCTGCCGCTCCTGGTGGTCGCGCCGGCCGTCGCACTCCTGTTCAATCTCGCCGACGCGGCCTATCCGGTGCTCCTCGCCGCGCTCGCGCTCGGCACGCCGGCGATCAGCCTGATCGGCGCGGTCGGCGCCGGGCTCACGCTCGGCGCCCGGCGCGGCGGGGTCCTCTTGGCGCTCCTCGTCCTGCCGCTCCTGATCCCGGTCCTCATCCTCGGCGCCGCGGCGGTCGATGCGGTGCTCGCCGGGTTGAGCCCCCGCCCGCATCTCCTCCTCCTCGCCGGCCTCCTCCTCGCCGCCCTGGTGCTCTGCCCGTGGGCGGCGACCGCATCGGTGCGCCAGGCGCTCGATTGATCATCACGGACCCGTCATCGGCCGGTCCGCGACGCCGCGCCTTCTTTCATTCGGCCGCCATCCGGACTAAATCCTCCGCATGCTGCACCGCTTCGCGAACCCGGCCCGGTTCCTGCGGATCGCCGCGGTCGTCCAGCCGTGGTGCGCGGCGATCTGCGCGCTCGCGCTGGCGGCCGGCCTCTATGTCGCGTTCTTCGCCTCGCCGCCCGACTACCAGCAGGGCGAGACGGTGCGCATCATGTACGTCCACGTGCCGGCCGCGTGGATGGCGCTGTTCGCCTATGCGGCGATCGCGCTCGCCGCCGCGGTCGGGCTGATCTGGCGCCACCCGCTCGCCTTCGTCGCCGCCGGCGCCGCCGCGCCGATCGGGGCCGCGTTCACCGCGATCTGCCTCGCGACCGGCTCGCTGTGGGGCAAGCCGATGTGGGGCACGTGGTGGGTGTGGGATGCGCGCCTCACCTCGGTCCTCGTCCTTCTCTTCCTCTATCTCGGGCTGATCGCGCTCCGCCACGCCTTCGACGACAGCGACCGTGGGGAGCGCGCCGCCGCCGTCCTCGCGCTCGTCGGCGCGGTCAATCTCCCGATCATCAAGTTCTCGGTCGACTGGTGGAACACGCTGCACCAGCCGGCGAGCGTGGTGAAGATCGGCGGCCCGACGATCCACCCCGCGATGCTGACGCCGCTTCTCCTGATGGCGGCCGGCTTCATGCTGTTCTTCGTCGTCGTGCTCCTGATCCGGATCCGGAGCGAGCTCCTCGCGCGCCGGCTGCGCGCGCTCAGGCTCGCCCAGGCGCATGCCGCCGAGCCCGCCGCCGCGACGCGCGGCCCTGTTCTCGGCTGAGCCGACGATGGACGCGCTCGGGCAGTTCCTCGCGATGGGCGGCTATGGCGCCTATGTGTGGCCGGCCTACGCGATCGCGCTCGTCGTGCTGGCGGGCATCCTGATCGCGAGTGTCCGGACGCTCAACACACGCCGGCGCGCGGTCGCCGCGCTCGAGGCGGCATTGCCGCGCCGGCGCCGGCAAGGCGGGTCTGCGGATGACGCGTAAGCGACGCCGGCTCACCATCGTCCTTCTCGGCATGCTCGCACTCGGCGGCGCGACCGCCCTCGTGCTCGCGGCGTTCGAGGACAATCTCGTCTTCTTCTACAGCCCGACCGACATCGCGACCAAGCCGGTGCCCAAGGACCGCCGCCTCCGCGTCGGCGGCATCGTCGTCGACGGCAGCCTGCAACGCGAGCGGGACGGCGTAACGGTCGCCTTCGTCTTGACCGATCTCGCGACGACGCTCCCGGTCCGCTACAAGGGTGTCCTCCCCGATCTCTTCCGCGAGGGCCAGGGCATCGTCGCGCAAGGACGGCTCGGCACCGACGGCACGTTCGCCGCCGACGAGGTACTCGCCAAGCACGACGAGAACTACATGCCGCCCGAGGTCGCCAACGCGCTCCGGAAGTCCGGCCAGTGGAAAGGCGAGGGTGCGCGATGATCCCCGAGCTCGGCGTCTTCGCCCTCGCCGTCGCCTTCGTCGTCACGCTCGTGCAGTCGACGGTGCCGCTCCTCGGTGCCGCGCGCGGCGATGCGCGGCTGATGGCGGTCGGCTCGGCCGCCGCCACCGCGCAGCTCCTCTTCATCGCCGTCGCCTTCGCGATCCTCACCCTCGCCTATGTGCGCTCCGACTTCTCGGTCGCCAACGTGGCGGAGAACTCGCACACGCTGAAGCCGCTCCTCTACCGGATCACCGGGGTGTGGGGAAACCACGAGGGCTCGATGGTGCTCTGGGTCCTGATCCTCGCCGCGTTCGGCTGGACGGTGGCCGCGCTCGGGCACAATCTGCCGCCGAGCCTGAAGGCGCGCGTGCTCGCGGTGCAGGGCATCATCGGCGCCTTGTTCCTCGCCTTCATCCTGTTCACCTCCAACCCGTTCGAGCGCATCGTGCCGGTGCCGGTCGAGGGCCGCGGGCTCAACCCGCTCCTCCAGGACCCCGGGCTCGCGTTCCACCCACCGTTCCTCTATCTCGGCTATGTCGGGTTCTCGATGGCGTTCGCCTTCGCGGTCGCCGCGCTGATCGAGGGCCGCGTCGATCCGGCCTGGGCGCGCTGGGTGCGGCCGTGGACGCTCGCCGCCTGGTGCGCGCTCACCGTCGGCATCGCGCTCGGCAGCTGGTGGGCCTATTACGAGCTCGGCTGGGGCGGGTTCTGGTTCTGGGACCCGGTGGAGAACGCGTCCTTCCTGCCCTGGCTCGTCGGGACCGCGCTCCTCCATTCCGCGATCGTGGTCGAGAAGCGCGATGCGCTCAAGACGTGGACCGTGCTCCTTGCGATCATCACCTTCGGGCTGTCGCTCCTCGGCACCTTCCTCGTCCGCTCCGGCGTCCTCACCTCGGTGCACAGCTTCGCGGTCGATCCGGCGCGTGGCGTCTTCATCCTCGGCATCCTGATCCTTCTCCTCGGCGGCGCCTTCGCGCTCTACGCGGCGCGCGCGCCGGCGCTCAAGGGCGGCGGCCTCTTCGCGCCGGTCTCGCGCGAGGGCGCGCTCGTCCTCAACAACCTCCTCCTCTGCACCGCCGCCGCCGTCGTCCTGGTCGGGACCCTCTATCCGCTCGTCCTCGATGCGTTCGGCGGCGGCAAGGTCTCGGTCGGCCCGCCCTTCTTCAACCTCACCTTCGTGCCGATCATGGTGCCGACGCTTCTCGCGGTCGTGGTCGGCGCGATGCTGTCGTGGAAGCGGGGCGATCTCGCCGGCGTCATGGGCAGGCTCTGGCTCGCCGCCGGCGCCGCCGGCCTCGTCGCGGTCGCGACGCTCGGGCTCGGCGGCCTCCGCCACGCGCTCGCCGCGCTCGGCTTCGCGCTCGCGGTCTGGCTCGTCGTCGGCATCGCCGTCGATCTCGCCGCCCGGCTCGGGCTCGGCACAGTCGGCGCGCGCGATTGCCTGCGGCGAGCCGCCAAATTGCCGCGCTCGGCCTGGGGCATGGCCGTCGCCCATGCCGGGCTCGGCGTCGTCGTCGCCGGCATCACGGCCTCGGCGCACTGGCAGGTCGAGGAGCTCCGCCTCCTCCGTCCCGGCGAGACCGTCGCGCTCGCGTCCTACGCCGTCACCTTCGACGGCGCGCGCCAGGTCCGCGGTCCCAACTACTCGGCCTGGGAAGGACGCCTCGTCGTCCGCGACGGCGACCGGCTGGTCGCGACGCTCCTGCCGCAGAAGCGCTTCTATCCGGCCGAGGGCCAGACCACGACCGAGGCCGCGATCCACACCACCTGGCTCGCCGACATCTATGTCGTCCTCGGCAAGGCGGAGGAGGGCGGCGCGTGGAGCGTCCGGCTCTACCACAACCCGCTCGTCCCGTGGATCTGGGTTGGCGCCGTGGTGATGGCGCTCGGCGGCATGCTGTCGCTCAGCGACCGGCGGCACCGGGTCGGCGCGCCGCGGCGTGCGGCGCGCGCCGGGTCGGAGCCGTCGGCGGCGAAGGCCTGAGCCGTGCGGCTCCGCTACGTCGTTCCCGCGCTCGTCTTCGCCGTGCTCGCGGCGGTGTTCGCGCTCTATCTCCACCAGGTCGGCTCGGGCGGCAAGAACATCGCCGAGGTGCCGTCGGTGTTCATCGAACGCGCGGCGCCGCCGCTCGCGCTGCCGCCGATCGAGGGGATGACGGGCGGGCTCGCCTCGGCCGATCTCGGCGGGCGCGCCGTCCTCGTCAACGTGTTCGCCTCGTGGTGCCCGCCATGCCGCGCCGAGCATCCGCTCCTGATGCGCCTCGCGCGCGAGGGCGTCCTGGTCTACGGCATCAACGTCAAGGACAAGCCCGCGGACGCCAAGGCCTTCCTCGCCGAGCTCGGCAATCCCTTCGCCCGCATCGGCGCCGACCGCCAGGGACGCGCGGCGATCGACTGGGGCGTCTACGGCTATCCCGAGACCTTCGTCGTCGACCGCGACAGCCGCATCCGCTACCGCCATGTCGGCGCGATCACCGAGCGCGACCTCGAGACCGTGATCCGTCCGCTGCTCGCCCGGCTCGCGCGATGATCCGCGTCCTCGCCGTCGTCCTGCTTGCCCTCGCTGGCGCGGTCCCCGCCGGCGCGCTCGAGCCCGGCGAGCGGCTCGCCGATCCGGCCCTCGAGGCGCGCGCGCGCGAGATCGGCAAGACGCTCCGTTGCCTCGTCTGCCAGAACCAGTCGATCGATGATTCCGACGCCGACCTCGCGCGCGATCTCCGCGCCGTGGTCCGGGAGCGGCTTTCCGCCGGTGAAACGGATCGGCAGGTGGTTGCTTACGTCCGTGACCGCTATGGCGACTTCGTCCTCCTGAAGCCGCCGTTCCAGCCCTCGACCTACGCGCTCTGGGCGGCGCCGGTGGTGCTCTTCGGGCTCGCCGCGCTCACGGTCGTCGTAGTCCTCCGCCGCCGTCGCGGCGCCGCCGATGTGGCCCGGCTCAGCGCCGAGGAGGAGGCCCGCCTCGCGCGGCTCCTCGACGACGGGCGGCGCTGATGCTGTGGCTCGCGCTCGTGGTCATGGCGTTCGCCGCGGCCGCGATCCTCGCCGCGCCGCTCCTCCGCCGCAGCGCCGCCGCGACGCCGCGCGCGGCCTTCGCCCGCGCGGCCTACCGCGACCAGCTCGACGAGATCGCGCGCGACCGCGACCGTGGTCTCCTCTCCGCGACCGAGGCCGAGGCCGCGCGCGCCGAGATCGCCCGCCGGATCCTCGCGACCGAGGATGCGCCTGCCGCCGCGGCCGCCGCGGCCGCCGCGGGTAGTGGCGCGCGGGCGCGGGAGCTCGCGGTCGTGCTCGCGCTCGTCGTGCCGGCGGTGGCGGGGCTCCTCTATCTCGAGCGCGGTGCGCCCGACGTCGTCGCGCGGCTCGAGACCGACGCGCGTGCACGCGCCGCGGCCGC
>Ga0194132_10007649_pt1 | contig 15960 bp, 15 predicted proteins | sample TA2KigOf80mmetaG_FD_148612 | JGI IMG/M metagenome (GOLD analysis project Ga0194132, IMG submission 148612) | Freshwater microbial communities from Lake Tanganyika, Tanzania - TA2015054 Kigoma Offshore 80m | ecosystem: Environmental > Aquatic > Freshwater > Lake | place: Tanzania: Lake...
ATCCGAGCAATAAACCAGGGCGCAGGAAGGCCCCCCGCGGGGGCCTTCATGCCGTCAGCCGTGATGCATTTTTACTCCGGCCAGCCGATGCATTTTTACTCCGGCGTTGACAACTTGATCGAGTTCATTGGCGTCTTGAAAAAAACAAAGTCGAATCCTGTCCGGATCCGGGTCGCTGAATATCGGGCCGTTCAAAACATACAATCCTTCTTTACTCTCAAGAATGTTTAGCTTGCGACCGATGCTGGAAATCTTCGGGTACAAATAATAGCTACCTTGGCCGCGGTGACAGGGAAAACCGGCGTCAACCAAGCGCTTATAAACCTTAGCGCGGATCGGCGTTAAATCGGGTCGCTTTAAGATTCCATCCTCGATAAGTCGGCACGCAAGCTCCTGCATCGGCTGCGCCGGGGGCGACAAGAGCGATAACTGCGCGGTGGCGAGGCGCTTCAAGAGAAGCTGATTTGCGCAAATGGCGCCGATCCGAATCCCCTGCGCGAGGAAATTTTTCGAGATCGAATTGACGATGATGATTTGATCGCGTGGTGTCGGCAAGGGATCGAACCATCGGACATCCGAATCGACGGTTTCGGAAAAACTTTCATCAACGATAAGCCATATCCCTTTGTTACGGCATATTTCGGCAAGAGCGGAGATTCCCTCGTTGTTATATACCCGGCCGGTTGGATTGGACGGATTGCTAAGCACCAATGCATCATTAGGCTCAAGCTTCGTTGCAATCGAGCCAAAATCCACGCCCCAATTATCGGCCGTGGATTTGAAACGCACTGTTTTGATCTTCAGAGTGCGAGCCAGCGCTTCATAAGTCGGCCAGCACGGAGTCAATAACCCGAGTTTACGGCCGCGACCTATTACCGCCGCCATTACAATCAACAACCCGGCCTTGGCACCCCCACAAATCAACAAATCGGTCTCTTCAGCTTGCCAGCGCCGGAAAAGCTCGCGCGCAAGACACGCTCGCAAATTTCGATCCCCCATCGGTTCTCCCATTTTTACCGACATAATAATGTTGGCGGGGATCGTGATGTTGGAGGCAGGCCACGTCGGCGTCGAAGCGCTCAATACACGCCGGCCCGATGCCCGTGCGGATCGTATCCGTTCCGCCAACTCAAGCGTGGGAGAACTTACAAATTCGTCCATTGGGCAATAACCGTTTAGGCCGCCGCTAATACGCGTTGCCACGCTCGTATCAAGCGCTATTGAATTTAGCTGGCCTTAATCGTGTGTTCCACGCCAAATGTTGGTTTAGGTGTGTACGGTCTTGCCGGAGGCGGATCGACCTGTCACTCTCGAAACGGTGCCGCGGCGGTAGCGAACCTCCGCGCGAACAGGGAGCACGACCGCATGAAACGCTTTTTTATCTCGCGCATGGCCGCCGGGACGCGCGTGGCCGGGATCGCCGCGCTGGCCGCGATCCTCGGGGCCGCGACCGCGACGGCGAAGACCGAGCTGACCGTCTACACCGCCTACGAGAACGACGACCTCAAGCCCTACAAGGCCGCGTTCGAGAAGGACAACCCCGACATCGTCATCAACTGGGTGCGCGATTCGACCGGCGTCGTCACCGCCAAGATCCTGGCCGAGCGCGACAACCCGCGCGCCGACGCGGTCTGGGGCCTCGCCGTCAGCAGCATCGGCGTTCTCAAGACCCAGGGCCTCTTGGTCCCCTACGCGCCCAAGGATCTCGGTTCGATTCCCGCCAAGTTCAGGGACAAGGCCGACCCGCCGCATTGGTTCGGGAATTCGGCGTGGATCGCGGCCATCGTCTACAACACGATCGAGGGCGCGCGCCTCAAGATCCCAAAGCCGGAAACCTGGGAGGATCTGACCAAGCCCGCCTACAAGGGCCAGGTGATCATGCCCAATCCGGTGTCCTCGGGCACCGGCTTCCTCGACGTTTCGGCCTGGCTGCAGGCGTTCGGCGAGGCCAAGGGCTGGGACTACATGACCCGCCTGCACGACAACATCGTCCGCTACACCCATTCCGGCTCGACCCCGGCGACCTTCGCCGGCAAGGGCGAATACGTCGTCGGCATCGCTTTCGACGTGCGCGCCGCGCGCGTCAAGGAACAGGGCGCGCCGATCGAGGTCGTCTTTCCCAAGGAGGGGCTCGGCTGGGACATGAACGCCTTCGCCATCGTCAAGGGCACCAAGAAGCTCGACGCCGCCAAGAAGCTCGCCGACTGGGCGGCCTCGCCGACGGCGATGAAGCTGTACGGCGAAACCCGCGCCGTGGTGGCGATCCCGAAATACATGACCCCGATCAAGAACCTGCCCAATGATCTCGACCAGCGGATCATGGCCAACGATTTCGACTGGGCCGCGGCCAATCGCGACGCGATCCTGAAGGAATGGACGCGCCGCTTCGACGCCAAGTCCGAGCCGAAGAAGAACTGACCCCCGGCCCGGATCCGGCACGCGCGCGGACAGCAACGAGAATCCGGTGTCGCCGCCGCCCGCCGCCGCCCTGGGCCGTTTTTTCCCGCGGCACGAGCCGCGCCGCCGGGCGGGGCGCGACGAATGGATCGAGCGCGCCGCCGTGCTGCTGGTCGCGGCGTTCCTGGTCGCGTTCCTGGTTCTGCCGCTCCACGCGCTGCTCTCGAAGAGCGTGGCCGCACCCGACGGGCGGTTCGTCGGGCTCGCCCACTACGCCACCTATTTCTCGACGCCGACGCTGTTCCGCTCGATTCACAACAGCCTGTTCGTCGCCGCGCTCAGCACCGCGATCACCCTCGCGCTCGCCTTCGGCTACGCCTACGCGCTGACTCACACCTGCATGCCGGGCAAGGAAGCGTTCCGGATCGTCGCGGTGATCCCGCTGTTGGCGCCGACGCTCCTGCCGGCGCTCGCGCTGGTGCACCTGTTCGGCAACAAGGGGGTCCTCAAGGATCTCCTGCTCGGCCATTCGGTCTACGGGCCGATCGGGATCGTCATGGGCATGACCTTCGCCGTCTTCCCGCACGTGTTCATCATCGTCAACGCCGGGCTCGGCCTTTCCGACGGCCGGCTCTACGAAGCCGCGGCCGTGTGCAAAGCAGGGCGCTGGCGCGTCTTTCGCACGGTCACGCTGCCCGGCGCCAAGTACGGCCTGATCGGCGCGGCGATCGCCGGCTTCACCCACGCCTTCACCGATTTCGGCGTTCCCAAGGTGATCGGCGGCCAGTTCGACGTGCTCGCGACCGACGTCTACAAGCAGGTCATCGGCCAGCATGACTTCGAAATGGGCGCGGTGATCAGCGTCGTCCTGCTGATCCCGGCGTTGATCGCCTTCGCCATCGACCAGGCGGCGCGGCGCGGCCAGGTCGCCATGCTGACCACCCGCGCGGTGCCGTTCCAGCCGAAGCCCAACCGGATCGCCGACGCGCTCGGATTTCTGTTCTGCGCGCTGGTGGCGGTGTGGATCGTCGGCCTGATCGTCGCCGCCGCCTTCGCCTCGGTGGTCAAGTTCTGGCCCTACGACCTGAGCCTGACCTGGGCCCATTACGAGTTCGAGCGCTACGCCGGCGGCGGCTGGCGGGCGTATCGCAACACGCTCGCGCTCGCCGCCTGGACCGCCGGCGCCGGGACGATCCTGGTGTTCTTCGGCGCCTACCTGGTCGAGAAGGGCGAGGCGTGGCCGCGCCTGCGCCGGCTGATCCAGCTGCTCGCCTTGCTGCCGCTCGCGATCCCGGGCCTGGTGCTCGGCCTCGCCTACATCTTTTTCTTCAACGCGCCGGCCAATCCGCTCGGCGGGCTCTACGGCACGTTCGCGATCCTGGTGTTGTCGACGGTGGTCCATTATTACTCGGTCACGCACCTGACCGCGACGACCGCGCTCAAGCAGCTCGACCGCGAATTCGAGGCGGTGTCGGATTCGCTCAAGGCGCCCCGGCTCAAGACCTTCGCGCGCGTCACGGTGCCGATCAGCATGCCGGCGATCCTGGATATCTTCATGTATTTCTTCCTCAACGCGATGACGACCGTGTCGGCGGTGGTGTTTCTCTATTCGACCCACACCAATCTCGCCTCGATCGCGGTCCTCAACATGGACGACGCCGGGGAATTGGCGCCGGCCGCGGCGATGGCGATGGTGATCGTCGTCACCTCGGTCGCGGTGCGCGTTCTCCATGTCGCGCTCGCGCGCGCGATCGGACGCCGCACCCAGGCCTGGCGGGCGCGCGGCCGATGAGCGCCGACCCGACCCGCGCCGCCGCCGGCGGCCCGGCCCGGATCGCGGTGATCGGCGCCGGCATCGTCGGCGTCTGCTGCGCGCTCTATTTGCGCCGCGACGGCCACGACGTCACCCTGATCGAGCGCGAAGCGCCCGGCGCCGGCGCCTCGCGCGGCAACGCCGGCGCGCTCAGCCCGGGCAGTTGCGTGCCGCTTTCCATGCCCGGCACGGCACACAAGGTGCCGGGTTGGCTGCTCGATCCGGATGGGCCGCTGACAATCCGGCCGCGCTATTTTCCGCTCGCGCTGCCGTGGCTGATCCGCTTCGCGCGCGCCGGGCGCCCGGGGCGGATCGCGGCCATCGCCGACGCGCTGCGCGCGCTCCACGGACGCACCTTCGCCTGCTACGCGCCGCTGCTGCGCGCGGCCGGAGTCGAGGCGCTGGTGCACCGCACCGGCACCCTGGTGATTTACGAAAGCGAGGCCGCGCTCGCCGCCGCCGCGACCGAGTGGACCCTGCGGCGCGAGCGCGGCGTGCCGTGCGAGGCGATCGACGGCGACGGCCTCCGGCAACTCCTGCCCGACCTTTCCGACCGCTACCGCTGCGGGATGCTGCTGCCCGAGCACGGTTTCGTCGCCGAGCCGTATTGGTTGACGCGCGCGCTTGCCGACCATTTCGTCGCGACCGGCGGGCGCCTGGTCCGGGCGCAAGCGACCGGATGGCGTTTCGACCGACGCCGGCTCGCCGCGGTCGTCACCGACGCGGGCGAGATCGCGGCCGAACGCGCGGTCATCGCCTGCGGGGCGTGGTCGGCGCCGCTCGCGCGCCAGGCCGGACTGCGCGTGCCGCTCGAAAGCCAACGCGGCTACCACGTCACCCTGCCCGCACCCGGCATCCGACCCCGCCTGCCGGTGACCGACGCCGCCGCCAAGATTTACGCCACCCCGATGGAGGGCGGCTTGCGCGTCGCCGGCACGGTCGAGTTCGCGGGGCTCGCGGCCCCGCCCAACTGGGCGCGGGCGCGCCGGCTGGTGGACTTGGCCCGGCGGATTTTTCCCGCCGCGCGCGCCGACGGCTTCACCGAATGGATGGGGCACCGGCCGTGCCTGCCCGATTCGCTCCCCGCCGTCGGCCCGGCGCCCGCCTATCCCGACGTTCTCTGCGCCTTCGGCCACGGCCATAACGGCATGACCAGCGGCCCGGTCACCGGCGGCATGATCGCCGACCTGATCGCCGGCCGCGATCCCGGTTTCGATCTGCGGCCGTACCGGCCGGACCGGTTTTAGGTTCGGGCGTGGCCGTCGACCCCGCCATCGTCGCGCTGGTTCTGCTCGCCGCCTTGATGCACGCCGGCTGGAACGCGGTCGTCAAGATGGGCAACGACCGGCTGCTCGCGCTGCTGCTGGTCAAGGCGCCGACCATGCTGGTCGCGGCGGCGACCCTCGCCGTCGTCGGCCCGCCGGCGCCAGCCTCCTGGCCGTACCTGCTCGTCTCGACCGTCATCTCGATGGCGTATTTCTATTTTCTGGTCCGCGCCTATCACGCCGGCGACTTGGGTCTCGCCTATCCGGTCGCACGCGGCTCGGCGCCGGTCGTCACCCTGCTGCTGTCGTTCCTCATCGCCGGCGAGCGGCCGACCCTTGCCGGGGCGGCCGGCGTGCTGATCGTTTCCGCCGGAATCATCGCGCTCGGCTGGCAACGGAACGCCGGACGCCAGCACGCTGCGACCGTGGCGTGGGCTGTGGCGGTCGGGCTGACCATCGCCGGCTATACGATCAGCGACGGCATCGGCGGGCGGCTTTCGTGCAATCCAATCGGTTACGCGGCCGCGCTCAACCTCATGACCGGCCTGGTCATCTGCATCGCCGCGTTCGCCGCGCGGCGCGGGGCGGCGCTGGACGCGCTGCGTTTCGGGTGGCGCAAGGGTCTCGGCGGCGGCCTGCTGATGTTCGGCGGCTACGCCATCGTCATTTACGCCATGACGCTCGCGCCGATGGCCTCCATCGCCGCGCTTAGGGAAACCAGCGTCATCTTCGCCGCCTTGATCGGCAGCTTCGTTCTGCGCGAGAAACACGGCGCGCGACGCATCGCCGCCTCGACGATGGTCGCCGTCGGCATCGTCGTCCTTCTCGGCGGATTCTGAATGTTCCCGCGATCGAGATAAACGGCTATAACGCGCCCATGGCCCTCGCCGCCCTCATTTTCGACGTGGACGAAACCCTCGCCGAAACCGAGGAGCTGCACCGGGTTTCGTTCAACGACACCTTTCGCGCCTTCGGCCTTCCCTGGGAGTGGGACCGGGGGCTCTACCGGGAGCTCCTCAAGACCGGCGGCGGGCGCGAGCGGATGATTCATTATATGCGGACCCGCAAGGCCGGCCCGGCCGACGAACGCGAAACCGCCGACCTCGCCCGACGCCTGCACGCGGCCAAGACCGAGTTGTACCAAAAGCTGCTCGCCGGCCGGCCACCCGCCGTCCGGCCCGGCGTCAGGCGCCTGATCGGCGAAGCGCGCGGCGCCGGCGTCAGGCTCGCCATCGCCACCACCACCACGCGGATCAACGTGCTGGCGCTGCTCAAGGGATCGTTCGGCGCGGACGCCCCCGATTGGTTCGCGGCAATCGCCGCCGGCGAGGACGCGAACGCCAAAAAGCCCGATCCCACCGTCTATCGCGTGGCCCTCGAATGCCTGAAGCTGCCGTCGCACGCCTGCATCGCCATCGAAGATTCGCTGATCGGTCTTCGCGCGGCAACGGCCGCCGGGGTCGCGGCGGTGGTGGCGCCGTCGGGCTGGACGGACGAAACCGATTTTCCCGGCGCGCTCGCCGTCGCCCGCGATCTCGACCACGGGCCGGACGGCACGCCGGTCACGCTCGCGCGGATTCGCGGCTGGATGGACGGAAAGCGTTGACGGCCGCGCGCATAGTTCCTTTAATCGGTATGCAACCGTAAGGAGGCGCGCATGAAGGCATTCTTTCGCGTCGTCGCGGCGTGCGCCGTTGCCGCGCTGTCGGTTGTGCCTGCGCCCGCGCGGTGTCAGGACAAAACCGTTTCGATCAGCTATGTGCCCGTTACCGCACCCTGGCTGTTCGCGTTGGGCAGCGGCGCCTTCTCGCGCGAAACCGGATACACGATCTCCTGGTTCCCCTATGAGACCGGCGCGGGGGCGATGGATGCCTTGCACCAGGGCAAGGTGCAGATCGCCTATTCCGGCTCCACTCAAATCACGGTCGTCATGAGCAAAGGAGCGGAAAAGGAATTATTTTGGATCGCCAAGGAAACCGACATCACCGAAGGCCTGGTGGTTCATACCCGGAGCTGGATCGAGGAACCGCGGCAACTTCGCGGCAAGCAAATCGCCGCCCCGTTCTGGTCGACCCACCATTTTCACCTGTTGTTCGCCCTGGAGCAGTTCAACTTGACCGAGAACAACGTCGACATCTACGACATGAGACCCAGCGAAATCCTCGCCGCCTGGAACGCCGGCGGTCTCGACGCCGCGTATATCGGCACACCGACCCTCGATCGGTTGTTGTCGTCGGGAAGAGTTCTGGTGTGGTCCGGCTGGCTCAATCGCTGGGGAAAACCGACTTTCGATGGATTTGTCGTCCGACGCGACTGGAGCATGGCGAACCCGGAGTTCATGCGAGGGTTCGTAAAGGTGCTCGACGCCGTCAACCGAAACTACGCCGCCAACGCCGACCGCTGGACCAGCGATTCGCGCGAAATCCAGACCATCGTCAAATTTCTCGGCCCGCATTCGAACGTCGTCACGTCGCTGAAAATGATCAAAATTCCGCCCCTCGAGGAACAACTGTCGATTGCCTGGTTGGGCGGCGGCGGCGTCGGGGGCGCGGCCAAGACGCTGCGGGCGACCGCGCAATACCTCGACCGCTTCGGCATGGTCGAAAAGGTGCTGCCCGATTACAGTCCCTATATCACCGACCGCTGGGCTAAGGCCGCCCTGCAGGCGCGGCAGGAGGACGCGGCCGGCGCACCGCGACGCTAGGAGCATGATTTCTTCGCGTCGGGGAAGAAGAGCTGCCGGCCGTCGAGCGTGAATGAAGCGATCGCCGCCTGGCCTTCGGCCGAGATCAGCCAGTCGACGAAGGCCTGGCCGTCCTTGGCCTTGACGTGCGGATGCTTGGCCGGGTTGACGGCCATGACGCCGTAGGGGTTTAACAGCGCCGGATCGCCCTCGACCACGATCGTCATGTCCTGCTTGTTCTTGAAGCTGATCCAGGTGCCGCGGTCGGCCAGCGCGTAGGCGCCCATGCCAGCCGCCGTGTTCAGCGTCGCGCCCATGCCCGAGCCGGTCGAGCGGTACCAAACGGCGCCCTTCGGATCGACCTTGGCCTGGTGCCAGATTTCCAGTTCCGCCTGATGGGTGCCGCTGTTGTCGCCGCGCGAGGCGAACGGCGCCTTGGCCTCGGCGATCTTCTTGAAGGCGGCAGCCGCGTCCTTGCCGCCCGCGATCTTGGCCGGATCGGCCTTGGGCCCGATCACCACGTAATCGTTGTACATGACGTCGAAGCGCTGGATTCCAAAGCCGTCACGCACGAATTTTTCCTCGGACGGGCGGTGGTGGACGAACAGCACGTCGGCGTCGCCGCGCTCGGCCAAGCGGATCGCCTGGCCGGTGCCGACCGCGACCACCCGCACGGCGATGCCGGTCTTCCTGGTGAACAGCGGCAGGATATGGCCGAACAGGCCGGAATTCTCGGTCGAGGTGGTGCTGGCGACCGTGATGAAGCGTTCCGCGGCGATAGACGCGAACGGGGTGAGCAACGCGAGTACCGCCGCGAGAACGGCAAAGCGAGTGTGAAGGATCATGACGCGACTCCCAATGAGGTCGCATCAGTTAAGCATGGTCGGCGGACGATGCCGATAAGGCCGCGCGTGCATATCGGGGCAATATGTTCGGCCAAGCCGATCGCTTATTCTTCCTCGCGCAGCAGCGCGCGGAACGCCGCGAGGTCGGTCGCGATCGCGCCTTCGGCGGCCGATTCCATCCGCCGATAGAGCGTCAAAACCTCGCGTCCGGTTTCGGTGAGGCGCGCGCCGCCGCCCTTGGCGCCGCCCTTGACCAGGTCGACCAGCGGCACGCGGAAAGCGCCGTTCAAGGATTTTACCAGGTCCCACGAGCGCCGGTAGCTGATCCGCAGGCGCCGCGACGCGGCCGAGACCGAGCCGGTCTCCGCGATCGCTTCGAGCAGATCGGCCTTGCCGGGTCCGATGGCGTTGACGGAGGCGATGCGTACCCGGATGAAGGAATCGGGCCGATGGGCCTTGGTAAAACCGCTCATCCGCGCCTTTCCGATCACACCGTCTTGGCGGCACGCAGCCGCGCGAGCGCGGCCGCATCCAGGCCGAGCAGTTCGGCCAGCACTTCTTCCGTATGCTGGCCGAGGCGCGGCGGCGGGAGTCGGTAATCGACCGGGGTTTCCGAAAACTTGATCGGATTGCCGATCAGGGCGACTTCGCCACCTTGGGCGTCCGGGTTGGGCACGGAAATTTTCATGCCGCGGTGGCGCACCTGGGGATCGGCGAACACTTGCGCCAGATCGTTGACCGGCCCCGCCGGCACCCCGAGCGCGGTCAAACCCTTGACCCAGTGGTCGGTGGTTCGGGTGCGGGTGACGGCCTCGATTTGCGGCATCAGTTCGTCGCGGTTTTTGACCCGAAGGCTGTTGGTGCGGAAACGCTCGTGGTCGGCGAGAGCGGCGCACCCGGCGAATTCGCAAAACTTGCGGAATTGCGAATCGTTGCCGACCGCGAGCGTGAACCAGCCGTCCTGGGTTTGCAACAATTGATAGGGCACGATGTTCCAGTGCGCGTTGCCGATGCGCTTCGGCACCTTGCCGGTCAGGAAGTGATCGACGCCGACGTTGACCAGCCAGGCGACGGTGGTATCGAGCAGCGCGAGATCGATGTGCTGGCCCTTGCCGGTCGCGTCGCGGTGGCGAAGCGCGGCGAGAATTGCGATCGCCGTATAAAGGCCGCAGACGATGTCGGAAATACCGACGCCCGATTTCATCGGCGGCCCGTCCGGTTCGCCGGTGATGCTCATGATGCCGCCCTGGCCCTGCGCGAGGAAATCGTAGCCGGCCTGGGAGGCGTAAGGCCCGGTTTGGCCGAAGCCGGAGATCGAGCCGTAGATCAGTCCCGGAAATTCACCCTTGAGCGATTCGTAATCGAGGCCGTACTTGGCGAGTCCGCCCGGTTTGAAGTTCTGCACCAGCACGTCGCAATGCTCGAGCAGGCGGCGGACGAGCTGCTGGCCCTCGGGCGCGGCGATATCGACCGTGACCGAGCGTTTATTGCGGTTGGAGGCGAGAAAGTAGCCGCTTTCCGCGCTGTCGTTGCCGTCCTTGTCCTTGAGGTAGGGCGGGCCCCATTTGCGGGTGTCGTCGCCCTCGCCCGGGCGTTCGATCTTGATCACGTCGGCGCCGAGATCGCCGAGCAGCTGCGTGCAGGTGGGCCCGGCGAGAATGCGGGTGAGGTCGAGCACGCGCACGCCGGAGAGGGGGCCTGAAGATGGGGTCATGTCGGATCGGTTAAGGACGTGAATCGACCCCTTGTCGTAAGCGACGCTGCCGCTTTTGACAACTATACGTCGACCCGGCGCGCGGGGCGCCTACTTCCGGCGGTCCAGGTCCTTGCCGTTCAACGCGCCGAGGAACGCGACGATATCGGCAACCTCCTGGTCGGTCAGGTTCACGTCGAGCTGGATGCGCCCCATGACCCGAACCGCGTCCGGCAACGTCTCGCCGGAACCGTTGTGGAACCAGGGGCCGGTCAGCGCCACGTTGCGCAGCGACGGAACCTTGAAGACCTTTCGGTCTTCCGGCCGGCCGGTCACCGCGAAACGGCCTTCGTCCCCGCCGTAGGGGAAGGGATGGACCTTGCCCAGCTTTTCGAACAGTTCGCCGCCGAGCAGCGCGCCGTCGTGGCAGCGCACGCAGTTCACCTTGAGAAACGCGGCGAGACCGTCCTGTTCCTGGGCGTTGAGCGCCGTCTTGTCGCCCTTCAGGAAGTCGTCGAAACGCGATTCGCTGCGCAGCGTGCGCTCGAACGACGCGATCGCCTCGCCCAGATTGTCGTAGGTCAGTGCCGGGTTCGCGCCCGGAAACGCCCGGGCGAACGCCGCGCGGTATTCGGGGATCTTGGCGAGCTTCTCGACTACATACGCGGGGCTCGGCATCGCCATTTCGACGGGATTGAGGATCGGCTGCTTGGCCTGGTCCGCCAGGTCCTTGGCGCGGCCGTCCCAAAAGAGAGTCTTATGCCAACCCGCGTTCAGCACCGTGGGGCTGTTGCGCGTGCCGAGCTCCCCTTTCGCCCCGGGGAAAAACCGAAGCCCGTCCACGCCCGCCTGGCCTTCGCCGAGGCGATGGCAACTGGCGCAACTTTGCTGGTCGTTGATCGAGAGGCGGGTGTCGAAGAACAAGGCCTTGCCCAGCGCAATCCGTTCCGGCGTGTCGTTTTCCGCGCCCGGCATCGCGGCGGGCAGCGGTTCGAACTTGCGCAGCGCCGAGCGGATAAGACGGTCCGTGTCGGCCGCCGCCGGGCCGACGGCGAAGAGGGTCAGGCCGAAAAACCACGACAGTTAAACAAGAATACGCATCGGTTCGTTTCCCTGGATCCGACAGGTTACGGGGACGGCGCCGCCTCGCCGCGAACGGTTTTCCCGCCCGGACGCCCCCCTCGAACCGCACCGCATTGCGCGTGAAAATCTTCCGATAAAATACACGGCGAACGGATCGGAGGACAATAAAGAGGGAGGTTAGAGGATTTCTTCCTTTATCTATGTCAGACAATTGTTTCTATTTGTTATTTCTCAATTCCCCACAATAATTTTTAGAATATCTTCAAGGTATATTCTCGGGTTGTGCGATATTATAATTTTTGGAATTACCGGTTTGTCATTCGAGTGGTTTTTTACTGGAAAGCCCGGGGAGGGGTATTGACATGAACTCCCATGAATTCGTCGAGATTCTGAAAAAGCACAGAAAGTTTTTGTGCCGGGACTCGATGGGCGAACGCGCCAATCTGAAATTGCAGAATTTGTCGGGGTTGAATCTGAAGGGGGTCGTCCTCGACTCGGCGCTGCTTTGCGGCGCCGACCTTAGTCGGTGCAACCTGACCGATGGCAACTTCAGTTGCGCCGACCTGTTCGGCGCCAATCTTTCCGAAGCGAACCTCGCCAGCGCGAATCTTTCTAAGGCGGATCTCCGGGGCGCCAAGCTTCGGAACTGCAACCTGTCGCGGGTCAATCTTACCGGTGCCGATATGCGGCCGGGCGCGGTCATAGATGCCGCGCTCAAGATGAAGCGCGACGGCATGACGGCGGAACAATCGGCCCGCGCCAAGGAAATCCAGAAAACCATCTCCCACACCGTACTAGTGGACGCGAAACTGGAATCGGCGAATCTGCAAGAGGCCGAGATGTACGCCTGCAACCTGTCCGGAGCAAATCTGAGCAAGGCCAATCTCAGTGGCGCCAGCTTGAAGAAGGCGAATTTGAGCCGGGCAAACTTGACGGAAGCCAACCTCAGCCGGGCCAATTTTTCCGAGGCCAATCTTTCCGCCGCCAATCTGCGCGGCGCCTTGCTCGAAGCCACCAACATGACGCACGCGACCCTGACGGACGCGTTCGTCCCGGCCGCGGTGGACGGAATTCCGCCCGAGGTGCGGGAAGCCCTAACGGATCACAACCTGTGGATCGCCTCCAACGGCGCCAAAGGCAGGCGGGCGCAGCTGGTCAATGCCAATCTGAAGCAAATCGATCTGACCGGTTGGAACTTGAGCGGCGTCGATCTGCGGGGGGCTAACTTGAGCGGCGCCAACCTCCGGAATTGCCTGATGATCCTGACCAACCTAAGCTTTGCCGACCTCACCAGGGCAAACCTGGAAAACTCCGAGTTGGACGGCGCGGATCTTTCCGGGGCGATCCTCAAGGACACCTCGATGAAAGGAGCCAAGTTCCGGGCCGTCGCGGTGGCGAAGAAAGACGGCTTGTTGAATGGCACCTTCCGCCCAACGAACTTCATGGAGGCGAAAATCGAGAGTACCGATTTCTCGGGCGCTTTCTTCCAGGGCGCGCAATTTTCCAAGGCCAACCTTAACGGGGCTGTCATGGGACAGGCCCGGTTCATCGATTGCGACATGGACGACGCATTCCGCGAAACCGCGACTGCAAACGGGGCGGCGTTCCGTTGAGCGTCGCCTAAGTCCTCAACACCGTCATTCTGTCTTCGAGGAATCGCGTTCCGGCAGCCTGCTGCCGCGGTCGAGTTGCGAGCGAACCGGCCATCGCGTCTTCGGGCGGCCGGGGCGCGGCTAACCCATTACCACGGCGGGCACGATAGTCGTCCGGCGCGCCATGCGCGTCAACTATCGTACTCATACCGTCATTCTATTTCCCGCATTCCTCAATTTCGCCAATGGTGGAGCCAAGAGAATTTCGAACCGGCCGGGCCATGATGTCTCTCGAAGCCGAATTGGCGAAAATCCGAACCAGCATCGCACAAACGGCGCCCGGGTTGTGGGCGGAGAACGCCCGCCAGATCGGGGCCCTGATCGCCGCGAACGCGGCTTCGGGCGCGCTCGGGGTCGGCGAGGTCGCCCCCGAATTCAGCCTGCCGGCGACGACGGGCCAAGTCGTCTCGTCCGACGTGTTGCTCGCCCGCGGCCCCGCGGTCGTCGTGTTCTTCCGCGGCGGCTGGTGCCCCTTCTGCGTCGCCGCCATGGTCGCGTTCGACCGCGTCCGATCCAGGCTCGAACGCCTCGGCGCCGCGCTAGTCGGGGTATCGGAGGCCGCGCTCGAAACCGACGCGGTCGCCAATCGGGTCTTCGAATCGGTGTCCGAACTGGCCCGCCAAGCCGCCGGGTTGGAAGGCGAGATCGAGAGCTTCCTCGGCAAGGTGCGCGCGGCGTAGGAACCGGCCCGCTCGCGCGAACGGACGGCCGGGGCGCGCGACGCTAGGGTCGATTCCGAATGAACGTCTCCATTCCGTCATTCCCGCGAACGCGGGAATCCAGACTTTCCAAAAGCCTGGATCCCCGCGTGCGCGGGGGTGACAATTCCGTTTAATCGGGACGTGCTCTAAATCATTGAGGGAATTGGAGCGGGTGAAGGGAATCGAACCCTCGTCGTAAGCTTGGGAAGCTTCTGCTCTGCCATTGAGCTACACCCGCAAGCAGTGCTCTCAATGAGTTATCGTATGTTAGCCGGACAAAAATTCAAGCTCTCTGTGGCGGATTGTGTTGAGATTGTGTTGAGGGTTTAGCCGTGGACCGAGGAAGCGGGCTTATCTCATGTAAGAGTTGGCTTGTCGCTCACCCTAAATTGACTCCCTGATTCGCGTTTGACGCGAGAGGCTATCTACCCACCACCCTAACTGAAATCACGCATGTGGGAGTCATTTCTGGCCTTCTGATGAGTCCTGAGAGGCGGAGACATGCTACCGAGGTCCGGAGCCAATAACCGATAGTGCCGCCATTCCAGGTATCCTCGGTTTCATCCCAATCGCGCATAAACCTATTAGCAGCAGCGGCAACCATAGGGCACTTCTGGGGGGAGGGGGGCAGCTTCGGGAAAACTAGGGTGGTAGTAGGTACCGGAAACGCTTTTTAGAAAAAATTGCAGAACAGGCGCTCGGAAAACATGGATAATTTTTTACCGGCATTCAGGCTACTTTGAGGCAACAATATTCTTTAGCCTTGGCGCTTTCCAACTCGGGGCGGCAACTTCAGGAACTCGGCGGGCTCGACCTTCAGAGTGACGGCTAATTTCCCGATGATCTTGAGGCTCGCGTGATATGTGCCCTTCTCAAGCTGGCTCAAGTAGCTCCTGCTGATCCCCGCCTCATAGGCAAGTTTGTCCTGCGAGATCGCTTTCGCATGTCGCAAGCGCCGTAGATTCCAAGCAAAGACTTCCCGTAGGTCCATACGAGAAGCTTGAGAGTTTGCTTAATATTTGCACCTCGATATACTGAACAAAGCAGCAGCACAAAGCGCCTAGCTCCGGGGCGCTGATGGATGGGAAGGCCGAAGGGGGCTAAGGATGTCAGACACTGGCAGCGACTATTGCCCTGCTTGCCGAAAGGATGTGGTCTACGTCGATGATGGAGGCGATCAAGTATGTTCGATTTGTGGAATGACGAAGATCGCTGCCGAATATGCCCACGCGACGGAGAAAAAGGTCACTCGGCGGAAGCGTTGGTCGGAGACATTCTGGATCGGGCTAGGAGTCTATTTCTGGATCGGGCTAGGAGCCTTAGGCATCCTAGGATTCATCGCTCCTCGGTGGCGTCTAGAAGGAGATATCGTGGCGTTCTTTCTCATTCTCACGGCAATGTACCTAATTGGGGGACTTGTTTATCTGATCTTCAGATTGATCCTGGCTTGGCGCGATGGATGGCGGCCGTTGCTGACGCGTCGGTCAAGAGCAATTGCCGTCGCGTGGATAGTTTGGGTCCCAATCGCTTGGAGCTACTGGAATATCGAGATCACACACCACTACGATGATTTATGGGACTACTTTCTCTGGTTCATCCTGATATTCGGGCCACTCCTCGCAATCCCGGTGATCCGCTGGGTCGCGCGCGGAGCGCCTGCTAGGGAGTGACTGCGATGGCCCAGTTACGCCAGACAATTGGTTGGCGGCTTAAAGCGCACGCTACTGGGCAAAATCAGCGAGAATCGCCTGTCTGACGTGTGGGATGGCGGTCAAGCCGACGATATTATTGCTACGGACGCTGTCGCTACGCGCTTCCGCCTTCCGGG
>Ga0194132_10007651_pt1 | contig 15957 bp, 20 predicted proteins | sample TA2KigOf80mmetaG_FD_148612 | JGI IMG/M metagenome (GOLD analysis project Ga0194132, IMG submission 148612) | Freshwater microbial communities from Lake Tanganyika, Tanzania - TA2015054 Kigoma Offshore 80m | ecosystem: Environmental > Aquatic > Freshwater > Lake | place: Tanzania: Lake...
TGGCGATTTTGAATTCTACGTTCTCTAGTTCTTCAATGTTGTCATTCATTTGTTTTTCCTTTTGGTTTTAATATAAAAATAAAAAACATATTAACACAACGCTAACACTGTATATGTCAGACAGCGCGTATTATCGACCCTTGTGTTAAAGGTCGGAGGTATTGGCCCCCCTTTTGGTTTTTAACTGATTCATTCGGTGAATTTGTTACAAGTCGTAGAGCGCTGATTCATTCATTTGGGCTGTTACAAATTAATCTGTTTGATTCATTCCAGCGTGATGTTAAAAGTCGTTGTCAGTGATTCACTCCAATGACGTGTTACAAATTGTGTCGAATGGTTCATTCATGTTTACTGTTACAAATCGCTTCACGTGATTCATTCGTGCTCAATGTTACAAGTCCCGTTTGTATGATTCATTCGCACTCAATGTTACAAGTCGGCTGCAATGATTCATTCATGCAAAGTGTTACAGATCTAGTTCAATGATTCATTCAAATGGAGATTCATATCCGGGGACTTCAATTTCATGGACATGACCCATATGTGCTATGACATATGGCGTGGGGGCTTTCTTGTTGTAATGATTTTCGTACCAGACTTTGTGGAAGTGTGACAAGAATATCTTGGCGGCATATCTGGTCGCTTGAGCGGTAATGTGTTTGTCGGGAAGAAAACCTTCCTGTAATCTGCGACGACTGACATTGTCGTTGGACCAATTCTTTGAAGCAAGAATTTGTTTTGCGCGTTCGGCAAATCCGCCGGCTTTGTTCTTGGCGATGCGACGCTCTTTGTCTTGTTTGTAGAATTTGCCATAGAAACATTTGTCTTCGTTAGAGAACAGCATGAAACTCTGTCCAATTTTCCAAATGAGAGTCTGAAATTCTCTGTTCCATGGTCGTTTTTTGCCTTTTTCCCATTTGCAGGTCGGGTCGACACCACCGAAACGCCATATAGAACCGACGGTTGGTGCTTTTTCGATGTCGATATGGGCAATCAAACCGGCCGTGATCACTGGTCCGACGCCATATTGTTTGAGGGCCCAGAGGCCTACTGGATATGTTTCGGCAAATCGTTGCAGAGGGTATTTCAAGGAAGATTCCATGAACTGCAGATTGTCGGCGAGGTATTTGACCAGTTCGTGTGGGAAGCCGGCTTCTTGAAGTTCCCTGGATTGGGCTGCGCAGGCTATTCTGTTCTTTTGAATCCGGTAATAGATTGAGACAAGTTCGCGGACAGAACGTCGTTCGAATGGGAAGGCCAAGGAACGGACATCTAGGCTCATTTTGTCCCAGAGCGGGAAATCATATTCGGTGTCGACGTCATTGTCTGGAAATGGTAGTTGATATGGCATGTCTGTCATGATTGCTCCTTTGCATCATTGATTTGATTGATCATGTTGGGTGTTAGATCGTCATTTTGTATGATTGACAACCCACCATTGGGGTATGCAGTTTTGTGTCCGTGGTCAGCTATATCTACTGCTTGTTCTAGCGTAGGAATATTGACCGAATAGATACAGTCGTCGATAAAGTCAACGACATGATAAACGGGTTTATCCTTCATTTCGTGCCTTTCTATTGTAGGGTTATTACTGTTATGATGATTGCTAGCAACAACAATGTTCCTATCGTGTCCATACGGAATTTTTCGCTCTTTCGATTGCTTCTTCGTGCGAGCATCTGTGGTAGCTGCGTTCCATGATGTATTCGATTGCTTGGTCCCTTGTCAGGCCGTTTTGTTGGATTAGACGCGTGATTGTCTGTTCTTTTTGCTCTTTGTTCATGGTTGGTTCCTTTTTTTGTTGCTTGGCCCCCCTTTTGTGCCTTTGATTTGGCGGCTGTTGTACTAGTTGAATTTTTTTAGAATGTCTAGCCCGGCAATATAATATTATTATACTGCCGAACTAGACCATTCCAAGGAGGAGCTGGCAAGATTTTTGTGGTACTAACGAAAAAAAATCTGGTTTCGAGGCCTACCCCGTGGAGGTAGTCGAAGAACTAGGTGAAAAAGGCGGGTGTGCAGGACACTCGGATGAATGTCCCGCACACCGTGCTTTTCGGGGGATTGTCTGAACGGTCGTTCAGAACGGTTCGTTACCGTCCGCCTGAACAACCGTCGGTGCAGCCGCTGTTTCGGCTGCCTTTTCCATCACCGCAAGCATTTCTGGGTGAACCGCGCCCTTTGACTGCGCTCGTATCATATTGATTTGATACTGCTCGCCAGCGGGCATAACCGGGTACACGGTCAATGCTTTCTGGGGGAGGTTTGTCTTTTGGTTGACATACTCCCTGACTGCACCCCATTGTACGGACTCGCACTGGATGACCAGTTTGCGCCCATACGCAGATGCGAACCTGAAGAGTGCGGAAAAGCACTCTTGTTTCGGCAGGGTGATTTCACCCTTGGCATTGACTGGGTTGTTCTCTTTGGTGTAACCGCAGAGTTCACCCATCCTTGCTGGGATGTTTACTTGCTCACCGGGTTGGATAGTCCAGTTGAGGACATCCACTTCCGGAAGTTGAGCCCTGATTCCGGAACTGACTCCGACCAGAGATGAGAAGAACTTCTCACCGGTCTTAGAGTTTTCCATTTCTTGGGGCTCGGTATTGATGTAGATAGTGTGTGCCACAGTCTACTCCTTGCTCTCTCAAGATGGACGGCTCTTGAGATGGCCGTTGTGGCGACGCCACATTACTTGAAGGTTTCGTCATCGAGACGAAACCCCCCCTTTTGACCCGCGCCCGTCTACAGACGCAGGTCAGGATGGCTTTAGAATCTCGGACGATTCTGACCTTGGGGCCTAGCCGACCCCCTGTTTCGTTTTAGAATCTAGTCCTAAGACCTAGGCATAAAAAAAAAGCTAGTCCTAAGACCTAGACATAAAGAAAAGAGGGCCCCGAAGGACCCTCTCTTCCTTGACTTGATATTTATTGATGCGCTTGGCGGCATCAGTATCCGTATATATCAGTCTCTTCTTGTGGCTCACCATGTTGTTCCGGATATGGAGCGGGATTTACCCTGGCAAAGGCACGTTTCTTCCGAGCCTTTAACTCTTCAATCTTATTCGATCCCCACCTGGTTGATTGCAATGCAATTCCAGCCTTGTGGTTCTTCATGGTGTTAACCGTTTTATTCCACTCATCATCGTTTTTGACAATGATGTTCATTGTGACCAATTCCATGAACAACACCCTGATGAATGAGTACTGAGCCTCGCTCATCGCTTTCAACGAACCCGTACCTTTGCATGCAAAGTGTATGCCTTCCGGGTTGTTCAGTGTTGGCCATTTTCCTGTTCCTTTGCAACCTTCGCAGGTAAGCATCCCCTGCATAGTCACATCGGTTGTGTTGTTTTCAGTAGCGATAAACTACCTCCTTATTACACTGTTTATTATAGAGAGATAGTGTCTCTCTGGTTACATTGTTTAACCTGGGTAACCAATAACCAGGGATCTACAGACGTTTAACGTCGTATCTGATGAGACGGACTTAAGACTTGTGTCCTAGTCATAAAAAGAAAACCCAGGGGTGCTAACCCTGGGTTTCTTTAATGATGATTAATTAGAAACGACTCAAATGAGATTCGAAGGTGCAACCCCATATCTCAATTGTTCGTTTCAGGAATTCACAAATAACCTTTTCGTCCTTTTCGTTAAGAAGTTGATTACGAATTCCCCTAAGTTGATTAAGGTAATAACAATCAAAGTCTTTGGTAATTTGTGCATGACCAATCCATTGATTCGTAATTATGTCTTTGAACCCAATAATTATTGTTGACCGGTCTATGACCATATGTCCATAAGAGCCGAGACAATTATTTTGAGCTGATCCCCACTCAATAAGTTCATGAGTGTTTTTCGGAAGAACGGAAATTATATTATCCGTAACTTTTTGATCATCCAACATTTTACGATTCTTTGAATAGTTGATTGGTTTATTTTCATCAAACAATTTGTTATATTCAAGAGAAATTAAATCATGTATTTCTTGAACTGTTCCCTTACATGTAAGAAGATTCCTTTTGACAATTGTATTGATCCTGCCAATTATTTTCAGATTTCTTGCGGAATCCGTGGCTAGAGTCCATAAATTGCCCCTAAAGAAATTATGGCCAGTAGGTGCCACATCATTAGGTGCCGCTTCATGTGCTGGAAACGTGTTAATATACCTGATAAATTCTTCTTGAACTTTACGGTGTCGAAAATGTTTGAAGAAATATTGCAAACATTCTACATCACTCCTGCTCATAACTTCTTCTAGGCAATACATCATCCTCGGTAGCGATTCACCTTGGACCATGTATTTCGTGCCATAAGCAGGAATAAACGTATGTGCAACTTTGATCTTATCAAAGAATGCAGAAGGAAATGACTTGAAAATTCTTACCAAATCACCAATTACAATAAAAGTATTAAAGTCATTAATTTTATTGATTCCTCCAAATGCATTCTTGCTCAATCCAAGTTGGTCTTTCTTCTTGGTTCCGTCTTTAAATGTCGTACCATACATCATATTTAAGATATCCTTAGGATTTGTGCCATTTTGATATCTCATAATATGTTCATTGTGAAGATTATGTAAACACTTTGAATATGCTGGATACGGAGCCGAAATGGACTTCATGGAAGGTTCTTCTAATAACCAAGGATTTCCGTGGGTATTGGTGGTACAATCCTCGATAACGGCCGCTGTATGTGGCAATTTTATATATTTCAAGATTGGTATAAAATCAGTAGGAGAATATATCTTACTAATTTCAAGTAGCACACTTCCTATGATTTCTTGAGTATAATGAAATTGAACACTAATATGACGGTCCCAATTCTCACGTCTCCATAATGGCTGGAACTTCTTGGTCTTCTTGTCCTTTACAAGCCACAATAGTCTTGTTCCAGACGGAGTTTCATTGACCAACAATTTAGCGTTTACATCCACAAAGAATGGTTTCTTGGTTCGGTTTGTAAGACCAGTAGTACGATCTGGCCAATGCCCTATCATACAAACTTCAAAATATACAATCCAACCTTTACCATTGATTTTTGGTTGCAATTTTGCAATAACTCCACGTTGTTCTGGACAATACCTCTCTCCGCATGCTGCATAAATGTAACACCGGCCATTATCCCATTGATTTCCGAGTAATGGATTATTGTTTTGAACGGCATCGTAAAGTTGTCTTCTTAATTGGGCGTATACAGTGTCTTTATACACTGTTACCTCCTTGTTTGTTATTTTTGGTTTCTTTTTCATGATTACTCCCCTCCTAGAGAGTATTAATTTATTAACCTAAGACTTGTGTCCTAGGCATAAAGAGAGAATCCCCAGGTTATCCCGGGGATTCTCTCTACTTGGAAGAACCTATTCCTTCAGGTTCTTGATTGCTGTGATAATGAGATCCATGATGGTCTCTTGTTCTTCTTTCCCGTTCTGGAATATGATACGGTCAGACACGCCATATTTGCTGCGAGTCATCGCCGGATCAATCATCCAACGGTAAAGAGCAAGAGCATAGAGCTCAGGATACGCCGTTGCTTTTACTTCTTCCAATAATGCACCAATGATAGTCGAGATTTCTTCTGAGCGTTGAGCTACAGCAGATATCTTTACAAATCGGTTGGACTTCTTGGACATTGTAGAGTACTTAGCGTCAACTGTTGAAAGTTGGCGTTCATACTTCCTCCAAATGCTTTCGCACCAGGTACAGGTTGTTGCCTTCATTGTCGGAATTGCATTGTACACCTTATTACGGGTGTCAGACCCCAAACGCAACTCAAAACTACCCCTAGATGCAATATTTCGCACCCTAGCGATTGTTGTATTGTATGCTTTGAACATCTGGGTAAACTTACCGTCTACCGCAATTGCTTCCAACATTGCACGCATATCTTCGCTGACAACAGGAAAGCGAGTATCGAGAACATAACGGTCAATATTACGACCGCTGTTAACGATTGCCTCGGCAATGTTTTCAGCCATATCACGATAATCTCTGCCCAATTGAACAAATGTATTAAGGTCAGCGCTCTGTTGAACACAGTCAATAATATCATTGCCAATTGCAGGCAATATACCGGGATAGCTTGGACCGAATGTTGCAGCCCAAACCATTATGAGATTAGCGTACCTACCGACACCAGGATTGTACATCTGTGCCACGATCATATTAAGAGCATGATCACGATTGAACAATTCCTCACTGTAAGTAGTGGAACCATTAATCTGACCGCACACAGTTGCAGCAAGCAAAGTGCTCATTGCAGCCGGTGCTTTGGCCAAATCAATTACCTGTATACGATCTTCCGCTACACGAAGCCATGGCATCGTTTCAGCATCGAACCGTTCGATAGAGTAACTGCCAGGACCATTTGGTGAACGGATCACGACACATACATCAATTGCTTCTTCGGGAGTGTTTGGCACTTCCAAATCAGCAGGGATGACATATGTTTCTCTGAGTTCAAGATGGTTTATTCCATCAAGGCTCAAAACAGGCGAAGAACTCCACAATTTAATGCGGATAAACTTAGCCTGGTCACCGTCTTGGTCCCACGTGTCATGAAGATGAGCAGTTTCAACAAACCGCTTAGTCGGCACAACGCAACCAAAGCGTTCATCAAAGAACACCATATCGCGTTTATGCTGAGGCAGTTCGAACTTGCCCATAATCTCCAAGGCATCAAAGGTAGTTACTGTGGCCGTAAAGGCATTCGACATAGGAACCCACCACGTGTTTCGTTTCAAAGCAGAATTCATTTGATTCAGCATTGATCCGAAAGCCATGTAGACGAGATTGCTGGAAGCCATTACATCAAAGCCAGCTTGTTGCCAGCGAATGTAACTCTTCTTCCATGCAGATGTCACATGCTCCATTGGTGGAGCCGAGTCATCTTTATGCCCGTCAGTTTCCTGATGGATGATCCAGTCAGGAAGCTTTCCGTTCTGAACCGACTGGTTAAAGTCGGTAATAACAGATTCCATGTCCAGTAAGAATTGCTCCTTGGTCATTAACCAGGTATGGTTATTGAACATGGTTTGCATATCCCACATGGCAGTGTGAAGATTCTTATGTACGAAGGCAGTATAGTGCCAACGTCCATCATCTGTCCTCAGTTCCCTTTTAAGCGCAGATTTGTGGAAAACCACATCTGCACCGAGTTGCTTTTCTGGAACAACGTGAACAAGGCCTTTAATTTCGCCTCGATCCATCAAGATACGACCAATCATTGGACCGATCTTTGCTCTTCTTATCATTGCAATGTGCCTGCTTTTTGTTGGACCATCGTCCATTTTAAAGCAAGAACGCACTGCAAAGGAATCGCTGACAAATATTGGACCATCATATGCAAGCTCTTCACCAGGAAGATCTTCAAGCATACGGTAGTTTAATTTGTCCATCGGACCAGACGCATGCATTTGGGTGATGCGAATCACTTCTTGCAAGCGCTTACTGGTCTTCTTGAAGTCGTAAACTTCCAATCCAAGGTCAGATAAATCGAAGCTTGAAGCTTCTTTGCTATCTTGAACCTCAAGAAAGAAAGTATACGAAGCATTTGCCCATGCAAATCGGCACTTACTGATCTGATCTTTCAGATCAAACAGTTTGTGCTTATTGACAAGCTCGGACAGATCCTTATTGGCAATAACCCCTAAACGGAATTTAATTCCCCGCTTAGTAAGTTTATTCTCCAACAAGGAATAGGTAAAGTCACCAATCTGCACGGCGTAGATGTCCTGGGCATAATTATACCCAGTAACAGTCTTGATCCATGAGAATGGGACAGGCTTCTTTCTTTCCTGAGACAAATTGAATGCCTTCTCCTCTTGTGGAGTTGGATTATTTGTCAGAACGCGAAAGCGTCCTTTCAGAAAAGTGATGATACCTTTTACCATCTTCTTCTCCTTCGTTGGTGCATTGAACGCTGCACCAGGCGGTTTGACCTTTTGGTCATTCATGTGCCCCTCCTTAAGGGTGGGTTTATTTGTTGATATTATTTACCTAATGATCTTAATGATCTGATAATGATCTCAATGATCTGAGATCTTTAACCTAGGCATAAAAAGAAACCCTCAGGGATTGAAGTCCACTGAGGGAATCTTTTTATTTTTGTTGATAGTGAGTAGGCCTTTACTCAATATCAACTCTTAGAGTCGGACCGTGTAGGTCTCCTCTTTCTTCGTCTCGTATTTCTCAGTCTCCTGGTTGAAGACCTTGATATACTTGACTTTAACCGCTCCTACCCGACGAGAACCTGGGTTGTTCAAGATGAACTCCTCAGCTTCTTGCCTGGTCGGGAAATGCCGAAACGGTGTCTCGGATTTCTGTTGCTTTTCGTCTTCCTCATCCATGATGGGGAATTTGTCTTGTTCAATGTGACAGAAATACACATCTGTCACTGTCGCATGTTTGTGCCCACAGGCACCACATACGATATGTGGTTGCGCCATGATTCCTCCTAGAAATCATGTAGTGGTAATACTTTGTTATGCGGGATTACCATTTGCCGCTCGTAGTCAAAGGCCTGACTACTTGTCATGTAAGATGACCCCATGACCGAAGGTTGGTTCACGGACATTTAACGTCGATCCGATCGGACGGATTTGGAGCCTTCGCTCTAGTCATAAAAAGAAAGAGGGCCGAAAGACCCTCTTTTCTTTTTATTGACTTGATGACTATTTATGCGCCTGGCGGTATAGTCATACCGTTTTTATCAACCTTGACATCGGTATTGATAATAAACGTTTTCTTGTCTACCTGCTTGCAGTAGGCATAGCACCTAGCAGTACCTATGGTAGTCGGGTTGTATACCCAGACAATGTCTGCGCGGTCAACCATCCACTCGTTTCGGTCGAGGTTGGCACCACCGTTTTGCGGATGCTTAACGCCATTCCCATATTTGCTTGGTGGGCACACATAGACGATTTCTTGTGCCTTTGACAAGATTTCCTGTGCCTCACTCATTCTGTCACGCTTGAGCAGGCTGGTTTTACCCCAGTAATACTCAATGTAACCAGAGCTGGGAATTGCCGCGATAAACGGCACATCAGCCATGATTGCAGCACGAGCGAGTGCTTCATCAAAGCCTTCTGCCATTCCGCTGATAACAACCAGATTGTCACCATGCTTGGCCTTTGCGTTGGTCAAGAGATCCGCAAGATAATCACGGACCTCACGACGTTTATCTATGTCCAGAATCAGCTCACGAGAGCCAGTCCCGGCAATATGGAATTTATTCATGTTTTTCTCCTTGTTGTTGTTTGCTAGTCGAGCAAGTACATCACCATGGCATGCTTCTGGAGCACAGAAACAAACAAGATCCTTGCCCTTGATCTCATGCAGATCTGCAAGCAGCTGCGGTTGTCCAAGGATCCACTCCTCAAACTTAGCAATTACTTGCTCCCTGTTGCCATCTTTGCCAATGACAAACGGGTTGCCCCACTTGCTTGGCCTACCTATGTACACAGCATCTGCTGGGGCAGTGCCGTGTTTCTTGTTGTGAATTGTCATTACTTTACCTCCTCAGTAAAGAATGGACGACCAGTGGCCTCCATATTATTTGATGTAAGTTCTTCAAATCTCTTGATTAACGAAAAGTAATGTTGATCAATCACCTCATTGACAAAATGTCCGTCTGGAATCTTTATTGTCCTATAAAGCTCACCTCGCTTATTAATCTTGATGTTCTTCAATTGTTCACCGAGTTTGGTTATAAGACCAGTCTTTCCATTCTTGGAAACAAACAACCTTTGTTCAACAACCCTGATGCAATAGTTATTGTTGGAATTCTTAAATACAATGTAACTTACCACTTCAGGACCTGTTACGTTCAAGTCATTCTTCCATTTCTTGACGTTCATTTTATCGATATTAAACTTAACAATATTATTCCTGATAACAGCATAGATGTTACCATTCTTTGCTTTCCGTACTTCATCCTTTGTATTGCGGGCAACAGTATGAGTCAAGTCTGGGTAATAAAACCGGAACTTATCAACTATTCTTTGATTTGCAATACTTACTTGGTAGCCAAAGACAATTTGCGAAACACCCTCACTGAATCTCCAAACAAATCCCTTACTTCTGGCAAGAGATTGCAAATCAGATATTTCATCCTCATTCAATGGCAAGTAAAGCTTGGAGGTCTCTTCATTCTGTAGGCCATTGATTCCAATAATAAACTGTTCTGCAGTTGGGTCGTATATTTCATTTGTTTCTGGGTCAACACACCAGTTGTGTTCAGTGCCATAATTAAATAAGCCACCCTCAAGCTTGAGCTTGATTCCCGATTTCCTTGCCCGTTTCCTGAGCTCAGACACTCCATAGCCACATTGATTACGTAGAGAACCACGTTTCTTAATTATATCACTTGTGACCTCTTGGCATAGTTGTATCAACTTCTGTTTGTTGTATTTCATGATTTACTCCCCTCCTAGAGAGTACCAATTTGTTAACCTAAGACTTGTGTCCTAGGCAAAAAGAAAAAAGGGCCCCGAAGGACCCTTTCTTCTTTGACCTGTGGTCTATAGGTAGTATGGTCGGCCTGTTTCAGCCATGTGACCGATATTAACCAACTGCCTTATTTGTTCTTTTGTTAACTCTACATATGGTTCTTCTAATGGAAGCTCCATAATTCGAGCATTAGCAGCCCTGTGGTGTGGGCAGTTGATGCTTTTTACGCACCGTTGTTGAATTGTATCTCCTTTTATTTGAGGATATCTCACCAACCCATTCTTCAACACCCGCTTATTTGTTGGCTTGATTATGCCAACACAACGTGGTGATGTACGCATATCTAAGGCCCCTCCTTAGAGCCTTTAACCTAAGACTTGTGTCCTAGTCATAAAAAGAAAACCCAGGGGTGCTAACCCTGGGTTTCTTTTTAGTTGTCCGGTTGTGAAGAACTCTTATTTTCCCTGTTGCCTAATATTGACTAAATGAATGGATTCAATTCTTCTTTATCAATAAAATCCATATATTGCTTTCCATTTGTCAATTCCATGATTTTATCATAGCAAGAACCTGCCAATTGCTCAGCTTCTTCCTTTGATATTGCCTTCCCAATTTTTGTCTTGGGGTCTTTTTCAATTTCTTCAACAATCACCTCATAATATCTGAGAAGATAATGAAGCTCCAAAATTTTGTCTTTCTTGCTGAAACCATATGTAGCCATTCCTGCAAGAACCATTTCTGGAGTCCTTTTTATGAAGTCATACATTTCTTCCTCCTGTTGTTTGTTTTGGAGAGTTACTCCACAACCCGGACAACAGGTTTTAACTAGAGACTTATGTCCTAGCCATAAAAAGAAAACCCCCGGGGATGTTAACCCCCAGGGGTAATCTAGTTAGTGATTTTTCTGTTGCTAGGCGTCACTACTGCCCCGAGGATTAACTACCGCTTGCAGCAGTCGAGGTGGTGAACCTCGTAGCCGTTTGCGGAGTTCCCTTCCACCCTGTGGAAGCCGAGCTCATGAGGATTTGCATCCCCATTGAATTCGACTGTTTTGCCACAGATGAAGCAGTCTTTGACTGCCGTCTGGGCCCACAGGCGTGGAAAGCGTCCAAGGATGGTATCCAAGGAGCCCCCCCTTTCTCTCACCATTTATAGGCCTGGTGAGTAGCCTAACTAGAGACTCGTGTCCTAGTCATAAAGAAAAAAGGATCCCGAAGGATCCTAATTTCTTTGACTTGATATCTATTTATGGTCTCACTATCCTAAGCTAAATTCTTGTTAGGACATTCACCATTAATAAGAAATCTTTTGCTCCTCACACAACCATATTCATTTATACGAGAAACAACTTTATTGTAATGTCTTGCATCGCCTATAATCCGCACATATGGCTTATTTACCAAACCACCAACAATACGTCCTACACCCCATGCAATATCACTCAACTCATCCTTAAATTCTTCAAAGCTTTTAACTTCGAACAATTCATACAACTCACCTTCTCTTTTACCTTCTACTAACTTTCTGCTGAAAATATCAGCAAAGCCATCTTTCCATGAACGCACATCCATGCATCCACACCATTTCACTTCTTCCATTATTATTCTCCTTAAATAAAGACTAGTAGCCTATCCACTAGTCATAAAAAAGATATCCCTAGAGCTTTTTGGCCCTAGGGATATCTTTTCTGGTGTTAACTTAAATAATTATTTATTTAATCCAAACTTCCAATGACCTAACTGCTACCTGCTCAATGTTCACGAACCCTCGACCAACGCCACGCTCGAGCCAGTCTGCTGCCACAGCAGTAGCACGCTCGTAGTTCTTTGTGACGAGTTCACGGCAGGGTTTGCCATCGGCATCTGTCACGCCTATAGCCCAACTCTTGCCGGGTTCGCCAGCCCAAAGGCTAACAACCCAATACCATGACTCTTGATCTTGCACTTCTTGAGGAGAGTAGTTTCTCCTCTGTTCGATTACTTCTTTCATGATTATGGCCCCTCCTTAGAGCCATTGACTAGAGGTTTTTCCACTAGTCATAAAGAAAAAATGGCCCCAAAGGACCATTTCTTCTTTGACTTGATATCTATTTATGGTCTCACCATCCTTCTCCCAAGAATTCTTCACGAATGCAACTAGCTGCCCATTCACCTCGAGCATATTCAGATTCAAGAGTTATATATCTCCATTCATCGTCTATGTCGTTGGTAATTGCACTCTTTATAGCTGCAGGCATTAGTTTTTCAAGTAGCTTCTTATTCGTTAGTTCTATATCCATTAATGTGCTTAATGTGCATATAATATCTTCAACACTCATTATGTTGAATCCTCCTTTGACTGAAGACTTTATGTCTAGTCATAAAAAAGAAACCCCCAGGAGTGTTAATTCCCAGGGGAATCCTTTTTATTGTCCGGATTGTAAGAACTCTTATTTTTTGTTGATTAACGACAACTAAATAAAATTGTCGTAATGCCTTCCGTTTGTGATTTGCATGATTGCGTCATAGGCAGAATCCGCCACTTTCTCGGCTTCTTCCTTTGGCATCCGTGCTTCAGTTGGGTCCATTGCCGCTTGATCCTCATGATATTCGAGGCACGCGAGAAGGAACTCAATTTTATCTTTCTTCTTTGGGTACTTGCCTGCTTGGCCAAGAGCCCATTCCAAAGTGGGAATGAATCCCTCTTTTGTTTCTGGCATTTCTTCCTCCTGTTGTTTGTTTTTAACTAGAGGCTTTTCCTCTAATCATAAAAAAGAAACCCCCAGGAGCGTTAGCTCCCAGGGGAATCCTTTTGTTGTTGCGCAATTAAGACTTTCCCTTAACTGTTTTGTAATTTCTTCTGCTTTCAGTTTTCACTTACTCGACGGGAAAACCCCGTCGCGAAAGCGTCGTCAATTTCTCTCGGCCGGATTTCATATCTGCTTGCTTCAACTTACAATTAGCCAAGAACTCATTCGTGTTTGGTATTGCATAACGAAATATAAATGCTATTTCGTATGCAAACATCAACAATTCGTGAATTGCGTCTGGGTCGCCACCACACGCTTCTACACGATATGCGAATGAGACTTCCAATCTCCTTTTGATGTCTCGGTTAGACCGAGCATCTTCTCGGGAAATTGCTTCTTTGATTTTCAATTTCTGATTGATCAGGACCATTTGCCTGATCCGCATCACGCAGACTGTAACTGCAACTGCAGTCACAACCATGAGTGTTGCAATGATGATGAATGTCATCATTTTTATTCCTCCTGTTTGTTTGGGAGAGAAAGTCCCAAATTGCGCAACAGGCGTTAGCTTTACGGTAACTAACTACCGGTGTATCACTTTCAGGGCGTAATACTTATAGCCCAACTAGAGGCTTTCCCTCTAGCCATAAAAAGAAAACCCCAAGCTGGCGGGGGGTACCAGCTCGGGGAATTCTTTTTATTATTTACTTTTTATTTATTTACTTACCTCCTTGGTTGTTGTTGTTACTCATTGTTCCACCAAATCTTCGCATCGATGACGACCATGCCATGATTCCGCATGACCTTCTGGTTGCTCTCTTCATCCTCCAGGGCAAACATAAAGTCATATCGGTGTTTCAACATCTTAATTACGGCTTCTTTCCAAACTACGCTTTTGGCTCCCTCATATTTGTGAGTCCTGTGCATCATCACATCTACATACTCAGAGATTCCAATTTCTTGCAACTTGGCAACTGTGTTCTCATAGCAACTCTGACCCCTTGCTGTAACAATCACGATCTTGTAGCCCATTTCACTGTACTTCTTCACCAATGCAACAGCGAACTTGTATGCCACCGCATTCATCGTTTCTTCTACCCACTCTGCATCCCGTTCGGCGTTCCAGTTTTCCGTTATACTCACCAATGTCCCATCGATATCTACCAGCACCGCCTTTTCTTTCATAATTACCTCCTTTTTATAATTCTTCATTATTTCCTCCCACAATAACTTTTATTATTCTTACTCCTAATACAACCACATTCTTCAAACCTTTCTTTAATCTTTTCATAATGCCTTTTATCTCCAATAACCCTCACATACTCCCTGCCAATCAACCCTCCAATTAACCTACCTACACCCCAACACATATCACTTATCTCATCCAATATCTCTTCTTTATCCATTTTCTTAATTGCATTAATCAATTCAAACACTTCACCACTTCTTTCACCATTCTTCTTCTTTTCCATTCCAAACATATCCAACCATGCACTCTTAAATTCCCTTACACTCCAACACCCGCAAAACTCATAACTCCTTTTAACTCCTTTTACCTTTTCTTTCATTACCTTTTCCTTTCTTGTTGTTTGGTGAACAGGCCTTTTAACGACATGCCCAGGTCGATTACCTACTTGCCTTGTGGGAAATAAACAGTCTGCCCATGGCGGAGCATTGGTGATCCACCATTGAACTGAATGACTGCATCTACCCTGTCTCGTTTGTCAATACCACCTGTGCAGTTTGCATACTGCTCAAGGTTCCAGTACGTGTCACCGTACACGGCTACCACACTGTCTGCCTCGCAGCTGACAGCGGGTGGGTTGACCAACTGGTTGATCCGAACAGCAATAAATGCCGCCGAAACAACGACCATGATGACGATCAAGATCTTCTTCATGGTTTCTCCTTTCCTGCTTGTGGTTTGTATTGCATACATAACTAGGCCCCTCCTAGAGCCTTGACTAGAGATCTTTTCTCTAGCCATAAAAAGAAAACCCCAGGATGGCAGAGGGTTACCATCCCAGGGTCTTCTTAGTTAGTGATTGTTCTGTTGCCAGGCGTCACTACTGCCCCGAGTCTTACTCAGTCAGGAGACGTAACTACCGCTTGCAGCAGTCGAGGTGGTGAACCTCGTAGCCGTTTGCGGAGTTTCCTTCCACCCTGTGGAAGCCGAGCTCATGAGGATTTACATCCCCATTGAATTCGACTGTTTGGCCACAGATGAAGCAGTCTTTGACTGCCGTCTGCGCCCACAGGCGTGGAAAGCGTCCAAGGATTGTGTCCAAGGAGCTCCCCTTTCTCCCATCACTTGTTGGGCAGATGAGCGCCCAACTAGAGGCCTTTCCTCTAGCCATAAAAAGAAAACCCCAGAGACCGAAGTCCCTGGGGTAATCTTTGTTGTTGTTCTTTTCACCAGCAACCGCAACGGCGAGGCTTCCAATCGTGCCAAGCCCCTGTAACCACCCACTTATTGGTGTCGTGGGTTTTGTAGGCGTAAAAATATACGCCCCTGTCGTCGGTGAGTTCAATCTCAAACTCACACATAACGACATTTTCGCCGTTGACTACCCGTTGCCATTGGGCACTTGGTTTTTCGTGCCAAAAGAACGGGTCAGCCAATGTTTTTTCCGCTAACTGAATTAAAGTTGGCGAACTCGGAGACATTGCGTTTCCTCCTTCATAGTGGAGTAGGTCCACAAACCTGACTAGAGGTCTTTCCTCTATCCATAAAAAGAAAACCCTTGGGGATGCCAACCCCCAAGGGTGTTTCTTTCATGAT
>Ga0194132_10007653_pt1 | contig 15955 bp, 19 predicted proteins | sample TA2KigOf80mmetaG_FD_148612 | JGI IMG/M metagenome (GOLD analysis project Ga0194132, IMG submission 148612) | Freshwater microbial communities from Lake Tanganyika, Tanzania - TA2015054 Kigoma Offshore 80m | ecosystem: Environmental > Aquatic > Freshwater > Lake | place: Tanzania: Lake...
GCGTCGCCGGCATACGTCGAGCGGCCCTTGGCGTCTTTGCTGCGCGATACGGCGGCAACCACGATGACGGCGAGCCCGGCGTCGGCAAACTTACGCAGAAAGTCCATCGTCGCATCGACCGAACCGCGCTTGTCCCCGTGGTTGCCGGGCGGCGGTATGCGCTGGATGTAGTCGAGAACGATCAAGCCAACGTCGCCGAAGGCGTCGGCCGATTTTGCAACATTTTCCAGGTTGAACGGCGCATTCACGAACGCCAGGCGTTCGGCGAGCGGTTCTAGGGTTTGCAGCGCGGCGTCGATACGTTCGCCATGCTCCACGCCGAGCTTGCGAAAGCGGATGGTATTCAAGTCCACGCCCGATAGCCGAGCGAGCTGCCGATCCATCAAGACGGCTGGCGTCATTTCGATGTTGCACACCAGAGCGCGAAGCGTAGGCGTCAGGCGCAACGCATCGACAACGACTTGCATGACAAAGGCGCTCTTGCCGGCCCCCGGCGCGCCCCCCAGCAATAGAACGCGCCCCGGTCCGATTTCGATTCGCCCCAGGTCGCCGGTTCCGACGGGATAGAGGATCGGCGGCGAACCGCTCAACACGTCATCGCGCCAGTTGGCGAGTAAGTCGGCAGCGGCAAGAAAGTTCGCGGTACTCATCGGCGGCCCCCTTCCTTGCCGTACGGCCCATCGTTCGCGCCGAGCCGGTCCAACGGATGCTCCCAGGCGTCCCCGCGCATTTCCGGCGGCGGTTCGGTGACCAGGGGATCGGCGGCCGGTTGCGAAGTCCAAAGCGCGGCGAGTTGTGCCGACAGGTCAACCGGCGGCGTCGGCGTCGGCGTCGGCGTCGCCGGTTGCTCAACGGCGAGCGGCGATTGGTCGGAAAGCCCGCATTGAATTTGCCGGGCCACTTCCTTCGGCGGCAACCCGCTATCCAAGGCGGGTTCGGTGAGCAACGCATGGGCAAGCGGCGGCGGACAACCAAACTCGGCGAGATTGCGAGCGGCCGAATACAAGAGCCGATGTCGATCGCCCGCGCCAGCCCCTTCACGAATGAAAGCGATTGTTTGCCGGTTCAGCGTCGGCCCCTTCCCGCTCGCCGATGCCTTCGACTTCGCTTCCGATGACTGGCGAACCAGCTCGACGGCTTCGCGCCAATCGGCTTGTGCTTGCTCGCATGGTGCGGGCGGCGTCGGCAAATCGAATGCGGCCGGTTTCTCGGCGAGTTTGCGAACGGCGTCGAGGGAAAGCCCGGTCAATTCGTCGAGCGACAGCCGGCGCTTGTGCAAGCCCGTTTTGGGGTGCCGACTATTCGGTGCTCGAAACGCCCGAACCCGATCATAGACGCCCGTGTCGATGATGACGCCCGCGCCGGCGGCGATGCCTTCGGCGAGCCTCCGGCAAACGCGGTGAAATGTCGCCGACGGTTCCGGCGTCCAAAGCGCCGTCGGCAAGCCAACGTGAAAGCCCTTGCTGCCTGAAAAGAAAATCAAGAGCCGGTCGTCGTCGAGCGAGTAGCGTTCGATCAGCCAATGCGACAGCCGGCGCGCATCGCGTAGAGCGGCGTCGAGGTCCGCGGCGTCGAGGTCAAACCAGAGCCAGGCGGACCAGCAATCGCCGTCGAAACCCCGGCAAGAGCCAGTCGATTCGAGCAAGGCGCGGAAATCGTCGCCGAATGTGAACGCTGATAAGTAGGATTCGCGTTCGACAGCGGCGCGGGGGTCCAAAACGGCATGAGCGGCGAAGGCGTCGGCATGGACCACAAGCCGACGATCTTCGTGGACGCTGCCGAGAATCCGAAAGCCGAAGGGAGTCGCGCTCATTGCGCCGGCCCCCCTTCCTTCGGCTTGCCGTTTCCGCTCGCCGACGGCGCGAACGGATCGACTTCGGGCGCATCGATCCCGATGACGGTGAACGACTTGACCGCGTTGTACTTGTCGTCTTGATCGCTCTTGCGAAGAGCAAGTTTGACGGCGCACCGAATGCCTTGGGGCAGCGGCCTTTCGAGCTGTTCAAGCGACGTAACGCCGAGCTTCGCCAAGTCGCGCTTCGCCATTGGAAGCGCGGCCGGCGTCAACCAGATTTCGGACCAAAAGCGCCGGCCGACGTAATCGCCCTCACACACTCGAAACGTCAGGCGATACCCCGGCGTCCCGTTCGTGCGGCTGGTCATCAGCTCGCCCGCGATGATGCGTGCGACATAATCCCCGGCCGGCAGCGGCCCCAGCTCCCCGGCGGCTTCGGTCTGGTTCCAGGCGTTTTGCAATTCGTCGCGGGAAGAACCGCGTAGAATATCAGTGAGTGATTTTCGTTCGTGCATAACGGTCCCTCAAATCGACCGGCTCGGCGGCGGCAACCGTCGAGCCGGCGTCGTTAGTAGAGTTCGGGTTGCGACACTTCGGGGGTTTCAAGGGCGGCGAGCAATCGCCGCAACTCGGCAATCTTGGCGGCGATCGCCGTCGCATCGATAGCGCGCCAGCGAGTCAGGTAGCCGCGGTGTCGATCCGGTCGGATCGACAGCTCGACGGCAGCGCGAACGATCAAGCCTTGCTCGGCGAGTTGCCGAACCGCGGCCCCGCGCCACTTTCCGCCGGCGGCAAATGTCTCGCCCAGGTCAGTAACGGCGTCGTCGAGTGTCGCCGTTTGGTCGGGCGCGACAATGAGGGCGGACAGGAAGGCGAGTTGCGTCGCCCAAACCAGTGCGGTCCGATTGCCGGCGCGGGCTAGCCCGGCGGCCTTGCGGAGTTCGCCTCGCTCGATTGCTTCGGTGTGATTCACGGCCGGCCCCCCTTGCGACAAGACGGACAGCCTTCGTCGAGCCATTCGAGGATTGATTTTTTGCGCCAACGCACCAACGCGCCAAGTTTCGTCGGCGCTGGCATGCGCCCAGCGTCGGCGAGTCGGTAGACATGTCGAGTCGAGCAGTTGAGGAGCGCGGCCACGGCTCGTACGTCGAGCAGCGCGGCATCAGTCCGGGCATCGGTGTCGAGTGAGATAGCCATAGATGATACTCCGCATGTGTGATGGATCGGCGAGCACGGCGCTCGCCGGACATACGGAGTCTACACTGACGGGATATGGCATCTTTGGCTTAACGCTGACAACTCTGCGCGCAGAGATTTGACAGAGTTATCGTCGATCTAATCGGCTTTCACGATTTCCTCGACTTCGGCTTTTCGTTTCGGATCAATCCACGTTCCGCCATCCGGTCCTTCGAGGGATTTCAAGAAACCCAGCTTCACAAGTTTGGAGAAATCACGCCCGTAAGAGGCGGCTTTGTGCTTTGAATTTATCTTCCTCACGATTGCAGTTTGGGTTTGCCGACGGCGTTCCGAAGTAATTTGCTCTTGCAACATTGTTTCGAGGATCAAGCATTGCCGATCCGTCGGGGCTTCTTCTTTCACTTCGCCTTCGCTCGCCACGGCCTTCGCCCTGGTCTGGTCCGCTTGCGGCTCGGCTTGCTTCGCCTTTTTCAAGAGGCGGATCAATGTCCCGGCGTGGTGCTGGCGCAGGTCCTTCTTTTCGTGTCCGGCGTCTATAAGGTCCGTTTCGATTTGAGTCCACGACGGGTTGCCTGGAAAACCGTTTGGGTACAACTCTTGCACAATCGCCAAGTCGTCGGGCGTCGGCACATAATAGCGATACCCAACGCCGAATCGCTCTTGATTCGCGTTGGCGTCATGGATGATAACCCCAAACGCTTCTCCCGTTCTTGGAAGTGCGGTCAACCATTTCAGCTTCATTTTGTAGTTGTCGAGATTCCATCCGGGTGTCAATGGCGCTCTGGCCTTGGCGTTATGGCAACGCATCGTTGACCGCAAATCGAGCGGCATGTATGGCCATGCCCACGAATCCGGTGGATTGCGAATCCAATCGAGCGCCTCACGTCCTGCATCGGTCAGCGCGCAATCGTCATCGTCATCCTCGCTCTTGAACGCAACAACGAAACCCCTTTGACGGGCTTCGTTCCACGCAGGACCCATGTCGCCGGGTTGGGACGGGGAGAACGTGCCACGCTCGACCCATTCCAGCAAACGTTGTAGGGATGCGTTGTCAACCGATTCGGTCCGCTCTGCGGATTCTCTCTTGGACATGCTCTACCCTTTTGCACGGGCCGGTCCGCTTGCCGCGGATCAGGCGGCTTCCCGTTGCTTCTATTCTATCGCGGCCGGTCATGCTCTCTGTCGTCGTCAGGTTCATCGTCTTCATCTTCGCCTACTTCGACGATCGCTACCGGCAACAGGAAAAGCCCACAAACCCGGCAGCGCGGGCGGCCAGGCTGCGGGGGATCGTCTTGCACGGCCTGCGTCGTCCCTGTTTTCGGTGGTCGCACAACAATTACTGTGCGGATAGCATCCGGCATGTAGCCGCAACCCAGGCATCGTCCCTTCGTTGTGTGTTCCAGCTTTGCCAATCGCCTTTCGATGCTCATTGCTTTCCCCTTTCGGCGTGCATTTCCAGCGCGGCGAGCCGATCTTCAGTCTCGGTTGCGTCGCGCAGCTTGAGCCCCAAATCGAGAATCGAACGTGCCGCGCCGAGTCGAACCGATTCAGCGTCGGCGCTCAACAGTTCGCGCAATACGTCGGCCGCCAACGTCATTCCGTCAGCCATGCGCCCCAGGGCGCGGCCGATCATTTCAGCGCGAAGAGTCTGGACACGCTTGCGAAACGCGGGATCGGCGAGCCGGCGATAGACTGTCCGCTCACTCATGCCGGCTTTCGCGGCGGCGTCGGCGATGCTGTCCCCGGCCGCAAGAGCCAGGGCAAGCGTATCGCCATTTCGTCTGCCATTTCCTGCCATCTTCTGCCGTCCTTCATTTCGCCAGGGTTGCAGTTTCCCTTTCCATTTCGGCGGCGGCTTTCATGCCTTCGGCCGTCAACTCGACATGCGTTAGCTTGCGGCCATAGCGACAAAAGCGAATCAGCAAGCCCGCGGCTTCCAGGTCGGCGAGCGCCCGAAGGTAGCGCATTCGCATGTAGTCCGCGTTCGTGCCGAACCATTCGGGAATCGAGAACGTCGGCCCATGCTCGACTTGTTCAAGCCAGTCGGCTTGCTCCCACCATTCCGGCTCGGCGGTTTCCAGAGCGATCATGCGCCGTCGGCATTCGGTCAGAATCTCAGCGTGTTCCGGCTTCCAATGCATGGCGGTTCCTTGTTCGTTCCAAGCCAAAGAAAAATGAATAGTGCGAGTGCTCGCAATGCCGGCGCAACTGGCAAAGGCGTTGGAAGGACCCGGCCGACGCGCCAGGATCGCTTCCAAGCCACGCCGAGCCGATCAACCGGCTTCCCCTTCGCCTTTGCCGATGAGCTTCGCCATGAGCTTCGCCCGTTCTTCCTTCGGCAGTTCCATGAGCGCCGCGGCAAGCGCATCGAGGTCGATTCCGTGCGCGTTTTCCGGTTTGCTGGTGCAAGCGGTGGTGCAAGCGTCCGAAGGCGTCGGCGTAAGTATTTGCGGATTTGTTTCTTGCGATGGGGGTTCCGAAGTATCACACCCATGAGGTCGGGGGTTCGAGCCCCTCAACGCCCATTCGTCGGACCCGTTGACAGCGAATGTCAGCGGGTTTTTTTTGTTCTCCTCGGGTCAGGGTGGGTCATAGCCGCCGTTGCACCACGGGCCGCATCGGCAGAGACGCCAGATCCCCATCATGCATCCCTTGCACGGGCCGTGCTTTTCCACCGCTGCGATGAAGTAGACGCTGCAACTTGGCTCAAAGCGGCATACCTTCGGCAACATCGGTCCGATGGCGATCTGATAGAAACGCACGGGCAATATCAGCAGCGTGCTGAGAAGCCAACTCACCAGGCTCCACAAACCGTAGATCATTGCGGCTTCTCCGATCGTCTCAACCTGCGCACCACCGCCGGAACCAGGTCGCGCAACGCCCCTTCTATGTCCTTCAGCGACGGCATCGCGCTGGATCGGGGCAAGAGGACCAGATCGAATCCGACGGGTAGCTCTTCACGCAGCGTTCGGAACGCCTCGCGGTAGAGCCGCTTGATTCGATTGCGGGCAACTGCGTTGCCGATCTTGCGAGACACCGACAACCCAAGCCGTGATCGGCCAAGATCGTTAGCGGTCGCATACACGATCAGACATTGATTGCTGACGGAACATTTGCGCTCGTAGACGCGTTTGAAGTCGTACGGGCTGAGCAACCGGTCCTGTTTGGCAAGCGTGAACATTGACGTCCGTTTACCGACCTCTGATTCCTGGTTCTTGACCTTTGACTTCTGACCCCCCTCTATCCAAGGATCTCTTGACCATTATAACGATCTCTTGGTTGAATCGATGCATGTCCATGAGCGAGCAGGCAACCGGATCGTGGACGAAGGATGTCCCGAGCCGATGCCATGAGCAGCCAAGCCATATCGCCGTCCGCCAGTGAAACGCCGACCGAATTGGCCGAGCCGCGGTTTTTGATTGCGCGCTTGTCGGTGTTGATATTCCTGGCGTTCGCAATCATGGGGGCGTGGGTCCCCGTTTTTTCGCTGCATCTGAAGAACCTCAATTTTTCGGCGACGGCGACGGCCTGGGCATCGGCGGCGAACGCCATCGGCGCGCTGTTGGCGCCGGTGGTGTGGGGGCAGGTCGCGGATCGCTGGATGCCCATGCAACGGTGCATCAGCCTGTGCGCCTTGGCGACGGCCGGCGGATTGTGGCTGATGGCGGAAGTCCACACGGCATGGATAATGATGGCCGCCTGCATCGCGATGTGGTTCTTCTTGATTCCGGCAATCGGATTGACGACCTCCTTGACATTTCGGCAACTGACCGACCGGGAACATGAGTACGGAAAAATCCGCATGTGGGGCACCGTCGGCTGGATGGCGGCGAGCTGGAGCTTGACCGGTTGGCTGTGGATCGAACGCTGGGGCGGCGAACCTGAGTCGGCGGCGGATTTCGCGGACAGTCTCCGGCTTGGGGCACTGGCGGCGCTGGCGCTGGCCGTCTACGCCTGGACCTTGCCGCACACGCCGCCCATGTCGGCAGCGGCCGCCCCGCGAGCCTGGTACGCTCGGCTGATCGACGCCCCGTTAAGCACGCTGCACCTGTTTGAAGATCGTTCATTTGTCGTGTATTGCGTGTGCATGTTCGGCTTCAACGTGACGTTGCCGTTCACCATTCAGCTCAACCCGCTGTTGTTGTCGAAGCTGGAGATCGATGCACGCATGTCGTCGATGTGCCTGTCGATTGCGCAGTCGACGGAAGTGCTGTTCCTTTTCTTGTTGCCGATGCTGCTCATGCGGTTCGGGTCGAAGGCCGTGATGATCGTGGGAGGCATGTCGTGGACGCTCGGATTGGGGCTTCTGAGCGTGGGCTCGCCGGTGGGATTGGTGTTGGCATCGCTGTTGACTCATGGTGTGTTCATTTGTTGTTTTTTCATTGCGGGCCAAGTTTTCGTCAATCGCCTGGCGACGCACGACATACGCGCGAGCGCTCAGGGCGTGCTGCTATTGATTAGCGGATCGGGGCTGCTTCTGGGGCACTTGCTCGTTGGCTGGCTCCGCGACGCGACAGCAGAGAACTATGAGGCGGCGTACGGGATAGCAGCCGTGACCGCTGGAATTTTGACGGTGATTTTCCTTATCGGGTTTTCGCCGAGCCCGACGATTTTGGAATCCGATCAAGAAACTCTTGTTCCCGACTCGGAAATCCCTTAGACTCTGTACACCCTGAGCGAAACCCGTGCGAATGGGACGGTTCCTCCCGTTCGCACTCCGAACCGGCACCCGGCGGCATGAGCGATCCTCTGGCCAATTCTGAACCCCCTCCACGGCAATTGCCGGACTCGGAGATTGCACAAACCCCTTGGGCGCTTGCGGGAATGTGCGCGGCAGTATTCTTCTTGGCCTGGGTGTTTCAAGGGGGATGCGGACGCCATCTGGCTGCCAGGGCTCGGTCTTGGCGCGACATTGACGTCTTGGTTCGGCTGGCGCATCCTACCCCTTCTGGCTATCGAGATCTTCTTGGCTCGCTGGCTCGCTGAAGGCGACAACCTGGCGATCGTCGCGCTCGACACCGTACTTCACATCGCCACGATCGGCCTCGCTTGGTGGCTCTTCGAAGAGGTGGCCGGCGGATCGCGCTGGCTGGACGATCCCCGCTCGGCAACGGTGTTCCTCGTGCTCGTCCCTGGCGTGATTGCCGCGGCCGGTGCAGGGGTTCACACGCTGTGGGCGCCGCGCGCGGAGGACGTGCCGCTTTTGCTTCTTGGAGCGAAGCTCTGGCTCAGCCGCATGGTGGGGCTTGTCGTCGTGACGCCCTTCCTCGCGGTGGTGGTGACGCCGATCCTGTTGCGCAGGCAGCTGCTGAGCGGCGACACATCGGGCGTGCTCTTCGAGGAACGCGACGGGATGCCGTCTCAACTCGGCGAAGGGATCGAATTGGCGGGTCTGACCTTGGCCACCGGCGGTTTGTCCGCATTGTTGCTTTGGGCTCATCAAGCCAATCCCGTCGCGGTGGGAATGCTGTGGGCCACCTGCCTCGTGCTGATCGTCTGGGCCTGCATTCGCCAAGGAATCGCCGGCGGCTGCTTCACGGCCACGGTTGCGTCGGGCATCGTGCTGACCTTGGCGCAAGTCGGCAACGTGGCAGCCGCGCTGCGCGCAGACCTTCAATGCGATCTGCTCGCGTTTTGCAGCGTAGCCTTGCTCGTCGGCGTTTCCGCGAGTTGGATTCGCGCCAATGAAGCACGCTATCGGCACATCGTGACGCGGATTCCGTTCGTGCTTTACAGCGTCCGGATGCCCCATGGAGTGCCAGGCTATTCTCCCTCCGAACCCGGGAAGCCACGCCGCGACAGCAGAAACGAGTCTCACATCGGCCCGGCAATCAGCAAGGCCGCCACGGTCGTTCTGGTCAGCCCCGCATGCGAGCACGTGCTGTCGTGCACAGCGGAGGAATTGCTAGGCGCGTTCGAACGCTGGCTGGCGCACGTTCTTCCCGATGATCGCGAGCTGGTCATTGCTTCGCTCACGCAGTTGTGCCTGCAAAAGCAGCCGGTCACATGCGAGTATCGGCTCAACGGGCCCGTGGCGAAGCGTGAGGACGATGCCGGTGCGCCGCCGCCTCGCCTGCCGCCGTCGCCGGAGTATCGCTGGGTGCGCGACACGATGACGCCGCACTACTCCGAGGACGGGATGCTCGATGGCTGGGAAGGCCTCGTCGAGGATATCACCGAGCAAAGAAAGCTGTCGCAGAGCCTTCGACGCATGACGACCATGCTGCAGGTTCTGATCACCAACCTGCCGACCGGCGTCTATTTCGTTCAAGGACCGCAAGGCTATCCGATCCTGGCCAACGCGCGCGCCCGGCAACTCCTCGGCCATCGCGAGGATCTCTCGGCCGGCTTGCCAAGCCTGAGTAAGGTCTATCGCTTGCATCGTCCCGATGGTTCGGAATACCCGTGGGAAGAGCTCCCGTATCGAAGGCGCTGTTGCAGGGAATGACGTGCCGGGCCCATGATATCGTCGTGCATCGCGCCGATGGCCGCAAGATTTCGCTCTACTCCTGGGCGGCGCCGATCGATCTGCAAGGGAACGGCAAACCCGACGCCGCGGTGTGGGTGCTCGAAGACTGGAGCGCCATGCAGCAAACCGAGGCGGCCTTGCGCGAATCCGAGCTTCGGCTCCGCGCCATCATCGAGGCGATGGTGGACGGCGTTCTTCTTCAGGATTCAGCCGGCGTGGTCATCGATTGCAACCCAGGCGCATGCGCCATTCTCGGAAAAACGCGTGACCAGATTCTGACTCGCCCAGGATTGCTTCCTGACAGCGATTGCTTGGCGGCGGATGGCACACCATTGAGCCCTGCCGAGCATCCCGATCGCCGCGTCCTGGCATCGGGGCAAGCCACGCGCGGCATGATCCTCGGCCTGGCGGGCGCCGGCGGCGGAGTACGCTAGCTGCTGGTCAACTCCCTGCCGCTCCCCCTTGTTCCCGGACTAAATCCCAACTCGCAAAAGGTTCGCCTCGTCACGACTTTTGCCGACATCACCGAACAGGTGTTGGCGCAAGACTCGCTCCGGTCGGCTTGCGACAAATATCAAAGCCTGGTCGAAACGCTCCCCTTCATGCTCATCCAGCGCGATCAGGATTTCAAGATCACCTACATGAATCCAGCCGCTCTCCAGCTGACGGGGCACTCGATCGCCGAGTTCATGCAACCCGGATTTTGCGAAAGCATCATTCATCCCGACGACCTGCCTGCGTATAAACAAGCGGCGCAGACGGTCGCTCAGGGCCAGTCGACGCGCATCGAGGCGAGGCTCTACGCCAAGGACGGCGGCCTCAAGTCCGTCGGCGCCTTTTTTCATCCGAACTGGGACCACGGCAAAGTCGTTGGGTCCACCAGCCTCGTCTTGGATGTCACCGTGCAACGCCTGCTCGAAGAGGAACTCGTCAACGCCAAGCGTCTGGAGCTCGTCGGGCGTTTGGCGAGCGGCATCGTCCATGACTTCAACAATCTCCTCATGATCCTGATGGGACTGGCCGGGTGCGCCAAGAACGTGCTCGCGTCCGATCATCCCGCCTGGCCGTTCCTATGCCGAATCGAAGACGTCGGTGAGCAGACAGCCCATCTGTCTGGGCAGCTCCTAACGTTCAGCAAGCAGCGTCCCAAGCAGTGGACCGCAGTCGATCTGAATGCGGTCGTCCTTCAATCCTCCAGGCTGGCACATAGCGCCGTGCCCGCCAATGTTTCTCTGGAAACATCCCTCGCCGATATGATTCCGATCGTCATGGGGGACGAGAACCAGTTCAAGCAAGTCCTCATGAACCTGATCCTGAACGCCCGCGACGCCATGCCCCACGGCGGACGCTTGACGATTCGCACCGACTGCTCCGCTCCTGCCGGTGCGAACGGAAAAGCATGGGCCCACTTGTCGATCGAGGACACGGGAACCGGCATGTCCGAGGAAGTGCGCTCCCGCGTCTTCCAGCCGTTCTTCTCCACGAAAGAACACGGAACCGGCCTCGGGCTCGCGATCGTCCAACAGATCATCGAGGTGGCCAGCAAACGCAACGAAGGTACCCGCTTCGACATCTGGCTTCCAGCCGCCTGGACGGCAGAGAGCGAACCGCAGCGAACTCAATGATCCGCGGTCGCTCAGTTTTGGGCTCGCATCTCAGTAGCGCAGCATCACGCCCATGCCGACGCCGTTGGGAATATCGACCGGCACGACTTGCCAGCGCGAGTCGGTTTGGTTGACGGCATGCACGGAGAGATAGGCGATCGACCAGCCCAGCAAGGCCTGCGAGAAATAGTGATCGTCGTGGTGAATGCGCGACCAGGCGGTGCCGAGCGAGCCGGTGATGAAGATTGCTTTGAGGACATAGGAATCGGTCATGGTAGCCGCTGTCAGAAACGGGACGGCGCCGACGAAGGCGTGGCCGGAGACGCCGTGACTGGAGTGGAACGGCCGCCAGTGCGAGTCCTCGGTAAAGGGGCGACTGGCGCCGAGGCCGACTTGCAATACGCCAACCGACGGCGCCCCGACGGCCAGCGCTCGCAACGATCGCCGGCCAAAAGTGCTGACCGTATTCAACCAGGGCACCTCCGGAAACAGAGTGTCGCCCACCGCCAGAACGAGGTACCCGGGGACGAAGTATTGGTGATCGCCGAACCGTTTGAAGAATCGCGCGGTCTCGTCGAGGCTGCGATGCTGGCCTTGGCCCGCGCGGCGCTGATACCAGTCGCGCAGCCCCTGATCGGCATGCGTATTGGCGATCGGCGCCGCGACCGCCAATGCAAGCGCGACATGGGCCAAATCGCGTGTTAGGTAGAATTGCCGATAATCGTCGAAGACCCGACTAAACAGATCGTGTGCGTTGTCTCGGCCACGCTCCCAGATGCCACGTTCATCGAGCGCATGCTGCCTGCCGCCGCAGCGCGGATGAACGTAGAGACTGCTTTCGATCGCTGCATCCACCAGCGACGGACTGTGGGGCTCTTGCGGCGGTCCGAGTCTGGGCATGCTTGTGTTCGGGCTGATCTTGACCTCCGCGATCTTTTCGGTCGACTTGGGATCGGGGCTAGACCCTAGAAACGAACGGACCTCGGGGCCGACGCTCGGAATGAAGGGATGCGCTGGCGCTGGAATTGGAACACCCGGCTCTCCCGCGGTGGACGCGGCAGTGAACGTCAAGGCAATCCATCCGACCAAGGCCATTCCTATTCGGTACATTGGCAGGGTTCCGAGCTCTCATGAGATGACGATAGTGCCGAGTGCAGCGGCCCATCGGTCCTGGTGCGATTTCATCGGCATTCTCGTGGCGGAAATGGAATCTTCGGAAGAGTTTGCCCAAACGATCGTAAGCTCGGCAAGATAGAGAAGCGTTGGAAGCATCGCGCGGACAGGAGCTTACGCCGTGCGCGGCTCCTTCACGTCAAACGGGAGCGCCGGAACGGCGGCATCGGTTGCCGGTTCGTCGGCGATCGCAGGCGCCAGGCACAAGGTCACGTCCCCGAACGGATCGGGCTGATCCACCCAGACGGAGCGGGCACGAATCAGCTCGAGCGTGGCCAGGAAGAGTCCGAGCAGTCGGCCACGCGTTCGCGGCGGCGTGAACAGCTCGCTCAGCGTCAGGCGGTCGCGCTGCTGCAATTGCGCCAGGATGCGCTCCATGTGCACGTGGATCGGCGTCTCATCGATGGCGATGTGGCTTGGCTGCAGCGCCGCCGTTTCACGCATGAGCCGGCCGAACGCGCTGACCAGGTCCCAGAGCTCTACCTTGCGCAATGGCTGCTGCGCCAGGTCCGGGGCAGCCGGCATCTCCAGAGGCGCCCGCGGCATGCGCGCCTGTTGCCGCTCGGCTTGCTCTTCCAGCAGGTTCGCCGCCTCTTTGTACTTCTTGTACTCGATGAGCTGCTTGACGAGCTCGAGGCGAGGATCCTCTTCTTCCTTGGCCGGGCCCGCTTCGCGTGGCAAGAGCATCTTGCTCTTGATCTCCATCAGCGTTGCGGCCATCACCAGAAACTCGCCGGCGAATTCGACATCAATGACCTGAAGCAAATTGAGATAGGCCAGGAATTGCTCGGTGAGGATGGCGATCGGGATGTCGTTGAGGTCCACTTCGTTTTGCTTCACGAGGAACAGAAGCAAATCGAGCGGCCCGCGAAACGTCGGCAGTTCGACGGTGTAGTCCATGAAACTCATCCACGAAGGACACCAAGGACACGAAAGGGGAAAAAATGGGCAATCGACAAAAAATAACGAGCGACAACCGAGGGGCTGCGGCCTACAACCCTTTGTTCCTGCATTTCTTTCTCCGGCGACACTGCCTTAATCCGCGACCGTCATAGCATTCCCCCCGCTGGGTGTCCTTGGTGGATCACTTGTGGTCGTTGCGGTCGCGCTGGGAAGCACGCTGCAGAACTTCGATGCTGAAGCCCCCAACAAGGTTGCCGGCGGCGTCAACATAACACCAATCGTTCAACTCGTCCAGCGGAACCGAGACGCGCGAGCCGAGCTTGTACGCGCCGAGGTCCATCGGCTCATTGGCGAGCTCGCCGTAGATGCGATCGCCTTCGATGCTGGTGACGGCGATCCAGATGAACTCGGTCTTGTCGCCGTGTGAGATCGGCGCTTTGATCGCGAAGTTCTGGCCGATGCCTCGCTCAAAGGAGGCCACGAACTCGGGCCAGCGCTGGCGGGCTTTTGCAACCGCGACGTTCAGGGCGACATCTCTTTCGGAAATCTCCACCAGCGGCGCCCTAAGTGTCTGCTCAGGCGTTCCGATCGGATCGTTGGGCCGCAGGGCCATCGCGGAGTCTCCGTTGACCGGCAGCGGCGCCCTACGTGTCTGCTCAAGCGTTCCGATCGGATCGTTGGACCGCAGGGCCATCGCGGAGTCTCCGTTGACCGGATACGCCAGCTCGGCGTCGGGCAAGAGGATTAGCAAGCAATTGTCGTCGAGAAGCTCCGCGAAAAGTCGGCCCAGACGGCGATAAGAGTCTTGAACCTCTTGCTCGGACGTCAGGTCATCCACTCCCATCGCGTCGCAGGAAAACCACGCCCGATGCTGCAAGAACAGATCGCGAATTGGCAAATCGACGATCTCCTCGGCCATCTCTTCGGGATGCTCGACATACGTGACGGGAAAGCTGTTGACGAGAAACATGCGCCCGTCGAGCATGATGGTCGTGAGTTCGCCGGCGCCGACGACGAAGCCGTCGGCGCCTTCGGAATCGCCGTCGCCCAGGTCGGCGTTCCATGCTTTGCCAGCGATCTTGGCGACGACCAAGGGTTCGAGCGGCAGAGGCTCTCGCAAAAGGCCGACAAAAGAGATGAGGCGTATGTCGCGCGGGCGGCGTACCCACCAGATCAGCATGCCGCCGGCGATGGCGACGAAAACGAGACCACCGGCGAGAAGAGCCCACATCATGCGGTTGCTCCGGAAAAGCGAACGGGCAGCGGAAAGCTCCGACTTTCCGCTGCCCGTAACGTATGAACCGGCGCGATTACGCCAAGATCTCGCGAATCGGCTGGGCCGTGCGATCGGCGACCGGGATGGGCCGGCCGACGTTCGACATGTTGGTCGATTCGGGATCGATGCCGAGAGCTGCCATGATGGTAGCAATGAAATCGGGGACCGACACGGCGCGGGGATCCTCAACCGTCGTGCCGTCGGCGCTGGTTCGGCCAAAGACCGAGCCGCCGCGGATGCCGCCACCTGCAAGCACCGTCGTCCAGGCGTTGGGATAGTGATCGCGGCCTTGGCCTTGGTTGATGCGCGGCGTGCGGCCGAACTCGCCCATCCAGATAATCGTTGTGGTGTCGAGCAGGTTGCGTTGCCGCAAGTCGTCCATCAGGCTGCCCCACGCGGGATCGAGAATTTCGCTCAAGCGTTGCACGTTCTGGAAGTTCTGACCGTGCGTGTCCCAGCCGATCGGATTGTTCGGCATGTAGCCGAGCGTGACTTCGACGAACGGCACGTTGCGTTCGACGAGTCTGCGGGCCAAGAGGCAGCCCTGGCCGAAGAGGTTGCGGCCATACGCGTTGCGGACCGCTTCGGTTTCATCGCTGAGGTTGAAAGCGGCGCGAGCGGAGGTTCGCATGAGGCGAACGGCTCGTTCATAAGCGGTCTGATGGCTACGAGCCGCGACCGTCTGATGACGTGCCACGAAATCGCGTTCCATGTCTTGCAGCAGGTTCACGCGCGCGTCGAACTGGCCGGCGGGAAGTTCTTCCGGCGGCAGCAGGTCCTGCACGCGCAGGCTGTTCTCATACTGGTCAGCGCCGCCCTGCGGGTTGAAGCCGTTGACTTCCCCGACCATGAGCGGAGCATATTGGGCGCCGAGAAAACCGGACGAATATGCAGCTGGGCTGAACACGCGATAGGGAGCGATGCTCACGAAGCTCGGCAGCGGCAGGTTGGGATCGCCGATCTCTTTGGACACCATCGAACCGAGGGTCGGATACTGGATCGGTCCCTGGGGCAGATATCCGGTCCGCAGGTAGAACGTGCCGCGGCCATGATCGCCTTCGCGCGTGCTCATGGCCCGGACGAGCGCCATCTTGTCCATGTGACGGGCGACGCGCGGCAGATGTTCGCTGATGCGAATACCGGGGACGCTCGTTTGAATCGAACGATACGGGCCGCCGTTGATGTGGCCTTGCTTCAAATCAAACGTGTCCATCTGGCTGGGGCCGCCGTTCATCCAAAGCAGGATGCACGAGCGTCGGCGTTGTGGGTTGTTGGCGTTTTGTTGCGCCATGGCTTCGAGCCAGCCCGACATCGAGTATCCCACGACGCCGGCGGCCGTCAATTTCATGATCTCACGACGCGACAGTCTTGCGGATTCGAACATAAAGCTGCCCCCGAGAAATCGACACAAGATTAGGGCGTGTGGACAATAGCTGGGAGAAATCGGGTGGTTAGGTTACAGCAACAGCACCGTGATCGCCGCGACTTGGACGAAGGCCAAGAAGTTGCGTGCTGTCTTTTCGTAGCGCGTCGCAACG
>Ga0194132_10007659_pt1 | contig 15943 bp, 19 predicted proteins | sample TA2KigOf80mmetaG_FD_148612 | JGI IMG/M metagenome (GOLD analysis project Ga0194132, IMG submission 148612) | Freshwater microbial communities from Lake Tanganyika, Tanzania - TA2015054 Kigoma Offshore 80m | ecosystem: Environmental > Aquatic > Freshwater > Lake | place: Tanzania: Lake...
ACTCGTTTCTCGCTGGCCCAGCTCGTGGCACCCTTGCGCCTCGTCTGGGCAACGCCGCCGCTGCGCCGCCTGGTGATCCTGTCGGTCTCCTATTCGATGATGCAGACCAATATCAGCACCTACCTGGTCATCTATCTCAACGAGCGTATCGGCTTCTCGCTTGTGATCGCCGGGCTGGTGCTGACCGTCACCCAGGCCGCCGCCACGGCCGCACGCATCGGCTGGGGTGTCGCGGCCGACCGTTGGCTGGCACCCGGACGGGTGCTCGGCGGGCTCGGCCTCGGCATGACGCTCAGCGTCTGGCTGCTGGTCTCGTTCACCCCCGACTGGCCGCTGGCGGCCATCGTCGCGGTCGGCGCGCTGCTCGGCCTCACGGCGGTGGGATGGAACGGGGTCTTCGTCGCCCAGATAGCCCGGCATTCGCCGGCCGGCCAGGTCAGCCAGGTGGCCGGGGCCGGCGGCTTCGCCGCTTTCACCGGCGTCACCGCCGGCCCGGCGCTGTTCACCGTGCTGCTGGCCGCAACCGGCAGCTACGCCGTCAGCTTCACCGCGCTGTCGGTTCTAACCCTGGCCATCGGCCTCTGGATGCTCGTACCGCAGACCGGCGCGGAGAAGCCTTAGACATGCATCCGGTAGTTCCCGCCCTGGTCGCCATGCTGGCGGTACAGATCCTGACCTCGATGTCGGGCACCACCGGCTCGGTGCTCGCCCCGGTTGCAGCGCCGGCGCTGGCCGTGCCGACCTATCTGGTGGGCGTCTACGTCGGCATCATCTACGGGGTCGGCGCTTTCTCGAGCGCTGCCTGTTCGGGCTTCATTGCCCGCTTCGGCGCGGTGCGCGTCAGCCAGGGCTGCATGGTGCTCTGCGCTTCCGGCCTCGCTTTGGGCGCACTCGGTCATGTGTGGAGCGCCGTGCTCAGCGCGCTACTCATCGGTTTCGCCTACGGTCCCTCGCCCGTGGCGTCGTCGCACATCCTGGCGCGCCTCACGCCGCCGTCCTGGATGAACCTGGTTTTCTCGGCGAAGCAGACGGGCGTGCCGATCGGCACGGGACTCTCCGGCCTTCTCCTGCCGACCCTGGCCCTCGCCCTCGGCTGGCAAGGAGCGGCGCTGGCCGTTGCCCTGGTCTGCCTGGCCATCGCCCTGGCGGTCCAGCCGCTCCATCGCCGGCTGGATGTCGAGCGCGACCCGGCACGGTCGCTGTTCGCCCTGAGCAACTTCGTCGGCGCGCTGCGCCTGGTGCTCGGCGACCCCGAGATGCGCCGCCTGTCGATCATCTCCTTCGCCTATGCCGGGATGCAGACCATCCTCAGCGCCTTCCTGGTCACCTATCTGGCCGACCGGCTGTCAATGGCCATCGTGCTGGCCGGCTTCGTGCTGGCGATCAGCCAGGCCTCGGGCGCCGTCGCTCGCGTCATCTGGGGCTTCACGGCCGATCGCGGCGGCATCGATCCCGTGCGCCTCCTCGCGGCACTCGGCATCGGCATGTCCCTCCTCGCGCTGGTCACGGCATTCCTCTCGCCGGACTGGCCCTTCGCTCTGATCGTCGTGGTCTGCGCGGCCTTTGGGGCGACGGCCGCTGGCTGGAACGGCGTCTTCCTCGCCCAGCTCGCGCGCCTGGCCCCCGGCCGGGTGAGCGAGGCCGCGGGCGGCTCCCATTTCGCCACCTTCGGCGGGGTCATGGTCCTGCCTCCGATATTCAGCCTCATCCTGGCGGTCACCGGCAGCTATGCGGTCGGCTTTGCCTCCACCGCGGCGTTGACCTGTGCGGGCGGCGTCTGGCTGCTGCTGCCCCAGCGCCGTGCTTGAACGGCGAGCGGGCCTCCTCCATCCTGCCCCCCGTGAACGAAATTCAGTCCTTGGCGATTCCCCGCACCGCCCTAGTCACGGGAGCCGGCAAGCGCATCGGCCGCGCCCTGGCCCTGGCCCTGGCCGAAGACGGCTATGCCGTTGCACTCCACTATCACCGCTCGCGCGGCGATGCCGAGGCGGTGGCCGGCGAGATCATCAAGGCCGGGGGCAAGGCCGTGCCGCTGGCCGCGGACCTGGCGAAGGAAGCCGACGTCACCGCCCTGGCTGCCAGCGCGGCGCAGGCGCTCGGTCCGCTGGGGGTGCTGGTCAACAACGCCTCGCTCTTCGAGCGCGACGAGGCCCTGAGCGTCACCCGCGAGAGCTGGGACGCGCATCTCGAGACCAACCTGCGCGCACCTTTTGTCCTGTCGCAGGCCCTGGCCAAGGGCCTGCCCGCCGCTTCCGTCGGCGTCATCGTCAACCTCGTCGACCAGCGGGTGTGGAACCTAACCCCGCATTTCGTCTCCTACACGCTGAGCAAGGCGGGGCTGTGGACGCTGACCCAGACGCTGGCGCTCGCCTTGGCGCCGCGCGTCCGCGTCAATGCCATCGGCCCGGGCCCGACCCTGCCCAGCCCGCGCCAAAGCAGCGAACAATTCGCCCGCCAGGTCCAGTCGGTGCCGCTGCAGCGCGGTCCAGCGCTCGAGGAGTTGGTGGCGGCGCTGCGTCTCATCCTGGCCGCGGGATCGATGACTGGGCAGATGATCGCGCTCGACGGCGGCCAGCACCTCAACTGGGCTTCGCCCACCCACCACCATGCCGCGGAAGAGTAAGCCCGCCCCGGCAGGTTACTATCGCGTGCTGGTCCGCGATCTGGTGCTCGCGGCGCGCATCGGCGTGTGGAAGCGCGAGAAGCAGATCGACCAGCGCGTCCGGGTGAATGTCGAGCTCCTGGCGGCGCGCGCCGATCTCCTGGTGGCGCCGGACGGCCGCACGGGCCGCCGCGACCGGATCATCCGCTACGACACGGTCGTTGCCGGCATCCGCCGCTTGGTGGCCGAAGGTCATGTCGAGCTCTGCGAACAGCTCGCCGAACGCATCGCGGCGCTGTGTCTCGATAACCGCCGGGTGCGGACCGTGCGGGTGCGTGTGGAAAAACTCGATGTCTACCCCGATGCCACGAGTGTCGGGGCTGAGGTCGAGCGCCACCGCACCTAGTTCGGATAGCGTGGCCGCCGTATCACCGGTCCGGGAAACCGGGGGTGTCTCACTTGTGCACACCGCCGGCCGCTTGGCTAAGACCCTCTGAAAGCGCCGATTTCTGCAGAAACTTGACCGGCGGATGCCCAGATTTCGCAGCATTTCGCGGAGAAATCAGAAGGTTAACGGGCTGCCTTTTTTTGGGCGATGTCAAAACAATACGCTATATCGGGGCTTCCGCGGTGCTCGCCTGAGGGTTATGAAAAAAGTTACCCCCAATTTCGGTGGATATCGTGGCGGTGCCGACACAGCCAGCGTGCTGCCGGCAACACACCGCAAGTCCAAAACGCCGAACCCGGAAACATCGGCTACTGGTTGTGGAGAAGTGGATAAATATGAGCGCTGCTGACGCGCCTGATCGCGACGAGGGCGTACCGCTTGTGGACGACGCCCCTCCGACCACGGGGCCGGGTGCGGCGGGTGTCGCCGTCATTCGCGCGGCGCTCATCACCCTGCCGCCTGGTCCCGGTGTGTACCGCATGCTGGCAGAAGACGGCAGCGCGCTTTATGTCGGCAAGGCGCGCAGCCTCAAGCGCCGTGTCCTTGCTTACACCCAGTTCAGCCGCCTGCCGATCCGCCTGCAGCGCATGGTCGCCGAGACGCGCACGCTGGAGGTGGTGACGACCCATACCGAGGCCGAAGCGCTGCTTCTCGAGATCAACCTGATCAAGCGGCTGATGCCGCGCTACAACGTGCTTCTGCGCGACGACAAGTCCTTCCCCTATGTCGCGCTGTTCGAGGATCACCCCTATCCCCAGATCGCCAAACACCGGGGTGCACGCGATCGCAAGGCCAGCTACTACGGCCCCTTCGCCTCCGCCGGCGCTGTCAACCAGACCCTCACCGCCCTGCAACGCGGCTTCCTGCTGCGTTCCTGCGCCGATACCGTGTTCAGCAACCGCACACGGCCCTGCCTGCTCTATCAGATCAAGCGCTGCTCGGCGCCCTGCGTCGACCGCATCAGCGCCGACGACTACGCCGGTCTAATGAAGGAGGCGAAGGAATTCCTGGCCGGACGCTCGCGCGCCATCCAAGCCCAGTTCGCCGAGAAAATGCAGGCGGCCAGCGACGCTCGGGACTACGAAGCCGCAGCCCTGTTCCGCGACCGCATCCGCGCCCTGACCGCCATCCAGTCGCGCCAAGACATCAACCTCCTGGCAATCGGCGACGCCGATGTCATCGCCGCCCATAGCGAGGGGGGCTTCACCGGTGTCCAGGTCTTCTTCTTCCGTGGCGGCTTCAACTACGGCAACCGCGCCTATTTCCCCAGGCACGACAAGCAGCAGGATGTGGTCGAGGTTCTCAACGCCTTCGTCGGTCAGTTCTACACGGAGCGTCTGCCGCCGAAGCTGGTGCTGCTATCCGCCGATATCGCCGACCGTGAGCTGCTGGGCGAGACGCTGTCGGAGAAGGCCGGCTACCGCGTGCGCATCGAGGCACCGGAGCGCGGTGACAAGCGCAAACCGGTCGAGCACGCTCTGGCCAATGCCCGCGAGGCTCTGGCACGCCGCATGGCCGAGGGTGGTGCCCAGGCGCAGCATCTGGAGGGCGTTGCCCGGGTTTTCGGCCTCGAGGCTCCGCCACATCGCATCGAGGTCTATGACAACTCGCATATCGGCGGGGCGCAGGCGCTGGGCGCCATGATCGTCGCCGGCCCGGAGGGCTTTGCCAAGAACCAGTACCGCAAGTTCAACATTCGCGGCTCCGCAGAAGCAGCGCTTGCGGAAGGCCGCCCGCCCGGCTTGGCCGAAGGCGACGATTACGCCATGCTGCGCGAGGTGCTGACCCGGCGCTTCGGGCGCGCGCTGCGCGAGGATCCCAGCCGCAGTGCCGAGACCTGGCCAGACCTCGTGCTGATCGACGGCGGCCAAGGGCAGCTGAGCGTGGCGCTGGACGTCTTCGCCGAGCTCGGGCTGAACGACATCCCTCTGGTCGGCATTGCCAAGGGGCCTGACCGTGATGCGGGCCGCGAGCGCTTCTTCATGCCCGACCGGGAGCCGTTCCAGCTCGAGCCGCGCGACCCGGTGCTCTATTTTCTGCAGCGGCTGCGTGACGAAGCCCACCGCTTCGCCATCGGCGGCCACCGCCAGCGGCGTTCCGCCGCCATCGCCCGTTCACCGCTCGATGAGATCGGCGGCATCGGGCCGCGCCGTAAGAAGGCGCTGCTGCTGCATTTCGGCTCCGGCCAGGCTGTTGCCCGCGCCGGTCTGGCGGACCTCGAAGGGGCCGCCGGGATCAGCAAGGCCGTGGCAAAAAAGATTTATGATCATTTCCACGGCGGCGGCTAAAATCGCAGCCAGACGACGGATGAAGGCTCGGCTTTCCCTGAAATTACCCTGATGATCAACAGCTTGCCCATGGTCCTCACCCTGTCGCGCATCGTCGCGATCCCGGTGCTGACCGCGTTGTTCTACGCCGAGGGCGACTGGGTCCGTTACATCGCTTGCGCCGTCTACACGGCCGCCGCGGTGACGGACTATCTCGATGGCTACCTGGCGCGCGCCTGGAAGCAGCAGTCGAAGCTCGGGCGCATCTTCGACCCGATCGCCGACAAACTGCTGGTGGCCGCAACCATTCTGTTGCTCGTGGCCACCGACCGCATCGCCGGCATTCTGGTTCTGCCGGCACTGGTCATTCTCTGCCGCGAGGTTCTGGTCTCGGGTTTGCGCGAATTCCTGGCGGAGATCCGCATCGGCCTCCCGGTCAGCGGCCTTGCCAAATGGAAGACCGGCATCCAGATGACGGCGCTGGGCTTTCTGATCGTCGGCGATGCCCAGCCGACGGCCTTCCTGCCGGTCACTCTGATTGGCGATGTCGGGCTATGGGCCGCGGCCGTCCTGACCCTGATCACCGGCTGGGACTACCTGATCGCCGGGCTCAAGCACATGGGTGACGACAAGCCGGAGGCGGTCAAGGGTGAGAAGCGCCCGCTCGGGCCGGCAGCGCCGCGCCGCGTCGGATAGATGAAGATCCTCGGCCTCGCCGGCTGGAGCGGCAGCGGCAAGACGTCGCTGCTCGTCAAGCTCATCCCGGAACTCGTGCGCCGCGGACATAGCGTGTCGACGCTCAAGCACGCCCACCACAATTTCGACGTCGACCGGCCCGGCAAGGACTCCTACGAGCATCGCATCGCCGGGGCGAGCGAAGTGCTCATCTCCTCGGCGAATCGTTTCGCCCTGATGCACGAGCTGCGCGGCGCGCCGGAGCCGACCGTCGGGGAGCTGGTGGCGCGCCTCTCGCCCGTCGACCTGGTCCTCATCGAGGGCTACAAGGCGCACGCCCACGACAAGCTGGAGGTCCACCGCCCGGCGCTCGGCAAGCCGCTGCTAGCGGCCGAGGACCGCTATGTCGTCGCCGTGGCCAGCGACGCACCGATCCCAGGGCTCAAGGTCCCTCTGATCGATCTCAACAACGTATCGGCGATTGCCGATTTCGTCGTCGCGCATTGCGGTCTCGCACGCACTCCGCGGCGCGCCGCCGGGGACTAGGATGGCGCAACTCTCCGACGACTGCTTTGCCTTCGGCGGCGAGCTGATGAGGGCGGCCGAGGCGATCCGCATCCTGGCCGAGCGGGTGGCGCCCGTAGCCACGCCCGAGAGGGTGCCGCTGACCGCGGCCCGCGGCCGTACCCTGGCCGAGGACCTGGTGGCGCCGCGCGACGTGCCGCCGCACGACAATGCCGCCGTCGACGGCTATGCCGTGTTCTTCGACGATCTCGCGGCCGAGGGCGAGACGCGCCTGCGCGTCGCCGGCCGGGTCGCCGCCGGTCAGGCACTGGAGGAAGCAGTGGAGCGCGGCACGGCGGTGCGCATCTTTACCGGCGCGCCGATGCCCAAGGGGCCCGACACGCTGTTCATGCAAGAGGATGTGCGGGTCGACGGCGCCGAGATCGTGCTGCCGCCGGGTATCAAGCGCGGCGCCAACCGCCGCAGGGCCGGCGAGGACGTCAAGGCGGGGGCGGTTATCCTGCGCAAGGGACAGCGGCTGCGGCCCCAGGATATCGGCCTCGCGGCTTCAGTCGGTGCCGCCGAGCTCTCGGTCTACAATACCCTCAAGGTCGGAGTCTTCTCGACCGGCGACGAGCTGCGCGAACCGGGCGAACAGACGCCGCCCGGCGCCGTTTACGACGCCAACCGCTACGTGCTGCGCGCGCTCCTCGACCAGCTCGGCTGCGAGGTCAAGGATTTCGGCATCGTGCCGGACCGCCGCGACCAGATCCGCCAGACCTTGACCAACGCCGCGGTGACCTGTGACGCCGTCATCACCTCAGGCGGCATGTCGACCGGTGACGAGGACCATGTGCGCGCCGCCGTCGAATCCCTCGGCTCGATTCATTTCTGGCGGCTCGCGATCCGTCCCGGCCGGCCGGTCGCGCTCGGCCACGTCAAGGGCTCGCCCTTCGTCGGCCTTCCGGGCAACCCGGTCGCCATGATGGTCACCTTCCTGCGCTTCGCCCGGCCCGTCCTGCTGCGGCTCGGCGGCGCCACCGATATCGAGCCGAAGACATTCCGCGTGCGCGCCGATTTCGACACCAGGAAGAAAGAGGGGCGCCGCGAGTGGCTGCGCGCCCGGCTGCTGCCTGGCCCCGACGGCATACCGATGGCCAAGCGCTTCCCGCGCGATGGTGCGGGCATCCTCACCTCGCTGGTCGAGTCTGACGGCCTGATTGAACTGCCCGAAGAGGTGACCCATGTAGCCTCGGGCACCATGGTCGACTTCCTGCCCTTCAGCGAGGTCGGCGTATGAAGATTCTCTGGTTTGCCTGGCTGCGCACGCGCGTCGGCTCCGCCGAGGAGAGTCTCACGCCGCCGCCCGACGTGCGCGACGTGCGCGGCCTGCTGGCGTGGCTGAAGACCCGCTCGCCCGGCCACGCCGAGGCGCTGAAGAACCTCGACGTTGTGCGTGTCGCCGTGAACCAGACCTACGTTCAGGCCGACCATCCGGTCGCTGCCGGCGACGAGGTGGCCATCTTCCCACCGGTCACGGGCGGCTGACCATGATCCGCGTGCAGCGCGAAGATTTCGACGTCGGCGCCGAGCTCAAGGCGTTGACCCAGGGCCGCCACGAGATTGGCGGTGTCGTCAGCTTCGTCGGACTCGTCCGCGACATGGCAGGCGATGCGAAAATCGGCGCCATGACTCTCGAGCACTACCCCGGCATGACCGAGAAGCAGCTGGGCGAAATCGAGGCCGAAGCGCTGCGCCGCTGGCCGCTCGCCGGCTCGCTGATCATCCATCGCTACGGCCGTCTGGAGCCGGGTGAGCAGATCGTGCTGGTGATCACCGCCTCGGCGCACCGCGAGGCCGCCTTCGAGGCCTGCCACTTCCTGATCGACTGGCTGAAGACCAAGGCGCCGTTCTGGAAGCTCGAGGACACCGACAAGGGCGCCCAGTGGGTCGCCGCCGAATCCCGCGACGACAAGGCGGCGGCGCGCTGGGTCAAGAAGTAGCGGTCCACGCCCGGCTACGGACATCATAGGCGCGCTCGACCGCCTCGTGCCACGCCTGCTCATCCGCCATCAATGGCGGCGGTGCCGTCTTCTCGCTCTCGACCAGGCGGCGTTCGACCGAGTCATGATCCTCCAGCGTGCCGTTGGCCAGGATATGGCGGATGGCTACGTCGGGTGCGCGCAGATGCCTGGCCACCAGCACGGTGCGATGACAATCGAGCGGCTCGCGCTCGGCGCACATGAAGGCGACGCGATAGCGTTGCGCGCCCTCGCGTAACCGTTCCAGGCCCGCGCGGAAGGCCGGTGCTTTCGCCGCTTCGATCAGACCGCCTTCCCGCTTGCCGCCCAGCTCCTCGCCGAGGAACACGTAGGCGATATCGGCGTCCTTCAGGCTCTCTGCCAGGGCCTCGCGGCGGAACTGTGGATGCCGCCGCGAATAGGGCAGCGAGCGCACATCGGCCAGCGCCGTGATGCCGTGGCGCTGCAGCAGGCCGAGGAAATAGCCGATCGGATGATTCGAGTGACCGACGGTGAAGAGCTCGATCACACCCCGGAGCCAGCTTAGGCGCGCACGGCCTTGTCGTAGTCTTCCATCAGATTCTTGGTGATGGCGCCGGGCGCGAATTTGTAGTCGGCGATCGAGGCGACCGGGGTCACCTCGGCGGCGGTGCCGGTGAGGAAGCACTCCGTCGCCTTGCCCATGTCGTCGGGCTGCATCGCCCGCTCGACGACTTTGTATTGGCGCTTGCGCGCCAGATCGATCACCGAACGGCGGGTGATGCCGTCGAGGAAACAGTCGGGCTTGGGCGTGTGGATCTCGCCATTGATGACGAAGAAGACGTTGGCGCCCGTGGCTTCGGCGATCTGGCCGCGCCAGTCGAGCATCAGTGCATCGGCAAAGCCATTGGCCTCGGCGTCGTGCTTGGACAGCGTACAGATCATGTAGAGACCGGTGGCCTTCGCCTTGGCCGGGATGGTGGCGGGATCGGGGCGCCGCCATTTCGACATGCAGAGCTTGATGCCTTTGAGCTTCGCCTCGGGCGAGAAATAGGCCGGCCATTCCCATGTGGCGATGGCGACGTTGATCTTGGTGGTCTGCGCCGCCACACCCATCTGCTCAGAGCCGCGCCAGGCGATCGGCCGCACATAGCCGTCGACGATGTTGTTGGCCTTGAGGGTTTCGTTGGTCGCGGCGTCGAGCTGCTCGACCGTGTAGGGCACGTCAAATCCCAGCATCTTGCCGGAATCGATCAGCCGCTGATTGTGTTCGCGCAGCTTGAAGACCTTCCCGCCATACGCCCGCTCGCCTTCGAATACGGCGCTGGCGTAATGCAGAGCATGGGTCAGGACATGGACCTTGGCCTCGCGCCACGGCACCAGCTTGCCGTTCATCCAGATCCAGCCGTCGCGATCATCGAAGGTTTGGGCAGCCATGTCGTCTCTCGCCTGGTTTCTCGTGTCCCCGAGCCTCGCCAAAAAGCTGGTAACTTTATTCCGCGAGCGGGCTTGCGCAAAGAAACACTTTTGCGCGATATATGTCAACACTACTGACATAATTACCCGCCCTGCGCTTTTGGCATGGGACGGTTAACGGCATGAGGCCGGCCATGCGCCGTAAATCCGCCACCCTGTCCGCTGCATCCTTCCGCGATGAGGAGATCCGCCAGGGCATCGAGCTGATGTTCTTCGCCTATCGCGATTTCACCGCCGACCCGGACCGCATCCTGGCGCCGCTGGGCATGGGACGGGCCCATCACCGGACCGTGCACTTCATCGGCCGCAACCCCGGCATGACGGTCGGCGACCTGCTCAACATCCTGCGCATCACAAAGCAGAGCCTGAACCGGGTGCTGAGCCAGCTGATGCGCGAGGGCTATGTCGAGCAGCGGCCGGGGGCAACCGACCGGCGCGAGCGGCGGCTCTTCCTCACGAGCGCCGGCCAGTCGCTGGAGCAACGCCTCTCGGAGCCCCAGCGCGCCCGGGTGGGCGCCGCCTACCGCGAGGCCGGGCCGGCAGCCGTCAGCGCCTTTCGCCGCGTGCTGGCCGGCCTGATCAACCCCGATGATCGTGAACGCTTCACCGCCAGCGGGCCCCGGCTTTCCGGCCCGAGGCGCCTGCGCTAGGGTCGAGCGGAATGAGCGATGGCCCGCATATCCTGGTGGTCGACGACGATTCCCGGCTGCGCGAGCTATTGCGCAAGTTTCTGTCGGAGCGCGGCTTCCGCGTGACCACGGCGGCCCATAGCGGCGATGCCGAAGCGAAGCTCAGATCGCTGGCTTTCGACCTCCTCGTCCTCGACGTGATGATGCCGGGCGAGACCGGCATCGACTTCACCAAGCGGCTGCGGCAGAGCAACAGCGTCCCTATCCTGCTGCTCACGGCGCGCGCCGAATCGCATGACCGGATCGCCGGCCTCGCCGGCGGCGCCGACGACTACCTCGCCAAGCCTTTCGAGCCGGATGAGCTGCTGCTGCGCATCCGCGCCATCCTGCGACGCGCGCCACCGCCGCCTGTCGAAGCAGCCCCGGATATCCGCTTCGGGCCTTTCCGCTTTCATCTCGTGAGGGAAGAATTGCTGCGTAGCGTCGATGGCGCGGAAACGGTTGTTCGCCTGACCGCCGCGGAAGCCTCGCTGCTCAAGGTTCTGGCGGAAGGCGCTGGCACGGCGATCAACCGCGCCGATCTGCTGCAGCGCTCGCGGATCTCCGGCAACGAGCGCACGGTCGACGTCCAGATGACGCGGCTGCGGCGCAAGGTCGAAGCCGATCCCCGCCAGCCCCGCTATCTGCAGACGGTGCGCGGGGCCGGCTACATGCTACGCTTGGGCTGAGCCATGCCCTTCTCCATCAAGCAGCACCTGCCGCACAGCCTGTTCGGACGCGCGATCACCATCCTGATCGTGCCTCTGGTCGTCGTGCAGCTGGTCGCCGCCTATGTGTTCTACGACCGCGTCTGGGAGACGGTCACAAGGCGCCTGTCGAACGCCGTGGCCGGCGAGATCGGCACCGTCGTTCAGGTCATGGCCCGCTACCCGGATCCGGAGAGCCGCTACTGGATTACGACGGTTTCCGGCGAGCTCAACAGCCTGCAGTTCGTCATCGAAGACGGCGCCATCCTGACGAATCGCCATCCGGGTGTGGGCACGGGCATCCTCGAACGGCTGCTGGTCAACGCCCTCAACGAGCGCGTGCGGCGGCCCTACCATCTCGACGTCTGGGGCCACGAGCGCGACGTACAGATCGACATCCAACTGTCCAACGGCGTGCTGGCCGTGCGCGTGCCGCGCGAGCGCCTGTTTACCACGAATACCTACGTGTTCGTGCTGTGGATGGTCGGCTCCTCGCTCATCCTGTTCGCCGTCGCCTCGATCTTCATGCGCAACCAGGTACGGCCGATCGAGCAGCTGGCCGCAGCGGCCGAGGAGTTCGGCAAGGGGCGCGACGTGCCGGACTTCAAGCCCTACGGCGCCACGGAAGTGCGGCGGGCGGCCGCCGCGTTCATCATCATGCGCGAGCGCATCCGGAGGTTCATCGCCCAGCGCACGGAGATGCTCGCCGGCGTCAGCCACGACCTGCGCACGCCGCTCACCCGCATGAAGCTCGAGCTGGCCATGCTGGGTGACGCCCCTTCGGTCGCCGGCCTGAAGTCCGACGTCGCCGACATGGCGCGCATGGTCGAAAGCTACCTCGCCTTCGTGCGAGGCGAGGGCGAGGAGCAGCCCGAGCCGACGGACATCGGCAAGATGCTCGACGAGCTGGTAACCGCAGCGCGGCGCGAGGGCAATTCCGTGGCGCTGGATGCCGGGGGCGACCTCACCCTGCCGCTGCGGCCACATGCCATGAAGCGCAGCCTCAACAACCTGATCGCCAATGCCCTGCGCCACGCCGCTCAGGTGGCGATCACCGCGGAAAAGCGCGGTCGGGCGGTCGAGATCGTCATCGACGACGACGGTCCCGGCATCCCGGCAGAGGCACGCGAAGACGTCTTCAAGCCGTTCTTCCGCCTCGACCCCTCGCGCAACCCGCAGACCGGCGGGGTGGGCCTCGGGCTGACCATCGCACGCGATGTGGTCTCTGGCCACGGCGGCAGCATCCAGCTCGACAACTCGCCGCTCGGCGGCTTGCGCGCGCGTATCAAGCTGCCGGTCTGAAGAAGCCTACTCGAAGAAGCGTCGCGCACTCTCGCGCCGCTGCTGCTCCGCTGTCAGACCGACGTCGCGCAGCAGCCGCGGATCGAGCTCGCGGAGGGCGCGGCGGGTGAGGTAATTCTGCCACCACTGCGCCAGGCGGTCCTTGAGCGCCGAGAGATCGTGCCGGCCGCCGCGGACGCCAGCGGCACGGTCGAGGAGAATCATCAGGTTTTCCATGGCCGTTACTCTGCGACCGCCCGCCGTATCGATGTTACGGTCAGGACCGAAGCATCGTGCCGCTCGCCGGACCTAGGGTAAGACCATGGCTTGCGACGGTTGCCGGAGCGGGGACCCCATGGTCAGCAACACGAGTTTTGCGGAGATTGCCGCGCTGGCGGGCGATCCGGCGCGCTGGAGCATGCTCAACGCCCTCATCGATGGCCGCGCCTTGACCGCGACCGAGTTGGCGCAAGTGGCCGGCATTTCACCACAGACAGCGAGCGGCCATCTCAACCGCCTCACCCAGGCCGAGCTGCTGGCGGTCGAGAAGCAGGGCCGTCACCGCTACCACCGCCTGGCATCGCCCGCCGTGGCCCAGATGCTCGAAGGCATCATGCAGGTGGCGGCCGGCCGCCCCGACACGGCGCCGCGCCGCCTGGTGACCGGACCGCGAGACGCGGCGCTACGCTACGCCCGCACCTGCTACGACCACCTGGCCGGACGGCTCGGCGTGGCGCTGGCCGACGCTCTGATCGCCGCCGGCCACGTCGAGCTCGCCACCGACGGCGGGCTGGTGACCGACAGCGGCATCGCTTTCTTTGCCCGGCTCGGCGCCAATCTCGAGAAGAGCGCCGGCACCACCAAGCGTGTCCTCTGCCGGCCCTGCCTCGACTGGAGCGAACGCCGGCCGCACCTTGCGGGTGTCGTCGGCGCGGTGCTGCGTACCCACTGCCTGTCTTCCGGATGGATCCGCGGCGTCGAGGGCACGCGCGCCGTGACCATCACGCCGAAAGGCCAGCGCGCGCTCCAGGAGAAGTTCGGCGTCTCGCTGAGCTGAAGCGCCAAGAAGGGTGAACGCCAGCCCGGCCGGGTGCTATAAGACCGGGTCATGAGTGATCTCGACCTCGACGCCTTCCGCATCACGCCGCTCAAGCGCCAGCCCTACGATTACGTCGTCGTTCCCGGCTTCGTGAAGCCGCAGGCCTTCAGCGAGATCGTCGCCGCCTATCCGGCTATCGACAAGCCGGGCTCCCTCCCACCGTCGACGCTCGACTGCTCTACGCGTTTCCAGCGCTTCCTCGCGGAACTCGAGGCCGAGCCCTTCCGCCGGGCCGTCGAGGAGAAGTTCAAGCTCGATCTAACCGGCCGGCCGACCATGATCACGGTGCGCGCCCGCACGCGCGCCAGGGACGGCACGATTCACACGGACACCGAGAGCAAGATCATCACCGTGCTGATCTACTTCAACCAGTCCTGGGATGCGGATGGCGGCAGGCTGCGTATCCTGCGCCGCCCCGACCGGCTCGACGATTACGCCGAGGAGATCAGCCCCTACGGCGGCACGCTCCTCGCCTTCCGCCGCTCGAAGAATTCCTGGCACGGCCACGAACCCTTCGAGGGCCCGCGCCGCGCCATCCAGCTCAACTGGGTCATCGACCAGGCGACGGTCGACCGTGAGCTGACCCGCCACCGCGTCTCGGCGTTCTTCAAGAAGCTGAACCCGTTTGCCGCCTAATCTGAGCCGCTCACGCCGCCGCGTGCGCGCAAGACGGATCAGCTCTTCTTCCCCAAGCTGGCAATAACCGCCTTGGCGATGTCGGCTGTGCCGCTGCGCCCGCCGATGTCGAAGGACTTCACCTGTTTCTCGGCGAAGACGCGGTCGACCGCCGCCTCGATCTCGCTCGCCGCGTCACTGCAAGCCTGGCTGCCGGAGCGCTCGCCCAGCCAATCGAGCATCATCGCCGCCGAGAGGATCATGGCCGTGGGGTTGGCGACGCCCCTGCCGGCGATGTCCGGCGCCGTGCCGTGGCTGGGCTGGAACAGAGCGTGCTCGTCACCGGCATCGGCGCTGGGCGCGAAGCCCATGCCGCCGATCAGCCCGGCGCCGAGATCGGAGAGGATGTCGCCGAACATGTTCTCGGTCGGCAATATGTCGAAATCCCAGGGCCGGCGCACCAGATCCAGGGCCATGGCATCTACATAGTGATGGCCGGCCGTGACGCCGGGGAACTCCGGCGCCACCTCATAGAAGACCTTGCGCATAAAGGCGAAGGAGCGGAAGACGTTCGACTTGTCGACCAGCGTCACCGCGCCCTTGCGGCCGCGCTTCTTGGCGCGTCGCTGCGCCAGGCGGAAGGCAAAGCGCGACAGGCGCTCGGTCACCTCGCGGGTAATCACCATGGTGTCGCGCGCCACGCGGTCATCCTCGATGACGCCCTTGTCACGCGAGGCGAACAGGCCTTCGGTCGACTCCCTGAGGATGACCAGGTCAATGTCACGGGCGCGCGGATCGGCAAGCGCCGTAGGCACGCCGGGGATGGCGCGGATCGGCCGCACACCCGCATAGAGCTTCAAGCGGAAACGCAGGTCGAGCTGCGGCGCGATCTCGGTACCGTCGGGATAGCGGATATCGGGCCAACCCATGGCGCCGAACAGAATGGCATCAGCGGCTTGGGCGACCTTGAAACTTTCCTCCGGCAGGGCGCTGCCGGTTTCTTTGTAGAGCAGCGCCCCGCCCGGCGCCGCCTGGCGCTTGGTGGCAAAGCCGTGCCGGCGCTCGGCTGCGTCGAGCACGGCGAGGGCCGCCTCCATCACCTCGACGCCGATGCCGTCGCCGGGCATCACGGCCACATGGAAGCTGTTGGCGGCCATGCTCAGAACATCTTGCCGGCGTTCGGCACCGTGAGGTCGGGGCGCAGCAAGACCACGGCGCCGCTGACGTCGGGAACGCCGAGCACCAGAACCTCGGACATGAATTTACCGATCTGGCGCGGCGCGAAGTTGACCACGGCGACAACCTGGCGGCCGACCAGCGATTCGGGCGTGTAGTGCACGGTGAGCTGGGCCGAACTCTTCTTGATGCCGAGTGGCGCACCGAAGTCGATCTGCAGCTTGATCGCCGGCTTGCGCGCTTCGGGAAACGGTTCGGCCGCAATCACCGTGCCGACGCGGATATCGACACGTTCGAAGTCGTCATAGGAGATTGGGCCGGCGCGTAGCGGCGCCGGGGCGGCGTCGGCCATAGGCAAGCTCGCGATGGCCTACTTGGCGCCCTTCTTGGACACCGTGTCGCGCAGTTCATCAAGACTGTCGGTG
>Ga0194132_10007660_pt1 | contig 15940 bp, 5 predicted proteins | sample TA2KigOf80mmetaG_FD_148612 | JGI IMG/M metagenome (GOLD analysis project Ga0194132, IMG submission 148612) | Freshwater microbial communities from Lake Tanganyika, Tanzania - TA2015054 Kigoma Offshore 80m | ecosystem: Environmental > Aquatic > Freshwater > Lake | place: Tanzania: Lake Tanganyika...
TGAGCTAACTCTCCGAGCTCGACCCGGATAACCCGCTCAAGCCCCTGCAGGCGGCCAGTTTTACCTACCCCATCGCGCTGGGGCCGCGCCCCTCACTCAAGGGGTTAATCTTCATCGAGAGCGGGGAGTCTTCGCCTGAGACCGCACGCTTGACCACCACTCGGGGCAGCGATACGGTCGCGGATAGGGAAAATGTTGTTTGAAGATCCTATGCGTCCAGAAGAGCAAACGGCTGAGTTGGTCGAAATTCCCCGAGATGATGAACCGGCTCGCTTACAGTCGCTAAGTCGGCTAAGTTGATCCGGTGTCTCGCAGAAAATCGCAAGTAAACATCTAAGAGTGTCCATGGCTGAACTGACCCGCGAGAGTTCGTCGGCTGGGCTAGAAGAATCGGCTGCGCTCAAGCGGCATGAGGGTTGGGAAGAGTATCGACTCTGGAATATGGCCCTCGGAGACCATTTTTTCTCAGGCCATTTCGCCAATCAGCCGGTTTACATAGATATCGACGATGCGACCCGCAAGGCCTTAGTTGCACGCGTTGTTGGCAAAGGTGATCCGGTTGCACATCTTATAGCCTCGATTAGAGCCACGTTGGCTGAAGATTCCTGGAATCCGTACAGCGCACATCTCGACAATGAGCGACGGTGGACGAAGTCAGGGCGCGAGGGTTGTCCGCCGTTCTTAGGACTCCTTGCATTCTTTTCTCTTGTAGCCGAGCAAATGGTAGCGAGCCAGGACTTTGCCCCACACAACTACTACGGCCGACTATTCAAAATGCTCGGCTATGCAGAGCACTTAGCTGAGTCTTTTCAAAGAGGGTATCGCGAAGCAGCCTCAAAGCTTTGGACCTCTCTAAACCAATGGATTGCAGAAGGCGCGGGCGCTAGAGGATATCCGACCGCGCGAGCGCTTGATCACCGCAAGTACGTCAGCATAGCGATATCCCAGGCGCTCGTAAGGCAGCACGATCGGTTGCTGCTGCGGCGAATCTTTGCAGAGTTGGGTCTCGAGCCTCGGCAGCGAATCCAGGTGCCGGAGATGAAGAGTATCTTGCTGAGTTGGGTCAGCTCACGTCACGGCACCTCGTCCCTTGCGCGACTGCTTCGGCGAGGCCCCGACGTGCAGGCGCGCGTCGCTGATATTGCCACGTCCGAGCTTGAAGCCTGGGATGGACGCCTGGCCGAGGGAGAGCGAATTGCGCAAGCCAGGCTGTTCCTTGCGGCGGATCTTCGACAGCACCCTCTTCCCGAGATTGATCTCTATCTAGCGGTAACCCCTTCGACTGCTCGCGCAGGGGTTGGCTACCAGCTTCGCAATCCCGGGCCAGTTGCCAGGGAAGCGTTTGCCAAGACCGATGGCCGAGTGAGACTCGAAATGATTGAGAACCTCGGCTTCTTAGCGCTTGAGCCATGGGCAGAAATTCGAGTCGGTGACGCTCTGCTTGCTCGACTCGAATTTGAGCCTCCCGAGCGAGGCGGTACTCCGTTTGTTAGGACCGGCCAAGCAATAGCAGTGCTGAGCTTTCGAGTAAGCGAACGAATCTATCGTGAGGTTACTCAGCCTTCATTGCTCGACCAGTTGCTGGTTCTTGCACACGAGAGTGTGGCGCCCGCGGTGAACAAGCACCTAGAACTGTGCGCTCGGGCTGGCTATCAAGTAGCGAGATCTAGTGAGCTCAAGAATCTTCCGGACGCGTGGGTCGCGTTTGTGAACGTCCAGATTGCGCAGCGAATTGAAGCCAAGGGGCTAGAAGCGCTGACGCCGATAAGCGATCGTCAATTGCTGCTATCGGGAGGCATCTCGCTTGGGCGAGATACATGGCACGCAGAAGGGGTTCCGGAAGTATTGATTGCCGCCCAATCAAATCAGAAATTTGACGTCGAGTTGCATCAAAGCCTCCCACTCGGCGAGGTAGTTGAGCCTTTGAAGTTGGGCTCATTCGAAGGCGCTGCAGCAATAACGCTGCAAGGCAACAAGTTGCCCGATGGCGACTACGATTTGGTGGTCAATGCGCGCAAGGGCAAATCCGTTGAAATCATCGAGCACGTTGGACTAAGGCTCCGTTGCAGCGACAACGCCCTCGCGCCCCAATTCGTGCTCGACGGAGGCCTCCTTGCCCACACATATCAATTGGGAGATTCATCCGGGCCACTGTCGGCGGCCTTTTTTAGCCGCGACAATTCGCCGTCAAGAGATGAGCTTATCCAAGGCTGTGTTGTTGGGAAGTCGGTTCGCGAATGGCCTACAACGATGGCCGAATCCATTCCGGAGCGGCCAGGCGCGCACGGCGTGTCCGCCAACGAAGAGGCGGTAGATAGGCCAAGCCTCACATCGACTGCCAATCGCGACATTGGAAGCTGTGTTGGACGCGGATACCACGTATTTCAGTATCCGCCCCTTCCACCCGACGCGCCACGCGGCCAACTAGTGCAGGCGAGATGTGGGGATTGCTACGTCGAAGTTTGGAGTCGCGTGGGGGGAACACGCACCAAGGGCAGGCAACCGTATGTGGATCGCAATCGGGAATACGATGTGGGGAAAGTTCGGTCAGTCGTAGCTTCACTTCAAAGCTCAAGGCCTGAGACAGCATCCAGCGCGGTATTGTTCGATGCGCTGAACTATCTTCGGGGCGGTTCCGTTGAGAGAGTGGCCGCCCTATTGGCGCCGATTGATGATTCTCCATGGGCCGTAACGAACTTTCTGCATCACCTATCCGCGCTTGGTCATGCGGAGATCCACTTCGATGCAGCAACAGCCAAGATTAAGTCTTGGCAAATGTCCCCGCCCGCGCTGGTGAAAATCTCAAAGGGCTTCTACGTTCTTTCCGGATGGAGATCTGGCGCGCTCGCCCGCGCCTTGGAACTCGCGGCCGGCATGCATTCAGGGAAGTGCGTACAGGGCATAACAGGTCTAATTCCCACGATTGACTTGAGAGCGGATGATTCGTGCGTGGAAAGCATTTGCCTGGAGGTCCTCGAGAAGACGGCCATCGAGATTGCCATCGTCACGAATTTTGCTGCCCGATTGCTAAACTGCGTGCCTGCCCTTTCTGAACTCACTGGGCGCCTACCAAAGGGGCGTCCGCCGTCACGTGAACTGGAACGGTTCGATTTCGACACCGCACAGTGGGGCTTGGTCGAGGAATTGGATCGTCCGGGAGCCTACCGGTCACGCTCAAGAGGCAGTTCCTACTACTATGTTGCGCCTGGCGCGGTTGCGCGCAAAGAGGGACTTGTTGCCAACGTGCGGACGGTGAAGTACTTGGCGGCGCGAGACGTTGGTCGCTCGTTGCTTGGTTACTCGCACAACGAAAATAGGATCATCGTTCCGTTTGGATGCGAGTTACCAGATTTGTTCGAGCGCGCAGCCGTGATGTGCAGCGGGAGAGTTCCTGGACATGAGCAGGGCTACGTCGTGTATCGAGATGTGCCGCAGCAGATTGCGCAACATATTTGGTCGCGACTCGTAAACTAGGTGATTGCATGACCAAGAATCCAAATCCCATAACTGTTCACAATCATATTCGGGACGCGTACCTGCGCTACTTTGATAGCGCTTTCTGGATTCGGAACGAGAAGGTTATGGAGGAAAGGAGGGCGCTCTTTCAGGAAGAAGGCGCAATTTCGAGGGAGCCGATCTTGGAGACGCTCATGCCATATCCGGAGGGGCCGTCTATCGAGGAAGCCTGCGCCAAGGTCGGCCTGAGCAGCCATATCGCTGATGAGCTAGGGCGACTTATATTTAAGAGCGATCGGCGCTTTCGTCTAAGAGAGCATCAGGCCGAGTCGCTGCATATTGCACTAAGCCACGAGGGGGGTGGTGTTCGCAATCCCGTTGTCACTTCAGGTACGGGATCGGGAAAGACGGAATGCTTTCTGCTGCCCATTTTCGCGCGTCTACTTGCTGAGTCAGAAAATTGGGCGAAACCCATTGCAGTTGCTCGATGGTGGTCAAGCGATAAAACCCCAACCTCAAGGTGGTCCCCTATGTGCCCTGCGGACCTAAGTCAGAGGCAGAGCGCAGTGCGGTCGATCTTGTTGTACCCGACAAACGCACTGGTTGAGGACCAGGTCTCGCGGCTTCGGAGAGCGATCTTTGCGTCGAATCAGCGAGACGGGCACCCACGCTTCTTCTTCGGTCGCTATACCGGGGCCACGCTTGGGGGCCAGGAATTACCAAAGAAGCTGGGTGAGCAACGTGTGCAGGAGGTGGCACGCGAGATTCGCGAAATCGAACGAGAGTTCGATGGGCTTCCAGTTGGCGATGAGGACTTGCGCGCGCAATTCTCCGATCCTCGCGCAGGCGAGATGCTTACGCGCTGGGATATGGTCGCGACCCCACCGGATGTACTCGTCACGAACTTCTCAATGCTCAACGTAATGCTCATGAGGGACGTTGAAGAGCCTCTCTTCGCCGCAACCGCAGCGTGGCTCAAGGCTAGCGAGCGGCACGCGTTGACGCTAGTTGTAGACGAGCTGCATACATATCGTGGCACCCAAGGGAGCGAGGTTGCGCTGACCGTCCGTAACCTGCTGCGGCGTCTTGGCATAGCCCCCGACTCGCCGCAGTTGCGGTGCATTGGCACGAGCGCCTCACTTGACGGTTCCGGCGGCCTTCAGTACCTGGAGGAATTCTTTGGTGTCTCCAGGAAGGCTTTTAAGATCATCCCAGGCAGGACACTGCAACCTGCCGGCGAGGCGAGGATCACAAAGTCCCAGCTAGAGCGCTTGTCGGTTGATCTTGCAGGCGATCGTCGCGACAAAACTCTTCGCGAGTCTGGCCCATTGCGTTTGGACGACGCGCTCGCCGGCGCGTCGATCCGTGACGAAAGAGGTATTCGACCAACCCCCATCAGCAAGCTGGCAACTGCTCTGACGGTCGACGGAACGGGCAATGGGGAAATGATAGAGCCGATCCTCGATGCAATTGCGCATCGTCCAAATGATTCGAGCAAGGCAAGATTCCGAGCGCACCTATTCTTCAGGGCAATTCGGGGACTGTGGGCATGCACGAATCCGGATTGCTCTGTCGTGCCAGCGAAGTATAGGGACGAATCGCGGAAGATCGGGAAGCTTTTCCGCGGGCCCAAGGAAATTTGCGACTGCGGGGGTCGTGTCTTGGAGTTGCTGTATTGCTATCAATGTGGCGAGCCATTCTTCGGAGGGTTTTCTGACTCGACGGAGGGGGCGCAACTCAGTTGGTACCTGAATGCAGGTCCGACTGCCATTCCCGCGCGTGAGTCCGACGTAGTCTTTCGGCGAAGGTACGGCGACTATATGTGGTACTGGCCGGGTGGAGTTCGACGAGACACTACTTGGGAGCACAAGGTTCCGAGTGGAGGAACTGCACAGTTCTCATTTGCTGGGGCGCATTACGACCCCTGGCTAGGACTCCTTGCGAAAGCCTTAGGGAGGCATAAGCCTACGGGTACGATGTTGCTTGTGGGTGCGCCGGATGATAAGAGCATACGGATCCCGGCACTACCCGAGCGATGCCCACACTGCGATAGCCAGAACTTCAATAGAGCTGCGCTATTCTTTAACGGCGTTGTGCGCACGCCGATCCGGGCGCACACGATGGGTACTGCGATCTCGACCCAGGTACTTGCAGATCGAGTTGTCGATATATTGGGAACGGAGCAGGCAGCAGCGAAAACAATTGTTTTCACGGACAGTCGGGACGACGCTGCAAGTACGGCCGCAGGTCTTGAGCTAAACCACTTCCGTGACCTGTTGCGCCAACTCATACAGCTTGAGGCCCGGCGCGCTCTAGGACCGGGTCCATTAGCCTTAGCTAGGACATTACTAGCTGGGAAAACTTTGGCGCCCCTTGATCTGCGTGCAGTAGAAGATCTGAAAACTGGTCACCCTGACCTTTGGGCAGCCCTTAGGTTCGAAGCGAGAGGCAACGCGGAGCAGAACGACAAGGAGTTGATCTCGAAACACGAGGCTTTGGAAGCCGAGACCAAGGGCAAGATTCGTTGGGGAGCGCTTGTAAGAGGCATAGAGGACCGGCTGGTGAGCCTTGGAGTAAATCCCGCCGGCCCGCAAAAGTCTCTGTCCGTCTATCAGAACTCGCAGCCCTGGTGGAGGCTATACAGCGCGCCTGCCGCAGAGTGGACTACGCTGCCGCTGCAAGAAGCGACGGCTGGTCGCGACGAGCGAAGACGTTTTTCGGCGAATTGGATAACGAGTTCGATATTCGACCGAGCTGGAAGAGATCTCGAATCCCTTGGGATAGGAGTGGTTTCGGTCGTGGAGCGAGTGGCTGAGCACTTGCCTTTGCCTAAGGAAGTGGCCCTGCCTTTTCTCAAGACATGCCTTCGCATCCTTGGTTTGGCGGGTCGCTACGACGACCCAACTGGGTTCGAGGCGCGCAATTCGAATGCCCCGAATGCGTTGAAGCTCTACATAGGAGCCGTCTCTGCGAAGCACGGACTTTCCTCACAGGAACTGCTGGAAAGCGTCCGTCGGGCACTTAGTGATGCGAGCATTATCGATTCTTTTTGGGAGCTCCAGACTAGTCAGACCGCTGGGTCGCCACTAGTTCTTGATACCACTGGCGAATACTTGTGGGCATGTCGCCGATGTGCGCGCATGCACATGCATGAGTCTGCCGGGGTTTGCTCAAACCACTTTTGCCTGTCTTCCGACTTTGCCCGACTTCCGAGAAAGGAAGAGGAGGACTTCTATGGCTGGCTGTCGAGGCAGGTACCGCGTCGCTTGCGGACAGAGGAACTGACTGGACAAACCAAACCTCTTTCCGAGCAGCGCAGACGTCAGCGGTACTTTAAGGAAGCACTCAGAAGACCACCGGATGAAAGCGCTCTAACGCATGCACTGGACGTTCTAAGTGTTACAACGACCATGGAAGTTGGCGTCGACATCGGCACCCTTCAGTCGGTCGTCCTAGGCAACATGGCGCCCCAACGATTCAACTATCAGCAGCGCGTAGGGCGTGCCGGCCGAGCAGGTCAGCCATTTTCGTACGCTTTTACACTCTGCCGAGATCGAACGCACGACGACTACTACTTCAATTTCCCGGAGCGCATGACCGGAGACGCGCCTCCTCAGCCATACCTCGATCTTCGCCAAGTCCAGATCATTCAAAGAGTGGCGAGTGGGGAATTGCTTAGAAGAGCTTTTCGCGCGCTTCCTGAAACAAGCCGTCCAAAGAGGACAGCCAGAAGTACCCACGGAGCGTTCGGGAAAACGGAGGAATGGTCTTCGCAGTATGCAGAAGGCGTGTCGAAGTGGTTGAAAGAGTCACCGCAAGTGCGCGACGTGGTCGACGGCCTGGTTTGCTATGCGCCGATCAAGGTCGACGAGGTAGGCGCCATCGAGAAATATCTTCGGGATGAACTGGCAAATGCTGTAAACCGCGTGGTTGTCGACCCACGCCATACGCAGGTTGAGCTCAGCGAGCGCTTGGCGACTGCAGGCCTACTTCCAATGTATGGATTCCCCACCAGAGTGCGGGCCCTGTATTTTGCGCAACCAAGAAACATCACGGAGGACGGCGAATGCCAGGTAAGCGACAGGCCTCTTGAAATGGCCGTATCAAACTTTGCACCGGGAAGCGAGATCCTGAAGGACAAGCAGATATACCCGTGCTACGGCTTTGCGGCCTGGGAGTTCAAAGGTGGTCGGGCGGTGCCGATCGATCCAATGGGAGAGCCACGAAAACTCATCAAGTGCGGAGACTGTGGCGCTTCTGAAATAGCGACGGGCATGGAACCGAAGAACTGCCCACTCTGCAAAGGCATTCGAAGCGAGCTAACCCTTTATGAGCCGCTCGGCTTCAGAACAATGTACCCCAGTCCTCCCATTGACTTCAATGATCAGCCAGAGCGCGGCCCTATTCTTCCTCCGCCGCAACTCGGCATCCTTGGATTCAGGAAGGCCCCCGAGACTGTCGACGGGCTTCTGATGCTCTGTGCGAGGCAGACCCCTGTAGTGTCGATGAATGACAACAATGGGCATCTGTTCCCTCTCTTCAGAGAGAGCGATGGCAGCGTGATCGTTCCGGAGCCAACACTCTTTTCTCCCAAGATTCACGCGAACGCAGCCAAATTGGTCGCCAGACCCGACGCTCCGCCTCATGAGAGAGCGGCTATAGGCTGCGTCAAAGTAACGGATACGCTCGTCTTCTTCGTTCAGAGCGACTCAATACCCGGTCCTGACGGCGTAGTTGACACATATGCACTACCTGCGGGGCGGGCCGCAATTTCGTCTTTTGCAGAAATCTTCCGGCGTGCTGCAACTGCATACCTGGACGTGGCGCAGGCAGAAATACAGGTGGGGCTTCAGCCCTTTGTTGTCGGAGGGTCTCGAACGCAGCAAATATTCCTTGCGGACGCGCTGGAGAACGGTGCGGGCTACGCCAGCCACCTCGGTAATGCATCAACCATTAGAGAAATTCTCGGGGACGTCGTCACTACGCTTCGTCCCAAGTTCGAGGCTAGAGCCCATCGAGCTCAATGCGACACTTCTTGTCCGGATTGCCTGCGCTCATACGACAACAGACAGGCACATGCCCTACTGGACTGGCGTCTGGCCCTCGACCTGGCAGAGGCCGCGGCCGGACTTCGTCCAGATGAGTCGCGCTGGCTGGCTATTGGAGACCGTGCTGCGGACGCCTTCGTGGTGGCTTTCTCGGCTGCGTTTACGCTGAAAAGACGGGCGTTTGGCTCGCTAAGTTCGGTAGCGTCCCAGGACGAATCCAGGGCTGTGATCTTCGGGCACCCTCTTTGGCGAAAGGAGCAGCCGTTCTGGACCAAGCTGCAAGTGCAGGCTATGCAGGCAGCGCAGCGTGATCTTGGCGCGGACGCGAAGATCGAGTTTATCGACCTTCACGCCCATAGGCGCAGGCCCTACAAAACATTCCTTTGGCTAGCCGGACGGAGCAGCTAGCGCCAGATGATCCACCTCAGTGGGGCAGACGACACGGCCGAAGGGCGTGTCGCAACCAACCTGAAGGAAGCGCTGCTAGAGGTATGGCCGGACTTGGGCGATGCCGAGGATGATGTGGTCCATATCGCTGCAAACTCAAAGCTTTATGGCTACGAAGTGGGGGATTTGGACGTCCTTCTGTGTGCTGCATTCACGCGGCCGCGCCTGTTCAGCCCAATACGTCCCGTAACTACTGCACCGTCGGGGCGCGGGCAACGACGAGAGATTCTAGTCCGGAGCTTCATAGCAACCGTTGAGGTAAAGAGCCACGATCAACGCGGAATCCGATTCGAGGGACCCAAGGCGCTCGTGCGATACACGCGCGGCGCGACCACAGGTTGGCACGATGCGTCCGCTCAAAGCCTCAAACAGGCACACAGCATGCGCGCGTATCTTCAGGATTCCGGCGTGGGCGGTGGATATGTTGCAAATCTAGTTCTCTTCGATAGCCTAGAAGAGGCAGACCTTCCAAGGAGGCCGCACAATTTCCTGGCAGGGAGAATCCATGGACGGCAGCTTCTAACGGCACTCTGCGAAGTAGAAAAGCCCTGGTGGCCTGAGGGTGCGGCTGCGGCGGTGCTTTCTTGCGGGAAGAGCGGGATTGCAGAGCGTGTCTTGACATTGCCAATATTTCGAGCGCTCGAGCCATCGCCGCTTGACAGACGCCGCATGGACCGAATAGCAAAGCGCAGAGACTTGAATCCGGCATGGTATGCCGAGTTGGGGCAAAAGCAGTTGATCCTCCGTGGCCGTGGCGGGACCGGCAAGACTGTTGCCTTGCTTCAACTTGCGAACTATCAATTTGAGAAGAACGGCGCACGAACGCTAATCCTTACGTACAACCTTGCTCTAGCAGCCGACATGCGCCGAATCATGGCGCTCGTGCGAATACCCACCACTATTGAGGATGGCGGGGTGCGCGTCGAGAGCGTTATGGCCTATGTAGGACGGCTGCTGCGCTTGTTTGGAGTGGTGCTGGAGGATAGTGATTTTCTGAGCGACTATCCCCGGATGTGCAAGGACCTCGCGGATGGGTTTCGCCGCGGCCACTTCTCTTCGAGAGAGATCGCCGAGCTTCTCGAGGAAGACGCAGAGCGATGCTCCTACGACCTAGTAATGGTCGATGAGGCACAGGACTGGCCAGCCGATGAGATCACCATTCTGAGAGGGTGCTACTCAGCCAACAGATTCGTTGTTGCTGATGGCATTGACCAGTTGGTGCGCGGCGCGCGAGCTGCATGGACAGCAGGAGTCCCTGCGTCGGAGCAAAAGACGTGGACTTTGGATACATGCCTAAGGCTCAAGAGCAATCTCGCGCATTTCGCGAACTCGCTTGCTGTTGAACTGCAACTGGATGGTTGGCGCGTGCAGCCGCACGATCAGGTTCGGGGCGGCCGCGTAATTGTTGTTGACAAGGATTTGGAGGATTGGGGCGATCTGCATCTAAAACTCCTGCAGGAGAACAAGGCGGCAGGAAATGAGCCTATCGATATGCTCTACTGCGTTCCGCCTTCACTTGCGATCTCGCGCGGGGAGTTTGCGGCTAGCGCGGCCGCACAGTGGCTCAAGAGCGCCGGAGTTGAATGTTGGGATGGTGTTAGGCAGGAGGTGCGTCGAGACGTGCCCCGAAGTGTTTCGGAAGCACGCATAGTTCAATATGAATCGTGCCGCGGACTCGAGGGCTGGACGGTGTTCTGTCTAGGATTCGACGAGTTCTTTGAGAATCGCCTTCGCATTGCCGCCACCGAGTATTCGGCTGAGATGCAGAGCACCATCAGTCTCGAACACTATAGTCAACATGAGGCGGCGCGGTGGGCAATGATCCCCATGACCCGCGCGATGGACACGTTGGTCATTCAATTGGGCCAGAACCAGAGCCTCCTCAAACAAGCGCTGAAGCGTGCAAGCAAGAGGATTCCGGACGTCGTGCAATGGACTGCATGATGCTTAGTTGTTGCGACGGTGATCTGCGATGAAGTTTGTAGATTTGTTCGCTGGCATCGGCGGGTTTCACGTAGCGCTAACGGCAATCGGCCATGATTGCGTGTTCGCGTGCGAAGCAGAAAAGGAGTTGCAGGACGTATACCTTCGCAACTTCCCGCGAATGAAGGGCCGAATACTTGGCGATATCCGGGAAGCCAAGCGCAAGGTGCCTCCACATGACATCCTCTGCGCAGGCTTTCCCTGCCAGCCGTTCTCAAAATCAGGCGCCCAGAAGGGATTCGGCGATCGAACTCGAGGCACTTTGTTTCATGAAGTATTGGAAATACTGGAGCATCGAAGACCTAAGTTCGTTCTCTTGGAGAACGTCGGGAACTTTGAAAGACACGACAGTGGCAGAACCTGGCAGATCGTAAGAGGCTCTCTGGAGGAACTCGGATACTACGTAAAGGGCACCGAGCACGTGACTAGTGGAGGGCATGGCCTAGTCTCGCCTCATCATCTGGGGTTTCCACATACGCGTGAGCGCTTCTTTATTGTCGCTAGCCTAGGAGAGTTGCCCGCCGACCCGTTTCCGATGAGAAAGGCAGTGACGACGAGTCTGCGGGACATCGAGTTACCGCGTAGGTCTCTCTCGCGAGAGGCAGGGAAGGAAACGCGCCTGCTTCCACATTACGTTGAGTGCATAGAGCATTGGAACGAGTTCTTGGCGCGGATCCCACTTTCCCAGCACTTGCCATCATTTCCGATTTGGGGTGATGAGATAGGGGCTCTCTATCCGTATGTGAAGCGCACCCCACACTCGTACTCCGCTTCCGAGTTGAGAAGGATGCTTCACCTAAGTGGTGCAGTAGTAACGAAGAAAGGCGACATCATTGCAAGCCTGCCGAGCTACGCGCGGGAGCGGGAGCGCCGCTTTCCAGATTGGAAGGTTGCATTTATCAGGCAGAACCGTGAATGGTTTGAAAGGATCGCCCCATATGCGAGCAATCAATGGGTAGCGAAGCTGCGAACGTTTCCTCCTTCTCTTAGAAAGCTGGAATGGAACTGTCAGGGCGAGGAAAGAGATCTTTGGCGATGCGTTCTTCAATTTCGTCCGTCTGGACTCCGTGCAAAACGGTATTCCGCTTCGCCAGCACTCGTTGCGATGACCACTAGCCAGATACCTATCCTTGGGCCGCAGAAGAGATTCATCTGTAGAGTCGAGGGCCTGCGGTTACAGGGTTTCCCCGACGCCCATCATCTTCCGAGTACTCACCAGCGGGCTTTCCGGGCTCTTGGCAATGCCGTGCACGTAGAAGTTGTCAAAGCCATTGCGAGACGTGCATTTGGCCATGAAACACACAGGTAATAGTGTGAACGTAGTAGCCCTCGCGCTGCACAATTTGTCGATTCTCCCGCTCCCTAGTCCCGGTTTGACGGCGCAAAATGCAGCTTATGTTGCCCCACGAGCTGCTATGGGTAAAGAGCGCGGCCGCTGGCCCTGTTTCAGGCGACCTGATCCCTCGAGGGCCAGAACGGCTCTGCAAGGGCGCTGAGGGTCGCGCACGGCCTTGGCTCCTGCGGCGGGGGGGCAGTGAGCGTCGAAGGGCGGCAACTCGGCTCGCTTCAAGGGGTTAATCCTCATCGAGAGCGTGGAGTCTTCGCTAAACAGCGCACGCTTGACCGCCACTCGGGGCGGAGATACCGTCGCAGGTAGGGGAAAAGGTGGTTTGAAAATCCTATACGCCGTTGTCTCCTCGAACCTGTTTGCCTACTTCCCGAACTTCTCAAGGATTGTGTTTGGTTCTCAAGCGTAAACGTCAGCGATGATTAAGCAGGTTCGAAAATTGGGTTTGTAACCTCAGTGACGAAGGTTTGACACAAGCCGATCAATAATATAGGTGGAGTCAATAAAGCAGATTATCGGAGAAAGACAAACTCTCGATGAATAAGACATATGTCATTAATGATGAGGTAAAAGCCTACCAGGACGCGGTGGCATCCTTGGGGGAAAATCCAAACCTGTTTACTCTCATAAGTGCAATTAAATCAGCATTTGACGCCAATGTTGCCTTGAGCAATGTTGTCGATCTGGTGGGACAACAACCAGCAGAACGCTTCAGCCTCGGCGATATGAATTTCATTATGCATCTATCGATAAATTACAAATTGCCAGAGCGTCTTAAACTAGAATCACTTTCAAAAATCTCATCGTTAGCGGCAATCAGCGAAGTACTCTGGCAACTGTTAGAACCTTGGAATCTTGAAGAGATCTGGTCGGATAAGGGGTGTTTGTATTCAATAAATCAATTCGCAAAGTACTCAAGTTCTGACGCCCCTAAAATAATCGCGCCTACATCGTCTCCAAGTGAGATGTCCGATGCGTCAAAGTTCGGATATAAGTGGGCAAAAGAGAAGGAGGAATTAATTTCCCAGTCCCAGTCTAAAGAGCTTTCGGATGTTTCGCGAGCTTCAGGGTACCCTTATGTTCCATGGGCAATCTTTATAAAAGAGTTCTTAGACGAAGAGTACAGGCTGTCAGATGATCTAAAGCGTCTTTCCTCGCTTATCGAGACATATTACTTACCTCAACCCAGCCCGGTAAAGAAGCCGTTAAGAACAGAGGATAGATTAAGTTTCTGTAAATTATATAATGGGATATTACGGATTGCTCTTTATGAAAATCTACGTCTTCCAATAGGCCAGGACAACACATTTGATAGATTCATTTGTTTTGCTGTTGGAATTAAAGATTTGCATGCAGATGCGAAGGCAGTAAAAGGGTCTTCTGCATCACTCTTTGATTACTTTTTGTGTATTCAAAACCTGCTGATTTTATGTGCTTGTTTGGATGTTGATCCACTAGTTAATAAATTCGTTACAGAAGCAGAGTTGAAGCGAGAACATTTTAAAGACTACACCGCTGGGCAATTGGAAAACGTAATTATTGAACCCTCGCTCTTTTTAGAACTGGTCTTTTTGCCACCAACTGCTGCATTAAGAGTATTTGAAGTATGGAATCCGTATGAAGGTGAAGAGTTTGATGCATCGACAGTGCTATCTGTGGCCAATTTTGGAGTTGAAGCGCTAGAGGTTGATTATGATCGTTTTCACTCTTCATTAAATGAACACCTTTGCTACAGTAATGAAGACGAAAAGGCGGTTGAATTCTTTTCACCGCTACAGCAACGAGTGGAGAATCTGGTTGGATCGTGGGTCTTCCCACTACGAATTCTTGACGAGCTAAATAAGCATTGTAAATTCAACTTACTAACAGATGTAAACGTACGAGCTAATATAAAGCATGCGCTCCGCGAGCAGGAGGTTGCATGCGAGTTTAAGGAAACACTTCCTTCGTCTTGGCTAGGATGCGAGTTTCCTCCCTACTTAGATGTAAGCGAGGATATGCATCCTATGCTTGCTGCGTTGCCTACGATAAACATAAACAGCCACATCAGGAGTCGGCCAAATGAATGGCTCGTAGTCGTAGAGTCCTTTATCAATTATGGTTTTCTCAAGCCAGGAGCCACATTGCTCTCTCTCGCGCTAATTTCGCAGGGGAAACTTAATCGCCATGGGACTCGCGATCCTTTTGATCATCACCGGCTATCTAAAATCGTGCGCTCCTTTTCACCAGCGCTATTTCGCTCTAGAATTTCTCATGCTCTGAATTTGTATATCAAGTTGTCCGGGGACTGCCTGTTGTTACCCGTCCAAGAATTGATTTCTGATCTTGTTTCCAGTGACTCAAGAGGAGAAAGGAAGAATTATCCTATTCTCGTTCAAAGTGAGCTGATAGAAGTTGAGCACGAACTTGATGGAAAGATCTCGAAGTTTTCACCTAGCGCACGTGATTTACTTCGCGGGGTGGTAAAAGAATTTGGTCGGAACCGCTATGACTGGATTTTTAATGCCACAGCTATAGTTTTATGTTTTGCAACTGCGATTGAGAACGAACTAAGGACGAGGCTCGGTAATGACTGGAAAGAAGATAATGTGCGAGATGAACTTACAAGGGCCGCGATCAGCTTCGACCACAAAGGGCCCAGGGGTCTAAAATGTTTTGCCAATATCCTGCGCAACTTTAACGGATTCCAAGAAGTCACAAAGACTGCCTTAAAGGGATTAAGTCCATTGGCAAATCACAAGAAGTGTAATGATATTTGCACTAAACTTACAGAAATAGCAGAATTATCAAATACTCGGCATGGGAACCCCAAGGACTTTAAAAATGATAAGCAGGTTACTGGCCGCGCTGATGATGTTCGAAAAATTCTTTTTGAGAGTGACTTTTTGAGTTGTTTCAGTGAGACTGCAGTTTCGAGTTGATAAGTTATTAAATAAAGTCGTAGCCTATTGATTTATTTCTGCGCTTTTTTCGCGAGTTCAATCGGCTCAATGGGCCGTCCCCAATCGATTTAACTGCGCTAGTCTTGTAGCTTTTGACGACGTCACTCTTTGACGCCTTTCTGTTACCTTTGCAGGCCGCCACCTTGGGGTATTCGTCCACCTGCTACTGGATACCGAGGCGCGCGAGGGCGAGTTCTACCAACGTCGTTGGTGCGATGTCAGCCTGGAAGCAAGGCGACGAGCAGTGGGCGAAGGCGGTAGGGGAGTTAATAGGTAACTGCAATTGAATCTCGACCTACACCTATCAACCGCCTATTCTTAGATCGACCATGAGGCAGAAATTCAGGTTTCTTCTTTCTTGAGTTTTACCGGACTCGAACTCGACATGCACATGGTAGGTACAGCCCTGCGATGCTGGTCGCTTTAAAGTGAAACGGCCTCCCAGAGCTCCAAAGATACTAAATGTCATTCTGCTCGCCGGCCCGGCCGCTGGCCCTCTTGCAGGCGACCTGATCCCCTAGTGCAGGAACGGCTCTGCAAGGGCGCTGAGGGTCGCGCACGGCCCTCGCTTGAGCGCCGGCGCGCTTGGGCTGGGCCCGGCTTCTGAAGCGCGTCTTCGACATCGACCTGGAACACTGCTCGTATTTCGGGGGCGTAAACTCTGCTTGTGGACAAGACCAAAAAACACCTCACCACCGCCGTAGGGCGGATCACTT
>Ga0194132_10007661_pt1 | contig 15938 bp, 12 predicted proteins | sample TA2KigOf80mmetaG_FD_148612 | JGI IMG/M metagenome (GOLD analysis project Ga0194132, IMG submission 148612) | Freshwater microbial communities from Lake Tanganyika, Tanzania - TA2015054 Kigoma Offshore 80m | ecosystem: Environmental > Aquatic > Freshwater > Lake | place: Tanzania: Lake...
TGCTTCTCCACCGCGCGCAGGCCCGGATGGGTCTTGCGCGTGTCGATCAGTACCGCCTTAGTGTGCTTGATCAGGTCGACGTACTTGGCTGTCTGCGTGGCAATGCCGGACAGATGCTGCAGGATATTGAGCGCTGTACGCTCCGCAGTTAGCAAGCCGCGGGCAGGTCCCGTGACGCCGGCCAGCGCGGCCTTGGCCGAAGCGCGCTCGCCATCCTTCACCTTGGTCTCGAATCTGGCCTCCGGGACGCGGCGGCGGAACACCTGCGCGGCGATATCCATGCCGGCGACGACAATGTCCTGGCGCGTATTGATGAGGAAATCCGCCCGAGCCTCGGCTGGGATGACCAGCTCCGTCGTCAGGTCGACAAAGCCGATATCCTCTGCCAACGCCGCATCGATGAGCTTTTCGACGACTAAGGGATCGATCAAGGAAGGCTCCCGCGCCCAATGCCGAACCGGCCGATCATACGTGTGCGGGCAATTTACGGGCGCAAGCCAGGAAGTCAATCGGCCGATAGAGCTGGTTTCCGCGCCCTCAACCTTGCCGGCGCGCCTCGCTCAGGTCTGCATCGGCGAGGCCGACGAAGCGCCACGCCGGCGTCGTGCCGGCGAGAAAGGGCACAACGCTCTCCTTGCCGCTGCCAAGCGTGGCCGGAACCGGTGCGGCACCGCGTTCCAGAACCGCACAGCGTTCGTTGGCGGGCAGGCCGTAGAACGAGGGCCCGTGCAGCGAGGCGAAGCCTTCAAACCGGTCGAGCGCACCTTCCTCCTCGAAAACCTGCGCATAGGCCTCGATCGCAAAAGGCGCGTTGAAGATGCCGGCGCAACCGCAATCATTTTCCTTCGTGTGCATGGCGTGCGGCGCGGAATCCGTGCCAAGGAAGAATTTCGGGCTGCCGGAGATCGCGGCCCTCCTCAGCGCCTGGCGATGACGTTCACGCTTGGCGACTGGTAGGCAGTAGAAATGCGGCCGGATACCGCCGACCAGCATGTGGTTGCGGTTGATCATCAGGTGATGGGGTGTGATCGTTGCGGCGAGACTGGCGCCCGCACTCATGACGAAATCCACCGCCTCAGCGGTCGTGATGTGCTCCATCACAATCTTCAGATCTGGAAAATCGTCGAGGAGCGCAGTGAGCACCTTGTCGATGAACACATTCTCGCGGTCGAAGATGTCGATCCCGGGATCGGTTACTTCGCCGTGCAGCAAGAGCGGCATGCCGATGCGCTGCATTCGCTCAAGGGCCGTGCGTACCTTCTTGAGGTCGGTAACGCCATGCGCGGAGTTGGTCGTAGCATGGGCGGGATATAACTTCGCCGCTGCCCACACTTTCGTTGTGTATCCCTTCTCAATCTCGGTGGGATCGGCGCCGTCGGTCAGATAACAGGTCATCAGTGGCGTGAACTGGCTGCCGGCCGGCAGAGCCTTGCGGATACGGTCGCGATAGCTGGCCGCCTCGTCCACCCGCGTGATGGGCGGAACCAGGTTAGGCATGACGATGGCGCGTGCGAATTGTCGCGCCGTGTAGCTGACTACCGTCCCAAGCATGGCGCCATCGCGCAAGTGAACATGCCAATCGTCAGGCTGGCGGATGATCAAGCGGTCAGTCATACGTCACCGTGTAGTCAAACAGTCGAATACGTCACCTTGTGGCACCTGGCCGACGATATGACGCCCATGCCACAACGCATAGAAAAGTAGAACCCATGCTGCGAAGCCGCCGTGCTTGTCGGCGCTAGTAAACACCTTCTGCACTGCAGCAGAATCGGCGATCTCCGCGACCCCCGGCTGGGCAGCCACAAGCGGCCCCAGCCGTTTGCCTTCGGCGATTAGCCAGGCTGCAACTGGCACGGTAAAACCGCGCTTGGGAGCGTTGCTCAGTGCCGCCGGCAGGGCACGCCCCAGCCATTGGCGCAGGAGATACTTGCCTTGCCGCCCGCGCACCTTGAACTTGTCGGGGAGGCGGTAGGCGAAATTGGCGACGACGGGGTCGAGGAACGGCGTGCGTCCCTCGACACCGTGGGCCATCAGGCAGCGATCGAGCTTGGTCAGCAGGTCATTGGGCAGCCAGTCCGCACAGTCGACGGCTTGAGCGACCTGAAGGCGCGTTCGTCCCTCGGTCCGCTCGGTGATCTCGGCGGCCTCGATGCCGTCACGCCAGCCTGTGGCGCGCTCGCGCAGGATACTGAGCCCGTCGAAGCTTCCGCGGCGGCGCATAATGCGCCCGCCAAGCCACCACGGCCGCAGGGCGCTGCGGTAGCGGCCGTAGCCGCCGAACATCTCGTCCCCGCCCTCGCCGGAGAGGATCACCTTCAGCCCCGCCTCATGTGCTTTCGCCGCTAGGATAAAAGTCGGGACGCAGGCATAGTCGGCGGCCGGATCGTCCATAGCGGCGGCAATCCGCGGCAGTTCCCGCCAGAAATCGCCCACAGTTATCGGCACTTCGATATGCTCCGCCCGCACTGCCTGAGCTACGGCCTGGGCCGCGCCGCGCTCGTCCGCGACGGGCGTGTCCGGGAAATAGGCGGTAAACGCCATGACCGGGCGCGGATTGAGCCTTGCCATCTGCGCCAGGACCACCGATGAATCGATTCCCCCGGACAGGAACATGCCGTAGGGCACATCCGAGCGCTGATGCACCTTGACGCTATCCTCGAGGACGGCGTCGAGCCTCGACAGCGCTTCCTCCGGCGAGCAGCTCTCGGGTCCGCCGGGCGGCAACGCGGCACGTCGCCGCCGTTCGATAATCTTTCCGTCGGACACCACGATGATCTCACCGGGCAGCAGCCGGCGCACACCGTAGAAGACCGTCTCCGCCCGAGTGGTGAATTGCAGTTCCAGCAGCTCGGTACGCTTGGATGGGTCAAGGGTGCGGGCAACGAGCCCGGCGGCCAGCAGGGCGCCGGGCTCCGAGGCGAAGGCGACACCCTGCGGCGTCTCGACGTAGTACAGCGGCTTGATGCCGAACGGATCGCGAGCCAGCACGAGCCGTTCCTCGTCAGGATCGTGCAGCGCGATCGTATACATGCCGCGCAGATGGTTGACGAAGTCGAGACCGTGCCGGCGGTAGAGCAGCAGCGGCGGCTCGCAATCGGACTGGGTCGCGAACTTGACGCCGCGCATCTGCTCACGCAGCTCGACGTAGTTATAGATCTCACCATTCGCGATCAGCGCCGCGCCACCCGGCTCACGCAGCGGCTGGTCGCCGGTCTGCAGATCGATGATCGCCAGGCGCGTCTGAACCATTCCTACATTGCCGCTGCGATGGAAGCCGCGCCCGTCGGGGCCGCGATGACCCAGGGCCTCGGCCAGTCTCTGCAGGAGCTCGGCGGAAGGCCCCTCCCGCCCTATCGTCATCATGCCGGCAATGCCACACATCAGCGGGTCACAGCCTGAAAGAACTCGACATAGCGCCGCACCACCGCATCTTCGGTGAAGCTAGCATCGTAGGCAGCGCGCCCCGCCTCGGCCAAGCGCGAGCGGAGGGACAGGTCGTCGATCAGGCGCCTCAGGGCTCCGGCCAGAGAGGCAACGTCATCCGCCGGCACCAGCAACCCCGTCTGCCCGCTGTGGATCAGAGCCGCCGGGCCGGCACTCGCTGCCGCCACGACCGGTCGCCGATGCGCCCACGCCTCCAGGATGACATTACCCAGCGGCTCATGCCGCGACGGACAGACAGCAATATCGCAGGCCGCGAACAGTGCGGGCACATCGTCGCGCCAACCAAGCAGCCGCACCCGCGCGTCCAGCCCGAGACGGCCAATCTGCCCTTCAAGCTCACCACGCAGCTCGCCGTCGCCAGCCAGCCAGAGATGAAGGCCGGGCGTGGCCGCCACGGCGTCAAGCAGGATATCGAAAGCCTTGTTGCCATGAAAACGCCCGAGGGCCAGAGCAACGACCGCACCCGCCGGCGTCTGCAACGACTCGCGGGCGACGGGTCGGGCTTCCGTTACGTCGGCGAAATTGGGCAAATAGTGAACGCGCCCGGCAGGCCAGCCCTGACGCCGTATATACTCGACGATGTCCTGGGTGTTACCAACCAGATGCTCGCAGCCGCGATAGTACTTGAGGCTGTAGTAGCCACCGAGTCGGCCGACACGGACTGCGCGATCACCGACCAGCCATTGCGGCGGCATCATCGTCGCAGCGCGGCTCATCCAGCTCAACACAACATCGGGCCGGTAGGCTCGGAGCTCGCGCATCAACCGGAATCGAGTTGCCAGATCGAACGCGCCAGCAAAACCAGTCTCTTGTGTTTCGAGTCCGGCGCGACGCAGACGTGCGGCACGCGCGGCATCGCTGCGGATCACTAGCCGCTGCTCGACGCCGCCGCGGCGCAACGCCGCCACGAGACGCTCGAAGAACGCTTCGGCTCCGCCTTGTCTCTGTCCGGCAATGGCTTGCAGCACGCGCAGTGGCTTGATCCGTATTCTGGACTCGTCCCGTGACAGGGAACAGGCGAAGCTAAGGCACCGGCCCTAGCGAGTCGAGCCGATCAATGACTCGAATTCAGCAGCCGCCTCGTCCCAGCCGCGGCTCCGCTGTCGCGAGAGCGCTGCGGCGTGCATGCGGGACCACAGGGCATCGTCGGTCAGAAGCTTGATCGTCGCAGAGGCGAATTCATCCTCGTCGCGCCCTTCTTCTGCGGAGACCACGAAGCCCGTCGTCCGCTGAATGAAGCGCTCCGGCAAGGATCCGACAGCGCAGACAACCCCGGGAACCCCTGCAGCCTGGGCCTCGCCCGCCGCTGCGCAGAAGGTTTCGTCCTCTGTCCCGCGATAGGTGAAAACACGAAACCCCGCCAGTTCCGCCGCCAGCGCCGACTTTGGCACCGGGTCGCGCACAACAATCCCGCACTCGGCCATGCGGCGCGCAAAGTCGAGGATGGGTTTCATCTGTGCTGCTTTGGCGTCCCCAGCTGCGCCATAGGTGGCCGCGCCTGAGAAGATATGCAGCTCGGCGTGGCGGACAACGGGATGAATGCGCGATACCCAAAGCTCAATGAGCCAGTCCAAAGCGCGCAGCGGATTCGAGGTGAAGACGGCGCGCGGTTTCGGCGGCGCCGCCGGCGGTACAGCGGTACGAAAGCGGTCGTCGATACCGTAGGGGATCACGACACGCCGGCCCCCCGGAGCCCAGCCCGGATACGTCGACGCATGATACGAGCCGATGAACACGATTGCCGGCTTACGCCGCCAGAGTTTCCACAGATAGCGCGCCTTCATCAGATAGCGGGCGGGGTTGTGGACCCAGAACGCGGTGCGGCGCGCTCGCGGAACGAGAGCCAGCAACCGATCGCCACGATTGGCGATGTAGAGATCCGCCTCCTCCGGCAATCCGCCGCTGATAGGGCACCACTCGACGCCATTGTGAACGACTGCCGCCGGACAATTCGTCGCCGCGAGAACCGAGTGTCCGCGCCGGGCCAGCGCCTCGGCCACGGCAACAAACGCCGATTCGGCGCCGCCCAACGGGCCCTTCTCCGGGCTCGTCCCGTCGAACGCGATCCCGTCATCGGCCATGACGATACGGGCCATTACTCCTTTTCCAACTTCGCCTTGAGATGCGAAAGGATCGGATAGAGCCCGGCCATCAGTGCGATCAGCAGACCCCAGCCGCCCTCGCGATGCCCGTGGCGCCGGATGTAGCACTTGTAGAAGCGCGAGAAGATACGGCGGACGTACTTCCAAGTCGGATCGGGATCGCCCCATTCGCGCAGGTCGCGGGCCCGCGCCGTCGTGTAGCTGTCGAGACGACGCAGCATGTCCGAGATGCTGCGATCGACCAGATGCGTCAGCCGCTGCTGCAGGGGGGGGCCCTCCCGTCCCGTTAGATGCAGCTGAGGATGGACACGCCCCCGCCCCCAGGCCTTCGTGCCCCTGCGGAAGAGACCAGGGTACGCCGACTTACCAAAACTCGCTCCCCAGCCGTAGCGCACCAGACGGGTGCCGATATAGTTGTCGACCGGAATCAGATGGCGGTCGAAACTCGACAAGTTGACCGTCGAGCGGATCTCAGCGGACAGTTCAGCGCTCACGCGCTCGTCGGCGTCCACCTCCAGAATCCAATCACCGGTACAGGCCGCGATGCCAGCGTTGCGGCGCTCGCCTTCGGTTAGCCACGCCCCTTCGATTGTCTTCGCTCCCGTCTGTCGCGCGATGTCGCCCGAGCGGTCGGTACAGCGATCCAGCGCCACGACGATCTCATCGGCGAACGCCAGGCCAGCGAGGCAATCGCCGAGCTGGCGCTCCTCGTTGTGCACTGTCACCAATGCCGAGATACGGGGGGCCGTCACGCGGCATGCTCGCGCATACGCTGGAGAAGCTGCCGGGCGGCAGCCTCGACCGCGGAGACCGTCAGACTCTCCATCAGCGTGCCCGTGGTCCGGTGATCGAAGCCGGCCCCCATGAGCTGCTCCGGGGGCAATGGCGTACGGACGACCGCTGTATGGTCGCCCCATGGGCCGTAACGCGTCTCGTTGCCCGGGCCGAACAGCCCCAAGGTCGGCGTCCCGACGGCAGCCGCCATATGCATGAGGCCGGAATCGTTACCCACATAGAGCGCGCAGCGGCGCAGACACGCCGCGACTGTCGGCAGATCGATCGTCCCCACTAGGTCGATGCGCCGGCTTGCCGGCACGGAAGCCAGCACCGGCTCCGCAGCCACCCGTTCAGCCAGGGCGCCAAACACGGCGACCCGGGCGCCCGGCAACGGCCCATCGGCACCGGTCAGCCGTTCAACCAGAGCGGCAAAGCGGTCGGCCGGCCACTCTTTGCCTCGCCAGTTCGCGGTCGGCCCGATGCCGAGCACCGGAGAGCCGGAGAGCAATGCCTCGGCCCGGCTCTCATGCTCCCGCTTCGTCCATAGCCGTGGAGCTGGCGGCCGTTCGACAGCGAAGAGGTCGGCGAGCTCCAGCACACCATGGCGCGTGTTGTCGCGACGCCGGCGCACAACCCGACGGCTCGCCAGCAGAAACCAGGAGAGGCCGGAGCTGCGCAGATCGACGACCAGAGACCAGGCTTGCGTCATGCAGCGCGCCCAGAGGCCGATCCAGTGGGCGCTCAAAGGCTTCTTGTCGATGATGATCAGCCGCTCGAGCTGGGGAAACGCCTCGAGCAGCGGTGCCGCTGGCCGGCCGCAGGCAATGGTGAAGCGCGCGGCGGGATGCCGCTTCGCCAGCCAATCGAGAACTCCGGTCGTCAGAACCACATCGCCGATGCGGGTTGCAGTGACGAACAGGATGTTCACGTCAGCCGCCCCTCCCACTCCGCTGCGGCGATGGCCCAGCTGCGCCCCCGTTTGAACAGGCGGGCGTTGGCGCTCATGCGGTCGAAGGTCAGGCGGTCGGTCAGCAGATTGATCGCGGCACTGGCGAAGGCCGCGTTGTTCGCCGCTATAGTGCCGGTCTGGCCGTCGGCAATCCGCTCGACCATTGCCGGGCTGGCGGCCCGTGCGACACCGGGAAGCCCCATCGCCTGGCTCTCGGCCAGGGTGAAGCCGTGTACGTCGCGCGGCTCGGCCGGATGCAGATGGACACGCGCCGCGCGATAGGCCTCGGCCATCGCCGGATCGGCTAGGGGCCGCTTGACCACGATGCCGTGGGTCCGGGCCACGGCCATCTCATCGACCATCGCCGCGTACTCCGCGGGCACCGTGCCACCCAATTGGGCCTTATCGAGCACCGCCGAGTAGACATGAAGCTCGGCGGTCGGCACCTCGGGCCGGATCCGCGCCATCCACAGCCGGACAAGCCATAGCAGCCCGCCCAGCGGATGCGCTGTCGTGATGGCGTGCGGCGGCTCCGCCGGCGCCATCGCGTCCTCCTCGAGATAGGCGGTGGCGATCCCCGGTTCGATCACCTGCGCGTCGAGACCCAGCGTGTTCGCCCAGGATTCGTGCTGCGGCTTGTTCATAAAGACCAAGCGCGGCTTATGTCGAGCCAGCGCGTCACGCGCGGCTGGGGTATCGAGATCGTCCTTCGCGCCGCCGACCCAGACGATGCGGCGTCCGGCGACAGGCACCTGATCAAGCAGCTCGGGCTTGCGATAGGCAATGAGCACGTCCGCCGATACCGGCCGCTCGCCTTCCCACGTCACCCAGCGCGAACCATGGACCGTGACCGGGAACGCCGCGCGGTTGATGACGGCTACGTCGTGGCCGCGCATCGACAGAGCCGGGGGAAGCAGTGCAAAGGCTTTCTCCGGACCGTCGATAGGTTGGCTCGGCGGGCTGTAGCCGTCGAAGGGGATCGAGTCGTCGATGAAGGTGACCTGCATGGTGGGGACTTATAAGGGGCCGGTCGGGGCTTGCCAACGGAAGCCACCCCTCTTACCTCTTTGTGCAGTAGAGGGATCATGGCGGAGCGATTCTATCTCATCCTTGGGGGCCGCGGCCTGTTGTCGGTGAACGGCGACGACCGCTCGACCTTCCTGCAGGGACTGATCTCCAACGACATTACCAAGGTCGCCGCCGACCGCGCCATCTACGCCAGCCTGCTGACGGCGCAAGGCCGCTTTCTGCACGATTTCTTCATCGCCGAGCATGGTGGCGGCTACATCGTCGACGCCGAGGGCGCGCGGCTCGACGATCTGCGCCGGCGGCTGATGCTCTACCGGCTGCGCTCGAAGGTCACCATCGCTCCCCTGGCGGGGCTGGTCGTAGTGGCGGCATTCGGCGACGGGGCCCTATCTGCGCTAGGTCTCGGCGATGACCCCGGCCGGGCGACGGCCGTTGCGGGCGGCTTGGCCTTTGTCGACCCGCGCCTCGCCGGGCTAGGCGCCCGGCTGATCCTGCCGCAAGAGCGACTGGAGGCTCTGCCTGCCGCCGGCTTCCAGGCGGGCGAGCGCGCCGACTACGACAGGCTGCGGCTCTCCCTCGGCGTTCCCGATGGCAGCCGCGACCTGCCGGTCGAGAAGGCGCTGCTGCTCGAGAACGGCTTCGACGAGCTCAATGGCGTCGATTGGAAGAAGGGCTGCTATGTCGGCCAGGAAGTGACGGCGCGGATGAAGTACCGGGCGCTGGTGCGCAAGCGCCTGCTGCCTGTACGCATCGAGGGAACGCCACCTGAGCCGGGAGCGCCCGTTGTGCTCGACGGCGAGGAGGCCGGCGAGATGCGCTCGGCTGCTGCCGGCTGGGGCCTTGCCCTGCTGCGCCTCGAAGTCGTCGAAAAGGCCGAGCGCGAGGGCCGGCCGCTGAGCGCCGGCAGCGCATCGGTGACGCCGCTCAAGCCCCCGTGGTGGGCAGCGGCCTGATCAGAGGTTCGCGCGGATCTTCACGGCGAGAGCCGCCAGCTCGCCCTTGTCACCCGGCTTCAGGCCCCAGTTCATCTTGAGCTCGTCTCCGTTGCGGCGCGGCAGGATGTGCATGTGGAAATGGAAGACCGATTGCGCGGCCCCCGGCCCGTTGGCTTGCAGCAGATTGAGCCCATCCGGGCTCACCGTCTTCTCGACCGCCGCTGCCACCTTGCGCACCGTCGCCATGACGGCCGCGAGATCCTTGTCGGCACTGGCGTAGAGATTGGCCGCATGCGCCTTGGGAATCACCAGGGCGTGGCCCGGATTGCCTGGGTTGATGTCGAGGAACGCCAGCGTCATCGCGTCCTCGTAGAGTTTGTACGAGGGGATCGTGCCCGCGACGATCTTGCAGAAGATGCAGTTCGCTTGGTCGGCCATCAGACGTCTCCTCGATCAACAAGACGGCGACCCTAGCACCCGCCCGGCAGCCCCGAAAGCTGCCCCCGTTTGACCCTGCGCCGGCACCAGCGCATAGTTCCATGTGCCGGGGGGTGGACATGTGGCGCAAACGTCTCACGTGGCTGGTCGCGGCCTTTCCGCTTATCGGAGCCGGACCGCCCGATATGTCCCTGGCCGATGCCCGCACCCGGGGCGGCCAGCGTCTCGATCGTGAACAGATGCAGAAGCTGGTCGGCGACCGGCTTGTCGTCGAACGTGCCGACGCCGTGCTCGAGTTCCGCCTCGCAGCGGGCGGCCGGCTCAACGCCACCGCGACCTACAGCAACGGCTATCGCGGCGATGGCGCCGGCACATGGCGCGTGTCCGATGACGGGCGCCTGTGCGCCGACATCGCCTGGCCGCGCGGTCCCGAGAGCTTCTGCCGGCCGGCCTTCCGCCTGGGGGAGGACGTCCTGTTCTTCCGCAATGGCGACGACGCGGCTCGCGCCGTCTACCGCGTTCGGCGATAGAGCCTGAGCTATTTCTTCCGAGGACGACCGCTCGGCTTCTTCGGCGGCCTGGGCGGAGTGCGCTTCGGCTTGGCCGCGGGCTTGCGGCCCGGCTTGGCCTTCTTCGGGGGCGACGCCATCTTGCGCGCCGCCGGCTTGGCCCGCGCTGCGGCAGCACCCGTCGACACCCGCTTGCCGGCGGAGCGGCGGCCGGTAATCAGCACGCGGCGATGCCGATCGTCCGAGGCGGGCTTGCGGGCCAGAGCCTTCGGAGGCTTCGCGGCGCCGGACTGCGCCAGGGCCGCCTGGGCCGCCGCCAGTCTCGCGATGGGCACGCGGTAGGGCGAGCATGAGACATAGTCGAGGCCGAGCCGGGCGCAGAAGCGTACCGAGGCCGGGTCGCCGCCATGCTCGCCGCAAATGCCGAGCTTGATGTCGGGCCGTACGTTGCGCCCGCGCTCGGCGGCGATCTTCATCAACTCGCCGACACCGTCCTCGTCGATCGAGACGAAGGGATCGCGGGTGATCAGCTTCTTCTTCTCGTACTCGTCGAGGAAATTGCCGGCGTCGTCGCGCGACAGCCCGTAGGTGGTCTGGGTCAGATCGTTGGTACCGAAGGAAAAGAACTCCGCCCGCTCGGCGATCTCGCCGGCGCGCAGGCAGGCACGCGGCAGCTCTATCATGGTGCCGATCGTATACTCGACGTCGGCTTGGGTCTCCTCGCGCACCGCCTTGGCGACGTTCTCGACCAGATCCGCCATGAGCTTGAACTCGACCTTGTCGGCGATGAGCGGGATCATCACCTCAGGCACGACAGGTGTGCCGGTCTCCTTGGTAACGGAAACCGCGGCTTCGAAGATCGCCCGGGCCTGCATCTCGTAGATCTCGGGATAGGTCACAGCCAGGCGGCAGCCGCGATGCCCGAGCATCGGGTTGACTTCGCGCAGGCGCGCCGCGCGCGCGCGCAGAGCGGCGACCTCCTTTCCGCTGGCCTTGGCGAGCTCGGTCATCTCGGCATCGCTATGCGGCAGGAACTCGTGCAGAGGCGGATCGAGGAGGCGGATGGTGACCGGCAGGCCGTCCATAATGCGGAACAGCTCGATGAAATCCTGGCGTTGCACCGGCAGGAGCTTGGTCAGCGGCCGCTGCCGGCCGTCGCGGTCCTCGGCCATGATCATCTCACGCACCGAGAGGATACGCTCGGGATCGAAGAACATGTGCTCGGTACGGCACAGGCCGATACCCTCGGCGCCGAAGCGCTTGGCCATCTTGGCGTCGAGCGGCGTTTCGGCGTTGGCCCACACCCCCATCTTGCGGAACCCGTCGGCCCAACCCATGAGCTCGGCGAAATCATCCGACATCGCAGGCTGAATGGTCGGCACCTCGCCGAGGAAGACCTCGCCGGTACCGCCGTCGAGCGTGATCCTGTCGCCCGCCTTCACCGTCATGTTGCGCACGTTCATCGTGCGCGCACCGTAGTCGATGCGGATCTCGCCGGCGCCGGAGACGCACGGGCGCCCCATGCCGCGCGCTACCACGGCAGCGTGGCTGGTCATGCCGCCGCGCGTTGTCAGAATGCCGCGCGCCGCGTGCATGCCATGAATGTCCTCGGGGCTGGTTTCGACGCGCACAAGAATGACCCCCTCACCCTTCCCCGCCCGGGCCTCGGCCTCGTCAGCCGAGAACACCACGATGCCCGAGGCCGCACCCGGCGAGGCCGGCAGGCCGCGCGCCAGAATCTGCCTTGGAGCCTTGGGATCCAGGGTGGGATGGAGAAGCTGGTCGAGGGCGGCCGGGTCGATACGCTTCACCGCCTCGGCCTGGCCGATGAGCCCTTCGCGTACCATGTCGACGGCGATCTTGAGGGCGGCGGCCGCGGTGCGCTTGCCATTGCGGGTCTGCAGCATATAGAGCCGGCCCTTCTGAACCGTGAACTCGATATCCTGCATGTCGTGATAGTGGCCTTCGAGCTTGCTGCGGATCGTCTCGAGTTGGCCGAAGACCTCCGGCATCACCTCTTCCATGGCGAGCAGCTTCGACTTGTTGGCCAGCTTGCCTTTCACTGTCAGATGCTGAGGAGTGCGGATACCGGCAACGACGTCCTCTCCCTGGGCATTGATTAGGTATTCGCCGTAGAAGGCGTTCTCGCCAGTCGACGGATCGCGAGTGAAGGCAACGCCGGTGGCGCAGTCGTCACCCATGTTACCGAAGACCATGGCTTGGACATTGACGGCCGTGCCCCAGTCCTCGGGGATCTGGTGGAGGCGGCGGTAGGTGATGGCGCGCTGGTTCATCCAACTGCTGAACACGGCACCGATGGCGCCCCAGAGTTGCTCGTTGACGTCCTGCGGGAACTCACGGCCGAGCTCCTCCTTCACCTTCTTGCGGTAAGAGACGACGAGCGACTTCAGGTTCTCGGCGGTGAGCTCAGTATCGAGCGTGACGCCGCATTCGGCCTTATGGAGGTCGAGAAGTTCCTCGAAATGGTGATGATCGATGCCCAGAACCACGTCGCCGTACATCTGGATAAAGCGGCGATAGCTGTCGTAGGCGAACCGCATGTCGCCGGTTTCGGTAGCGAGACCGGCCACCGTAACGTCGTTCAATCCAAGATTGAGTACGGTGTCCATCATGCCGGGCATCGATGCCCGCGCACCCGAGCGCACCGAAACGAGTAGGGGTACCTGAGAGTCTCCGAACTTGCGGCTCGTGATCTCCTCCACCCGTTTGAGCGCCGAGCCCACTTGCGCGTCGAGCTCGCAGGGATAACGGCGGTCGTTGGCGTAGTAGGCCGTACAAACTTCGGTGGTGATGGTGAAGCCGGGCGGTACGGGCAGGCCGAGACTGCTCATCTCCGCCAAGTTGGCGCCCTTGCCGCCGAGAAGGTTGCGCATGTCGGCGCGGCCATCGGCCTTGCCGTTCCCGAAGCTGTAGACCCATTTCGCCATCGCGCTCTCCGCCACTACCCTTCAACCCGGGAAAAATCGGCGACAGCACCCAGCGTCCGCCGGATCTCTGACAACAGCCGCAGCCGGTTAGCGCGCAGATCCGCTTCCGGCGCATTGACCGTGACCTTGTCAAAGAACGCATCCACCGGCATGCGAAGATTGGCCAAGGCCATCATCGCGCCGGCGAAATTCTCCATGCGCAGCAGTGTGTCCGTCGCCTGACGCGCCTCGCTCAGCTTGCGCTGCAGCGCTTTCTCCTGGTCGAGCCGCAGAAGCGACGGATTGATCGCGCCGTCATGGCGGGCCTTGTCCTTCTTCTCCTCGATCTCGACGATGTTGGAAGCCCGCCGATAGGCAACAAGGAGGTTCGCTCCGTCCGGAGCTCCCAGGAACTCTTTGATCGCATCGACCCGGGCGAGAATGCGCACGATGTCACTGTCGCCGCCCCGCGCAAAAACGGCAGTGACAAGATCATGGCGCACGCCCTGCTCACGCAGATGGACCTTCAGCCGGTCGGCAAAGAAGGCCAGGAGGTCAGCCGTCAGCTCCTCGGCCCGCGCCGCTTCTTCGACCCCGTGCCGTCGCAGCGCCTTGCCGAACACGCGGCGCAGCGGCAGGCGCAGCCTGTTCTCTATGATCAGCCTGATGATACCGAGCGCCGCACGGCGTAGCGCGAAGGGGTCCTTCGAGCCGGTGGGCTTCTCGCCGATGCTCCAGAACCCAGTCAGGGTGTCGATCTTGTCGGCGAGCGCTACAGCCACCGAGATCGGTGCCGCCGGGCAGCGATCATTCGGCCCCAGCGGGGCGTAGTGGTCGCGGATCGCGTCGGCTACCGCCGGCGGCTCGCCGTCGTGCAGCGCGTAGTAGCGCCCCATGACTCCCTGCAACTCCGGGAACTCGCCGACCATGCCTGATGACAGGTCCGCCTTGCAGAGCAAGACGGCCTCCCTCGCCTCGCCCATATCGCAACCGGGGATCACGGCCACGATCTTGGTCAGCAGGGATTGCATGCGCGAGACCTTGTCGGCGATCGTCCCCAGCTTCGCATGAAAGACACGCATGTGCAGGGCCGGGACGCGGTTTTCCAACGCTGTCCTGCGGTCCTGGTCCCAGAAGAACTTGGCATCCGACAGCCGCGCGCGCAGCACACGCTCATTACCGGCCACGATGTTCCGGCGACCTTCCTCGTCCGTCTCCATGTTCGAGACGACCAGGAAACGCGGCGCCAGCGAGCCATCCTTGCTGAGCAGCGCGAAATACTTCTGATGGGTACGCATCGAGGTGATCATCACCTCGGGCGGCAGGTCCATGAACGCCTTGTCGATCGAGCCGACGACGATCCGCGGCCATTCGACCAGGCCGGTCACCTCCTCGAGCAGGCCGAGATCCTGCTTGAGCGTCAGGCCTTCCCGCTTCGCCGCGTCCTCGGCTTCGCGCAGGATCATGTCGCGGCGCTCGGCCGGGTCGAGCATGACCTTGGCCGCCTGGAGCTTGGCCTTGTAGTCAGCGAAATTCGAGGCCCGGATCTCGCCCGGGACCAAGAATCGGTGACCGAAAGTCACGAACTCTGCGTTGACTGGCTCGCCAGCTTCGAGGCTGAGGCCAATCGCCATATTAGAGCCGAATAGGCAACTAACTCTGTGCAGTGGGCGCACCCAACTAGACTTCCGCACCCCCCATCGCATCGATTTGGGCCATGGGAAACCCCGGATCGCATCGATCAGCACATCACCAAGAATTACGTGAGTCGGTACACCCTTTTTGCGAATCACAGCGACCCAGAACTCGGCCTTCCCAACCGTGCGCTTGTCGCATTGGTCGAGACTGGTGAGGCCGGCGCTCTTGAGGAAGCCTTGGACCGCCTGATCCGGCGAACCGACGCGCGGGCCCTTCTTTTCCTCGGTCACATCGGGCTGAGTCTCAGGCAGGCCATCGACGACCAAAGTCAGGCGGCGTGGCGTTACGTAGGCGTCGGCGCGAGTGAAGGTAAGGCCGGATGCTGCAAGCTTTTCGGTCACCAGGCGCTTGAGGTCTTCGACCGCGCGCGCCTGCATGCGCGCGGGAATCTCCTCAGAGAACAGCTCTAGAAGTAGCTCGGGCATCAGGCACTCGCCTTCTTCCGGCTCACAAGCCAGGCTTCGCAGCACGCCTTGGCCAGCGCCCGCACGCGGCCGATATAGGCGGCCCGTTCGGTCACCGAGATCACGCCGCGCGCGTCGAGCAGGTTGAAACGGTGACTGGCCTTGATGCACTGATCATAGGCCGGCAGCGCGAGCCCCTGGTCGAGCAGCGCCCGGCACTCTTTCTCGGCATCGGAAAAATGGCGCAGCAGCATCTCGGTGTCGGCATGCTCGAAATTGTGGGCCGAGTACTCACGCTCGGCCTGCAGGAAGACGTCGCCGTAGCTCACACCCCTGCCGTTGAAATCGAGGTCGTAGACGTTCTCGACGCCCTGGATGTACATCGCCAGGCGCTCGAGCCCGTAGGTCAGCTCGCAGGAGATCAGCTCGCAGGGGATGCCGCCGACCTGCTGTAAGTAGGTGAACTGCGTCACTTCCATGCCGTCGCACCACACTTCCCAGCCCAGACCCCACGCGCCGAGGGTCGGGCTTTCCCAATCGTCCTCGACGAAGCGGATATCGTGCTTCAGCGGATCGATGCCCAGCCGCACAAGACTTTGGAGGTAAAGCTCCTGGCTCTCCTGGGGTGAGGGTTTGAGGATGACCTGGTACTGATAGTAGTGTTGCAGACGGTTGGGATTCTCTCCGTATCGCCCGTCGGACGGGCGGCGTGACGGCTGGACATAG
>Ga0194132_10007664_pt1 | contig 15932 bp, 16 predicted proteins | sample TA2KigOf80mmetaG_FD_148612 | JGI IMG/M metagenome (GOLD analysis project Ga0194132, IMG submission 148612) | Freshwater microbial communities from Lake Tanganyika, Tanzania - TA2015054 Kigoma Offshore 80m | ecosystem: Environmental > Aquatic > Freshwater > Lake | place: Tanzania: Lake...
TCCAAACGGAAGAATGGTTACAAGACGAAGAAATATCAAAAGCCAAAGCCATCCTTTCAGTCAATGAAGTCACTAACCTTGAAGCTGAATTGCGAAAACTTGTCTACGACGAAGAATTTCAAAAACAACTGCAAGCAAATGCTAAAATATTTCTGCAAAACTACCTGGAAAACATTGGCTCTTCATCAAAGGCACTAGCTAATAAACTGGATAAATTAAGTGATTAATATTATTTTGATCTAGCTTTAGGGATTCTTTCATTATATGGTCTAATTATCCACATATTTTTTCTTTCATCAGCAATTTCTTTTTCTTTATCCGAAATCAAAATCTCCTCAAGCTTTTCTCCCTGCCTTAAACCTGTTATTTTGTGATTTTTTGATATTTTTTTTGCTAATTCCTTAATGCTATGAAGATTCATTTTGGGCACGAAAATCTCACCACGATCTACCTCAGGCAGGCAATCTAGGATAAAGTTCATGGCTTCTTCTACATGAAAAAAATACCGTTTCATTGACGGATGAGTAATCGAAAGAGGTTTGTCAGTTTTCTGTTCCTCTTCCCATATCTCAAACACATTTCCTCTCGTTTCTATTACATTCCCTAATCTTATTGATGCAAATTTCGTTATGTCATGAATGTGCTCCCCTGCCCAGCTCACTAACAATTCGCCTAATTGTTTGGTCGTCCCATAAAGTGTTGATGGCTGTACGGCCTTGTCGGTACTAATATTAACAAATTTTTTTGGTTTGTCGCGGAGAGACATCTTAATTAGATTGATAGTGCCATTTATGTTTACATCTACAGTTTCAATCGGATTGAATTCAGAAATCTCAATATTTTTTATCGCTGCAACATGAAATATTATATCAACTTCATTTCCAGCCATATCGATTCTATCTTTATCTAATATACTTCCAAGAAGTAATCTTAACCGTGGATCATTAATCTGACGTTTTAGTCTGAACAAAGCATGTTCGTCAATATCCAGAACTCTTACGGTTCTGACTGGATACTCTAAAACTTTCTTTGTTAGTTCAGAACCAATACTGCCAGCACCACCTGTGATAAGAACCGTTTTGTTCTTTAATTCAGTAATAAGTTTTGATCTACTATTGCTGGGTTGAGTGTGAACCTTAGACAATAATAGCTGTTAATTTTAGTATGTCTAATAATGTTTGCCTTGAATGCAAAAAATCTTAATTAGCATACAATGGTGAATAAAATACTAGATGCCCAGCTCTACTAAATCAATACCATCTTTATTCAGAGGCTTGCGAATGATAGATCCTAATCGTAAAGTAGTATACTGTAAAGAATGCGTTATATCGAATCAAAGGCCACGCGTTCACTTCAACAAAGATGGTGTATGTGGACAGTGTTTGTATTCTAAATACAAACAAACCATGATGGACTGGGATAAAAGGGAAAAAGAACTAGCAGATCTTTGTGATCGGTTTAGAAGCAAGGATGGTTCTTGGGATGTGATAGTTCCTGGAAGCGGAGGAAAAGACAGCGGATACGTTTCTTACACATTGAAGAAAAAATATGGGATGAACCCACTTACAGTTACTTGGGCATCTGCGATTCCGACAGAAATTGGTGCACAAAACTTATACAGTTTTATCCAATCTGGTTTTGATAATATTCTTGTTACACCAAATGGCCAAGTTCACAGAAAATTGTCAAAACTCGGTTTTACCGAGTTCGGCGAAAACTTTTTGCCGTTTAGCTACGGCCAAGTACATGTTCCCCTCCAAATCGCTGTGAAATACAAAATACCTTTAGTGTTCTTTGGAGAAAATGGTGAACTGGAATATGGAGGAAGCTTGGAAAACTATGATAAACCTAAACTTGATCCTACAAAACACGATTACGTTATGGAGAAGTTTGCACCTTCCTCAAACCCAGTCAGCCCAGAATACTGGAAATCTCATGGTCTTAACGTAAATGATCTAAAGCTTTACCTGGCTCCAAGTAAAGAAGAGCTGAAAAAGATCAGAGTCGAAGAACATTATTTCAGTTATTACGAGAATTGGTTACCTGAAATGCACTATGAGGTTGCAAAAAAACATCTTGGCTTCAAGCCAAATTCAATTCGTAGTGAAGGAACATACACAGATTTCGCAAGTCTAGATGATAAAACAGATGGGTTTCATTACTATATGGCATTCATCAAGTTTGGTATAGGACGAACTACATCAGATGCTGCTCACCAAATACGTGACGGTCTCATAACTAGGGATGAAGGAGTAGAACTAGTGAGAAAATATGATGGTGAATTTCCTACAACATATCTAAGAGAGTTCTTAGATTATATGAATATGGATATGGATGCCTTGTACAGAACAATTGACAAATTTCGCCGATCAATAGTATGGAAAAAAGTAAATGGCAAATGGAAATTAAGACAACAAGTTACAAAATTAGCTTCCTAGAATAATATAACAAAATTATTTAACACATGCTTTCATAAACAGTCAAACCTTAAATAAGAAAAGTCGAACAGTACCAATATCAAAATGATAAAGGCCAACTTCAAACTATCAAATCAAAAAAATACGGTGAAAAAAGCCAAGGATGAAAACAGAGAAGAAACTAAAGAGCTAACCAGTACTGAATTTGAAGACTTTATCATTAAATCAGGAGCTGCAGGTTCATTTATGATATTTCGTTCTGAAAAAAAAGATGAAGAGCTCGGACTAGATGAATTATAATGCTGTAACAAGCGAGCCTGAACAGGCCAAATAAACATGACTGATATTGAATTCAATCTCAGCGATTCAACTTTTGCAAAAATTCAAACATTAAAAAAATTGATGGGATTTGAAAACAAAGAATGGGATGAATGGTTTTCTCACCTCATCACCTTATATCAAAAACCACAAAACAATGACCTCGAAGAAATCATGAAAAAACTATACTATGACAAATTTTATGATGAATGGGTAAAAAACTTCGCTCTGAATCTAGGTAATATCTGGAAAGAAACTTCAGCAAAAGAGCTCAATCCAGTAGATTCACAATATCACATCCAAAAACATTCTGCAGTAGTGATAGGAAGAGGACCGTCAATTAAGAAATATGGGCACCTGCAACTCTTAGCAAACAGTGAATATAAAGGAGCCATAATTTGTTGCGATGGTGCATTAATAAACTCATTAAAGGCAGGAGTAACCCCAGACAAATTTCCAGATTTCTTTGTAGTGACAATTGACACTGCTCACATTATTGCAAAATACTATGATGATCCAATTGTAGCTAAGTACGGCCATAAAATAAAGGGAGTCTTTTCCACAGTTGTAAGTCCAAAAACCGTTCAAAGAGCAAGAGATGCTGGGATTAAAATTCACTGGCTACATGCTCTATTTGACTACAACGAGGGCAAAAAATCATTCAATCAAACCTCAGCCACTATGGTGAGAGCACAAGGCCGTTCTAGCGGTCTACCTGGAATACAAACTGGTGGTAATGTTGGTACCGCATCATGGTTTGTTGCATGGCAAATCCTCAAACGATCTACAGTTTCTCTGATCGGAATAAACCACGGCTGGAACGAAGATGATCCAATGGAATCAATAATCTCACATTATCCGGTCTCAAAAGAAATAGATCCAAACAGTGAATCTTTCAAAAAACTATTTCCAAAACTCTTCAATCCAGAGTTTAAATGCCACTATATCTTGGATCCGATTTTTTTGTATTATAGTAAGGCCTTCAAAGAATTTATCGCACGTTCCCCGTCGTGGCTAACAACAATAAACGCAACGCAAGGTGGTTCAATTTTTGGAGAAAAAATACATTGTACAACGTTTGAAGAATTTCTTAAAAAGTTCAAACGCTGAGTAATATAAATAACAAAATCTATCGGTAATACAAAAACTGCAAAGCCATTTATCAACTTGATGGTTATATTAGCTTAAATAATGTTTAAGAGTCTAAGATCTAGTTGAAAGTATTATTTATCGTTCCTGAAATTAGATTGGATGGCAAACCATGGCATTTCCCATTTTGGGCGGGTATATTAGCAGCTATTGCTGAAAAAAAAGGCGCGCAAGTTGGAATTTTAGATCTGAATGCGCTCAGAATGAATTTTGGCGGTAATCTGATACCTAACAAGGTAATAATTGAAGAGATTAGACAAGAAAAATGGGATCTGATAGGAATTGGAGGACTTACAACTACATACAGTAGGATCAAAGAACTTGTTCCATTAATACGAGAGGCATCTCCGGATTCCGTTCTTTTGACTGGGGGTGGCTGGAGTACTTATAATCCAGATGAAATTCTCCAACTAGTTCCACAAATAGATATGATCTGTATAGGTGAAGGAGAAGAAACATTCGCTGAAGTTTATGATGAAACAGATAAAGGCACACGAAATTTCGAAAAAGTAAATGGGCTGTGTTTACATCATCAAGAAAAAATAAAATTTAGTGGACCTCGTGCACTTATCTCCGATCTTGATACAATACCATACCCAGCTTATCATCTCTTTGAGACTGACATCTACTTCAGATATTCATCCATTCCACTTTCTGTAGAATCGTTCAACTCAAAAAGAAGAGCATCAACAGTTTGGGAGCGTGGATGTCCCAGGGGTTGCACATTCTGCTCGCATAATGGAATGTCTCGTGGCGATATGCAGCTAATCTACGGCATGGGTGACAGGAAGAAAGGCGAGCTTCTTGTAAGGCAGGTCGATAAAGAGAACAATACATTCCAACTACCGGCAAGATGGCCTTCGCCAAAATATGCAGTTGATAACGTCAAATTTCTACACACAAATTATGGCGTCGATTTTATCTCCATACTTGATGAGAACATGACAAGCAATAGAAAATGGACAGAAGAATTTTGTAAACTGTATAAGGAAGAAGGTCTGAGTGAAACCGTAAAGTGGGGAACTCTTGGTGACGCTCCCAGCGTAGCAGTCATTCCAGATCTTGTAAAAACAATGAAAGACGCTGGATGTTGCTACATATCATTTGGTTTTGAGTCTGCCTCAGACAAGGTCCTAAATCAAGACATAGGAAAAGGTCAATTACAAATTCACGAACAAAAAACAATAGACGCAGTCAAAAAAGCAGGATTACGTCCAATTGCTACATTCATGATCGGCAATCCTCATGAAAATATTAACGATTTAATGGAAACTGTAGATTTTTGGATTCGTAATAAATTCGAAGTTGATCCCTTCATCTGTACACCGTATGTTGGCAGTCCCTTGTATTACACATACAAAGACTACATATTGGAACAATATGACGAACGCCTAAAAATCATCAAACAAGAAAACAAAAACATTGACAAAACAACTCTGGCCAAATGGCAACTTGCATCATTGGACAAGTTCATGTCTGAATGTGGTGACGCACTAAACTATACTGCTACTGTAAGCCAATACTTCACAATACCGGAATTAGTGGCCATCAAACAATTCATGTATAAAAAAGATAGGAGGAGAATGCTAGAAATGGCACACAAAAGATACGATGAGACTGGCCTGGAACACTGGAAACATGACGAAAAGTGGGCAAAATACTGTGAAAACTGTAAGGCACACGAAGAGCTTAATCCAAAAATAAAAATCTCATCTTAATATCCTGAGATTTAGATATTAATCGGAGACAAGGTACATTTAATCATGGATGAAAGTCTAGAAAAATGGAAGATCCCATTATATAAGATCTTCTCAGATGACGAAGACCTTAATCTAATTACTAAGATAATAAAACGAGGAACAAAGTGGGCAATAGGTCCAGAAATAGAAGAATTTGAAAATGCTGTAAAGAATTACGTGAATTCTGATTATTGTATCACACTTAATTCTGGCACATCTGCTCTACACGCAACATTTTTAGCTTATGGAATAGGAAATGGACACGAAGTAATCATTCCATCCTTTTCGTTTATCTCGACGGCGAACTCGGTTCTCTTTGTTAATGCAACAACAAAATTCACAGATATCGAAGAAACTACTTTTGGTTTAAATCCAAATCTAATTAAAGAAAATATCACATCAAAAACAAAAGCAATAGTACCTATGGATTATGGGGGACTTTCATGCAAAATAAACGACATTAAAAAAATCGCTGATGATAACAACATTCTACTAATTGAAGACGCCGCTGAATCTCTTGGCTCATCAATAAATGGTAAGATGGTAGGTTCGCTTGCGGATTCCGCGATCTTCAGTTTTTGTGGTAACAAAGTTCTCACCACTGGAGAAGGTGGGGCAGTAGTGACAAATGACAAGAAAATCCATGAAAAACTAAAACTAATTCGCTCTCATGGTAGGATAGATAAAATAAGTTATTTTGATAACCCAGATGAATCTCAGTATGAGGTGCTCGGATATAATTGGAGAATGTCTACAATCACAGCTGCACTTGGTATTTCACAACTCCAAAAATTAAACAAGATAATTAAAATGAGACAGGACAATGCCAGATACATCTCATCAAGACTGTCAAAATATCCGCAGATCAAAGTACCAAATACTCCAGAAGGTTTTGAACATATCTACCAAATGTATACAATAAGACTGCCGAACAAAAAAATGCGTGACGGCCTTCATGAACATTTGACCAAAAAAAGAATATTTTCCAAAGTATATTTTACACCAATCCATCTTATGTCCTTTTATAAACAAAAGTTTGGCATCATGCAAAACATGCTTCCAGTAACGGAAAAAGTATCAGAAGAGGTACTCACTCTTCCAATGTATCCAAATATGAGCATCGAAGAAAAAGACTATCTTGTCGAATCAGTAGCAGAATTCTTTGAATAATGTGGAAATTCAAGACACATTCAATACAAGAATCATACCTCAACTTTATTTGTAACTGAAAATTTAGCTAATACATGCAAATTCTTGCAATCATTCCAGCAAGGGGTGGTTCAAAAGGCATTAGAAACAAAAACATTCGAATTCTTGGGGGTAAGCCACTAATTGCACACACGATTATAGCTGCAAAAAAATCAAAATACATAAACAAAGTCATTGTGAACACAGATGACAAAAAAATTTCAAATATCTCTCGTTCTTATGGTGCCAATGTTCCTTTTTTGAGGCCAAGAAAACTTGCACGTGACAATTCTTCTACAATTGAAGTGGTAAAACACACACTTGAGTTTCTCCGGAATAATGAATCGTATGTTCCGGACATAATAGTGATCCTACAACCAACATCGCCATTTCGAACGGTAAAATTGATCGATAGTTCTATAGAAAAACTAAAAAAAACAGATGCATCATGTGTTTTGACAGTAACAAAAATAATAAAACACCCATTTAGCTCATTTTTGTTAAAAGGTAATACGCTAAAACCATTCAAACGAAACTTTTCTAATTATGATCAGAGGCAAAAGTATCCAGCTCTCTACTTTCCAACTGGTGAGGTATACACGTTTTGGTACAAGACGCTAGAAAACCATGGTTCAATTTATGGTAAGAAAATAAAACCAATTATTATAAATGCTGAAACAGCGATAGATATCGACACACCCTTTGATCTATTTATCTCCGAAATGATATCAAAATACTGGAGCAAATACAAAAGAAGATTCGATTAATCTGAAATTATACTGTAATTTTGTATGCAGTTTTTACAAATAATGTTCTTAGTATAATCTCCATTTTTGTGAATTTGACGAAGCTCCTGCATTTTTTCATTATTCCAGATTTCTTTTAACGAGTTTTTGTTCCAATTCCCAACAACCAGATCTACAGCATAAAAACTACAACAAGGCAGGACGTCTCCATTACTTCTTAAAGTCAATCTCTTAAATGGCTCAGAACATCGGAATTTTTCCGGAATGGGTGATTTCTTGAGTATTATTGCTTCACTTCTGGTATTGTCCTCGAACCGACCTTCACCAAATGGATTCTGGAGGTATTGTATTCCTATACTGTCGACTTTGTCCTTCCAGTAACTGATAAAATTATTATATTCATGGTAGTTGATTTTGGTAGCAACAAACGTTAATCTGATTTTGGGGAGTTTTTTGCCCATTTGATTCCTTAGCTCAAGAAAATCATGTATGTTTTTAACCGTGACATTTAGATTACCACCAACTCTTATCTTATCATAGGTTTCTTCCGTTATTGCGTCTAATGAGACGTTTATTTTTGTAAGGCCTGCATCGATGAGCTTTTTTGACATTGTTTTTGTGAGCAACGTTCCATTGGTTGTAATCAAAATATCAATTATCCCTGCATCGACAGCATATTTGATAAACTGGTCAATGTCTTGGCGAATCAATGGTTCATTAATGTAACAAAGTCTAATCGATTTGGTACCGAGTACAACAGCTTCATCTATGATTTTTTTATAATCGTCAAACTTGAACCAATCTTCTTTTTTTTCTGCGGCTGTTTCCATTGCCCAAGTACACATAGGGCATCTCAAGTTACAAGAGTAGTTTAGTTCAAGCTCAAGGTGAGGTGGATGCGCAGATTCCTTTTCTAATCTACAATATTGTTCCCACTCGTTCCGATAGCTAACCCACTTGTCAAAACCCTTTTCTTCAATAAAATCATTCTCATAATCTGGATTGAAGTACAGATTTTCTGAGAGGCCTCCATCAAAACTTTTCTTTACAGTATCCAATTCACAGCCTTAACATTTCACAATAATTTAATTATTACCAATTGTTGTCTAATAACAGCACTATTATGTGACAATTCATATATTTTACTATTCGAACAATTAAGATTTAATACACAATGCCACAACTTACTGTATTGAAATCAAGCAACCAACAAAAACAAACAAAGGAATTTTTTGAAAGTTTTTCTCAAAAGTGGTCCGAAAACGCTAAAACCGATCGTAATGATTTTGTTAATATTATAAAAATTAGGAATCAATATGTTGAGAGCATTTGTGCTAATTTTTTAAAAAAAGGTTTAAAGATCCTCGATGTCGGGTGCGGCACGGGAGATCTAGTTATCAGCCTGTTGAAAAATGGTTATGATGCGTTTGGCATAGATTTTGCAGCTTCGATGATTACTGAGGCAAAATCAGAAGCTAGAAAATCTAATCTGCCTGAAAATAAGTTCATAGTTAGTTCTTTTTTAGACTATGAGTCTGAAACAAAATTTAATTTAATTTCTGCAAATGGTTTTGTTGAATACATATCAGAAAAAGAATTTCATCAGTTTATAAGAAAATCTTATAATTATTTAGATGAGAACGGTATAATTGTATTTGAATTACGAAATAGGCTATTCAATGTTTTTTCATTTAATAATTACACAAAAGCAGAGATTGAATTAGGTGAAATAAATAATCTATTGGATGAATGTGTTGCATTCAATAATGCGGCCAATCTATCCGAACTCGGAAACTTGAAATCAAAATTAACAAAGAACTTACATCATCATGAGCAGACAAGAGACAAATATGCAAGTATAGCGGTGGATACGAGATACCAATACAGCCCATCTCAAATAATTAATCTACTACAAGAAAACAACTTTAATGTGTTAGATCTGTATCCTGTCCATATTCATGGCATCACAACTGGAGCAAAAAAAATAAAACCAGACATCCATACCATTTTATCATATTATTTACTTGATCAAAAAGACATACATCTGCAGCTCATTCCACAGTCCTCATCTTTTATGATCTGTGCTAAAAAATGATTAGATCTTGTAAAATAGTGATGTATCACTATGTCCGACCAATAAAAAATAGTGGCCATCCTGGCATCAAAGGCCTTGAAATTGATGGTTTTGTCAGGCAAATTGAATTTTTCAAAAAAAACAATTTCAAATTTGTAACCGCGGCCGACCTTCTTGACTGCATCTATGACAACCGTGAAATACATAAAAATGCTATTCTGCTGACATTCGATGACGGACTTAAAGATCATTATTCCTATGTTTTCCCAGTACTAACAAAATTCGAAATCCAGGGATTATTCTTTCCACCCATAAAGCCGATTAAAGAAAAAAATATCCTAGATGTTCATAAGATTCATTTTATTCTTGCACAGTTTGAAAATACACGACAACTCATAGATGAAATATTTGAATTAATTTTAAAATTCAAAAAGGAATATGACCTGGATTCTCCAGAGTCTTATCTCTCAAAATTGGCCATACCGAACAGGTTCGATATTGGTGAAATCGTATTTATAAAAAGATTATTGCAAAGAGATCTCCCAAGAGAATTGAGAACAAAGATCACGGGTCACCTTTTCAGAAAATACGTCACACATGATGAAGAAGCATTTGCAAATGAATTGTATCTATCATTAGATGATATAAAACAAATGATAGAAAGTGGCATGTATGTCGGTACTCATGGATATTCTCATGAATGGCTGAGTCATGTATCTGATGATGATTTGAAACAAGAGATAGAACAATGTCTTAAATTTTATTTAGATGTCAATAAACAAAAGGATTCTTGGATTATGTGTTACCCTTACGGTGATTACGATGAAAAAGTAATCAAAAAACTAAGAGCGGCTGGGTGCAAAGCTGGGTTATCTACTAAAATTGGTGATGCTATATTGGATGAAAACAACTCATTTTCCCTTAAAAGATATGATACAAATGACTTTCTCCAATAATCATTTGAATTTAAAGAAAAATAACTGTAAATTATAGATATTATACGTTTAGATAAAATAAATATGCACTGACTCGATAGAATAAAAAATGAAAGCAATTGTCATTGGTGCAGGTTCTACAATATATGACAAAAATCATTTAGAAATTCTTTCAAATTCTAATTTTGATGGATATGTTTTGCCTTCCGATCGTATTCTTAAATATGCGATACATCATGGAGTGACTCCTCAGAAGTTTCCAAGATATTATACATGCATTATTAACAATCTTGTAGAACCATCATCAAGATGGCACATAATGAATGAGTTTTTCAATAGTGAAACTGTTAAACTACATGCAAAAAATATTAAATGTTTTCTTAGTACACAAGTGCACTCAAAACAAAGAGAGTATCTAGTAAACATGGGTATGACTATTGCAGGATATTATAATCAAAATGAAAAACGGAATTCAGACACATTTTCAGATAATTGTCCTCTTTGGGAGTTTGATGACTGTGGTCATGTATGTATGGCACTATGGAATTTTGCAAAATATCAACTTCGTTGTTCAAAAATAGCATTACTGGGGGTGGATCTTTCTCATTCTGAACATGATACAAAATTCTATAATGGATCTGTTCCATCATGGAATGATCAACTTACACGTACCATCAAACTGCTTAAGGAAACCAAAGATGTTCAAACGTATAACTGTACGGGGGGAGGGCGCGTATATGGTAACAACATAATTGGTTCAACTCTGAAAGAATTTTTGGTTTTATAATTATATGACATTCAATAAAAAAACACAAAATTATGGTTTTATTATTTACGAATCTTCTCAGAAAGGTGTACAAGCTCTACTAATTTCGTTAATTCTATGTAGTCAAAACTCACATTATTATCTATGAAATCTTTAGATTTATCTGAAGTAATATGAACTTCTATTATATTTGCACCAAGTGATGCCGCAGTTAAGGGAGCAAGAAAATGTGGACAATGATTAGAATAGCCATCGAAATCTTTGATGTTTCTGAAATCTAGATCTTCAAGATCACATGGATATTTTGGTACACAGTATAGCCATGATATCTGTTGACTGTCAAAATACTTGGTGTTGCGCGGTGATACTTGACTGCTAATTATTACTTGTTTTCCTGTTTTTAGAACTCTGCTGATCAATTCAGAATCCTTATTTTCGAAAAGCGATTTTCCGTCAGAAACTCTGATTTTGAACTTCTTTACATAGGGATCTAAAAAATCAACAGCTTTTGGATACATGGGGGTGCAAAACCACTCTATGCCAACCGAATCCGCAAGTTTGTTGATCATCTCGACGTTTAGTCGAGATGGTGGCCTTTACAAGACGCAGATATTCTGGATGACTCTTTACTGTTTCCTCAAGATATGCCTGAAATTTGACTGCGTTACATCCTGCCTTTTTTGCATTTTGCATCATTTCTTTTGCCAACTTAAAGTTTCCATCCCAGTTGACACCTATTTCGGCAACGACAAAAACCATTCAATACTTTTTTTATTTCATGATATAAAAACGTGAATTAAATTAATCCAAAACCTTATTGTTGCATTAGTTAATGAGTAACTGTGAAAAGAAAAATCACCGTTACTACTGGTTCAAGGGCAGATTATGGAATTCTTAGACCTATTCTCAAGGAAATTTCCACGAGTAAAAAATTAGATCTTTACCTAATTGTAACTGGCATGCACCTATCAAAAAAACACGGCTTTACAATTAATGAAATTAGGCATGACGGATTAAAAATCCATACATCATTTAGAATGATTCCACAAAGGGATTCTACTTATTCTATGGCAAATACACTGGGCGGAGGAATAATCTCGTTTGCCAAGATCTTCAAAAAACTCAAACCTAACATCAACCTAGTTCTTGGTGACAGAGACGAAATGCTTGCGTCCGCAATGGCGGCATATCACATGAACATACCAAATGCACACATTCATGGTGGTGACAAAACTCAGGGAGGAATTGATGAATACAACAGACACGCTATTACAAAAATTTCAAACATTCACTTTGTGGCTACAAAAAAAAGTAAAGAGCGTGTAGTAAAGATGGGTGAAAATCCAAAACATGTTTTTCTTACTGGCTCACCTAGTATGGACGAAGTACTGGCAAACAAAATTACAAATAAAAATGAACTTCAAAGAAAATTTGGTTTAAATTTTAGCGGAGATGAAATTCTTTTGGTTTATCATCCAGTTACTACGCAATCCGAACAAAGTGGCAGGCAAATAAGCAATATTCTAAATGCCATAATGATGACAAAAAAGCCTACAATTGTAATAGCGCCAAATTCCGATGCAGGAAACAAAATGATCTTCAAATATCTAAAATCATATTCTACAAAGTATGATTTTATCAAAATATATCCATCAGTTCCAAGAAATGACTTTCTTGGATTACTCAAATATTGCGGTGTTTTGGTTGGTAATTCAAGCAGTGGCATGATTGAGGCCAGTTGCTTTAACATACCGGTCATAAACATTGGAATACGTCAAAAGGATAGAGAAAAAGGCCATAACGTCATAGATGTACTGGATATCTCGACTGATCACATACATAAAGCGATATTGCAAGCACTTATGAAAAAACATAGGCTAATCAAACAAGAGCTTATTTATGGAGACGGTAAAGCTTCGAAAAAAATTGTCAAACACCTTGAGAGAATTACACTTGATAAAAAATTAATCCAAAAGCAGATCTACTATTAGACCATGAAAAAAACCCAAACCAAATGGACAAAACCTGTAATTAGGCATTCGAAACTAACGAAATATAACTACATAGTCCAATATCCAGAAAACCTCAAACTTGGCAAAAATTTTGACATTGGCACATTTACATACATTAATTGTCGTTATGGTGTGGAAATCGGTGACAATGTGCAAGTGGGTTCTCATTGTTCAATTTATTCACATTCCACCATTGATGATAAAAAGGGATCAGTAGTATTAAAAAATGGATGTAAAATCGGTACACATAGTACAATTATGCCCAATGTGGTGATAAGCGAGAATGCTATTGTAGCGGCATATTCATTTGTAACCAAAACTATTCCCAAGAATGAGCTCTGGGCAGGAGTCCCTGCAAAATTCAAACGTAAATTAAAGACAGATTGAGTATTGTTATGAAAGATAAAATTATTTTCTGGCTAGATTCCGATTTCACACATTTTACAATAGCAAAAGCAATACAAGATAGACACAATGCTGAATTTTTTGCAGTAATCGATGTAACTGATAACCCCAAAAAGTTTTTTCAGAAACAACAAATAGTCAAATTCGAGAAAACCTGGTTTTATCACGATAATATAGATCCAAAAAAAACACCTGATCTAGATTATTTAAGAACATTTGAAGAAAAATATCAAATTAACTTGTGGACCCTTGCATATAATGAAAGATTATTTTACCAATTCAATGACTATTACAAATTCACAGATGATCAAATAATGTCGATTTTGGAACAAGAGTGTAAACTATTTGAAAAAATATTGGATGAAACCAAACCAGACTTTTTGATAATGCTTGACACCAACATGCATCACAACCATCTATTCTATGAGATCAGCAAAAAAAGAGGAATCAAACCAATGCTACTTGTAGCTACAAGACTAGCAAGACGGTGGACAATATCCAGTAATGCAGACAATGTTGATTTTATTCCACAAAAACTTGAATATTCAAAAACAAACAAGTCTTTTGATGATCTACGAAATTATCTCAAAAGCTTTGATACGTTCAAGCTAGCTACACAAGTAGAAAGTCGATTTCTAAGCTCTAATACATCTCTGATCAAGGCCGCTTTGACATTTCTTTTTCAAAATGGGTCTGCAGATACCAAAACTCACTATTCGTATTATGGTAGATCCAAGCTAAAAGTACTCATTAAGTCAGTACTAAATATACTAAAAACAAAATACAGAGAATCTTTTATCGATAAAAACCTTGTACAAAAAATAAACTTTGATTCTAGATTTGTTTATTTTCCATTGCATCAAGAACCTGAACGATCATTGCTGTTAACGGCTCCATTTTACACAAATCAGCTTGAAGTCATAACAAATATTGTAAAATCTCTGCCTGTCGGTTACAAATTATTTGTCAAAGAACATCCAGCAATGAAGTCTCGTGAATGGAGAAAAATATCGTTTTACAAGCAGCTGATGGCATTGCCAAATGTAGTATTGGTTCATCCTTCTGTCAAACCTGATGATCTTATGAGGAATTGCTCTCTTGTAATTGCAATATCTGGAACAGCAAGCTTTGAAGCAGCATTTCACCAAAAACCATCAATTATCATGTCGGATACAAGCTTTTCAATACTTTCATCCGTTCATAGACTAAAATCAATTGAAGAATTACCTCGAATCATTAGAAATTCATTAGAAAGTAATATCACTGATCCATCTGAATTGAACAAATATGTAGAAATTCTACTACAAAATACATTTGAGCTAGACTATCATAAACTAACACTGGACTTTGGTGATCGGTTCTACTTCGGATCTTTTCTTGTTAATGTAGAAATATCTGAATCAGAAATGAAATCTTTTCTACAGGAAAATGATTCAGTAATCCAACAATTAGGGGACGAACATATAAAAAAAATTAAACAATACAAATCTGGCACAAAGTAATGTTATTTTTTTAGCGTAATTGGTCGCTTGACTTTGTATGATTTTTCCAAAGCCAAAATTGTGCGTACCGCATTAATGCCGTCTTTGAGTGATACTTTTGGTTCTCTTTTTTCAATTATTGATTTTACAAATTCATCAATTTCAGAATAAAACGCATCAGCAGAATGCTTCATGTAATTACCTCTATATGGATAGTCTATTTGTGTTATGGATTCTTTTAGCACAGCGATCTCATTTGCAAATGTCATTCTTACTTCGCCTTCAGTTCCAATTATCTTTGTAGACATATCTGTTGTTCCTGGTGATGGGCAACAGTGAATGCAATTGGCAATTAGATCGCCTTCCAGCTCAATGGTGCACATAATTGCGTCTTCGACACTACCATTTGTAATAAAATTTGATAACATATGAGTATGGACTTTTTTTATTGCTTTGCCAGTGAACCATGATAATTTGTCTACTGTGTGGATAAAATCCGTCATCAGTATACCACCGCCAAATTTCTTCTCTTTTGTCCACAACGGGACTGACTGTCCAGGGTTCTTACCGGGGATATAGTCAAAGATATTGATGATCTTTGGTTTTCCTATTGTTCCAGACTCTAAAACTGATTTGAGGGCAATATTGCACTGGTAGAATCTATGCGTATGTCCAACCATGATCTTCTTTTTGTATTTCTTT
>Ga0194132_10007665_pt1 | contig 15930 bp, 16 predicted proteins | sample TA2KigOf80mmetaG_FD_148612 | JGI IMG/M metagenome (GOLD analysis project Ga0194132, IMG submission 148612) | Freshwater microbial communities from Lake Tanganyika, Tanzania - TA2015054 Kigoma Offshore 80m | ecosystem: Environmental > Aquatic > Freshwater > Lake | place: Tanzania: Lake...
GAGGTTGAACGGCGCCCCACACCCTCTCTCAACTGCTCTCCTAATATCTGCGCTCACTGCGTTATCTGCGGATGAAACATCTTCTCTCTGAATCGGTGTCAATCTGTGAAAATCGGTGGATAACTCCCTGTATCTCTTCTCCGCTTTGCGCTAAAATAGCCCTCTGTCCCGTGAGTCCACCCATGTCCCTTGCTCCTAGGACCCTCTCATGATTGACCGCTATTCCCGCCCCGCGATGAAGCGGGTCTGGTCGGACAAGACCAAGTACGATATCTGGCTCAAGGTCGAAGTCGCCGTCTGCGAAGCCTGGGCCGAGCTTGGCGCTATCCCCAGATCGGCCATGCCGGGCATCCGCAAAGCCTCCTACTCCCTCGCCGAGATCGAAGAGGCCTTCGCCGAGACGAAGCACGATGTGACGGCCTTCCTCCGCTCTGTGCAGAAGAGCGTCGGGCCGGATAGCCGCTTCATCCACATGGGCCTTACCTCTTCAGACATCCTGGATAACGCCCTCAACCTCCAGCTCCTCCAGGCGATAGACATCCTGGAGGAAGACTTGGATATCCTCACCAAAGTCGTCACCAAGCGGGCCATTGAGCATAAGCACACCCTCGTGATGGCCCGCACCCACGGCGTCCACGCCGAGCCCACCACCTTTGGGATGAAGCTCCTTGTCTGGGTGGAGGAGCTGAAGCGCAACGCCGAGCGGTTGAAAGAGGCCCGCAGGCAGATCGCCGTCGGCAAAGTCTCCGGAGCCGTCGGCAGTCATGCCACCGTGCCGCCCAGGGTGGAAGAGCTCGCCTGCAAGCGCCTCGGCCTGGCCGTCGCCCCCGCCTCCACACAGATTATCCAGCGCGACCGCTATGCCCACCTTATCTCCACCATCGCCATCATCGGCGCGTCGCTGGAGAAGTTCGCCACTGAGGTCCGCGCCCTCCAGCGCACCGAGCTTCACGAGGTGGAGGAGCCCTTCAGCGAAGGCCAGACCGGCTCGTCCGCCATGCCCCACAAGCGCAACCCGGAGCTGAGCGAGCGTGTCTGCGGCCTCGCCCGGCTCCTGCGCGGCCACAGCGTCACTAGTCTGGAGAACGTCGCCCTCTGGCATGAGCGCGATATCAGCCACTCCTCCGCCGAGCGTATCATCATCCCGGACTCCTGCTATGCCCTCGATTACATGCTCGACCTCTTCACCTTCATCATGAAGGGCCTGCGCACCTTCCCCGAGCGCATGCAGAAGAACCTAGAGGCCGGCAAGGGCCTCGTCTTCTCCCAGCGCGTCCTCCTCGCCCTCATCGAAAAGGGGATGACACGCCAAGACGCCTACAAGGTCGTCCAGAAGAATGCCATGGCGACGTGGGAGTCAGAGAAGAGCTTCAAAGATATGCTGCGCGCCGATAGGATCATCGCCAAGCAGCTTCCCGGCAAAGCCCTAGACGCCCTCTTCGACTACCGCTACTACACCAAGCACGTGGACGAGGTCTTCAAGCGGGTGGGACTGTAACCTAACCTAGGGGTGATTGCCAGTCGCCTTCCATCTGGAATTGTAGGCTATACCATGCGCCGGTTCGCCATCGCTGCCCTTCTCCTCGCCCCCCTCACCCTCTCCTCTTGCGCCGGCGATGACTCTGTTCCATCCCCAACTGCTCCTCCCACCCTCGCTTCCACCGCCGCCCAGCCTCAGCCTATCCCAACACCCGTTCCCCCCGCCACCTTTCTCCCCACCGCTGTTTGCGCCCCGGGCAGGCTGACGCCCGCCCAGACGGAAGGCCCGTACTTCAAGACAGGCTCGCCCCAGCGGATTACCCTCATCGAACCTGGGCTGGCCGGCACTCGGCTCATCGTGACGGGCTACGTGGTGAGCCCCGATTGCCGTCCCGTGGCCAACGCCCGCATGGAGTTCTGGCACGCCGATGCCCAAGGGAGCTATGACAACACCGGCTATCGCCTGCGCGGGCACCTCTTCACGGATCGCGATGGCCTCTATCGGCTGGAGACCATCATGCCCGGGCTCTACCCGGGCAGAACTCGACACATCCACGTGAAGGTTCTGCCGCAAACGGGGCCTGGCCTCACCACACAGACCTATTTCCCCAACGAGCCTAGCAACGCCCGCGACGGCATCTTTGATGCAAACCTGGTCATGGCGCTCCAAGAGACCAACGATGGCAGGCTCGCCCGCTACGACTTTGTGGTGAGCGTCAGCCCTTGAACAGCTCGCTGTTCGGGTAGGCGGCATACCACCCGAACCAGAAGGAAACGTGGGTCGGCAGGCGCGCGAGCCGTATGGAAGGATCGTCGCCTCTCACCAGCGCCTCCTCCGTCACTCGCCACGTGCGCCCTGCCGTGTCCGTCACAGTCGCCTCGCCGCCCGCCCTTGCCCCCTCCCTGAACTCGATGCTGCCCCTCTGGTAAGCCCGCGCGGACGATGTTCCCGGCGGCGTCACCACAACGATGTTCGCGCCGCCCAACCGGTCGTTGTAGACAGGGCGCGGAACCAGGGAGACAAGGTCGTAGGCCTTCGGCGCGCCGTTGACGATGACTCCCAGCACGAATGCCTTCGCTGGGAGGGCCTCGCTCCGCTGCCAGACGGGAAAGATCGGATTCGGATTCGAGAAATAGCTGTTGTAGACCGCCCCCGGCTCGTTCTCCGGCAGGTATGTCTGCGGGGAATAGACCCCAGTCCTGATGTCCAGCACCGTCGTCTCCGGGTGCAGGTTCAGCCAGTCTGCCCAGGTCGTCAGCGCCACGGGGAAGCGCTTCAGTCTGATGCCGCTTTCGGCCAGGTATCCCACCACAGGCTCCCCCGTGAACTGCCGCCAGAGCGTCTCCGTCCTGCGGTCGCACATCAGTTTGTTGCTCCGGTATAGCAGGCCCGATGTGCCGAACTCCAACGGCTCGCTGCTTATCTCTGGAAGTCTGGTGGAATAGACGATCCCACTACCACAGAGCGTTCAGTAGGCTAAGGCGAAGGGCTCTCCCCCAAGCACATCGTTCGCCATCTCATGCGGGTTCATGATGCGTAGCGGATAGGCCCGATGCTCTCCGTTTATGGAGACTCCAAAGACCCGGTCGGCGGGTTGCAGGTAGTCAGCCGCTCTCCCTGAGATGTGTGGCGGATTCCTTAAGTCCGGGATGCCGTCTTTTACCACGCCTCCCCACACGATCTCCTCAACCCGTATCCGGGCGGGGACGCCTTCGTAGAGGAAGTTTCCAAGCGAGGGGTGGATTCCCCGCAGCAAGCTTCCCTTCCACCCTACGAACTGCGTCGGCGGTCTGATCGTCTCCTGACTGCCGAGCCACTCCACCCACTTTTGCCAATCGTCGTTCCCAAAGCGCTGGCCCGAAAGTTGGCGCAAGGCTTCGCCCGCCTCTGTCAGCGCCATGCTATTGGAGATGCGCGGCGAAAAGAGATACTCGATCAACACAGGGATGTAGGTCTTATCCCCGGAAAGCGCCATCGCGCCGATGGCTCCGTGGTCTCCCGCCCCAAAGCCGTCGTACAGCCTCCACATGAGCCTATTGGAATCTTGCCTAGGGTCCGCCGCCCCTGAAGAAGGCCTCCCGCTGGGGTTGGCCTGGCCGTTGCAGGCCGTTGCAAGCATCGCCAGAGCGGCAAGCAACGCGGTCAAGGATGCGATTCTGCTGGCAGTTCGTGGCTTTCCCATGGCCAACCTCGCGGCGCTTATAGAGGTGCGCCGCAGATGACAGACCAGCTTCGATAGATCGAGGGCAACCTTTTGGCCCAGTGGCCCGCCGCCTACTCCGCCCATTCCCCGTTAAAGACCGTCTCCGCCGGCCCCTCCATAAAAACATCGCCCTTGCCGTCCCAGGTGATCTTCAGGTCGCCGCCCGGCAGGTGGATATGCACCGTCTGCTCCGTGAGGCCCTTCAGCTGTGCCGCCACCGCCACCGCGCAGGCGCCTGTGCCGCAGGCCAGCGTCAGTCCCGCGCCGCGCTCCCAGACGCGCATATCGAGGTGCGTGCGGTCCAGCACGTTCACGATCTCAAAGTTCACCCGGTGCGGGAAGAGCGCGTGGCGCTCCACCTTGGGGCCGATGACCTCCAGCGGCCAATCCTTCACCTTCTCCTTCAGGAAGACCACGGCATGCGGGTTCCCCATGGAGACGCCCGTGAAGGCCAGCTTGCGCCCGTCCACTTCTAACGGCTGGTCAACGACCCGCGTCATCCCGTCCAGCGCGATGGGGATCTCCTTGGCCGCCAGCTTTGGCGTGCCCATGTTCACCACAACGCGGGTGATTTCCCCGCCTTTCCGCTTCGGCGTCAGCACCTGGAGCCCGGCCAGCGTCTCCACCTGCATCTCCTTGGTGCTCTTCGGCGCGATCCCTTGGTCAATCACGAACTTGGCGAAGGTGCGGATGCCGTTGCCGCACATCTCGGACTCGCTCCCGTCCGGGTTATACATCTGCATCCGGAAGTCGTGCCTCTTGGAGAGCTTCACCAAGATGATGCCGTCCGCCCCCACGCCGAAGTGCCTATCGCACATGGCGATCGCCAGCCGCTTCCAGTCCCGCTCCATCCGGCGCGCGTCAATCATCACAAAATCGTTCCCCGCGCCGTGCATCTTTGTGAACTTCATCTATTCTGCTCCGCCTCTGCTCTCCACTCTCTGTCCGTTCCGTGTCTTCTATGCTTTCAGTGAATCATCCCTCTGTCCGGAACCCTGCTCCTTGAACCTCTCCTCTCGCTCTCTGCCTTCACTTCCCTGCCTACCCATTATAGGGCGGTGCTATACTGCGGCCAATCTCCCGCCAATCCGGAAGGAGCCTCTATGGACGCCATGCGCTACATCCTCTATGAACGGGTGGGCGAAGTCGCCGTCATCACCCTCAACCGACCGGATACGCGCAACGCCCAGCATGAGATCCTCCTGCGGGAGTTAGATGCGGCCTTCCGCAAAGGGGAGCAGGACGAAGGCGCAAAGGTCATCGTCCTCAAGGCTAACGGCCCTAGCTTCTCCTCCGGCCACGATATCGGCAGCGATGAGTCCCGCGCCTTCCGCAAGGCCAACCCCGTCAAGCCCGGCGCCGAGGGACGTTACTTCAAGGAGGCCGATATCTTCCTCGGCTTCTGCCAACGCTGGCGCGATATCCCCAAGCCCACCATCGCCGCCGTCCACGGCTATTGCATCGCCGGCGGCCTCATGCTCGCCTGGCCCTGCGACCTCATCATCGCCGCCGATGACGCCAAGTTCAGCGACCCCGTCCTCCGCATGGGAATCGGCGGCGTGGAGTACTTCGCCCACCCCTGGGAGTTGGGCGCCCGCAAGGCCAAGGAGCTGCTCTTCACCGGGCAGTTCATAGACGCCCAGGAGGCCTACCGCCTCGGCATGGTCAACCGCGTCGTCCCCAAGGATAGGCTGGTGGAAGAGACCATGGCCCTGGCGCGCAAGATCGCCGAGATGCCTTCCTTCGCCCTGGCCATGGCCAAGCAGGCTGTCAATGCCACCCTCGATGCCATGGGCCAGCGCAACGCCATGCAGGCCGTCTTCACCATGCACCAGCTCGCCCACGCCCATTCCGAGCTCACCACCGGCAACGCCATCATGGGCCAGGACGCCCGCTCCATGGCCTCCCTCAACAAGTCGTAGCTACCCTCGTGATGCCGGCAGTTGACCATTAGACCCCGGAACCACTAGACTTGGCAAGGGTCGAACGAGGTACAGAAACGATGGCACCGAAGCCCGGCGCGCACGAAAATCTCGTCTCCGGCGACTCCCACGTCGTTGAGCCGCCGAATCTTTGGGTTGACCGCCTCGGCAGCAAGTTCGGCGACCGCACCCCCCGCGTGATCCGCGATCGCAAGGGCGATAAGTTTGTCCTCCCCGGCGCCGCGCCCATGGGCTTCGGCGTCCTCGGCTCCGCCGGCCGTACCATGACCTCCGTCACCAGCCTCTTTGATGACATGCGCCTCGGCGGCTGGGACCCTCACGAGCGATTCAAGGACATGGCCCGCGACGGCATCTACGCCGAGGTCCTCTACCCAAGCCTGGCCATGCGCCTCTACGCCTACGGCAAGGATAGCTCCTACCAGTCCGCCTGCTTCGCCGCCTATAACGATTGGCTCGCCGAATACTGCGCCACCGCCCCCGATCGCCTCATCGGTGTGGCCCTCATCTCCCTCACCGATCTCCGCGAGGCCATCAAAGAGATGTGGCGCGCCGCACGCCTCGGACTTAGGGGCGTCCTCATCGCCGGGTCGCAGCCCCTTCAGAGCCACTATGGCCAGCCCAAGTACTTTCCCTTCTGGGCGGAGGCGGAAACCCTCGGCCTGCCCATCAGCCTCCACTCGTTCACCGGCGCCCATCAGGCCGATGAAGGGAGCGGGCTTCTGGAGTACGGCCTGGCCCACTTCCACGCCCAGCGCTCCATCGCCCAGATGCTCTTCGGCGGCGTCTTCCAGCACTTCCCCGGCCTCCACGTCGTCTCCGTGGAGAACGATGCCGGCTGGGCCGCGCATCTCATGGAGCGCCTCGATTGGACCCACGAGCATAAGGGCATACGTCTGGGAAAGCCGCTCAACAGCCTCCCCAGCGAGCAGCTGCGGGAGCACGTCTGTTACACCTTCAGCCGGGAAAAGGCCGCCATCGCCACCCGCAAGCTCATCGGTGTCGAGAACCTCATGTGGGCCTCCGATTACCCGCACGATGACAGCACGTGGCCGGAATCCCAGCGCATCATCTTTGAGACCTTCAAGGGCGTCGGCCCGGAAGAGCTGCGCAAGATGACCTGCCTCAATGCCGCCCGTCTCTACAACGTACGCGGCGTTGACGATGAGTGGGGCTATCTGCAGAGAGGCCGCCCAAAGGTCGCCGTGCGCCCCCGCGTCCGCCGTGCCACCTCCTGACATCAGGGCGATGCTGCCTGTTGGGGCGACCCCGTGTGGTCGCCCATTGGAGAGCAACCCATGCAAAAACTCATCATCCAAGTCGCCATCAACGAATATGTGACCAGGGAGCAAAACCCTCTGGTCCCCATGAGCATCCAGGAGATCGCCCAGGACGCCACTGATTGCGCCAACGCAGGCGCCTCCATCGTCCACTTCCACCCCCGCGACCCCAAAACGGGCCTCACTCGCCCGGCCGATGTCGCCATGTACGCGGAGATCGCCCAGCGCTTCAGGGCCAAGTGCGACCTTATCTATTACCCCACCTACGGCAGCGAAAAGCGTCTCGGCGATCAGCTCACCCATGTCTATGAGCTGACCACCCATCCTATCGGCAAGCTGGAGGCCCACCTCATCGGCCTCGCCCCGGTGAACCTGGCTGGGTATGATGCTTCCAAGCGCCGGTTCCTCTACGATGAGCCCTACGCCTCCTCCTTCTCCGAGTTCATCCCCTTCTTCGAGTTCTGCAACAAGACGGGTCTCAAGCCCTTCCTCATCGCCTACGAGCTGGGGCACATCCGCGCCGCCCTCCGCTACCGCGAAATGGGCCTTCTCCGCGACCCGCTCGTCCTCCACCTCCGCTTCAGCGATGCCCACTCCTTCGGCCCCTTGCCCAATGCCGATGGCATCAGGAGCTACCTCAGCGTCGTGCCCAAGGGCGTGCCCGTCCAGTGGTTCACCCAGGTCTACGGCGCGCCGCACTACCCCATGAATCGCCTCGCGATCCAGATGGGCGGCCACGCCCGCATCGGCATCGGCGAGCTGGCTCGCGAACCGAAAAGTCCGCGCTCCAATGCGCGGATCGTGGAGAGCATCGTGAAGCAGGCGCGCAGAGACGGCCGGGAGATCGCCTCCACCGCGGAAGCCCGCAAGCTTCTGGGGATGAAAACGCCCTCTTAGCGCCTCGCTGTGCTCGTCTTCGAGCTACGAGAGGGACCAAGGGAAAGGTCTCTTTCCCCTTCCCCTGGTGTGCTCGTCTTCGAGCTATGAGGTGTCCGGACATCTCTCCGAACCCCAGACCCCTAGCACACTTAGGCGTCTGTTAACCCTCGCCTCAACTGCATACAAAAGCGGTCATATTAGGTAAAATATCTCATGGCATGGCACTAGAGAAGATCGGCGCTCATACCTACCGGCTCCACATTAACGATACGGCCGTTTTCCATCCAGGCGGCACAAATATCTATTTTGTAGGCGACCCCAAAGATGAGATGGCCCTCATTGATACGGGGGAGCAAGACCGGGAGTGGCTCCGTCTTATCCTGGAAGCCTACCGCGATCTCGGCGTTCCGCGGATCACCGCCATCCTCATCTCCCACGGCCACGCCGACCACATCGGCGGCCTCGACCGCATCCGGGACGTCATCAACGCGCCCGTTCGTTGCCACCCCAAGCTTGTGGAAAAGCTGACCCCATTCCTTGGGAAAGAAGCCGTCGGCGCGCTAACGAACCACGAGCGCATGGCCACCGGCGGCGGCGTTGTCCTGGAGGCCCGGTTCACCCCCGGCCACGCCGACGACCACGTCTGCTTCTTCCTCCACGCGGAAAGGATCGCCTTCACCGGCGATACCATCCTCGGCTCCAGCACCAGCGTCGTCAGCGATCTGCAGAGCTACATGAAGTCGCTCCATCTTGTGCAAAAGTTCAACCCCAGTGTCATCTGTCCCGCCCACGGTAAGATCGTCACCGAAGCTCCTCAGTGGGTGGAAGGTTACATAAAGCATCGCAACATGCGCGAGCACCAGATCGTCAGCGCCATAAAGCGCGGCCTTGGCGATGTGGATGACATCGTGAAGGCCATCTATCCAAAGAACCTCAAGAAGGAACTGCGCAGAGCAGCTGCGGGAAATGTGCGTCAACACCTGAGCAAACTGATGAAAGAGGGCCGTGTAAAGGAACTCCCTTCGCGATATGCGCTGAAAACCTGAAACAGCTCGAGTTCGGCTGGGCTGAGGCCGTCGTTTCCTGGTATACTTAGGCGACATCCTCTGCGTCTCAGCTCTCTCTTAACCCTGAGGAGGATCTGTGCTTAGAAACGATTTTGTCGTCCGCTTCGCGGGCGAAGGCGGACAAGGCGTCGTCACTGCGGCGGAGGCGTTGGCTCAAGCGGCCGCCCAAGTTGGGTACAACGTCCAGACCTTCGCCACCTTCCCGTCCCAGATCGAAGGCGGCCCCACCTGGGCGCAGGCCCGCATCTCCACCACGCCCGTCCTGAACGCCGGCGACGACCTGGATATCCTCGTGGCCTTCAACCAGGAGGCCTACGAGAACCACAAGGACGAGATCTCCAAGTCCGGCGTCATCATCTATAACTCTGGCGCCTTCCAGATGGAAGAGGGTCCCGACGTCTTCGGCCTGGCCATTGATGAGCTAGCCAAGAGCACCGGCAACCCCAGAGCCGCCAACTTCGTCGTCATCGGCGCGGTTGCCTCCCTCGTCGGCATGCCGGACCAGTACCTCGTTGACTTCAACAAGAAGAAGTACACCCGTGGCCGTCCTGACGATGAAGTGATCGTCGGGGCCAACAACAGGGCCATCGCCCTGGGCCGTGAAGGCGTGGAGCGTAAGCACATCAAGATCGGCGACCTTGCTACCCCTCAGAAGCTCGCGCAACAGCAGATCCTCATCAAGGGCAATGACGCCATCTCCATCGGGAGCCTGGCTGCGGGGCTGGACACCTACATCGGCTATCCCATCTCCCCCGCCACCCCCATCCTCGTCTTCATGGAGCGCTCCCTCGTCGGCCCAGGCAAGTTCGCTTACCAGGCCAGCTCGGAGATCGAGGCCATCGTCGCCATCATCGGCGCGGGCTACTCAGGCAAGAAGGCCATGACCGCCACCTCCGGCCCCGGCTTCTCCCTGATGAGCGAAGCCCTGGGCCTGGCCTGGATGGCCGAGATCCCCTGCGTCGTTGTTGACGTCCAGCGCGGCGGCCCCGCCACCGGACTCCCCACCAAGACCGAGCAATCGGACTTCCAAGCGGCGCTGCACCCCGCCCATGGCGATGTCGCGCTTCCCGTGATAGCCCCAGGCACCGTGGAAGAGTGCTTTTACGCTGCCGTTCACGCCCTCAACTGGGCCGAGCGCTACCAGGGCCCCGTCATGCTCCTGAGCGAGATGGCCATCGCCGAGCGCACGCAGAACATCCCGGAGCCTGATGTCACAAAGCTGAAGGTGGAGTCGCGGAAGGTCTACACCGGCGGCGCCAACGGCTACCTCCGGTACGATGGCCCCGCCCTTTCGCCCATGCCCCTGCCTGGCGGCCCCGGCGCCTATGTGGCCAACGCCAGCGAGCACGATGGCTACGGCGATACCACGCACCTGCCCATGCGCCACGTCACCATGAGCCGGCGCCGCTTCAGCAAGCTCAAGCTCCTGGAAGACGGCCACTACGAACGCGAGCATGCGAACGAGCCCATCGCCATCATGCCCTGGGGCGGCTCCAAGGGTCCCGCCCAGGAGGCCTACCAGCGCCTCGCGGCGGCAGGCAAGCACATCGCCTGGTACTACACCATGTTCCTCCATCCCCTACCGCCTAAGCTCCTGGAGGAGCTCCGCTCCAAGGAGCTGGTCATCGTCCCGGAGCTGAACTTCCAGGGTCAGTTCTCCAGCTACCTCCGCTCCCTTGGGGTCAAGGCGGAGTCCATCATCCAGTACACCGGTCTCCCCTTCAAACCCAGAGACCTCGTCGCCAGCGTGAACGAAAAAATCAAGCATCTCTCCAAGGTCCGCGTCTAGCATCCAGGAGCCAGTCATATGAGCAAGAAGAACCCGGAGTACGATTTCAAATGGTGCCCCGGCTGCGGCGATTTCGGCGTCCGCCGGGCCATCGAGATGGCCTTGGTCGAGCGCGTTGCGAAGACCAAAGAGCCTATCGAAAAGACCGTCGTTGTCGCGGGCATCGGCTGCTCCGGCAACATGGTTCACCTGCTGGAGGGCCCTCAGCCCTTCGGCATCCACGGTATCCACGGGCGCACCCTTCCCATGGCCCTCGGCATCAAGATGAGCCGCTCCGAGCTCAACGTCCTCGTCGTCGCCGGCGATGGCGATTTCCTGAGCATCGGCGCCGAGCACATCGCCCCCCAGGCCCAGCGCAACCTAAACATCACCGTCGTCATCATGGACAACGGCGTCTACGGACTCACCAAGGGCCAGAGCTCTCCAACCACCAAGATGGGCGTCGTCACCTCCTCCACGCCCTTCGGCAAGCTGGAGAGCCCCCTCAATCCTCTTGATCTCTACCTGAGCTATGGCGTCTCCTTCATCGCCTCCGGCTTCTCCGCCCAGATCAAGCCCCTCTCCCAGCTTATCCTGCAGGGCATGGAGTACCCAGGCTTCTCCATCATCCAGGTCCAATCGCCCTGCACCACATACAACGATACCTTCGAACTCCTCAAGGGCAACGAAAAGAAGAACTTGGCGCCCGTCGTTCGCGCCGTTCCTGACACCCACGACCCGGGCGATCGCCGCGCCGCCTACAACCTCATCCATGAGCCTGGGATACCCATCGGACTCATCTACAAGAACCCGGAGACGGTCCCCCTGGAGCAGCGCGTCGCCAAGGCTTCTGAAAAGGCCCGCGCCCAGGCGCCCGCGCAGCTGCTGGCCTCCCTGCGGACATAACCTATCGCCTCCCATATGCACATCTCATCTAGAGGAGGGAATCATGGCCGCAAACGCATACGTGATGCTGAACGTGGAGCCCGCAAAGACGGAAGCCGTGGTCAAGCGACTAGGCAAGATTCAGGGTGCCATCGTCCGGGAAGTCACTGGCCCCTACGATGTCATCGTAGAGCTGACGGCGGACACGACGATTGATCTGACGTCCATCGTCCGCTCTAAGATCCGGAGCACCCCCGGCGTCACCGCCTCGATTACCTGCCTCTGGATGGAAGGCTTTATGGGCCACCACGCCGGCGGCGAATAGCCGGTTGCTCTAGCCTCTGGACATAAGGCGCTTCGCGTTTTCCGACATAACAAGTCGCGATTCTGCAGCCGTCAGTCCCAGGCTTTCGATGTTCCGCTTTGCCGCCACCGGGTCTGCCGTGGGATAGTTCGAAGCGTAGACGACTCGATCCGCGCCGATGCGTCGGATCCACGTCGCCGCCTCGCGGTACGACCAATCGCCGGCCGTGCCGAAGTGCGCCGCGCGGGTCGAGGTGTCCGTGTAGAGATTCGGGTGCTTGGCCGTCAGCTTCGCGACCACATCCTCGTGCCCCATGCCAAGGTGCGCGAGCAGGATTTTGACATGCGGATAGCTTCGCAATACCTGGTCGAAGTGCTGCGGGTGCCCCCATGCGGGCCTGCCTTGAAAGCCTCCCTTGCCGGACTGCGAAAGCACAAAGACGCGGTGCTCATCGGCCAGCCGCCACACGATTTCCATCCGAGGGTCGTCCGGCGGACAGCCAAGGAAAAGCGGTGCGATCTTCAGGCCGATGGCTCCCTCTGCGAGTCTTCGCTTCACCTCTCGTCGCACCAGCGATTCGTCCATCAAGATCGGGTCCAGCCCCACCAGCGTCATCAGCCGCTTGGGGTGCGCCTTCACCGCATCCGTTCCCCATTGGTTCAGCCTGCGCCAGCGCTTCACCACCAGATTTTGCGCTTTGCGTAGCAGCTCCTCCTCTGGCCCTCTGCCTCCGTGACTCTTGCTCCCTGCTCCCTGGACCCTCCCCCACCGCTCCGCCATCTCCCTCGCGATATCCTGCGCAGGCATCCACGGCACAATGAGCGCCTTCGCCACACCGATCTCATCCATCCAGGCGAGCATCTCGCTCAGCGCGCCGGTGCGCTGCGGCTTCCCTCTCCCAAAGCGACGTTGGAGCGCCATGCCGCCGCGTGCCGTTGGGTGAACATGCGTATGGAAATCTATGACCTGCACCTTGTCCATAGTGGCCTGCATCTTACTCGCTGAACGGCCTACCCGCGAGACAGTCATTAGGCACTGGAGACATAAGATGCGTAACCTTATGCTTCATATAACCAGCCTCCTACGTAAAGGAAGAGGAGACTCCGCCAGTGCTGGGGGGCGTTTCCATCGCCGGCGGCATGGACGCCATACACCGGGGGCCTCTCCGGTCCCCTACCGCTTCTCCCATAAGCCGGAACATGCCCGCGCACATCGCCACCGCCAACTTACCCGCCGCAACTCCAGGGGAGAGATCATGTAGAGCCTATCCCGGTTCCATTGCCCCAGCACGCTCGAGAGATCCCTCACCGCCCCTGACCTCAGGAAAACCGAGATTAGTTTGCCATAGGTGATTGCATTCTTCGGAGGCTTGCCGATATTTTCCTGAATAATTATTTCTGATTTATTATTTGCGAATTTACCGCCTTATTTACTTGGTGAATTTGTCCGAAGTGACGCCACCAAGTGGATGTAGGCCATTTTCCTTCTGACCCTCTCCCACCCCATATAACCCTCTTTTACCTCTCGCCGTGGTTCGCCTAATGCTTGTTATGTAGCCAGCAGGGGTAGGCCACATGATTGCGTTGGACATAAAGATTGAGCGGCAACGGAGAACATGGGCTTGGTCGGAGAATTAGCCTCACGCGCACGCGCGCGTTGAAGACTTACGTCAGCGCACATAGGTTGCCTTCCACCTTCCCACGCTTGATGATGGGGCAGCATGTGGAGCACTATTCACAACCCCCGCTGCAGGCAAAGGGGTAGAGCCATGCGCTTGCTCATGGAGATGCGGATGCCAGTGGAGAAGGGGAATGCTGCAATAAAGGACCCGAACTTTCAGCAGAATATGAAGGCGATGCTGGACGATCTGAAGCCTGAAGCGGCCTACTTCGCGCCAGACAACGGGCAGCGCGCGGCCTGGTTCGTTGTCCAGGCAAAGGATGCGAGCGAGTTACCCAGACTCGCCGAACCCTTCTGGTTCGCCTTCAATGCGGATATCAGCTTCACGCCTATAGTGCTGGCGGAGGACCTGGCCAAGGCCGGGCCTGCCATCGCCGCAGCCGCGAAAAAGTACGGCAAATAATTCAGCGGAAAATCGCAGATTAAATCGTCTGCGAAATGCCGATGGCTCCTCTGGCGTAGAGGAGCCATCGGCATGCATTACGTGCAGTCAATCTGTTGTTTATGTAGAAAGCCCGGTCTCTTATGTGCAGTCGCCTGCCAAAGTCTGCTAGGCAGTCGGCTCCAAACCCAATGCTGCTCGTCCGGTGAACAAGTACTGCTTCCGCTCCTGGAGTGGATGGAAGCGAACGCCTTGGACATCGCGGAAGCAGCGCTCAAGTCCCATCGAACGGAAGTAGGCGGAGCCGCCCACCGCCTCGATCGCCTTATCCACGGTTCGGATGGCTGCTCGCCCGGCCCCTGTTCGGTAGCGAAGGATCCGATCAGAGATTTCCAGGGACGGTTGGAAGTCCCGGCATCTCTTTTGGCCCTGCCGCGGGGAGTCTATCTCAAGGGAATCCCGGCCTGATCGCTGATGCTTAGTCCGGCCTGCCGAATATCCCCACGCCGACGCTGAAGGTGCCGGGGTGGCCGCCCAGGTTGTGGGTCAGGCCCAGCCGAGCATTCTTGATCTGCCTTGGGCCGGCCTTGCCCTGGAGCTGCTTGTAGACTTCGTACATCATCCGGATGCCGCTGGCGCCGATGGGATGGCCGAAACACTTCAGGCCGCCGTCCGTGTTCACCGGCAACTCGCCCTCCAAGGTGAAGGTGCCGTCGTCCACGTCCTTGCTGGCCATGCCGCGCTTGCTGAAGCCCAGGTCTTCCATGATGATGAGCTCGGTGATGGTGAAGCAGTCGTGGACCTCCGCCATGGAGATCTCCTTGCGCGGGTCCGTGATGCCGGCCTGCTCGTAGGCCTGCTTGGCGGCGTTGATCGTCTCCGGGAAGCGGACGAAGTCGAAGTCGTCCCGCAGGGTGCCCTGCTTCGCGCCCACGGCCAGGCCCAGGCCCTTCACCAGGATGTAGTCCTTCTTCATGCTCTTGGCGATCTCCGGCCGGGTGATGATGGCGACGGCCGCCCCATCGCTGACGCCGCAGCAATCGAAGAGCCCCAGGGGCCAGGCCACCATCGGCGATTTGAGGGCCTGATCTATCGTGATGGCCTTCTGGAAGTGGGCCTTGGGATGGAGACTGCCGTTGTGGTGGTTCTTCACCGCGATCTTGGCCAGCGTCTCGCGCCCCTTCTCCGGGTCTATCCCGTAGTGGTGGAAATAGCGCGTGGCCGCCAGGGCGAACTGGGCCGGCGGCGGCACCGGCGGCGCGACGTTGGTGTTGGGCAGGATGTTGCTGTTCCCCAGGCCCGTGTAGCCCGTGTCCTTGAGCTTCTCGATGCCCGCCACCATGGCGATGTCATACATGCCGGAGGCCACGGCGAAGGAGGCGTTGCGGAAGGCGTCCGTGGCCGTGGCGCACATATTCTCGACACGGCTGACGGGGATGTACTCCAGCTTGAGGGCCTGGGCCAGGAGCTGGCCGGTGAAGGCGGTGACGTAGGTGCCCAGCCATGCCGCTTGGACATCCTTGGGGCCGATCCCCGCATCCTCAAAGGCCTCATAGGCCGCCTCCACCAGGAGGTCCTCCGGGCCGGCATCCCACCGCTCGCCGAACTTGGTGCAGCCCATGCCGATGATGGCGACTTTATCTTTTATGCCGGACATAGCGGACTCCTTGAGTGCTAGTTTTAGAGCGGAAAGTATTGCAACAGCATGCGAGATATATGAGTGAGGATTATGACATGTAATAGCCAGGGAGGGAAATCCTCATTTTTGTATCCTTTGACGAAATCTACCTAGGTAGCCCTTGAAATCTTAGTGTGACCTGCCCCCCAAAAACTAGACCAGGCGCAAAGTGAAAAAATGCCTGGACGGAAAGGGAGGCAGCGATGCCAAGGAAACGGTTTGCGGCAGAGGAGATCATCAACAAGCTCCGGGAAGCGGAGGTGCGCCTGGCCAGGGGAGAGACCGTGGCCCAGGTGTGCAAGGTCCTTGGGGTAACCGACCAGACCTTCTATCGGTGGCGACGGGAGTACGGCGGCCTGCGCATCGATCAAGCGAAGCGGCTCA
>Ga0194132_10007666_pt1 | contig 15929 bp, 15 predicted proteins | sample TA2KigOf80mmetaG_FD_148612 | JGI IMG/M metagenome (GOLD analysis project Ga0194132, IMG submission 148612) | Freshwater microbial communities from Lake Tanganyika, Tanzania - TA2015054 Kigoma Offshore 80m | ecosystem: Environmental > Aquatic > Freshwater > Lake | place: Tanzania: Lake...
CCGGATCGGCGTGGTGAGCGCTGTGCCTGCCATCGGTCCCGCCTCCTTCCTCCTTGGCTCCAACACCAAGTAGGGGAGGCGTTTCCGTTTCAACTGTCAAGTAACTTCCACACTGGGTGAACTCCAGCGAACCACATCGGCGCTGCGGCGGCGCGGCGCACCTGCTATACGGCCACCGGTGGCGGTCGGTCGTTCCTGTCGCGAGGGCCGGGCATGTCTCTGTTGCGCGTCCGCGTCGGGCTGGTGGCGCTGGGACTGGGGGCGGTCGCCGCGTGTACGCTCCCCGGCGGGAAACTGCTCCCGCCGCGCGAGTCGGCGTCGCGCGACGCCAAGGTCGCGAGCGACGGCCTGACCGCGTTCAGCGCCGACCTGTACGGCCACCTGCGCGCCAAAGACGGGAACGTGATCGTCTCGCCGTACAGCATCAGCGCCGCGCTCGCCATGACCGCGAGCGGCGCGCAGGGCAACACCCGCGCGGAACTGGAACAGGTGCTGCACCTGCCGCCGGGCGCGAAGGTCGGGCCGGCGTACCGCGCGATGGCCGACGGCACCACCGCCGACAGTTGGCTCGGCGTCGGCAAGCTCACGGCCAAGCAGTCGGAGCTGCGCGTCGCCAACTCGCTGTGGCTCCAACAGGGCGATTCGTGGAAGAAGGACTTCCTCGCGGTCGCGCGCGACGACTTCGGCGCGATGCTGTCCGGGCACGACTTCGTCCGCGACGCCGAGGGCGGGCGCAAGCGCATCAACTCGTGGGTGTCGGGCCAGACGCGCGACCACATCAAGGAACTGGTGCCGCAGGGCGCGCTCGACGCCAACACGCGCCTCGTGCTCGCGAACGCCATCTACTTCAAGGCGAACTGGGCCACGCAGTTCAAGAAGGAGGAGACGCGGGCGGACGACTTCGCGCTCGCCGGCGGGCAGAAGGTGAAGGCCGCGCTGATGCACCAGACGGGCGCGTTCTGGCTCGAAGAGCGCGCCGGGTTTCAGGTGCTGCGCCTGCCCTACGCCGGCGGCGCGACCGCCATGTATGTGCTCCTCCCGTGGGCCAACGAGGAACTGGCCGCGCTCGAACCGAAGCTGACGGCACAGAACCTCGCGATGTGGACGTACCCCACGACCAAGCCGCTCGAAGACGTGAAGGTGAGCCTGCCGAAGTTCAAGTTCGCGGTCCCGACCGACCTGCTCGCCGTGCTCCAGACGATGGGCGTGCGCGACGCCTTCGACCCGGCGCGGGCGAACTTCGCCGGCATGACCGACCGCGCCGCGGGCCTGCACGTCACGCGCGTGATCCACAAGGCGTTCATCGAAACCGACGAGGCCGGCACCGAGGCCGCCGCCTCGACCGCGGTCGTGATGTCGCTGCGCTCGACGCCGCAGGTGAAAGAGTTCCGCGCCGACCGCCCGTTCCTGTTCGTCATCAAGCACGAGGCGACCGGGGCGATCCTGTTCATGGGCCGCGTCTCCGACCCGACCAAGTAGGTGTCGCGGGCGCGCGGCGGGGCGTAAGATGGCTCGACCCTCGCCCGCGGAGCGCCGATGCCCGTTCAGATTCTCACCGTCGAATCGCACCCGTTCGCCGAGAACTCCTACGTCGTGTGGGACGACGCCGGGACCGAAGCGTTCGTCGTCGATCCGGGGTTCGAGCCGGACCTGATCCTCGACGCGCTCCGGGAGCGCGGCCTGTCGCTCGCGGCCATCGTGTGTACGCACGGACACTGTGACCACATCGCCGGCAACGCGGCCCTCAAAGCGGCGGTCCCGGCCGCGCCCATAATCATCGGGGCCGGCGACGCGCCCATGCTCACGGACGCGGTGCGGAACGTGAGCGGGCTGTTCGGCTTCGACGTCACCAGCCCGCCGGCCGACCGCACCGTGACCGAGGGCGAGGCGCTCACGGTCGCCGGCATCACGATGGACGTGTACGACGTACCCGGTCACTCGCCCGGCCACGTCGTGTACGCGCTGCGCGGCACGAGTCCGCTGCTGGTGATCGGCGGCGACGTGCTGTTTCGCGGCGGCGTGGGTCGCACGGACTTCCCGGGCGGCAGCTTCGCGCAACTGAAGGCAAACATCGCGCGCGTGTTGTGGCCGCTACCGGACGACACCGTCGTGTACCCCGGCCACGGCCCGACCACGACCACCGGCCACGAGAAGCGCACGAACCCGTTCCTCGCGAACTGACCTCGCATGACCGCGGAATCCGATCGCCTGCACCGCGCCGGCGACGCCGCGCTGCGCGACGCCTTGCGCCTCGACTCGGCGCAACCGGCCTACCGCGACAACCTTCGCAACAACGCGCTCTCGTGCCGGCTGCACCTGTGCGGCACGCTGTTCCTGAGCGCGTTCGTGGTGCTGGTCGTGGTGCCGGTCGGCGCGGCGGCGGCGCTCGCCGTGTGGCCGGTGTCGCAGCCGCGGGCCGGGTGTACCGCGATCTTGCTCGCGGTGTCGTTCCCGTGCGTCGTGGTCTTCGCGAACACCAACGAGGCTCCGCTCGCGCGGCTCGGCGTGCCCGCGGTGCCGGTGACGCCGCGCGAGCGGCGCGACGGGTGGGCGCACCTGTGCGCCGTCGCGGTCGCTACCGTCGCGCCGTACGTCGTTCTGGTGTGCGTGCTGTTGTGACCCGCGCGCTGATGGTACACTTGGGCGAACTCGCTTTGGGACCGCCACATGCGATTGCGAATGCTCGTCACCCTGATCGTTCTCGCATCGGGGGGCTTACGCCCCCCGCTCGCCCAAGCGTCGTCGTTCGAGCGCGAGGTGCTGCCGGTGCTGACGCGCGCCGGGTGTAACGCCGGCGCGTGCCACGGCAACCTGAACGGGAAGGGCGGCTTGAAACTGTCGCTCAAGGGCGAAGACCCGGTGGCCGACCTCGCGGCCCTGACCCGCGACATGCTCGCGCGCCGCGCCGACCCCATCCGCCCCGACGAGAGCCTAATTCTGAAGAAGGCGACCGCGCAGGTGCCGCACGAGGGCGGGGCGCGGTTCGCGCGAACGAGCGGCGAGTACGCCATCGTGCGCGACTGGATCGCGCGCGGCGCGCGGCCCGACGCGCCCGGAATGCCGACGCTCACGAAGTTGATCGTGTCGCCCGCGAACAAGGTGCTGTTCGACCCCGCGGACCGCTTCACCGTGAGGGCCGTGGCCCGCTTCGCGGACGGCACCGCGCGCGACGTGACCGCGCTCGCGGCGTTCGAGTTCACGCAGGTCGGCGTCGCCAAGATCACGCCCGCGGGCGAAGTGCTGCGCGAGCAAACGGGTGAGGTCGTGCTGCTCGTCCGCTATATGGGCGCGGTCGCGCCGGTGCGCGTCGCGTTCCTGCCGGACCGCCCCGCGCCCGACTTCACGGCGCTCGCGCCGAACAACGACATCGACAAACTCGTCTTCGCGCAACTCAAGGAACTGCGGTTGAAGCCGGCCGACCTCGCCGCGGATCACGTCTTCCTGCGCCGCGCGTACCTCGACGCCGTCGGCGTGCTGCCCACATCCGACGAGGCCCGCGCGTTTCTCGCCAGCACAGACCCGCGCAAGCGCGAGAGGCTGATCGACGCTCTGCTCGCGCGGCCGGAGTTCGCCGAGTTCTGGGCGCAGAAGTGGTCCGACCTGCTCCGCAACGAGGAGAAGGCGCTCGACAAGAAGGGCGTCGCGGTGTTCTTCCGGTGGATCGCGGCGCAACTCGCGGCCGACCGGCCGCTCAACGAGTTCGCGCGCGACATCGTCGCCGCGCGCGGCAGCACCTACGCCCACCCGCCCGCGAACTTCTGGCGCGCGGTGCGCGACCCGCTCATGCGCTCGGAGTCGGTCGCGCAGGTGTTCCTCGGCGTCCGCATCGGCTGCGCGCGGTGCCACAACCACCCGTTCGACCGCTGGACGATTGACGACTACTACGGGTTCGCCGCGAACTTCGCCCGCGTCGATTACCGCGTGCTGGCGAACGACAAGAAGGACGCGCTCGACAAGCACGAGTTCGTGGGCGAACAGATCGTGTGGCAGAACCGCACCGCGGAGACGGTGAACCCGCGCACGAAGAGCGCAGCGCCGCCGCGGTTCCTCGGCGCGGTCACGCCCGATACCACCGACGGCGACCGCCTCGGCGCGGTGGCCGACTGGATCGCGGCGAAGGACAACCCGTTCTTCGCCCGCGCGCAGGTGAACCGCATTTGGCTGCACCTGATGGGCCGCGGGCTGGTCGATCCGAACGACGACTTCCGCGCCACCAACCCGCCCACCAACCCCGAACTGCTCGATTGGCTCGCGCAAGACTTCGCGGGCAACGGCTTCCGCCTGAAACGCACGATCAAGGCGATCATGGTGAGCCGCACGTACCAACTCGCCGCGACCGCGCGCGACCGCGGCACGATGGGCGACGACCTGCACCACTCGCACGCGGCCGTGTTGCCACTCGAAGCGGAACAACTGCTCGACGCGCTCGCGCAAGTGACGGGCGTGCCAGTGCGGTTCAGCGGGTACCCGCTGGGCCTGCGCGCGAACCAGATTCCGGCCCCGCCGCAGAGCGGCCGGCGCTTCGGCGAACAAGGCATGGGCGAGAAGTTCCTGAAAGCCTTCGGCAAGCCCGACCGCCTGCTGACGTGTGAGTGCGAGCGCAACGACGATCCCGGCCTGTTGCAAGCGTTCCAACTCATCACCGGCGAGTTGATGAACGACCTGATCCGCGACCCCGACAACCGCCTCGGCAAGCTGCTCTCCTCCGGGGCCACGGACGCCGCGATCTTGGACGAGCTGTACCTCGCCGCGCTGTGCCGCCCGCCGACGCCGACCGAGTCGAAAAAGCTACTCGCGCTGCTGGCCGCGGCAAAGGACCGCCGCGCCGCGTGGGAGGACGTGCTCTGGGCTCTGCTGAACAGCAAGGAGTTCTTGCTACGGAGGTGAGCGTGCCCAGCGAAGAAGGGCTTTTGCACGAGTTGTGGGAATGCGCCGACGACGGCGGGCTCTCATTCACTTTCTGCCTCGCCGGGCCGCGCGGCGACGGCGCGCGGCGTTCATTGTCGGTGGGAACGAAACTGGTTTGGACCGTCTGGGCGAAAAGCCACTTTGAGGCCATGACGCGATACTACGAGCGCCAAGGCTGGGGCGTGTACACAACGGATCAGTCTTGGGACGTTGAGCCGTACCCGGCCGAGTGGGTTCAGGAGCAGCGCCAGTTCTTGGCGCAATACTGCGAGCAACTCTCGGAACACGGGCGCACATGAAGACACCGGGAGTGATCGTCGCGGTCTTCGCAATATGGGCCGCACTCGCGCTTACGGCGGAGCGGCTGTTCCCACCGGGTAAGGGGGCGCTGGGAGACGATGGAAGAGATGATGAACGACGGAGCGAAGACCAGTCTTCGCCTGCTCGCGCTGGGTGTCGTGAGCATTGCGATTGTCGTTGGCGGAGCCATGGGGCTCGACATGCACTGACGATCCAATCCCGCGGCACGCCACCACAGGCCCGGAGGCGCGGCACCGAGCACCGCCGAATCGGTCGCCGCGCACCACGCGGCATCACGCGCCGAAGCCCAGCGCCATTTCCACGATCGCGCGGACCATGCACCCGGTGCCGCCGGCGTCGAGCGCGGGGGTTTCGCCGTCGGCCCACGCGGGGCCGGCGATGTCGAGGTGGGCCCACTTCGCGCCGCCCACGAACTGCTGGAGGAACTTGCCGCCGGCGATGGCCCCGGCCCAGCGCCCGCCGCCGGTGTTTCGCATGTCCGCGACCTTGCTCTTGATCAGGCCGTCGTAGCTCGCGTCCATCGGCAGCTTCCACGCGCGCTCGCCGGCGCGCGTCACCGCGGCCAAAACCGCGTCACCCCATGCGTCGTCGTTCGTCATCAAGCCGCTCGTTTCGGTGCCGAGCGCGACCATGCACGCCCCGGTCAGCGTTGCGAAATCGACCAGCCGGTCGGTGTGCTCCGCGGCCAGCGCCAGTGCGTCGGCGAGGATCAGCCGCCCTTCGGCGTCGGTGTTCAGCACCTCAATCGTTTTGCCGTTGCGCGCCGTCAGCACGTCGCCCAACTTCACCGCGGTGCCGCTGGGCATGTTCTCGACGAGCGCCAGCACGCCGAGGACGTTGACCCGCAGCTTCAGCTCCGCGACCGCCTGCACGCCGGCCAGCACCGCCGCGGCCCCGGCCATGTCGCACTTCATGTCCACCATGCCGTCGGTGGGCTTCAGCGACAGGCCGCCGCTGTCGAAGGTGACGCCCTTGCCGACCAACCCCAGCACCGGCCCGCCGGGGTTGCCCGTGTAGCGCAACAGCGCGAGCCGGGCGGGGCGCGCCGCCCCTTGGGCGACCGCGAGCAGCGATCCCATGCGCTCGGCCGCGAGCCGCGAGGCGTCCCACACCTCGACCGCGAACCCGCTCGCGCGGCCGGCGTCGGAGGCGGCGACCGCGAACGACTCCGGGTACAGGTCGCACGGCGGCGCGTTCACCAACTCGCGCGCGAGCCACAGCGCGCGGGCTTCGGCGCGCACGCGCGGCAGGTCGGCGGGGTTCGCGTTCAGCAGCACGATGCGGTCCGGGGCGAACCGCGCCGGCGCGGTCTTCCGCACGCCCGGCCCCTGCGCGCCGTGAACCAGACCCACGCCTGCGGCCAGCGTGAGCGCCGGGGCCGGCACGACGAGCGCCAGCGTGCCCACCTTCTTGCTCGTGACGAGCCGCGCCGCCGCCGCCGCCGCCGCGTGAACGGTCGCGCGCGACGCCCCTTCGGGCTTGCCGAGGCCGACGAACAGCAGCCGCTGCGCCGCGACCCCGGTCGGGTTCAGCACGGGCACCAGTTCGAGGTGCTTCGCGGTCAGGTCGCCGCTCTCGCGCAGGCGCGCGACGAGGTCGGCCGCGGGGCCGGTGTACGGCTCATCGGCCCACACGCCGACCACGAGCCAATCGGCCGCGGCGCGCGCCGGCGGTTCGGGGGAGACGACAATGTCGGTCGAGAAGGTGGTGAGCATGGTGGGCATCATACAGAGAAGAAGGCAGAAGAGGTTTGACAGCATCACAGGATGAAAACAGGATCAAGAACAGACCATTGCTCTTTTCATCTCTGTTCATCCTGTCAATACTTGTCTCTGCATCATTTCTCGAACAGCTTCAGTTGCGCCTCGACCGTTTCGACCAGCTTCGGGTCCGTTTGCCTCACGGCGGCGACGAACTTCTTAGCGTCGTCGTTCGGGCACGTCAGCGAGTAGCGCACGATGCACCGGCGGACGATGGGCGCGGCGTGCGTCGGCTTGCCGAACTGCGCGAACACCTCCGCGCTCAAGTCCCAGTAGCCCCAGCGCCGCAGGTCTTCGACGGCCTGATCCGCGAAGTCGCCGTGCGGCAGCAGCGCGGCGCAGCACTTCAGCACGTCGGCCTTGCACTCCGCGCCGCGCGCGGCCTGAAAGAACCGCACGGTGCCGAGGGCCGAGAGCCGCGCGGCGAACGGCTGCCCGTCGTCGGCGAGCACGGCCGCGGTGAAGGCCCAGCCGTCCTTCGGGGCGAGCATCACGTAGCCGGCGAGCAACCCGCCGAACGAGTCGCGGACGCGCTCCGGCAAGGGCGACTGCTTGAGCGCGCCGCTCAGGAACGCCGCGTCCGCGGGGCCGCCGCACGCGCCCAGCAGGAACGCGAACACGCCGAGCCGCTCGCCCGGCGTCTTCTCGTCGGCGATCAGTTTGCGCAGGGTCGCCGGGTCGAAGTGCTTCGCGCCCTTCACGATGTCGGCGTCGCTGGCGCGGGCGAACTCGACGAACGCGTCCGCGGCGACGGTCGGGTCCGCGGACCCGAGGTGCTTGAAGAAGTACGCGAGCCGCGTGGGGGCGTCGGCGGCTTCGAGCTCCGCCGCGCCCTTGAGGTACTTGACGACGGCCGCGGGGCCGGGCACGCCGAACGTGTACGCGAGCTTGCCGTCGGCGACGGCGTAGAACGCGACGAAGTCCGGCGGCGTGTCGCCGATCACCGGGAGGTAGCGGCGGATGACGAGGACGTTCTGTCCGCCGCGGGCCGCGTCGTCCTTGAGCGCGGCGGTGGCGTGCAGGTCGGTGAACCCCTCGTCGGTCTTCACGTCGAACCGCGGGTTCTTCAGCGTGCCGTGCAGCACCACCTTCGCCTGCGCGTAGTGCATGCGCAGCGTCGGCTGCGTGCGGACGTTCTCGCCGCAGAAGGTGCAGGCGTCGGCGCGCGCGGCGAGCGCGACGAGGGCAACGGCGGCAACGGGGCGGAGCATACGCGACCTCGCAGGGGCAACGCCCGCTGTGATACCCGAACGCGCGCCCGCGAGGGAAGGGGAGTTCGCGACCGGAGGGCAGTGATCAGTCATCAGTCAACAGAAGGCAGAACGGCAATTTTGACAGGATGAAGAGTCAGTCCGGGATTTCATCTCTGTTCATTCTGTTCATCCTGTCAAACTGCCTTCCTGTCCTCACACGCGATTCAAATCTGCTCGATCAGCGACTGGGTTTTGAGGACGGCGAACTCGTCCGGGAAGGTGTGGAACGCGGTCACGCTCAGGCACCGCGGCAGCGCCTCTGCGATCACCACGCCCAGCGGCGACAGGCCGACGCGGTTGTTCGTCTTGCAGTGATACACCAGCCCCTTCTTCGCGCCCTCGGCGGCCAGTTCCGCGTGCAGGTGAACGAACTGCTCCGGCTCCAGTACTTCCACTTGATGGGCGAGGTGGTATCGCACACCGGGTAATTCGCAGTGCCCACTGCGGGCCAACCGCACGCCCGCCCCGGGCAGCTCTTGGTCCGCGGTCGCGGTCACCTCGGTGAGGGACACGGTGCCGTCGGTCCACGTGAGGGCGTGCCCGCTGCGCGTGAGGCGCACCGTGAGGCGCGTCCCGGTGTGGGCCACGGCGCGCGCCGCGACCGCGTCGAACAGTTCCGGGTGCAGCGCCCGGTCGTACACGCGGACGCGCACCTCGGACACGCGCGGCCGGACCAACGTTGCCCCCATTCGCACCCCTCGTTCGGATCGAACCGAAGGGATTATACGGTGCGCCGGAAAACGAAAAACGGGAGCCGGTCGGCTCCCGTTGGTGCGCCCGAGGTGCGCGGTCGGCTTAGTGGCAGCCGCCCTTGTGCTTGCCGAACAGCCCGCCGCCGGTGCAGCCGTTCCCGCGGAGGCCGAGGAACGCGCCGCCCGAGCAGCCGTGACCGTCGCGGAGGCCGAGGAACCCGCTGCCGTGGCACCCCGCGGGGGCCGCGTGACCGTTGCACCCGGCCGGGGCCGCGACCATCGGGGCCGGGGCCGCCGCGCCGCTGCACCCGGCGGCGTGGGTCGTGCCGTGGCAGCCGCCCTTGTGGGCCTTGTGACCGGCGAGGAACCCGCCGCCGTCGCAGCCGTTGCCGTCGCGGAGGCCGAGGAACCCGCCGCCGTGGCAGCCGGCCTTGTCCTTCAACCCGAGGAACCCGCCGCCGGTGCAGCCGGCGCTGGCTACGGTCCCGTGGCAGCCGCCCGCGGCCTTGCCGCCGAAGCCGGCCACATCGCCGCCCGAGGTCGCGGCCACCATGAGAACAACGCTGTACATCAAGAAGCCCTCCGTGCCCGCTGCACGTGCGAACGACCCCGGCCCCGGTTCCCGTTACCGCGGCTAAACAGGCGTCCGTATTACGTATGGTTGTCGAGTTCGGTTGAGGAACACGAACCGTATGCAGCGGGCGGTGTTATGTAGTGAGGATGGTAGACCGGGGAGATTTGGGAGTCAAAGGTAATTTGGGAAGTTTACGTCGGCGGTGTGCCGCACGCCCCGTTCTTCCCGACAACCGATTCGGACAATACGATCTGCTTTTGGGGTCGGGCGCGCGCCCCCGCGCACGCCGCGCACCAACACCGGGGCCGAAATGCGGTTATGCCTTCCGGGGGCACCCGCCGATTGGGTAAGGTGCCACTGAGGGCCGTCACCGAGGGCGAGACGTCATGGACCGCGGCGCAGGCTCAACATCTCCCGCTTCGCCCACGGGTGCGGGGGCGGAAGTCGTTCCCCCGATTGAATGGGGCTTCGTGCGGAAGATCGGGATCGGTGCGATCGCGCTGATCGCGAGCGCCGCGGCGCTCGGCGCGGTCGCCTTTGCGCTCGACGGCACCACGGAGCCGACCCCGCACTGGTGGGGGCACACCGTCCGCTTGTTCCTCGTGCTGTTCGGGGCGGTGGCCGCGGGCGCGGCCGTTTCCATGCGCCCGGACCTGTGGCGGGCGTGGGGGCTGGGCGCGGGCGCGGCGGCGCTGGCCGTGGTCGGCACGCCGGCGCACTGGGACTCGTTCCGGTTGCTGTTCGGGGCAATGGCCGCGGTCGCGCTGGTGTGGGCCGCGCTGCGGGCCGGGCCGTCGCGGTACCGGGTTCCGGTGCTGAGCGCGCTGCTGCTGTTCCACTTCAGCGGCATCTTCTTCGCGACCACGACGCCGCCCGCGACCCCGTGGGTGACGGAGCAGGCGTTCATCCGCGTGTACAACCCGTACTTGCAGTTCGTGTACCTGCGGAACGCCTACCACTTCTACTCACCGGAACCGGGGCCGGCGAGCGTCCTTGTGTTCTTGTTGAAGACCGAAACCGGGACCGACGCGCAGGGGCGCAAGCAGTACGCGACGCGCTGGGTCGTGGTGCCCAAGCGCCCCGGCGACGTGCGCGACCCACTGGGGCTGACGTACTACCGGCGGCTCTCGATTACGGAGCAGGTGGCCCGCAGCGTGCCCTACGGGCTGGCGACGCACCCCTACGAGCGCCTCGACCTGATCGCGCGCCGCCGGCAGGTGCCGATCCCGTCGCCGCGCACCGACGACGAGTTCCTCGTGCAGTACCGGCTCCCGCAACCGGAGGTGGCCCGGTACGTGATCCCGTCGTACGCCTCGCACGTGATTCTGGAACACACGACCGCCGAGGAAGCCAAGAAGACGACGGTGAAGATGTACCGCTTGGAGCACAGCACGATGGGCGTGGACGAGTTCACGAACTGGCGCAAGCTGCCGGACGCGAACACGAACCCGTACCACCCGATGATGTTCCGGCCGTACTTCTTGGGGGAGTTCAACGCCCGCGGCGACCTGCTGAACCCGCAGGAGCCGATGCTGTACTGGCTGATTCCGATCGTGAACCGGCCGGGCGTGACCGCGAACACCCCGAACCGCCGCACGTTCATCGACTTCCTCTCGATCCACGCCCTCGACCCGCTGAACCTGTCCATCGACGAGGTGGACGACGCGCGGTTCAAGGACCGCGTGTTCGACTGGAACCAGTTGCGGTAAGGGCGTGCTGTTCCTCGCGCCCCTCGCGGGCGCGTTGGCACCGCTCGGCCCGTGTTGGGGCCGCGCGTTGTGGGTTCGGTTTTCACCCCTTTGGGGTGAAGACACGGTCGACACAGCGCTCGACTCCCCAACCAAGGGGAGCGGGCGAAAACACGAACCGCCGCTCGCGGGCGAGAGACCCCTTTGGGAACGAGATATGGCTAGCGAGATGACGCCGGACACCGCGCCGGAACCGGTCGAGCGCACCGCGTGGCAGCGCTGGGTCGGGTTCTGGTTCCCGGCGAGCGACCCGACGACGCTGGGGTTCGTTCGCGTGTGTACCGGGCTGCTGGTGTTCTACATTCACCTCGCGTACAGCGTGGACCTCCAGCAGTTCTTCGGCAAGACCGGGTGGTACGCGCACCGGTTCGTCGAGCGCGAGCGCCACGAGTACCCGTGGCGCGCGACCCCGTTCTTCGACTGGAGCCCGGAATCGATTGTGCCGGCCACGGTGCCGGACTTCCCGCACCGGCGCAAGGCCGTGATCGATTTCATCCGCGCGCTCCCGCCGGAGACCGCACGGCGCAACGCGGCGCTCCAGTACCTCGACCGCGTCGCGAAGACCGACAACCTCGTGTACGTGAAGGCGTCGCTCGACTGGTTCCAACTCATGGGCCTCGACGAGGCCGAGCAGAACCGGCACTTGGCGGCCCTCGTGGCCGGGCGGCGCACCGCGACGACCCCGGACGCCACCTCGTACTACCTCGGGCGCACCCCGGCCCACATGCTCGACCTGCCGCCGGACGAGCGCCAGCGCATCACCGGCGAGGTCCGCGCGTTCATGACCGCGCTCCCCAAAGAGCCGACGGCGCGCGAGTACGTTCTGAACCACCTGACCGAACTCGCCCCGGAGCTGCGCCGCGCGTTCGTCCGGTTCCTGCTCGCCCTGCCCGAAGACGCGGCGGCGCGCGACAAGAAGATCGACTACCTCGAGTACTGGAACAACGAGCCGGAGAAGTCCGTGCGCAACGGGCACGTCATCTTCTCGGTGTGGTTCCACGTCACCGACCCGACGCAGATGGCCCTGATCCACGCGGCCATTCTGGTCGCGATGCTGCTGTTTACGGTCGGGCTGTTCACCCGCGTCACGTCGGTGCTGGTGTGGGTCGCGGTGGTGGGCTACATCCACCGGACGCAGCAGATCTTGTTCGGCATGGACACGATGATGAACATCCTGCTGTTCTACCTGATGATCGGGAACAGCGGGGCGGCGCTCTCCGTGGACCGGCTGGTCGCGCGGTACCGCGCGGCCCGCGCGAGCCTCGCGCGGTGCGGCACCCTCGACGCGCCGACGCGCGCGTTCCTCGCGGCCCCGCCGCCGTCCGTTAGCGCCGGGTTCGCGGTCCGCCTGATCCAAGTTCACTTCTGCATCATCTACATCGCGGCCGGGCTGTCCAAGCTCAAGGGCGCGGCGTGGTGGGACGGCCGCGCGACGTGGGACGTGCTCGTGAACCCGGAGTTCACCCTCCTCCAGTACCAGTGGTACGAGAGCGCGCTCCGCGCGCTGGTCAGCATCAAGCCGGTGTACCACGCGCTGGTGGCGTTCGGCGCGTGGGGCACGCTGTTCATTGAGATCGCCGGGCCGTTCCTGTTGTGGACCCGGCTCCGCTGGCTCATCGTGCTGCTCGCCACCGCGATGCACGCGGCCATCGGCGTGCTGATGGGGCTGAACCTGTTCGAACTGCTGATGATGGTGATGCTGGCGGCGTTCCTGCCGTGCGGGGTGATCCGCGACCGGCTCCGCGGCGGCCCGGACGCGGCGAAGCTGGCGCTGGCCTTCGCGCCGGCGCACGCGCGGGCCGCGGCGCTCGTGGCCGCCCTCGACACCGAGAACCAAGTGACCCTGACCCCGGACCCGAGCGCCGCGGCCCCGACCCTGACCGCGGCCGGCGCGAAGCACACCGGCCCCGACGCCACGGCCGCGCTGTTCCGCGCCGCGCGCCTGCCCGCGCTGCTGTCGTTCCTGCTGTGGGTCCCGGGGGTGAAAGGCTGGGCGACCAAGCGCCTGTTCCCCGCCCCCGCGCCGCGCTAATCGAGTCGCGGAGCGACGGACGGGCTGTGCGCGTCAAAGGGGCATTACGCGAAGCCCCCATTCGCGCGTAGCTTGTCCGTCGCTCACGTTTCCGGCTCGTCGCGCGTTTGGCGCGTTTCCCCTTTCCCTCAAGCCCCGCAAGTTCCGCGGTCGATCTCTGTTGATGCGGCGCGCCTCGCCCGCGCGCCCCGATAAGGAGGTCGGTCGTGCGACCCGGTCACACCCTTTCCGCCGCGCTCGCCCTCGCCGCGCTCGCCCTTGTGGTCGCGGTGCCCGCCGCGCGCCCGCAGGACGGGCCGTTCGGCGGCCTCCAACCGCACTACTGGCCGCACCGCACGTTCGGCATCCCGGTTTCCGTCGAGGCCATCAACGCCCTCGCGACCAAGCCCACGCACCTGCAACTGTTCCACGCCGCCGGGCGCGGTGCGTTCCAGAAGGGACCGAAGCTGGCCCTCAACGCGCTCCACGAACTGAACGGCGGCAAGCGCGGGTTCCTGTTCGACGCCCCGCGCGACGGCGACTACGAGTTCGCCGTCCAGTTCGTCTACGCCGACGGCTCCGTTTCGCCGCGCGACAACCAGATCGCCGCGGAGGTGCGTGCGGTCATCGACACCACCCCGCCGCGCGTCCAACTGGCCCCGCTCGGCAACGGCGTCGAGTGGATCGCCACCGACGACAACCTCGACCCGCAGGGCGTCGTGCTCCAGTGCAAGTGGCCGACCAGCGCGGAGTGGACGACGATCAACGACAAGCCGAGCGACCCGAAGTTCAAGGCCAACGACAGCTACGCGTGGAAGATGCCGGCGGGGAAGTCGCTCGACGTGCGCGTGCTCGCGCGCGACCGGGCCGGCAACGAGGGCGTGTCCACCGTCGTGCGGGTGCCGGGCGAACCGGGCACCGCGGTCGGCCTCCCGCAGAACCCCGGTGGCGGCGCGGCGTGGCCCGGGGGCGGGGCCGGCGGCGCGCCGCTCCCGCAGCCGCGCATCGACTACGTCAACGCCCTCGACTTCAACGTCGATTACACCGTGCAGCGCATGGGGCGCTCCGGCGTGCAGGCCGCCCACCTGTTCGTGCTGAAGGAACAGGGCGCGTGGGAACTGGTCAAGCGCCACCCCGTGCGCCTGATGCCCGACGACAAGGGGCCGCACTCGCTGTCGCTCCCGTACAAGGCCGAGCGCGAGGGCACCTACGGGTTCTTCGTCATCCCCGAAAGCGGCGCGGGCAAGAAGTCCGAAGACCCGAAGCGCGACGACGCCCCGATGGTGCTAGTGGTGGTGGACACATCGCCACCATTCGTGAAGATCACCGGGGTGCAGGTGAAGCCCGGTGGGGTGCGCGGCCCACTCGTCGAGGTGACGTGGGAGGCCGCGGACAACAACCTGATGCCGCAGCCGGTGAGTCTCGAATGGTCTTTGGACAAGAGCGCCGCGAAGTGGAACGAGATCAAGCACCGGCTCGACAACAACCTGACGCGGACGACCGGCCGGTTCTCGTGGGAGGTGCCGGACGAGAAGCTGTGGAAGTTCTGGGTCCGGGCGCGGGCGGTTGACAAGGCCGCGAACACCGGCGAGCACGTCTGGGCGCAAGAGGTGATCGTGGACTTGGAGAAGCCACAAGCGACCATCGACCGCGTCCGCGGCGGCCCCCCGGGCGCGCCCCCGAAGCCGAAGGAACCGAGCGAACTGCCGTAGTGTGGCCCCAAAAAGCTCTCGCATCCGACCCGCCACTTGGGTATCGGGATCAAGGACGCAACGTTGCTTGAATCTGTTGTAACATGATGGAGAATTAAGAGTTCCAACTGATATTGCTCACCCGCCAACAACGTGTATGAGGCGCTTCCGAGGGAACGGAGCGGAAGCCGTCGATGAAGGCAATCGAGTTATTCGCCGGCGCGGGGGGACTGGCCTACGGCACCGCCGAAGCGGGATTGCAACACACCGTTGTTCTTGAGCAGGACAAAGACGCTTGCGAGACGCTCCATCTCAACCATAAGCGTGGCGTGAAGCACGTCCGCGACTGGCAGATTCTCAAAGAAGATGTGTCAGAATACAACTTCTTCCAACACCGCGACGTGCGGACTTGCGACACCCGCCGGGGGCGGGTTACCTGCGGAGGCCGAGCTTGCCGATGACCGCGAGGTACTTGTCGCGGTCGGTCTGGCGCAGGTACTTCAGCAGGTCGGTGCGTTGGCTGACCAGTTTCAGCAGCCCGCGCCGACTGGAGAAGTCCTTTTTGTGCGCCCGCATGTGCTCGGTGAGGGAGTTGATCCGCTTCGTGAGCAGCGCGATCTGCACCTCGGGCGAGCCGGTGTCCGCGCCGTCCCGGCGGAACTGCGTGATGAGTTAGGACTTTTCTTCCTTCGTGATGGGCATTCGTCCGTCTCCGCTTCGCTGGCCCCGCCGCGTCGCACTCCTACCGTCGATTACGAAACGACGTTAGTTAACACTCTTAGGGATTGATGCACTGTACCGCCCCGCGACCAGTCGGCAAGGCGGAAAAAGTCTAGAGTTCACCCAGTGTTGGTTGTGAGTTTGGGGTGCGGGTGCAGGAGCTTGCGGAGCATGGTGGCGATCCAATCGAACAGGTAGGTGACGGCTTTCTTGAGCCGCCACGGGTGGTTCATGAGCGCCTCGCGCAGTGG
>Ga0194132_10007668_pt1 | contig 15923 bp, 14 predicted proteins | sample TA2KigOf80mmetaG_FD_148612 | JGI IMG/M metagenome (GOLD analysis project Ga0194132, IMG submission 148612) | Freshwater microbial communities from Lake Tanganyika, Tanzania - TA2015054 Kigoma Offshore 80m | ecosystem: Environmental > Aquatic > Freshwater > Lake | place: Tanzania: Lake...
GCGAGCCTATCGAGATCAGGAAGAAGGTTTTCACCAAGGGCACGGTCCTGGGCGGGCTGCTCTTCGGCATGGGCTGGGCAGTGACCGGGGCCTGCCCTGGGCCCATCTACGCCCAGCTGGGCAGCGGCGCGTACCAGGCCCTGGCCACCTTTGCCGGCGCCTTTGCCGGGGCCTACCTCTACGCCTGGCTGCGGCCCCGCCTGCCCCACTAGCCCTCACCCCAACCCCGGCGCAGCGATGGACGAGCCGATCATCTCCTACAACTACCGCTTCCGCCTGGCGGATGGCACGGACAAGGAGTTCGCCATCCGGGTGGACGCCAAGACCCTCGACCTGCTGCCGGCGGCGCGGAGCGAATATCCGGCCTGGAGCGCCCTGACCCACCATCAGTGCGCCAACTGCCCCCTGCGCCCCGAAGAGCACCCCCGCTGCCCCATCGCCGCCAACCTGGTGGATCTGGTCGATTTCTTCAAGGAGGCCATGTCCTACGACGAGGTGGACGTGCAGATCGAGACCGATCAGCGGCGCTACACCAAACACACCTCGGTGCAGCAGGCCCTCAGCTCTCTTTTGGGTATCTACATGGTGACCAGCGGCTGCCCGGTGATGGACCGGCTGCGGCCCATGGTGCGCTTCCACCTGCCCTTTGCCACCCTGGAGGAGACCGCGTACCGGGTGATCTCCATGTACCTCCTCGCCCAGTATTTCCGCCATCGCCGGGGTCTGCGGCCCGATTGGGAGATGAAGGGGCTGGTCCCCATCTACGAGGGGGTCCAGACAGTCAACAAGACCTTCCTCCAGCGCCTCCGTGACCTGAAGGGCAAGGACGCCAACGCCAACGCCCTGGTCATCCTCGACAGCTTCGCCGGGTATGTCACCTTCTCCATCAACACCGACCTGCTCGACGAGGTCGAGGGGTTGTTCAGGCCCTACTTCGAGGAGTAGCGGGTGGGTTTTGCGGCGGCGGTCTTCGACCTGGACGGCACCCTGCTCGACTCGTTGGAAGACCTGGCGGACTCCATGAACGAGGCGTTGGTGGGCCTCGGTTTCCCCGCCCACCCGGTGCCGGCGTACAAGTACTTCGTCGGGGATGGCATGGAGGTGCTGGCCCGGCGGGTGTTGCCCGAAGCGGCCCGCGACCGGGATACCCTGGAGCGGCTGGTGGCGGCCATGCGCCGGGTGTACGGCGGGCGCTGGGATCACAAGACCCGGCCCTACGCGGGGGTGCCCCAGATGCTGGAGGCCCTGCGGGCCAGGGGGCTGCGCCGGGCCGTGCTCTCCAACAAACCCGACGACTTCACCCGCCTGACCGTGGAACGGCTGCTGGCCCCGCATACCTTCGACCTGGTACAGGGAGTGTCCCCGGACACGCCGCCCAAGCCCGATCCCGCCGGCGCCCTGGCAGTGGCTGCCCGCCTGGGGGTAAAGCCGGAGGAATGCCTGTACCTGGGCGACACGGCCACCGACATGCAGACGGCCTGCCGGGCCGGGATGTGCGCGGTGGGTGCCCTGTGGGGCTTCCGCACCCGCCAGGAGTTGGAGGAGAACGGGGCGCGGGCCGTGGCCGAGGAGCCGGGGCAGGTGCTGGCCCTGCTCGAAACGCTTGTTTAATGTACCGGCACAGCCCCTTTGTGCCCTCACCCACCCGAAAGAGGACCCCATGAGCCAGTTTTTCCCCAAAGTGAAGAAGATCCGCTACGAGGGCCCGGACTCGAAGAACCCCCTGGCCTTCAAACACTACAACCCCCGCGAGAAGGTGGGAGGCAAGACCCTGGAGCAGCACCTGCGCTTCTCGGTGGTGTTCTGGCACACCTTCAAGGGCGGGGGGGTCGATCCCTTCGGCACCTCGCCGGTGTACGACCGCCCCTGGGACCGGGCCACAGATCCCATGCAGCGGGCCGAGGACGCCATGCACGCGGCCTTCGAGTTCATCACCAAGCTGGGGGCGCCCTACTACGCCTGGCACGACCGCGACATCGCCCCCGAGGCCGAGACCCTGCGCGAGACCAACAAGCGCCTCGACCAGATCGTGGCCCTGGCCGGCAGGTTGCAAAAGGATACCGGGGTGAAGCTCCTGTGGGGCACCTCCAACTGCTTCTCCAACGCCCGCTTCACCCACGGGGCCGGCACCAACCCGGATGCCCATGTCTTTGCCTACGCCGCGGCCCAGATCAAGAAGGCGATGGAATGCACCCTGGAGCTGAAGGGGGAGAACTACGTGTTCTGGGGTGGGCGCGAGGGGTACTCCAGCCTGCTCAACACCGATCTGAAACACGAGCAGGAGCAGATGGCGCGACTGCTGCAGCTGGCGGTGGAGCACAAGAAGCACATCGGCTTCAAGGGCACCCTGCTCATCGAGCCCAAGCCCAAGGAGCCCACCAAGCACCAGTACGACTACGACGCGGCCACGGTGCTGGGCTTCCTGCGCAAGCACGGGCTGATCGACGAGTTCAAGCTCAATATCGAGGCCAACCACGCTACCCTGGCCGGCCACACCTTTGAGCACGACCTGGCGGTGGCTTCCAGCGAGGGGAAGTTGGGCAGCATCGACGCCAACCGGGGGGATTATCTCTTGGGATGGGACACGGACCAGTTCCCCACCGACCTGTACATGACCACCTATGCGATGATGGTGATCCTCAAGCAGGGGGGCCTGGGCAGGGGCGGGGTGAACTTCGACGCCAAGGTGCGGCGGGGCTCCATCGACACCACCGACCTTTTCCACGCCCACATCGGCGGCATGGACACCTTTGCGCGGGGCCTGAAGATCGCCCATCGCATCCAGCAGGACGGGGTGCTGGACAACTTCCTCAAGGAGCGGTACAGCTCCTACCGCAGCGGCATCGGCCGCAAGATCATGAGCGGGAGAACCAGTTTCCGCGAGTTGGAGCGCTACATCCTCAGAAACGGCGAGCCGGCCCGGCACAGCGGTCGCGAAGAGATGCTGGAGAACCTCATCAACGGCTATATCCGCTGATACCCAGGAAAAGCAGCGCGCCGGTCCCGCGAGGGGCCGGCGCTTTTTTGTCTGTCCTCCTGTAAGCGGCGGGGGAAGGTTCCCTGAGCGGATTCCATCGCGCCTCTGGCCACAGGATTGTGGCCCAGAGGTCGATGGCCTCGGAGCCGGTCAGGGATGGCCGGCGAGAATGAGCGAAGAGAGCCTTTCCCCGTCGCAATCACCGGCAACCCCCGTCTCCTTACAACTTCGCCTCCAGCTTGGCGAGCAGTTCGGCGGCCTGCCGTTGTTTGCCCGGGTCGGAGTCGCGGGCGACGATGCGCTGGAGGGTGGAGTAGGCGCGGGTATCGCCCTGCTGGGCCATCTCGATGGCCAGCTCGTCGCGCTTCTCGTGAAAGCGGTTGTCGTAGGGCTTGATCTCCAGCTCCCACTTCTTCCAGAAGTATTTGAGCCAGTCTGCCGAGGCTGGCCAATCGGCGTAGATCTCCTCCCAGTTCATCGGCGGGCTGTGGGGCTGGAGGCTGCCCGGGGCGATGGGCTGGTCGGCGCGTTGGTAGCGGGCGTCGAGGGAGAGGCGCAGGGCGCGGCTGAAATTGGCGGCGCCCCGGTGCGGGGTGAGGCTGTGGAAGAAGAGCACGTCCCCCTGGGCAAAGGGGCCGCCCCGCCATTTGCCTTCAAAGGGTTCGAGAATCTCCAGACCGCCGGCGCCCAGGGCCGGGCGGAACTCGTAGACCCCCTGCCGGTGTGCGCCCTCGGCTACCTCCAGGCCGCCCATCTCGGGGGGCAGGGCGCCCAGGGGAATCCAGGCGGTGTAGGTCTCGGGGGTGCCCTGGATGGGGATGAAATCCTGGTGGGCCGGGCTGGTGAAGGCTTCCTTCTGGGGGAAGATGACGCGCCCGATGAGCCGGGGGTGGGGCAGCACCGGACCGTCGAGCAGGCGACCGAAAAAATCCATCAGGCTGGGGTGATGCTGCAGGGCGTGGAATTCTGGCAACAGGTACATGGGGCGGTACACCTGCATGTAGGCCGGCTCGGGTTCGAGGGAGAAACCCCGCAGATCGGCAATCGCTTCCTCCAGGGGGGTACCCTCCTGCACCCAGCCGCCGGCCCGGGCCTTTTCGAGCAGCCCCAGCCGCAGCGCTTCCAACGCCGGGGACGGCACCAGACCGCGGACAAACAGATAGCCGTCGCGCTCCATGCGCCGGCGCAGTTGGGGGCCATCGCCGGCGATGTCAGTGGAGTCGAGGAAAGGTTGCATGGACAGGCTCCGATGAGGGTTGTGGGCGATATGGACGGGCAGTATTATAACCCCCTGGACCTCCTTCGCCAAATGCGGTCGGCCGGTGATGACCAGCTCTTTTTCCGTTCCACTCGTCGTTACCAACCCCCTGGGCCAGGCCCGGGCGGGCGAGCCACTCACCGCCGGGGTGCCCGTGGCGCGTGGCCGGCTGCGGCAGGCAGACCATCTGCAGCTGCGCGACGCGCAGGGCCGGCTGACACCGCTTCAACTGGAGGTCACGGCCCGCTGGGGAGATGGCAGCATCAAGTGGCTCCTGCTCGATTTCCAGGCCGAGGTGGCGGCTTTGGGGCAGGCGGTTTACCAGTTGGTCACCGGCCCTGCACCCTCCCCGCCCTGCGAGAGACTGACCCTGAGGACCACCCCCGGCCAGATCGAGGTAGGCGCCGGCCCGGTATCCTGGCGCCTGACCCAGGGCCCGGATCAGGCGCTGGAGCTGGGCCGGGGCAGCGGGTACCGGCGACTAGCTGCTCTTCCCTCCCTGGCTATCGACGCCCTGACGGTGGAGACCTTCGGCCCCTTGCGCGCCACCCTGTGCGCTGAAGGCCGCATCCCCGCTTTGGGCCTGCGCTGCCGATGGCGTCTTCACTGTTATGCCGGCCAGCCCTGGGCACGCCTGCTCTGTACCCTCCACAACCCGGCGGCGGCCCGGCACCGCGACGGCTACTGGGACCTGGGGGATCCCGGCACGGTCCTGTTCGAGGATTTTTCCCTGGTTCTGGAGCATGGCTTCTCGGGCCGGCGGGGTTTCCGGGTCGGTGGCGATGTTGTGTACCAGGGCGCCTGGGTGAACCAGGTGCTGCTTTACCAGGATTCCTCGGGTGGCGAGCGCTGGGATTCCCCCAACCATATGGATCGCGAGCAGCAGGTGTGCAACCGCTTCCGTGGGTACGAACTGCGGTTGGGGGATGTACCAGTGGCGGCGGGCGGGCGGGCGGCGGGCTGGCTGGTTGTCGAAGGGGAGGAAGGCGCGGTTGGGGTAGGCGTGCGCCACTTCTGGCAGAACTTCCCCAAGGCCCTGGCCGCCGGAGGGGAGACCTTGCGTCTCGGGCTTTTTCCCAGGGAATACGCCGGCCGGTACGAACTGCAGGGAGGTGAACAGAAGACCCACGAAATGTGCTTGGTCCTGACCGAGGCCGCCGGCCAAGCCGAGCATCTGCTGCAAGCCTTCAACCAGCCTCTCTTTGCCACTGCCCCGACGGCCTGGTACCTCGAAAGCAGGGTCTTCGGCGATCTGCCTCCCTGCCCAGCCGAGGGCCTTGGTGTGTACGAAGCCGCGCAACGCGCCGTCGTTCGCCCCACCGGCGCCAACCCGCGCACCTTCTTTTCTCAGCGCGAGGTGATCGACGAGTACGGTTGGCGGCACTTTGGGTGCGTGATGGCCGACCACGAGGATGATGACCAGGGGATCCCGCCGGGCAGGAGCAACTTCGACGGGCCCATTTCCCATTACAACAACCAGTACGACTATCTCTTCGGAGCCCTCGGCCAGTTCGCCCGCACCCTCGACCCGCTGTGGTTCCAGCTGGCCGACGAGGGAATCCGCCATCTGGCTGACATCGATGTGTACCACACCACCCAGGACGATCCTCTGTACAACGGAGGGATGTTCTGGCACACCACCCACGACGTCAACGCCTACCGCTCGACCCACCGCACCTATCCGCGCGACGGTATCGGCCGGGTCAGCCACCCCTGGGGCAGCGGGGGCATGTCGGTGGAGCATCTCTACCTGCGCGGGCTGTTCGCCTGGTATTACCTGACGGGGTACCGGCCAGCCCTGGAGTGTGCCCTGGAATGCGCCGAGTTCGGGCTCAACTACTACGAGCGCTTCGTGGTTCCCTACGGCGCGGAGTTTCCCCTGCGCGGCTACGGCCTGGCGCTCGACGCCTTTGTGGCCGCCTACCAGGAAACGGGTGAGCCGCGTTTTGGCGCGGCGTGCCGGCGGGTGATTGCCGACGCGGCCTTCAAGCGCACGGCCCGCTCGGTCGCGGATTGGACTCTGCCCATGCACATGAAGGCCCTGGGCCGCTTTCTAGACTTAAAGGCGGAAAGGGAGGAGGAGGATGGGGAGGCGGGCCAGGCGCGGGCCGAACTGCTGGCGTACGCCGACTTTGTCCTGGGGGCCTGGCAGGAGGATCTGGGCATCCAGAACCTGCGCTTCAGCGACGGCCTGCTGGTCGCCTGCCTGCACGCCCCCGCAGATCACCCTGGACGGGAGTCCTGGTTCGCCAAGGCCGCCGAACTCTGGGAGCAGGGCATGAGCCAGGTCCGGCCCACCTATCACTACGCTAAGACCCACGCCATCCTGCTGGAGAACGGCCACCTCTACCCCTGCCTGGTGGGCCGGTGCCGTTGAACTTCAGTCTGCCCGAAGCTCGGCGATGGTCTCGGCGATGGCCTCGCGGATGGGGGTGTAGGCCAGGCCCAGTTCGCGCTCGGCCTTGGAGCCCTCGGCGCAAAAACCCTCCCTGGCGGTGCGCACCTGGTCCGTGGCCATGCCCCACAGCGGGGGCCGGCCGGTCAGGCGCGAAAGGCCGGTGAGCAGCCAGGCCAGGGGCATCACCGCGGCGTCGGGCAGGGTCAGGCGGGGCAGGGGCGTCCCGGAGAGTTCCCGCACCAGCTGGTTGAACTGGTCCAGGCTGAGCTGCTCCTTGCCGATGATGTATCCCTTCCCTTCGATGCCCGGTTTGTCCACCGCCAGGGCGATGGCCTCGGCCACGTCGGCCACGTGCACCCAGGTGAGGGCGGCGTCGGGCAGGACGGCAGCCGGCATCCGGCGGTGCACCAGGTCGGCGAGGTACTGGCCGCTGCCCTTGGGGTCGCCGGCCCCCAGCACCCCGCAGGGGTAGAGCACCACCAGGGGCAGGCTCTGCCCGCGCAGGGCCCAGGCGAGCCGGTCGCCCTCGTACTTGCTCTGGGCGTACTCGCTGAAGCGTTCCGGGCCAGGGGCGCTCTCCTCGGTGAAAGGCACCTGCGCAGGCCTGCCGAAGATCACCGCCGAGCTGACGTGGACCACCCGGGAAACCCCGGCCTCCAGGGCGGCTTCGAGCACGTGGCGGGTCCCCTCGACGTTGACGCGCCGGTACACCCCGGGGTCCTTCTCCCAGAAGGAGTAGACATTGGCCAGGTGGACCACCCCCTCGCAGCCGGCCAGGCCCCGGCGCACGCTGTCAGGGTCGGTCACGTCGCCCTGTACCAGCTCCGCGCCGGGCAAAAGGGTCCGCCCCCGTTCCAGATCCCGCACCAGGCAGCGCAGGGTGTGGGGGGTGGATTCCAGCCGCCGGCAGAGGCGCCGGCCGATGAAGCCGGTGGCGCCGGTGAGGAAGAGCCTCATCGGCGCTGGCACCACTCTGCTTCGAGGATGGACCACAAGAGGGAGTCGCGCCACTGGCCCCGGATCTGGAGGTTCTGCCGCAGTTTGCCCTCCAGTTGCATGCCGAGTTTCTCCAGCACCCGGCGCGAGCCTTTGTTCTCCGGATCGCAGGTGGCCTGGATGCGGTGCAGTTGCAGCTCTTCAAAGCCCAGGGCCAGCAGGGCACCGCTCGCCTCGGCGGCGCAGCCCCGGCCCCAGAAGTCGGGATGCAGGCAGTAGCCGATCTCGCCCACCCGGTGGGTCTGGTTCTGCACGCTCAGGTGGCAGCCGCCGATGAGCTGGCCGCTCTCGCGCCAGATGATCGCCATCTCAAAACCGAGGCGCGGGCTCGCCGCCTGGGCAGCAACGGCACGGCCGACGAAGTCGCGGCTGTCCTGCTCACTGTTGGGGCCCCAGGGCATGTAGCGCGACACCTCGGGCCGGTGGGCGTAGGTGTGGACCGCCCCCCAGTCGTCCTCGACAAAGTCGCGCACCAGCAGGCGCGGGGTCTGGAGGGGGAGTTCCACGTGGCAGACTCAGCGGCGGCGGACGAATTTTTGCAGCCGGCCGTCGGTCTGCACCTCGCTGACATACAGGTCGCCGCGCGAGTCGGCCCAGATGCCGTGCGGGCAGCCCAAAAACTCGCCGGGCCGGTCCAGGCGCTGGCCGCTGCCCCAGCGGGTGATCAACTCCCCTTCCAGGGTGAGGACGCTGACCCGCTGGTCCAGTTCGGCCACGTACACGATGTCGTGTTCGTCGATGTAGATGGTGTCGGGCTGATGGAAACCGCCCCACTCCGTCAGGTACTTCCCCTCGGTGTCGAAGAACTGGATGCGGTTGTTGCTGCGGTCGGCCACCAGCACCCGGTCGTGGCGGTCCACCCGCACGCAGTGGGGCAGATTGAATTCCCCCGGCCCGGTGCCCGGTGTGCCCCAGGATTTGATCAACCGGCCATCGGGGGTGTACTTGTGGACCCTGGCGTTGCCGTAGCCGTCGGAGATATACAGGTCTCCCCTCGCGTCGATGGCCAGGTCGGTGGGCAGGTTGAAGGGCTCCCCCTCGGCCCCCTTTTGGTGGGGGTTGCCGATGGTCAGGAGCAATTCTCCCTTGCAGTTGAACTTCCGCATGCAGTGGGTCTCGCGTTCGACGCAGTAAACTTGGTCCTTCCCGTCGATCCAGATCCCGTGGGCATCTTCGAGGACGTCGTCGCCCCAGGTTTCGAGGAAGTTCCCCTCCCGGTCAAAGAGGATGAGGGGGTGTTCGCTGCGGCTGTACACGAAAACCCGATCCTGCGAATCCACGGCCACCGCCGCGATCCAGCCCAGTTTCCAGCCGGCCGGCAGCCGGGCCCAGCCTTCCTGCACTTCGTAGGTATGAGATCCAGCGCCGACCTTGGTCATCAAGGGGTCTCCTTTCCAGGGTTAGAGGGGATGAGGGTACGGCATAGGAGAGGGAGGTGTCAATAGAGTTGGGCCAGAAGGCGGGTCCGGGGAGGGATGATGCTCAGCGGGCCTGGGCCTCCGGCAACAGTTTCACCAGACTGTCCACCTTCACCGGTTGGTCCAGCCAGCCCATCTTCTCGGAGCGGACCAGTTGGGCCTGGGCCTCTCGCAGCTTCTGGTTGGCCTGTTCCAGCTGCGTGGTGCGTTCCCTGACCCCTTGCCCCAGCTAGGCGTAGAGTTGGCCGTCACCAGCACCCGGTAGTTCAGCCCATCCAGCTGGATTTTGACGCAATAAAAAGCCCCCCGGAACCCAGGGTCCCGGGGGGTCTGCGCCGCTGCGCCTTGTCAGCGCGCCTCAGTGGTCCCGGGGCACGGCCATCATCCGCTCCAGGGCCAGGCGGGCCCGCTCGATGACCTCCTCGTCCAGTTCGATCTCGAAACGCTCGTCCTCCAGGGCCAGGTACACGTCCTGCAGGCCGGTCACCTTCATGTACGGGCAGTGCAGCCGGCAGCCGATGCAGCCGTCGGCGGGGACGAACTCCTTGTCGGGGTAGCGCAGCTTGAGCTGGTGGATCATGCCGTGTTCGGTGGCGATGATGAAGGTCTTGGCCCGCGGATACTTGGCCACCGCGGCGATCATGCCGGTGGTGGAGCAGACCTCGTGGGCCAGCTCCACCACGTCCTGCCGGCACTCGGGATGGGCGATGACGATGGCCTCGGGATAGGCGTCGCGGGTGCGTTCCAGGCTGGCCCCGCGCAGCACGTCGTGGGTGGGGCAGACCCCGTCGTAGATGGCGATCTCCTTCTCGGGGACCTGCGCGGCCACCCAACGGCCCAGGTTGCGGTCCGGGGTGAGGAGGATCTTGTCGGTCTTGAGGCTGCGCACCACCGAGACGGCGTTGGCCGAGGTGCAGCAGATGTAGGACTCGGCCTTCACCTCGGCCGAGGAGTTGATGTAGGTGACCACGGTGTGGTCGGGGAAGCGGGCCTTCCAGTCGTCGAGGCTTTCGGGGGTGATGGAGTCGGCCAGGGAGCAGCCGGCGCCGATATGGGGCAGCAGCACCCGCTTCTCGGGGTTGAGGATCTTGGCGGATTCGGCCATGAAGTTGACGCCGCAGAAGACGATCATCTCGGCGTCGGTCTTGGAGGCTTCGAGGGAGAGGCCCAGGGAGTCTCCGGTGAAGTCGGCCAGGTCCTGGATCTCGCCCACCTGGTAGTTGTGGGCCAGGATGACGGCGTTCTTCTCCCGGCGCAGCCGCTCAATGTGGGAGATCAGCTCCTCCTTGGGGAGGTGGGAGTAGTGGTAGGCGTCGAGGGCTCTTTCCGGGGAGAAAACTTGGCTCATGGCTCGGTTTTGGCTCCTTCGTCGGGGGAGATGTCTTCGGTGCCGTTGGGGAAGACCCGCCAGAATTCCTTGCGGATCAGGCCGGTGATCATCGCGCTCTTGCTGGTGCCGTGATAGTGGGCCACGGCGTCCAGCATCTGGTAGTCCCGCTCCGTGGAGGAGAAGGTCTTGACCTTGGCTTTGCCGGTTTTGGCTTTTTTGGCGGCGGGCATTGTCTAATTGTTATATAAAAAATCTATAAAAATTATATAACTGTTGTATAGTAATCTAGCCTTTCACCAGAGGGTTGTCAACGAAAATGTTACCGGGTGGTGACGAAATCAGCCCAGGCCGCCGCCGGCCCAGTGCAGCTTCATCAGATTGGTGGTTCCCTGTTGGCTGCTAGGGCTGCCGGCCAGAAAGACCAGGGGATCGCCCGGCCGGGTGAGGTTCTCCTCCAGCAGGGCCTGGTCGGCGCGGGTGATCATCTGCTCGGTGTCGGCAATGAAGGGGGAGTAACGCGGCAGCACCCCCCAGTACAGGCCGAGCCGCCGCAGGATGCGGGGGTGGGGAGTGAAGGCCACCACCGGCACGGAGGGGCGGTGTTTGGAGATGAGGCGGGCAGTGAAACCCGACTGGGTGAAAGCGACGATGGCCACGGCCTTCACTTCCGCGGCGGCCCGGCAGGCAGCCTCGGCCATGGCGTCGGGGAAGGAGACCGTCCCCTCGTCGCGGCGGCGGCGCTCGGGGGCAAAGGCCAGATGGGTCTCGGCCTCGCGCACGATGCGGGCCATCATCGCCGCGGCCTCCACCGGGTAGCGGCCGGCGGCGGTCTCGCCCGAAAGCATCACCGCGTCGGTGCCGTCGAAGACGGCATTGGCCACGTCCGAGGCTTCCGCCCGGGTGGGGCGGGGGTGCTCGATCATGGATTCGAGCATCTGGGTGGCGGTGATCACCGGCACCTTGAACTGGGCGGCCTGGCGGATGATCTGCTTCTGGATGAAGGGCACCCGTTCGGGCGAGAGTTCCACCCCCAGGTCACCCCTGGCGATCATCACCGCGTCGGCGGCTGACAGGATCGCTTCCAACTCGTCGAGGGCCTCGGGCTTCTCGATCTTGGGCACCACCCCGATGGCGGCCCCCCGGCGGGCGAGGCGTTCCTTGAGATCTGTCACGTCCGCGGCCCGCCGCACAAAGGAGAGGGCCACGTAGTCCACCTCCTGGGCGATGCCGAATTCGAGGTCGGCTTCGTCCTTGGCGGTCAGGGAGGGGGCGCTGACCGAGACGCCAGGCAGGTTGATGCCGGCCCTGGCCCGCAGCTGGCCCCCGTCCACCACCATACACTCGACATCCTCTCCCCGCACCCCTTTCACCTCCAGGCGCAGCAGCCCGTCGCTGAGCAGGAGCTGGTCGCCCGGCTTCACGTCGGCGGGCAGTTGCGGGTAGGTGGTGGAGACGCAGGCGGCGTCGCCGGGGACCGGGCGGGTGGTGAGGGTGAAGGGAGCGCCGGCCACCAGTTCGACCGGGCCGGCGGCCAGGGGGCCGGTGCGGATCTTGGGGCCTTGAAGGTCCTGGAGGAGGGTCAGGGGACGGTTGCGTTGGGCGGCGAGGCGGCGCAACTCGGCGATGACCTGAGCGTGGTCCTGGTGGGTGCCGTGGGAGAAGTTGAGGCGGGCCACGTCCATGCCGGCCTCGACCAGCGCCGCCAGCTTTTCGGGAGAGGAACTGGCCGGCCCGATGGTGCAGACGATCTTGGCCCGTCGCGGGAGCATGACTGTTCTCAGGAGGGTTGTTGCGCTGGTAGCCTTTCCGTTGAATATCTCAAAGTCGGGCGATGCGGTCCATCGCCTCTTCGATGGCTTCGCGGTGGTTGAAGGCCGAGAGGCGCAGGTACCCCTCGCCGGCGGCGCCGAAGCCGGCCCCTGGGGTGCCCACCACGTTGGCTTTGTTGAGCAGGGTGTCGAAGAAGTCCCAACTGCCCTGGCCCTCCGGGGTGCGCAGCCACAGGTACGGGGCGTTGACGCCGCCGTAGACCTTGTACCCACAGGCAGTCAGGCGCTGGCGCATGTACTTGGCGTTGCCCAGGTAGTATTTGATCAGCTTGCGCACCGCCCGCTTGCCCTGGGGGGAGTAGGAAGCCTCGGCCCCGCGCTGCACCACATAGGCCACCCCGTTGAACTTGGTGGTCTGGCGGCGGTACCAGATGGGGTGGACGGAGGCCGCGTCGCCGGAGCGGGTATAGGCGACCAGCTCCTTGGGCACCACGGTGAAGGCGCAGCGGGTGCCGGTGAAGCCGGCGGTCTTGGAGAAGCTGCGCAGCTCGATGGCCACCTCGCGCGCCCCGGGGATCTCGTAGATGGAGTGGGGGATCTTGGGGTCGGTGATATAAGACTCATAGGCCGCGTCGTAGAGGATGATGGCCCGCTTGCGCTGGGCGAACTGCACCCATGCCTCCAGGGCCTGGCGGGTCATCACCGCCCCGGTGGGGTTGTTGGGGGAGCACAGGTAGATGATATCGACGTGCTCCTTGGGCAGATCGGGGACGAAGTTGTTCTCGGCGGTGCAGGGCAGGTAGACCATCCCCCCGTACCGACCCTGGTCGTCGGGCTGGCCGGTGCGGCCGGCGATGACGTTGCTGTCGCAGTAGACTGGGTACACCGGGTCGGTGAGGGCGATGGTGTTGTCGGTGCCGAAGATCTCCTGGATGTTGGCCGAGTCGCACTTGGAGCTGTCGGAGACAAAGACCTCCTCGGGCAGGATCTCCACCCCGCGCGGCTTGTACTCGTTGTCGACGATGGCCTGGAGGAGAAAATCGTAGCCCTGCTCAGGGGGATAACCGCGAAAGGTCTCGTCGTGGGCCAGTTCCTCAGCGGCGGCTTTCATGGCCCGGACCACCGGCCTGGGCAGGGCCTTGACCACGTCGCCGATCCCCAGGCGGATGACCTTGGCCTCGGGGTGGGCCTGGGCAAAGGCCCGGGTGCGCCGGCCGATTTCGGGGAAGAGGTAGCCGGCCTTGAGTTTGAGATAATTTTCATTGATCAGCGCCATGTGATTCTCTTTCTTTGAAAAGGTCCGCAGAAATCTAAGGTACAAGACCAGTGTCAGACAATCCCAGGAGGAGGAAGGGATGGATATCAGCTTTTTCAGCAACGCCGGGGGTCAGAACAACTGGAGCCTGGAGGAATGCGCCCGCTGGGCCAGGGAAAACGATTTCGACTGCGTGCGCCTGGGCGATAGCGGCGACCTGGACTCGGACCGCATCCTCAGGGAGGGGCCGGCCCAGGTCAAGGAGACCCTCGCCAAGCACGGCCTGTACCTGGCCTGCCTCACCTCGCACTGCAATCTGCTCGACGACGACGCCTCGGTGCGGCAGGTCCAGCAGGCCCGCCTGATCAAGGCCATCCACTCGGCCAGCGCCCTGGGCACCCCGGTGGTGCTGACGGGCAGCGGGGCGCCGGTGCGCAACGGGCAGTTCTACGGGATGTTCTCCTCCCCGCCGGGCAACGGGTCGGACCGCTGCACCGAACTGGTGGCCCGTTTCAAGGAGATGTTCACCCCGGTGGTCAAGGTGGCCGAGGAGAAGAACATCAAGATCGCCCTCGATGTGGCGGTGCGGATGGGCAATATCGGCTGCAACCCGGAGATGTGGGACCGCATCCTCGACGCGGTGCCCTCGGACCATCTGGGCCTCTCCTGCGACCCTTCGCACTGGGTGTGGCTGATGATCATGCCGGCCGAGGATGTGATCCGGGAATACTCCGGGAAATGGTACTACGCCGACGTCAAGGACTGCGAGATCAGCCCGCGCATGCTCTGGCGGCAGGGGATCATCGGCAACTGGTGGTGGCAGTACCGGGTGCCTGGTCGCGGTCAGATCAACTGGACCACGCTTACCGGGGCCATGATCGAGGCGGGGTACGACTACGTGATGTGCGTGGAGAACGAGGACAGAGGGATGCCGGGGCTGGAGGGCTTTGCCTACGGCTGCCGGCACCTGCGCCAGTGCATGCCTGACAAAGGGAAGTACCCCAAGGCTTCGGGGCACTGGGTGATCAGGTAGGAATTGATAAGACAACAGATAGTCGCAGGGGGCAGGGGCGCTGGGGAGCGACCCGCCGCTGGCCAAAGAGCTTTCTACTTTGAGGTCTGCGCCTTGTGGTACTCCCGCACCAGGTCCCCGTAGAGTTCTTCGCGGCGGTCGTAGAGGCGCGAGAGGGGGCGGGGGGGGTGGTTGGCCAGGGCGTAGGCGGTGAGGATGGGCAGGGCGATGGTCGAGTCGGTGTAGCAGATCACGGTATCGGGCAGCTTGTCGGGGTCCACCTTGCCCCAGGTCACCGCCTCGGCCGGGGTGGCCCCGGAGAGGCCGCCGGTGTCGGGGCGGGCATCGGTGATCTGTAAAAAATAGTCGTGCCCCACCTCGGCTATGCCCAGCACCTCCTGGATCTGCGGCTCGGTCTGCAGCACAAAATTCTTGGGCGAACCCCCTCCCAGAATCCACACCGCGCTCTTGCCCCTGCGCTTGGCCCCCAGCACCAGGGCCGCGGTCTCGTTGACGTCGCGGGCCACGTCGAGGCGCAGCCGGCTGCCGTCGAGGGCCAGGCGGGCCACGTTCATGCCGATGGAGCTGTCCCCCGGCGAGGAGGTGTAGACCGGCACCCCGGCCTCGCTGGCGGCCGAGAGCAGGCTCAGGCGCTGGGCGCCCAGGGCCTTTTCCCGCTCGCGCAGGTACCGGCCGATGTGGTGGTGGAATTCGGCGGTGGACAAATCGCGCTGGAACTCCTCGGCCCGGAGCACCTGGCGGAAGAAGGCGTCGGTGGAGAGCAGCACCTGGTAGTCGAAGAGGATGTCGTAGATGCGCACCACCCCTTCCTGGCGCAACTGGCGGTCGTCGAGGGTGGGGGAGCCCACGTGCATCTGGAGGCCCAGGGCGAAATGGGCATCGTGGTAGAGGTTGGCCCCGGTGCTGACGATCCAGTCGATGAAGCCGTGCTGGATCAGGGGGATGAAGGCCGACATCCCCAGGCCGGCGGGGGTGAGGGCCCCGGTGATGCTCAGGCCCACGGTCACGTCCGGCTCCAGCATTTTGCGGGTGTAGAGCCAGCACGCCTCCCGCAGGCGGGCGGCGTTGTAGGCCAGGAAGGTCTCGTCCACCAGCCCGGTGAGGGTGGTCTGCGGGGTGATGGGCAGGGGCCGGATGGAGCGGCCCTGGAGGAACCCGCTCATTGCAGCAGTACTGCCGCAGCCAGCACCGTGGTCCACAGGCCGTTCTGACCCACCCCGGTCTGGGTGATGTTCTGGGTCTGGACGATCTTCTCGCTCAGCTTCCACAAATCCAACCGTTCGTCGTAGCTCTGGTCGGCGTCGAACTTGATCCCCAGGATGGTGGCCAGCATCTGGGCTGCCAGGTCCTCGGCGTAGTCGCCGGCCACCTTCTGGTCCTGGCCGTAGCTGTGGTGCTCGGAGAGGTAGCCGAACTGGTCGCGGTCGCGGGGGATGGCCACCCCCACCGAGGCGGCGAGCAGGCGGTGGTTCTCGTCGCTGGAGCACTC
>Ga0194132_10007669_pt1 | contig 15922 bp, 16 predicted proteins | sample TA2KigOf80mmetaG_FD_148612 | JGI IMG/M metagenome (GOLD analysis project Ga0194132, IMG submission 148612) | Freshwater microbial communities from Lake Tanganyika, Tanzania - TA2015054 Kigoma Offshore 80m | ecosystem: Environmental > Aquatic > Freshwater > Lake | place: Tanzania: Lake...
GAAGGCCGCCCGCAGCGCCACAATCGTGGGGCGCGAAACCTCCAGTTGCTGGGCGATCGACTGATTGGCGACGCCTTTCGCCGCCAACAGGAGAATCCGGCAGCGTAGCGCCACACGCTGGGGGGAGCTTCCGTTCCGGAGCAAGGCTTCGAGTTGCTCCCGTTGGCTCGCTTCTACCGCCAAGGGAGCTGCTGGGGTGAACATGACCCAGTATGAGGCAACTCTGCCTATATGTACATAGTTATATGAGACAGGACACTAGCGTCCCTTCCGGAAACCCCTACCGCCGCCCCGCGTGCGATCCTGGTTCGGTTTCCAAACAGTGGACCGCGAGTTGCCCCGCGGTTAGCGGTCAGGGCTTCTTTACAGGGATCGCGTCGCCAAGGTTGATCGAGCCGCCGCCTTCGCTGACGTAGTTACGATTCCAGTTCGGAATTTCGACGGTCACATCGCCCGAGACGACGCACTGGCAACCGAGGCGGGAGTGGAGCGTCAGTCCCGCGGCTTGTTCGACGCGGTCGAGTTCGTCGTCGTCGGCCTCGGAGAGATTGGTATCACCGGACCTTACGATGACGTGGCACGTCGTACAGGCGCAACTGCCGCCGCAAGCGTGTTCGAGGTGCAACTCGTTGTTGAGCGCGATGTCGAGCAGCGATCCTTTTTTGCCGTGCTCGGAGTAAGGCATCGTGGCGGGATCGTAATCGATGGTGATGTTTTCGGGGAGAAATGTGACTTTCGGCAAGCTATCTACCAGGATGCCTTATCGGGGCCTGACGATGCAGCCAAACTTAATGGCAGTAATGTCTATCGGCTTTGCTATGATTGAAAGAAGCACGCATGGAAAGCAACACCCGCAGCATCGCAAAGGCGGTGAGTTATCGGATTCTCGGGTCTTTGTCGACGGCGGGAATCTTTCTGGTCCTAACGGGCGATTGGAAGATGTCGGCGGCGGCAGGGGCATCGGACTCGGTCGTGAAACTTGCGCTGTACTTCCTGCACGAGCGGCTGTGGAACTACATTTCGTTTGGGCGGGACAAGGCGCCGCCGCCGGAGTACGAAATTTAAGCTGGCTGGAACCGGGGTACCAGCGAAAGCGGGGCGCTTCGTAGCGGTCCTAGATCGGAAGGTTCTGTCGCAATTCGATCTACCGAGGTTAACTGATCTCATGCGACTTGCATCGTTCTTTCTGTTCTGCTCTTTCTCAATGCTGGTGTTGGCCAATTCGGTGCGACTGGATGACTGCGGCGCCGCATACTGCACGGCGACGCCTCTCACGAACTTTACGCAGCAGGGCGTGTTGGACTGGGAGCACACTCCGCTACTGGGGACCGCGACCAACAGGTATGCCGAAGACGTAGTCGCATGGTTTGCACAGTTCCTGCCGCGGCCCGAGCAAACGCCAATTGCCGAGAAGATCGAAGAGCCCAAGGCGGCAAAAAAGGCGCCGGTTGTTCACGGCGACGCCTCGCTGGCGAGCTACGTGCGGGGAATGCGCGGACTCCATACTTATGACTACACCCCCGTCGAGATACCGCAGGTGACGATCACTCCGGAGTAATCGGGGAGGATTCGCGCCGCCCGCTGTTATACTGAAGAATCGTGCTTCAGCAACTCGAGACGCGCATCGGCGGCGCGGTTTCCCAACACATTTTGATCCGCTACGGCCTGGATGTTGCCGTGGCGATGGAACAGCCCAAGCAAGCGGCGTTCGGCGAGTTCGCCACGCCGGTGGCGTTTGGCTTGGCAAAACAGTTGCGCAAACCGCCGCGGGCGATCGCCGAGGATCTAGTCGCTGAACTTCCCTCCATCGACGGCGTGGCATCCCTTGAGGTCGCCGGCGGCGGTTATATCAACGTGCGACTGGATCGCGCCGCATTGGCTCTGGCGGCATTGCGTGGCGGTTCGCCGGCGGCAGCCGAAGGCGATGGCAAGGTCATCGTCGAGCACACGAATATCAACCCGAACAAGGCGGCGCACATCGGGCATTTGCGCAACGCCGTGTTGGGCGATACGTTTGTGCGGATGCTGCGGGCGTCGGGGCAGAGGGTCGAAGTCCAAAACTATATCGACAACACGGGCGTGCAGGTGGCCGATGTCGTTGTCGGGTTCCATCATCTGGAGAAGAAGTCGCTCGAGGAAGTGCGCGCGCTGGCGGCCGGGGATAAGTTCGACTACTACTGCTGGGATCTGTATGCGAAGATTTCGCAGTACTACAAGGACAACCCGGAATCGTTGCAGTGGCGCAAGGACATGCTGCACGAAATCGAGAGCGGCGAGGGCGAGTTAGCGGCGCTAGGCGCGCTGGTGGCCGATGCAATTGTCGAGTGCCATCTGAACACGATGCTGCGGTTAGGCATCGTCTACGACGTGCTGCCACGCGAGAGCGAAATTCTGCACATGCAGTTCTGGGCGTCGGCGTTCGAGCAGTTGAAGGAACGCAAGGCGATATACTTCGAGACCGAAGGCAAGAACAAGGGCTGCTGGGTGATGCCCGGGTCCGCGTTCGATTCCAACCGCGAGGATGAGGACTCGAAGGTCATCGTGCGGTCGAATGGCACGGTGACGTATGTCGGCAAGGACATCGCCTATCAGATGTGGAAATTCGGGCTCCTGGGAAAGGACTTTCACTACAAACTGCTGCGGACCTATAGCGACGGCCATCCGTTGTATGTGGCCACGGGCGCCGCCGATGCGCCGGTGAATTTTGGGCGCGGGCGAAAGGTGTTCAACGTCATCGACTCGCGGCAATCGTATCTGCAGGATGTTGTGGTCGCGGGGCTGAAAGAGCTGGGCTACGACGAAGCGGCGAAGAATTCGATTCACTTCAGCTATGAGATGGTGGCGCTATCGCCGCGGACATGCATCGAGATGGGAATCGAACTGAGCGACGAAGATGCCTTGCGGCCGTACGTGGAAGTGAGCGGGCGCAAGGGGCTTGGCGTGAAGGCCGACGACTTGATCGACAAGTTGATCGACTCCGCTCTGGCCGAGGTCGCGAGCCGCAACGAAGAGAAATCGGCCGGCGAACAGTTTGCGACGGCGCACGCGATCGCGATCGGCGCTCTTCGCTACTTCCTGCTGAAGTTCACTCGGAATACGGTGATCGCGTTCGATTTCCAGGAAGCGCTGAGCTTCACCGGCGAGACCGGCCCGTATGTGCAGTACAGCGCGGTGCGCGCGGGAAAGATTCTGAGTAAAGCGGGCGCGCACGATGCGCCGGCGCCGGAGTCGTTCGCGCGGCTGCTAGCCGAAGAGGGCCTGTGGCAGTATCTGCTGGCGGTGTCGAAGACCGATCAGGCGATGGCTTCGGCGCTCGCGGCCGGCGAACCGGCGCACATGGCGCGCTACGCGTTCCAACTCGCGCAGCAGTTTGCGAATTTTTATCATGACTACCCGGTGATCCACGAGACCGATGCGGAGAAACGCTCGTTCCTGTTGTGGATGACTGCGCAGTTCCGAGCCGCTTTCGAGCGGACAGCTTCTATCCTCGGGATTCCGATCCCCGAGTTCATGTAAGAGGATTTTTCCATGGCCAGCAATAACTCCTTTGGCGCACTGAAGACCATCACGGCGGGCGGCAAGACGTATTCGATCTACAGCCTGCGGGCGCTGGAAGCGAAGGGCGTGACGAAGCTCGCGCGGCTTCCATACTCTATCCGCGTATTGCTTGAAAACATTGTTCGTAATGAGGATGGCGTGAACTTCAAGGCCGGCGACGCCGAGTACGTCGGCGCCTGGGACACGGCCACGGCGGCGCGGGACATCAACATGATGCCGGCCCGCGTGCTGCTGCAGGATTTCACGGGTGTGCCGTGCGTCGTCGACTTAGCCGCGATGCGCGATGCGCTGGCGGCGAAAGGCGCGGACCCGAAGAAGGCGAATCCGCTGATTCCGGTCGATCTGGTGATCGATCACTCCGTGCAGGTCGACAACTTCGGCACGCCGCAGGCGTTCGATCAGAACACGATTCTCGAGTTCCAGCGCAACCGCGAACGCTATGCCTTCTTAAAGTGGGGACAGACGGCGTTTCAGAATTTCCGCGCGGTTCCGCCGGAGACGGGCATCGTGCATCAGGTGAATCTGGAGTACTTGGCGCCGGTGGTGTTCGTTAATGGCGAGGGTGTGGCGTATCCGGATTCGGTGGTCGGCACGGACTCACACACGACGATGATCAACGGCGTGGGTGTCGTCGGTTGGGGCGTCGGTGGTATTGAAGCCGAGGCTTGTATGCTGGGCCAGCCGATCACCATGCTGCTGCCGCAGGTGGTCGGATTCAAGCTGCACGGGAAGTTGCGCGAAGGCGTGACGGCGACCGATCTGGTTTTGACCGCGACGCAGATGCTGCGCAAGAAGGGCGTGGTCGGCAAGTTCGTCGAGTTCTTCGGCGATGGCGTGGTGGCGCTGCCGCTGGCCGATCGCGCGACGATCGCGAATATGGCGCCCGAGTACGGCGCGACCATCGGGTTCTTCCCGATCGATGAACAGTCGTTGACGTATTTGCGATTGACCAATCGCAGCGACGATCAGATCGCCCTGGTGGAAGCCTACGCGAAGGAGCAGGGACTGTTCCTGGAAGCGGGCGCGCCGGACCCGGTCTACAACGACACGCTGGAGCTGGATCTTTCCACCGTTGTGCCGTCCCTCGCCGGACCGAAGCGTCCACAGGACCGCATCAATCTGCCCGATGTGAAGGCGAACTTCCTCACAACTCTTGGCGCCGAGCCCAAGGGATCGACCGAAGTGAAAGACGGCGCGGTTGTGATCGCGGCCATCACCAGCTGCACGAATACGTCGAATCCGTCGGTGCTGGTGGCGGCGGGGTTGCTGGCGAAGAAGGCCGTGGAAAAGGGCCTCGCGACGAAGCCGTGGGTGAAGACGTCGCTGGCGCCGGGATCGAAAGTGGTCATCGACTACTTGAGCGATTCCGGGCTGTTGCCATATTTGGAGCAGTTAAAGTTCAACCTCGTGGGTTACGGCTGCACGACGTGTATCGGGAACTCCGGGCCGTTGCCCGACGATGTGTCGAAGATCGTCGCCGACGAGAAATTGACGGTGGCCGCGGTGTTGAGCGGCAATCGAAATTTCGAAGGGCGTGTGAATCCGCAGGTGAAGGCGAACTACCTGGCGTCTCCGCCGCTGGTGGTGGCGTATGCACTCGCGGGCCGCGTCGACATGGACTTGCAGAACGAGCCGATTTCCGGCGATGTGTATCTGCGCGATATCTGGCCGGCCGATGACGAAATCGCGGCCGTGTTGAAGCGGAGCGTGCGGCGCGATCAGTTCGCGACGCAATATGCCGATGCCTTCAAGGGCGACGTGCACTGGGCTGGGATTACCGCCGTGAAGTCGGATCAGTATAGCTGGGACGACTCGTCGACCTACATCAAGAAGCCGCCGTATTTCGACAAGCCGGTCGATCCGGAAGACTCGATGGACGACTTCGCGGGCATGCGTGTACTGGCGACCCTTGGCGATTCGGTGACGACGGATCACATCTCGCCGGCGGGTAATATCGCGAAGGACTCGCCCGCGGGCAAGTACTTGATGGACCTCGGCGTCGGCGCGAAGGACTTCAATTCGTACGGCGCGCGGCGCGGTAATCATGAGGTGATGGTGCGCGGCACGCTGGCCAACATTCGATTGAAGAACGCGATGGTGCCGGGCGTCGAAGGCACGTGGACGATTCACGTTCCGTCGAACGAAAAGATGTGGATCTACGACGCGTCGATGAAGTATCAAGCCGCCGGAACGCCGTTGATGATCATCGCGGGCCAGGAGTATGGCTCGGGGTCGTCGCGCGATTGGGCGGCGAAGGGCGTGGCGCTGCTGGGCGTGCGCGCTGTGATTGCGGAGAGCTTCGAGCGGATTCATCGGTCGAACCTGGTCGGCATGGGTGTGTTGCCGTTGGAGTTTGTCGATGGCGCCAACAAGGAGTCGCTCGGGTTGACTGGCTTCGAGGAGATTTCGATCTCAGGGGTGCGCGACGGAATTCTCTCGACCAAATCAGCGACTGTCACCGCGAAAGCGGCGGATGGGTCCGTGAAGACGTTTGGCGTGAAGGTACGGATCGATACGCCGACCGAGGTGGAGTATTTCCGCAGCGGTGGAATTCTGCCGTACGTGCTGGGGCAGTTGGCGGCGCGGTAGTTCCTCTACGCGACGGACAGGGCGTTGGCGCTAACGAATAGATTACGCGCGCGGAATGCGGCTGGGCTTTCGACCAGCAGGACAGCGCGGAGGTGCGGGCTGTTACTGGCGAACCAGGGCTCTTTCAGGACGCGTTGCGGCCCGTTGACCCAAGCAGGCGGCGTGTGTCCGATTTGCTGGCTCAGGTACGCGGCGGTGGCGGCGAGGTACGCGTTGTCGACAGCGACTTCGAGGAGCGGCGGTTCTTCTTCGAGCATGGCGTAATCGCGCCTGGCGGTGAAGGCGTGGAGGAAGTCGGCGAGTTCGAATTCGATGGAGCCCGCGCGGCGAGCGACTTCGGCGATGGATTGGGGCCTCATGCCTTCAACTCTTCGATGATGGAATCGACCGTGAAGACGTTGCGCGGAAACAAGCGTGTGGGATCGTAGTAGAACTGCACGATTTCAAGAACGCTGTCGGTAGTCGTGAGTCCGAGGCGTTGGATGAGCAAGCGGATGTCGCCTGCGTCCCCGCGTTCATCGCCGCGGCCGGCGCGTGCCGCGAGGACTTTCATCGCGAGCATGTATTCAGCGGTCGGCGCGAGTACGCGAAGGTTCGGGAGATCGAGATCGACGACGGGCTGAAACGTTCCGTTCGGAGAGAGGAAGCCTTTGGCGGCGTCGTTCAGCCAGTCGCTATCGAGGTTCAGTTCGAGGGCGATTCGCGCGGCGGCGGCGCGCACTTCGGAGGCGGGCTCGAAGATAGCGTCGACATCCTTGGTGGAGAGCCGGGCGGAGAAGGCGAGCACCATAGCCGTGCCCCCAACGATATTGATTTCGCCGATAATGCCTCGGCGGACGAGTTCGTCCGATAACTTTGTAAGCGCCTCGACAATGACCTCTCGCGTCAACATCTCTGCCCTTCAGCGTACTAAACTCGAAGCGTCATGCTAATTCGAATGTTGATGGTGTCGATGGCGCTTGCGGCGCAGGCGGATATCGCGCGGCTCTTGCTCGATGCGCGTGTGGAAGCAGTGCGGGGACGCACTGAACAGATGCGACAACTCCTGGAGACGGCTGAATCGCGCTGTGAGAAAAACGGAAAGGCGCAGTCGAAGGAGTGCATCCAAGTCCTCTTCGAACTCAGCGAGATCCGCGCTGACCAGTCGCAGTTGCGCACGTTCCCGCCGGACGCGGACCCCGTGATCGCCGGTGAAGCCGCGATGCGTCGCGGTTTCCAGCAAGTTCTGAACAAGCAATTCGACGACGCGATCACATCGTTTGTCGCCGCCGAGAGGCGCGATCCGAACCAGGCGGCGAGGTCGGCGATTTGGATCGCGATCGCAAGCACGCGCAACGGAAAACACGACGAAGCGGAACGCCACATTCAGACCGCATTGGCAAAAGCGGAGGGCCAGCAGGCCACCTCTTTCGCCCATGTCGCCGCGATGCTCTACGACGAAATGGGCCGCGGCGACGAAGCGTCAGCGCTCCGAAAGCGAGTTCCGCCCGTTGCAACCAATGCACGCCCGCCCCGCCGGAAGGCACGTTCCGCGTGGGCGGGGGAGTCTCGGCTCCATCGCTCATCGAAAAGTTCGAGCCTCGCTATTCCGTAGAGGCGAAGGCCGCAAAATATCAGGGCACGATTGCGCTTTCGCTCGTCGTCGGCGAAGCCGGATCCCCACGCGATATTCGAGTGCTGCGTGGGCTCGGAATGGGCCTGGATGAACGTGCCGTGGCTGCGGTCTCCGCTTGGCGGTTTAAGCCCGGAATGAAAGACGGACTGGCTGTTCCCGTGTTCGCAACCGTCGAAGTGAACTTCAGGCTTCTCTGACAAACGCGCCCGTGATTTCCGCCGGCGACCGCGTGCCGCATTGCTTCATGACGAGTTCGAGTTCGTTGCGCAGAATGTCGATGGCCAGTTCGACGCCGCGTTGCCCATACGCGCCCAGACCCCATAAATAGGGCCTTCCAATGCAGACGGCGCGTGCGCCCAAGGCCAGCGCCTTGAATACATCGCCGCCGCGTCGAATGCCGCCGTCCATCAGAACGGCCATGTCGCCGCCGGCGGCCTGCACAATTTCCGGCAGGCAAGCCAGCGACGCGCGGTTGCTCTCCTCGGCGCGGCCGCCGTGATTGGAAACGATAACGCCATCGACGCCGTGTTGTTTAGCGAGCAGCGCGTCTTCGCGCGTGACGATGCCCTTCAAGATCAGCTTCAGCGGGGTCATCGCGCGGAGACGGCGAACGTGCTCCCAGGTGAATTGCGGCGCGAAGAGAGTGAGCCCTTTGACATCGATGCCGTTGAACATCGGCTTGCGGCGGAAGTAATCGGCCGTGCCGATCGGCCCGCTACCGTGACAGGCGGAGCAATCGCGTTGGTCGAGACGCTTGAACCTTACTTCGGTCTCGGTCGTCCGGCCGGCGGGGATGTCGACCGTGAGCACAAGGACCTTGCAACCGGCCTTCTCGACACGCCGTACGAGGCGTTCGGTGACGGCCCAATCCGATGTTGGGTACAACTGGAACCACACGGGCGCGCCATAGGCGTTGTTGACGTCCTCGATCGACGATGTCGCGGCGGTGGAGAGTAACTGTCCGGTCTTGCGCGACGACGCGGCGCGGGCGACGGCGATTTCGCCTTCGGCGTGAAAGGCCTTGTTGGAACCCGTCGGCGCGAGGAATACTGGAGTGGCAAACGTTGAGCCGAAGATGTCGAGCGATGTCGAGACTTTCGATACATCGACTAGGCGGCGCGGGCGCAGTTGGTAGCGCGAGAAGGCGTCGCGATTGGCCTTGAGCGTGAGGTCGTCTTCGACGCCGGTGGCGAGGTAGCCAAAGTGCGCGGGAGGAAGCGAGCGGCGGGCGGCCTCTTCAAGTTCGAACAGGTTGAGCGGGTCTTCGGCGCGCAGCGCGAGCGGACTTGCGGCAAGGTGTGCGAGAAAGCGTCTTCGGTACAAACAACAGATTCTACGTCATTCATGGTTAAAACGGAGGTTGCGGTTCTCGGTTATACCCTTCCAGGGCGAGCATAGTACGTTGACCGCCGTAACTCCCTTTTGATTCTTGCGTTTTCCACGATATGGGTCTACGATTAGAAGATTGCCGGACCCCCGGCGGAGGTAAAGCTGAATTATGTGGAATCGCCGCAAAGCCGAAGAAGAGCCGACGAGGCCCTTGACTAGCACACCCAGCACTCCAGAACGGTCAAGGGAAGGAACACTTGTGTCGACAACTCCGGCTCGCAGTTTTGAACCCGACGTTCCACGCGGAACGGCTACGATCGGCAAATCGGTCAATATCAAAGGCCAAATCGTGAGCAAGGAAGATCTTGTGATCGACGGTACCGTGGAAGGCACCGTTGAGGCGCAGGAAAACCGGGTAACGGTTGGTCCTAACGGGCGCGTTGTCGCCAACATCAAGGCGCGGGACGTCGTTGTGCTCGGCCAGTTGAAGGGAAATATCGAAGCATCGTCGCGCGTGGATATTCGCAAGGGCGCGAACGTGGTCGGCGATATTCGCTACGCGAAGATCAGTATCGAAGAGGGCGCAGATCTACGCGGCAGCCTCGAAATGATTCGCACCGAGACCAAGGGCGCGGAACCCGCGAAAGCGGTCGAAACCAAGCCGGCGCAGCAGTCGCTATCGGCGACGGCCACGACCAACACGAAGTAATTCAGAGAGCGGTTTTCTCCTGTGATCCTGCAAGGTCTGAACAGACTGTTTAGTTCCGAGTCTTCCGTATTCGGCGCCGCCGCGACCGCACCGGCCATGTCCAAGGACAGGGGAGTACCGCCTGAGTTCACACGGCAGTCGTCGGCGCTCGACCAGTTCTTCGCGGCGTTCCACGGGCAGGTTGGTTTGACCTTTCTGGACCTGGGTGTCAGCAACCAGGAGAACACGGACTTCTTCAACAACCTGGGCCACAAGGTGCGGTACGACAACTTTATCCGCACGATGGACGAGTCGTTTGGCGACGGCGATTTCTGCGCGAATCAGGAGGACGAAGAGCTCGTGGCGCGCTTTCAGGCAAAGGTGCTGAACTTTGACGACGATTCGATCGACGGCATCCTGATTTGGGATGCGTTGCAGTTCTTGACGCCGGCGATGCTGGCGGCGGCCGTGAGCCAGATCCACTCGATCATGCACAATGGCGCACAACTGCTGACGACGTTTCACGCCGACGAAAAGATGATCGAGGTGCCGTGCTACTCCTATCGCATTCAAGGGCGGAACCGGGTGAAGCTGGTGGAACGGGATCGGCGAAGACCGGCGCAGTTTTTCACCACGCGGCAGTTGGAGAAACTGTTCAAAGACTTCTCCCAGGTGAAGTTTTTCTTGACCCAGGATGCGTTGCGGGAAGTGATCGTCCGCAAGTAAACCTGGGGATAGAACTGGGGTAGTAGGGTTCTTTTTGTCCGTTCTACTCAAACATTGAGCTTGAAAAGCTCACGATAGTCCTCTATGCTTGAGTTGTATGAGACTAAATTTTGAGTTTCCAGAAGAGCGAATCAGCGAGCTCAAGGCGCTCCAGGAGGAGACGGGCGCCGAAACGATGAAGGAACTCGTGAACGCGGCGCTGACTACATTGGAGTGGCTGCTCGAAGAAGTGAAGAAGGGTAATGAGATCGCGGCCATCAATGAGTCTCGACAGACTTACCGGGTGTTGGTAACGCCCATATTGGAAAGAGTGGCGAAAAAATCGAGGCCGATCCGGGCACTGGGCGCTACCGGGGATTAGAGCCGGCGGAAACCGGCCAACGGCCGCTCGGCGCGGAGGTTGTTCATCAACTGTTCCCGGTTACGCTCCTCCTCATGGCGTTGGGGGGACTCCGCGGGGAGCGATTCGATGAGAGCGTCGAGCAGATCGAGGTCGCGGCGCAGTTCGGCGATGGTTTGTCCGACTCGCGAGCGAGTGTGCCGCAGTTCCGTCTGGACGCCAAGTCCGAACTGGATGCAAAAATCGACCAGTAAAAGATGGGCGGGATGGTTCGGCCCGTTGGGCTTGACGCATGAGAAGTGATTGGTGTGGGGTAAGAGCCGCGCGGGAGGGAAATACCGCTCGGCGGACTCCTTCGGAACGACCCTGGATTTGGTGTTGACGAACTTGCTGTGAAGGACGAAGTGGTGCTCGAAGGCTTCCATGCCGGAGAGTCGCCGGATGCGGCGCTCGTGGATAAGCCGCCAGAAGCGGTCGTCCAGTTCGTCCAAGGAGTCGTTGCCCGATTCGAGCTGTTTGGCCAAACCGTTGCCGAAGTAATCGGAGAGAAATCTCAATCTTGTGGCGAGGGCGGAGCCGCGAGAAGGCGATGCGATCAGTAGTATCCCGATATCCTTTTCGGCGAATTGCGCGCTGCGCGATTCCAGCATGTACCGGGTTACGATCCCGCCGGTGCTATGGCAGACGAACACGATTCGCCGCTTATCGAGAACGGAGGCGGCGCCCCGGGAAATGGCCGCGAACAATTCGCCGGCACAATGGCGCACGGTGTAGTCTCGTGAGTCGAGCGCGGTATGAAAGCCGCCGAGATAGATCGACGCTTCGTCGAATCGCGGATCGCGGCTGACGAGGCTGGGCCAATATTCGCCTTCGCCATCTTCGGTGAGCCAGCACGCGCGGCTATCGGAAAATATGCCATGAACGAAAACGATCACGGTATCGCTATCGCGGCGGAGGTACCAGATATTGTTCTCGGCGGAACCGGGGATGAGAATTCGCGGGGGCTTCGGGCGCAGGAAGCCGTCACCTGCGAAGGTAGACATGCGTCCTAACTAGTTTCCCTCAATCAGCGTCAGTTCGACGGGCGCCGCGATCCGCATCGGCTGCCGCTTCCAATAGGTCAGCGATCGCCAGCACCATTCGAGCGGTCCGAATCGGAAATGCCTCAGCCAAATGGGGCTGACGATCAGTTGAAAGATCCAAACGCCCGCGACGACGATATGGAGCTGCCAGCGTTCCAGCTCGCCGAAAAGCGCGAAGCCGTGGCTGTAGAAGATCGTCGTGCAGATCAGCGAGTGCATGATGTAGTTGGTGAAGGCCATACGGCCGACGGCGGCAAGCCGTGAGATCAACCACCGCATGACGCCTACCTTGACCATTGCGACCAGCCCGCAAAAATAACCGAACGCAACCATCAGCCGCAGCGGCTGATACGCGGCGTAACCCTCGGTAGCGGCGACGACGTCGAACCCGCTGCGAGCCTCGTGATTGGCAGCCCATCCGCCGATGATGCCCCCGGCCAGCAGGCACAAAATCGATAGGCGGACATAGACGGCGGTTGGCCATCGGCCGGCGAAAGCGCCCAGTTTGGCGAGGCCCATGCCGATGAACATCATGCTGAGAATGTCCCACCAGACTTTGGCGTAGAAAGTTTGCGAGGTCCAACCTTGAACGATGCCAACGCGGTGATTGTGCGCGGCGGAATACGGACCTTCGCGATAGATCTTGATTTCCTTCTCGAGCGCCTCTTTCGAGGGCAGCCAGTTATCGATGCGCCCGCGGTAGGTCGACTGATAGCCGTGATTGGCGGAGTCGAGCACGGCGTGTTCGGGAAACGATTTCGACTTATCGCGAGCTTCTTGAAGGTCGCGCACAGAAGAGAGGCCATGCACGGTCATGATCACGATGAGCGCCACGCCGAACGCTGTCAGCAATCGCCCGCGGAGCGAGCGCAGCGGATAGAGAAACAAGCCCATCAAAGCGTAGGGATAGAGAATGTCACCGTACCAGATCAGGTGCGCGTGGATGACGCCGAAGAGCATCAGCCAAAATGTGCGGCGATAGTAGATGTCGCCCGCCGTCGCGCCCTTGGCCTCCGCGCGCGAGGTGAGGTAGATAACTCCAGCGCCAAAACACAGCGAAAAGAGCGCGCGCATCTTGCCGCTCCAAAACACGTATTGCACCCACCAAAAAACGTAGTTGGCGCCGTCGGATCCGCCCCAGGCGCGCGGGTTCGACTCGGCAATCGCTGGCATGCCGAAGGTGCATATGTTTATCAGCAGGATGCCGAGGAGAGCGAATCCGCGAACAACGTCAAGGGACTCGATGCGCTCTTCGGCGGCCACGGGAAGCGGGAGCGCTTCGGGATTCTCGGACATCCCTCCTATAATGGAGGATTCCCGTCCGTTCCGCCGGGTGGGTTAATCAAGGAGTTAACATTGTCGCTCGAAAACGAGCTGCTCGCCCAGCGCTTTCGCCGTACTCATGAGTTGGAGGCGCTTGGACATCGTCCTTACGGAAGCCGCTTCGACTACACTCACACCGTTCCGCAGCTTTGGAAGGAGCACGGCGAAAAAAACGCCGAGGCTTTAGAAGCCACCAAAATCGCCGCGCGCGTCTGCGGCCGCATTCAGTCGATTCGCGGCAAGGGCAAGGCCGGCTTCATGCACATCGAACACTGCGGCGAAAAGCTGCAAGTGTATGTGAAGATCGACCTGCTGAGCGAAGACGGCTTCAAGCTGTATCAACTCCTCGACATCGGCGATACGATCGGCGTCGAAGGTACGCTGTTCCGTACGCGGACAGGCGAGTTTTCAATTCAAGCCGCGAAGCTGACGTTCCTATCGAAGACGCTGCTGTCGATGCCGGAAAAGTTTCACGGGCTGGAAGACGTCGAGACGCGCGTACGGCAGAGATATCTGGATTTAATCGCGAACCTCGATGTGCGAAAAACCTTCGTCGCGCGCGCCAAGGTAGTGCAGTCGCTGCGCCGCCAGCTGGATGAGCGCGGTTTTATCGAAGTGGAAACGCCGATGATGCAGCCGCTCTACGGCGGCGCGGCGGCGCGGCCGTTCGTCACGCATCACAACACGCTCGATCTCGATTTGTACTTGCGCATCGCGCCTGAGTTGTACTTGAAGCGGCTGATCGTGGGCGGCATGGACCGCGTCTACGAAATCAACCGCAACTTCCGCAACGAAGGCATCTCGATACAGCACAACCCCGAGTTCACGATGCTCGAGTTCTATCAGGCGTTCACCGACTACGAAGGCCTGATGGACTTTACCGTGGAACTGCTGCGGCAAACGGCCATCGATGTCACGGGCGGAACGACGGTACAGTTCGGCGATCACACGTTGGACTTCTCCAATATCCGTCGATTCACAATGCGCGAGGCCGTGCTCGAGTTCTGGCCCGGTGACAACAAACCGTCGATGGAAAACCTGCAAGACGCCGAGTGGGTAAAGGCGCGGGGCGGCAAACACACGCCCGGCGAATCGCTGGTCGAGTTGTTCGAGCGCTACGTCGAAAAGAACCTCATTCAGCCGACGATCATCTACGAGTACCCGGTTGAAGTTTCGCCGTTGTCGATGCGCAACCGGCGCGATCCGGCGTTCGTCGACCGCTTCGAGATTTTCTGCGCGGGCATGGAGATCGGCAACGCCTACACCGAGTTGAACGATCCGAACGAACAGCGCAAGCGCTTCGAACAGCAGCTTGGAATGAAAGAGCGCGGCGACGAAGAGGCGCATCAGATGGACGAAGACTACGTCCGCGCCCTTTGTTACGGTATGCCGCCGACCGCGGGCGAAGGCATCGGCATCGACCGGTTGACGATGCTGCTAACCAACTCGCGCTCAATTCGCGACGTGATCCTGTTCCCGCTGCTGCGGCCCGAAGGCGAGATTCACATCGCGAGCTTGCTGCGTAGCGTGGAGGCCGATGCCCCGTCTGGCGTTTGAGAGTTTCGTCGCTCGGCGCTACCTCACCGCCAAGCGGCGTCAGGCGGTGATCTCCGTAATCACCGTAATCTCGGTGCTTGGCGTTGCGGCGGGCGTGATGGCGCTGATTATCGCGCTATCAATCACGAACGGCTTTCGAAATACGTTGCAGCGAAGCCTGCTCGGCGCCACCGCGCATGTGAGTGTCGTCGAAAAGGAACTCGGCATCGGTTTTGAAGAATGGCAGCCGCTGCCCGCGAAACTCGCGCAGCTTCCGCATGTGGTGTCGGCGACGCCGGCGTTGTATTCGCAGGTGCTGTTTTCGGGGCCGCAGCAAGGACAAGGCGGTTTCCTAAAAGGCGTACCGGAATCGGCGAAACACGAGCGCGCGGAGTTGGCGAAGTACTTGAAGCAGGGCGATATCGCGCGCTTGAAGGAGACGCCCGAAGGCTATCCGCCGATCCTGCTTGGCGCGAAGTTGGCGCAACGAACGGGCATGTTGCTCGATGCCATCGTGACCGTGATTATTCCCAATGGCGAGATCACCCCCATGGGCGCGCGCCCGACGTACCCGCGCTTCCGCGTGGCTGGCATCTTCGAGTCGGGATTCTTCGATGTCGACAACACGTTCGCCTACGCCGCGCTGGAGGACGTGCAGCGCGTGACGGGCGTGCCGGGCGCGATCAACGCGATCGAGCTGAAGCTCGACGACATCAACACGGCCATCGCGGTCTCCAACGAGGCGCAAAAAATCGTCGGCGAAAAGCTCTCGACCTCGCCGTGGCAGGAGCAGAACAAGACGGTCTTGAATGCATTGAAGATGGATCGCGTCGTCACGATCATCACGATCGGGCTCATTCAACTTGTGGCGGCGATGAACATCTTAATCAGCCTGATCATGATGGTGATGGAGAAGACCAAGGACATCGCGATACTCGTTTCTATGGGCGCGCGGTGGGAGCAGATCCGGCGGATCTTCATATTGCAAGGACTGTACATCGGCGCGATTGGCACCGCGATCGGACTTGCGCTCGGGTATGGCCTATCCTACGCAGCCGAGCACGGGCGTTGGTTCACGCTGGACGCCGAGATCTACGCCTTGAGCTACGTGCCGTTCGAGCCACGTCCGCTGGACG
>Ga0194132_10007670_pt1 | contig 15922 bp, 9 predicted proteins | sample TA2KigOf80mmetaG_FD_148612 | JGI IMG/M metagenome (GOLD analysis project Ga0194132, IMG submission 148612) | Freshwater microbial communities from Lake Tanganyika, Tanzania - TA2015054 Kigoma Offshore 80m | ecosystem: Environmental > Aquatic > Freshwater > Lake | place: Tanzania: Lake Tanganyika...
CGATGCCGCCGATGGCCCCCGGCGCGGGCGGCGTCCCCGTGCCGCAGGTCGATCCCAAGCCCGCCGGCCCCGAACCCGTGCCCGCCGACAACAAGGGCGAGGCCAAGAAGTTCGACGGCTTCAAAGACCTCGACGAGCGCGCGCGAAACCAAGTAGCGAAGGAAGCGAAGGGCGGCGGGCGCATGAACGAGATGGAGAAGATGAAGAAGGCGCTGGAGCAGATCGGCGACCGGCCCGCGCCGCGCCCGAACCTCGGAATGCCCGGTCGCCCCGGCGGGTTCCCCGGCGGCCCGCCCGTGGCCGGCAAGCCCGGCCCCGGCTTCGGCGACTTCGCCCCGCAACCCGTCGTCACGCCGTTCGTCGTTCGCGAGTATGCCCACGAGCGCGACGCTTCGCTCGGCGACGTGCGCAGCGATTTCACCGAAACCGTGTACTGGCACCCGGTGCTGGTGCTGCCGCAGACCGGCAAAGCCGTCGTCGAGTTCCAACTGTCCGACGACATCGCCCGCTACGAGGTGCTCGTCGCCGGGCACACGCTCGACGGGCGCATCGGCGCGGTCACGAAGACGATTGAGGCGCGCCAACCGTTCAGCCTCGACCCGAAGCTGCCGCTGCAAGTGTCGCACACCGACCTGATCGACGTGCCGCTGCGCGTGACCAACGACAGCGACGACGCCCGCAAGGTGAAGTTCGCCGTGGCCGCGAAGGGGCTGAAGCTCGACGGCGACCTGCCGGACTTCCTCGACCTGCTGCCGAACAAGGGCGGGCGCGCGGTGTTCCGCCTGAAGGCCGACACCCTCAGCGGCCCGGCCACCGTAACCGCGACCGGCACCAGCGGCGCGGACAAGGACGCGATTTCGCGCACGATCCAGATCGTGCCGGACGGCTTCCCCGGCGTCGGCTCGATCAGCGACACGCTGGAGAAGGGCCGCGCGAGCGGCACCGTGAAACTGCCGAAGGACGTGGTGAAGGGTACGCTCAAGGTCCGGTTCGAGATGTACCCGACCTCGATGGCCGATCTCGTGAAGGGCCTCGACGGGCTGATGCGCGAACCCTACGGGTGCTTCGAGCAGACCTCGACGAGCAACTACCCGAACACGATGATCCTCGACTACATGAACGCGACCAACCAGACGAACCCGCAGGCCGCGGCGAAGGCCAAGGCCCTGCTGGATAAGGGCTACGCGAAGCTGGTGTCGTTCGAGTGCCCGGACACCCCGGAGAAGGTGCGGCAGGGCTTCGAGTGGTTCGGCGCGGCCGACCAGCAGCACGAGGCGCTGACCGCGTACGGGCTGCTGCAGTTCAAGGACATGGCCCGCGTTCACACCGTCGACCCGAAGCTGATTCAGCGCACGCAGGCGTACCTGATGTCGCGCCGCGACGGGCAGGGCGGGTTCAAGCGCAACGCCCGCGCCCTCGACCAGTTCGGCGGCGCGCCGGACCACACCACGAACGCCTACATCGTGTGGGCGCTCGTCGAGAGCGACCCGGACAACGCCGAGAAGCTCGACCTGACCAAAGAGATTCAGGCGCTCAAGACGCAGGCTCTCGACGAGACGAGCGCCGGCGGGAAGGACGCCTACTTCCTCGCGCTGGTCGCCAACGTGCTGAACCTGCGCGGCGACCGCGACGCCCACAAGTTGCTCGAGCGCCTGAAGGACAAGCACACGAAGGCCGGGGCCGTGACCGGCGCGCAAACGAGCATCACCCGCTCCGGCGGGCGCACGTTGGAGATCGAAACGACCGCGCTGGCCCTGCTCGGCTGGCTGCGGGCCAACGACCCGAAGTACATGACGACCGCGAAGGAGTGCATCAAGTGGCTCGGCCAGCAGCGCGGCGGCTACGGGGCGTACGGCTCCACGCAGTCCACCGTGCTCGCGCTCAAAGCCCTGACGGTGTACGCCCACAAGACCAAGCACCCGTCGGAGAGCGGCGAGATCCGCGTGCTCGTGGGCGGCAAGGTGGTCGGCACGCGCAAGTTCTCCGAGAAGGACGTTGAGGTGATCGGCCTCGACATCGAGAACGCCGAAGCGGTGTTCGCGGGCGGCGAGACGGACGTGACCATCGAGACCGACGCGAAGCAGCCGTACCCGTTCGCGCTGGCGTACACGTACACCACGCGCACCCCGGTGAGCGCGGAGAAGTGCGCCGTGGCGGTGGGCACGAAGCTGGGTCGCACCGAGGCCGCGGAGGGCGACGCGGTGCCGCTGCACGTCTCGGTCGAGAACAAGCTCGACGCCGGGCACGGCATGGTGGTCGCCATCGTCGGCATCCCGGCCGGCATGAAGGTGCCGACCGACATGAAGCAACTGACGGAGCTGCGCGAGAAGGGCCGGATCGCGTACTTCGAGACCCGCGACCGCGAGCTGATCCTGTACTGGCGCAGCATGGCCCCGAAGCAGAAGGCCGAGCTGACGGTGGACCTCGTGTGCGACGTGCCCGGCGTCTACCGCGGGCCGGCGAGCCGCGCGTACCTGTACTACGACGCCGATCACAAGCACTGGGTCGAACCGCTGTCGGTGACAATCGCCCCGGCGAAGTGAGTACGTCTCGCAGCGACGAGCCAAAGAGAGCCGCGAGCGGGAGCGAGCGGGCCAGCCACCTTCGCGAAAAGGTGATTGGTCCGCTCGCTCCCGCTCGCGGCTCGATTCGCGCGCGCCCGCGAAAAACCGCGCGCGGCGTGCGTAGGGATGAGGGCGCGGCTACTTCGGGGCGATCAGCTTGATCGGCGCGTTCCCGTCTTTCGGGGCGGGAGCGGGCGGCGCGAGCGGGTTCACCGCGGTACCGGCGTCCTTCGGGCCGGGCGTACCGCCGGGGGTGCCCTGCGGCGGGGTGCCGGGCCCGGACTTCTCGATCTGGCTCCCGATCAGCGACGAGGCGTTCTTGAAGAACGCGGCCGAGTCGGTTTCGGCCTTCTTCGTGTCCACGGTCGTGTTGATCTGAAGGTTGCCGTCGCTGGTGCGGGTGACGTCGAGCTTGTACCAGCCGAGGTACCAGCCGAGTCCGGCCGCGCCGACCACGACGAGGCCGACGAGTGCGAGCAGGTTCCGCATGGGTAACTCCTTCGTCCGTGAGGGGACAGCGCGGGGGTCCGCGGGCATTATTCGCGGTCGGGCAAGTGTACGCTAAGGAAACGATCCGCGCAAGGCGAGTTGCGCGCCGACCGTACTTGGAGCGGGACAGTGCTGGGGGGTAGAATGCGGTAGCTTCGGGAACGGGGCCGGCGCGCGGACTTGCGAACCCGCGGCGAACCCGGTACGCTGGGTGTCGCGGCTCGCCCGCGCCTGCGCCCTTTTCCGCTCCCGCCGCGCCCGGCCCGGTCCGGTCGCACTCCGGCACCCACCCACTCCGAACGCGGGTGCCCCGAGCGGTGTCCGTTGCTCCGAACCCTTCGCGGCGCTCCGCGCCGCCCACGGAGGTCTGCATCCTCATGGCTACCGCCACCGCGATCCTCGATACGCTCCGCACCCAACTCGACACCACCGAGTACAAGAAGCTCCATTGGGAGGGCACGTTCTCGGACTACCTGAACACGGTGCTGGCGAACCCCGGCGTCACGCGCACGGCGTACCAGCGCCTGTACGACATGATCCTGAGCCACGGGTCCGAGGACGTGTACGAGAACAAGGACAAGCTGCCGCGGTACAAGTTCTTCACCGACTTCGCGTCCAAGCACGGCGACGGCATCTACGGCCTCGACCGCTCGATCAACCAGCTCGTCAACACGTTCAAGAGCGCCGCGCTGGGGTACGGCACCGAGCGCCGGGTGATCCTGCTGCACGGCCCGGTCGGGAGCGCCAAGAGTACCATCGCGCGCCTCCTGAAGCGCGGCCTCGAAGAGTACAGTCGCTCCGACGCCGGCCAGTTGTTCAGCTTCAAGTGGAAGAACGAGGACGGCACCGGGTGGACGAAGGACCCGATGCACGGCGAGCCGCTGCAACTGATTCCCGAAGAGCACCGCGCGCAGGTGCTCCGCATGCTCAACGACCAGTGCCAGAAGCCGCACACCTACGAGATCAAGATCAAGGGCGACCTCAGCCCGTACAGCCGGTTCGAGTACAAGACGCGGCTGGCGAAGTACGACGGCGACTGGCTCAAGATGCTCGACCACGAGGTGAAGGTGTACCGCTTGGTGCTGTCCGAGAAGGACCGCATCGGCATCGGCACGTTCCAGCCCAAGGACGAGAAGAACCAAGACAGTACCGAACTGACGGGCGACATCAACTACCGCAAGATCGCGGAGTACGGCAGCGACTCGGACCCGCGTGCGTTCTCCTTCGACGGCGAACTGAACATCGCCAACCGCGGCATCGTCGAGTTCATCGAGGTGCTGAAGCTGGACGTCGCGTTCCTCTACGACCTGCTCGGCGCGAGCCAAGAACACAAGATCAAGCCGAAGAAGTTCGCGCAGACCGACATCGACGAGGTGATTCTGGGGCACACGAACGAGCCCGAATATAAACGCTTACAGAACAACGAGTTCATGGAGGCGCTGCGGGACCGCACCGTGAAGATCGACATCCCGTACGTGACACGGCTGCGCGACGAGGTGAAGATTTACGAGAAGGACTTCAACTCGGAGCGCGTCCGCGGGAAGCACATCGCCCCGCACACGGTCGAGGTGGCCGCGATGTGGGCCGTGCTCACCCGCCTGAACCCGCCCAAGCACGCCAGCCTGAGCGTGCTGCAAAAGATGAAGCTGTACAACGGGAAGACGCTGCCGGGCTTCACCGAGGACAACGTCATCGAACTGAAGCGCGACGCCGTTCACGAGGGCATGGTCGGGATCAGCCCGCGATACATTCAGGACAAGATCAGCAACGCGCTGGTTGCGCACCCGAACGAGGACAACATCAACCCGTTCATGGTGATGAAGGAACTCGAGGACGGGCTGCGCAACCACTCGCTCATCAAGGACGACGACCAACTGAAGCACTACAAGGAACTGCTGTCCGTGGTGCGCGAGGAGTACGAGGACATCGTCAAGAACGAGGTGCAGCGGGCCATCGCCTCGGACGAGGACGCGCTGGTCCGGCTGTGCGGCAACTACATGGACAACGTGCGGGCGTACACCCAGCGCGAGAAGGTCCGCAACCGCTACACCGGCAACTACGAGGAACCGGACGAGCGCCTGATGCGATCGGTCGAGGAGAAGATCGACATCCCAGAAGGGCGCAAGGACGACTTCCGTCGTGAGATCATGAACTACATCGGGGCGCTCGCCATCGACGGCAAGAAGTTCGACTACAAGACCAACGAGCGGCTGCAAAAGGCGCTGGAGCTGAAGCTGTTCGAGGACCAGAAGGACAGCATCAAGCTGAGCAGCCTAGTGTCGAACGTGGTGGACAAGGCGACCCAAGAGAAAATCGACGTGGTGAAGGCTCGCCTGATCCGCAACTACGGCTACAATGAGGCTAGCGCCACGGACGTGCTGAACTTCGTGGCGAGTATCTTCGCCCGTGGGCAGACGAAGAAGTAAGGGGATTTAAGATTGCAGATTTGTGATTGACGATTGGCGAGAGCCGAGCGCGTTCGTGTCCCGTTGCCTGTACAATCGTCAATCACAAATCTGCAATCCTCAATACAGCGCCGCCGGGGTTTGGAGGGGTGGGGGCCTGACCGACCTGAAGGTGTGAACCTGGTCAGGGCGGAAGCAGCAGCCATAAGCATTGGAGGGTGCGGCTCAGGGCACCCCCATCCTTTCACTCCCCGGCGGCGCGACACGCACCGGAGCCTGCCCGCGCAAGTGGGCAGGCTCCCGGCACATTCACAGGTTCGGGGGCGGGGCCGTAACCATGATCGCCGTGCTGTGCCCGCAGTGTGGGATCGCGTGCGACGTTCCGCCCGAACTGTTCACGGTCGAGAAAACGTGCCCCGTGTGCGGCGGTCGGTTCCTGCCGGCCGCGGCCCGGCGCGACGCGCCCGCTCCTCCTCCTCCGCCGCCGGTCCTTGAGCTGCCAACTCCCGCGCCAGAGCCGGTCCCGCCCGCGCCGTCGCCCATTCCGCACTACCCGGTTTACAGGCCCGCGAAGTCGGACGCCCCGGCCCCGTCCGGCGCGTCGCCCGGCCGCACGCTGGTCGGCCTCGTCATCATCGTCATCGTGGTCGCCCGAATCGCGGGGCTGTTCAACAGCTCAAGTACGCGCACACCGGATTACCCGACGCCCCAGTTCGATTCGCAGTACGCGGCGGAGAAGCTGACCCCGTCCGTGGTCCGCGCGCACCTGATCGGCACGTGGCGGCTCATGTCCGACTCCAGTCCTACGAGGGACGGGTACGGTAGCGCGGAAACGTTGACCTTTCGACAGGACGGCACGGTGACGCGCTCGACGGGCTACGGACTGAGCGACGTGCAAGAATCGACGTACCGCCTGTCTGACAACATGTCGCTCTATCTCGGCTTGGACTCGACCACGTACACCATCGTCTCGATCGGCTCGGACGGGCTGACCCTGCGCCGCACGTTGCTCACCGGCGAGATCGTCAGGCGCCGCTATTCGCGCGTCGGCTCCTGAGCGCGCCGGTTCGCGCCGCACGGCTAACGAGTGTCCCAGTTCTACCTTCGCACCAAAGCCCTTCGGACACCTGTTTGCCTTCTCCCGCACCCCGCTCGTCTGGTACGATTCATACACGCACTCGCGCGCGGGCGAACCCGTGCGCACACAGCCGCTACCCCGGAGGCCCGAACGCCGTGGGACAAAAGATCGAACAAGACCTGCAGCGGTTCCGCAAGCTGGTCCGCGGGAAGGTGAAGAGCAACCTGTCGAAGTACATCGGCCGCGGGGAGATGATCGGCAAGAAGGGGAACGACTTCGTGTCGATCCCGCTGCCGAACATCAACCCGCCGCAGTTCCGCTTCGGCAAGAAGAACAGCGGGGGCGTCGGCGTCGGGCCGGGCCAGCCCGGCCAGCCCCTCACGCAACCGCAGGACGAGGACGGCGAACCGCAGGCCGGCGACTCGCCCGGCGGCCACATCCTCGAAGTCGATCTGACGCTCGAGGAACTGGCCGACATCCTCGGCGAGGAACTGGCCCTGCCGCGGATCGAGCCGCGCGGCAAGAAGAACATCGTGACCGAGAAGGACAAGTACACCAGCATCCGGAGCGTCGGGCCGGAGAGCCTGCGGCACTTCAAGCGCACGTTCAAGCGCGCCCTGAAGCGGCAGATTTCCGCCGGCACGTACAACCCGGTCGAACCCATCGTCGTACCCGTGCGCGAGGACAAGCAGTACCGCGCGTGGAAGGAGGTGCCGAAGCCGGACGCGGTCGCGTGCGTCATCTACATGATGGACGTGAGCGGCAGCATGACCGACGAGCAGAAGGAGATCGTGCGCATCGAGTCGTTCTGGATCGACACGTGGATCAAGAAGCACTACACCGGCGTGGAGACGGTCTACATCATCCACGACGCGGTGGCGCAGGAGGTGAACGAACACACGTTCTACCACACCCGCGAGAGCGGCGGCACGAAGATTTCGAGCGCCTACGAGCTGTGCAACAAGATCGTGGACGCGCGGTTCCCGCCGAGCCAGTGGAACGTGTACGCGTTCCACTTCTCGGACGGCGACAACTGGGGCGACGACGTGCCCAAGTGCAAGGAACTGCTGTCCAACACGCTGCTCCCGAAGTTGAACCTGTTCGGGTACGGGCAGGTGGAATCGCCCTACGGCAGCGGCGAGTTCTTCGACCACGTTCACGAGCTGGTGGACGACCACGAGAACGTGGTGGTGAGCCGCATCCCGGACCGCGAGGCGATTCTGGGCAGCATCAAAGAGTTTCTCAAGACCGGGCGCTAAGCACCATAAGGCGGGGTCATGAGTGGAACCGGCTCGGACGACCCGACGCGGCACGGGTTCGCCCCGATCGCGGGCGACACGGCGGCGGCGCGCCCGTACCCGTTCCTCGGCCCGCGTGCCGCGCCCGGCGAACTCGGCCGGTTCGACGACTACCGCGTGCTGCGGTTGCTCGGCTCCGGCGGCATGGGCCTCGTGTTCGCGGCCGAAGAGATCAGCCTGCGCCGCCCGGTCGCGCTCAAGGTGCTGAAGCCCGAACTCGGGTCCGACCCGGACAGCCGCGAGCGGTTCCTGCGCGAGGCCCGCGCCGCCGCCGAAGTGGCGTCCGACAACGTCGTGACCGTGCTGCGCGTCGGCGAGGCCGTGGGGCTGCCGTTCCTCGTCATGCCGCTGCTGTCGGGCGAAACGCTCCAGAGTCGCATCGAGCGGCCGGGGTTGCTCGACCTGCGCACGGCGCTCGCCGTCGTGCGCGACACAGCCGCGGGGCTGGCCGCGGCGCACGCCAAGGGGCTGATCCACCGCGACATCAAGCCCGCGAACGTGTGGCTCGAAACGGACGGCGACGGCGGGCCGTTCAAGCGCGCCCGCATCCTCGACTTCGGCCTCGCGCGCCGGCCGCGCGGCGAAACGAGCCTCACCAGTACCGGGTTCATCGTCGGCACACCCAACTACATGTCACCCGAACAGGCCGCGGGCACCGAGGTCGATCACCGGGCCGACCTGTTCGCGCTCGGATGCGTCGCGTACACGATGCTGGTCGGCGAGTTGCCGTTCCCCGGCAGTTCCGCGATGGCCGTGATGATGGCGCTGGCGAACAAGACCCCGGACCCGGTGCGCGTGCGGAACCCGGCCGTTCCCGCGGCCGTATCCGATCTGGTCGCGCGGCTGCTGGCGAAGAAGCCCAACGAGCGCCCCGGCACTGCGGCCGAGGTCGTGTGCGAACTCGACGCCGCGCTCGCGGGGCTGAGCGGGCACGCGGCGCTGGTCGTGCCCCCGTCCGGACCGCGCCCGACCAACCCGGAAACGCTCAGTTCGGTGCAGATCGAGACGTGGCCGACCGCGCCGCGCCAGACCCCGCTACCGGAACCGCCGCCCGCGCCCCGGTTCGCGCGCCGCCGTGCGGCGCTCGTGTGTGCCGGCCTCGCGCTCATCGTCGGCCTCGCGTCGTTCCTCGGCTGGCGCGCGATGCGCACCGTGCCGCCCGCACCGCCCGCGGAGCCGATCATCGTCGGCGTGCTGCACTCGCAGTCCGGCACAATGGCCGTCAGCGAGAACCCGGTCATCGACGCGACCCTCCTCGCCATCGAAGAGGTGAACGCGGCCGGCGGCGTGCTGGGCCGGCAACTGAAGCCGCTCGTGCTGAACGGCAACTCAGACCCCGAAGAGTTCGCGAAGCAAGCCGAACGGTTGCTCACCGAGGAGAAGGCTGCGGTCGTGTTCGGGTGCTGGACCAGTGCGTCGCGCAAGGCCGTGCGGCCCGTGTTCGAGCGCAACGCCGGCCTCTTGTTCTACCCTGTGCAGTACGAGGGGTTGGAGGAGTCGCCACGAATCGTGTACCTCGGTCCCGCCCCGAACCAGCAACTCATCCCCTGTGTCGATTACGCGATCGACGTGCTGAAGAAGAAGCGCATCGCGCTCGTCGGCTCGGACTACATCTTCCCGCGAACCGCGCACGCGATCATCCGCGACCGCGTGACCGAGCGCGCGAAGGGCGTGCCGGTCGAGGTGGTGGCGGAGGCGTTTATCCCACTCGGCTCGACCGACGTGGCGGCCGCGGTTTCCCTCGTGCGCGACTCGAGCGCCGACCTCGTGCTGAACACCATCAACGGCACCACGAACGCCGCGTTCTTCGGCGCGCTGCGGCACCCGAAGTTGGGCGCGCCGAACGTGACGACGCTCTCGGTGAGTATCACCGAGAACGAGGTCCGCGGGCTGAACCCGCCGGCGCTGACCGACGATTACCTCGTCGCCAGTTACTTTCAGACCGTGGACCGCGCCGAGGGCCGGGAGTTCGTGCGCAAGATTCAGGCGCGGTACGGCACCGACCGCGCCGCCAGCGACATGATGGCCGCGGCGTACAGTGGCGTTCACCTGTGGGCGAAGGCCGCGGCCGCCGCGCAATCGGTCGATCCGACCGCGGTGGCGCGGGCCGCGCGCGGGCTGGAGTTCGACGCCCCCGGCGCGCGCGTCAAGATCGACGCGGAGAACCAGCACACGTGGCTCCCGGTGCGCATCGGCAAGGTGCGGCCCAGCGGCGAGGTCGCGGTGATCCCCGGGGCCGGCTCGGACACGCCGATCCGCCCGGTACCGTTCCCGCCCACCCGCACGCCCGGCGCGTGGGACTTGTTCCTCCGCAACTGGCAGATGCAGTGGGGCGGTAAGTGGCAAGCGCCCTCAAAGTAAGCGCCGCTTGCGGCTTCGCCAGCGCCGGAGACGCGCACTGCGTATGATGGGGTAGCTTCCGAAGGAGTCGCACATGAATCTCGGTTTCTACAACACGAACCTGCCGGCGCACCTGCGCGTGCTCAAGGACGAAATCGAGGGCTACGCGCGCGGGTACGGGCTGGACTTCTTCGAGACCATCTTCGAGGTCGTGGACGCCGACGACCTGAACGAGATCGCGGCCTACGGCGGGTTCCCCACGCGCTACCCGCACTGGTCCTTCGGGATGCAGTACGAGGAACTGAAGAAGGGCTACGAGTACGGCCTCTCGAAGATCTACGAGATGGTCATCAACAACGACCCGTGCTACGCCTACCTGATGCGGTGCAACCACACCGTCGATCAGAAGTTGGTGATGGCTCACGTTTACGGGCATTGCGATTTTTTCAAGAACAACGCGTACTTCGGGCACACCACCCGCAAGATGATGGACGAGATCGCGAACCACGCGGCCCGCATCCGGCACTACGTCGAGCGGTTCGGCGAGGACGCGGTCGAATCGTTCCTCGACCGGTGCCTGTCCATCGACGACCTGATCGACATCCACTCGGTCGCCATCAAGCGCCGCGACGACCACCCGCGCGACGTGTTCAACCCGGCGGTGAGCGACGACCCGGCCGACGACGCGGCCCCGCCGCGGTTCAAGGCCAAGCCGTACATGGCCGACTACATCAACCCGCGCGACGTGGTGCGGACCGACGACGACGAGCAGAAGAAGTTGGCCGCACAGCGGGCCGCCAAGTTCCCCGATCGCCCCGAAAAGGACGTGCTCCTGTTCCTCATCGAACACGCCCCGATGAAGAACTGGCAGCGCGACATGCTCAGCATCGTCCGCGACGAGGCCTACTACTTCTACCCGCAAGCCCAAACTAAGGTGATCAACGAAGGGTGGGCGTGCGTTCATTATGATTCGCTGGTCGCAACGGATTGTGGGTTCCGCAAGATGGGCGACCTCGTCCGCGAGCGCGCCGCGGTGCGCGTCAGCGACGGCGCGGAACCGCAAACAGTGTACGACTGGGCGCGGTTCGAGGAGCGCGACACGGTGTTCGTGCGCACGCGCCGCGGGCTAGAACTCGAAGGCACGCTGACGCACCGCATGATGCTCCCCGACGGCTCGTGGAAGCCACTGGGCGAAGTCGCCGTGGGCGGCCGACTGAAACTCGCACGCGGCACGAACCTGTGGGCGAAGGAGTACGTCCGACTGTCGTGGGCACCGGAGGCGCGGCTCACTCTGGAAGCAGCCGCGGCCGAAGCCGGCGTGTCGATCTGGACCGTACTGCGCTACCGCGACGGGAAAAACGTACACGCGCGGGCGTCCGTCGCCGCCGTCGTGGACCGGTACGAGGAACAACTCGGCACCGTGTCTTACATGCAGAACAAGCGCGCGAAGGTGCGCATCCCCGACATCGTAGACGAGCGGTTCGGCGCGTTCCTCGGCTACCTGATCGGCGACGGTCACATCAGCGATGTGAAGCGCACGATGGGGATGACTTCGGGCGACGAACCGCAGGCCGACCACTTCGCCGCGCTGGTGACGGACCTGTTCGGCATCACACCCCGGAAGAAGTGGGACCAGACCAAGTGGCGCATCGTGTTCTCATCGCGCACGGTTCAAGACTTCCTCGTTTCCCTCGGCCTGAAAACGGGTTTCGCGGCGCGCGTGAAGGAGGTGCCGGAGTGCGTCCTGCGATCCCCGAAGCCTGTGGTCGCGGCGTTCCTCCGTGCGCTCTACGACTGCGACGGCTACGCCGGACCCAAAGGGGTGATCCTCTCGACCTCCAGCACCGAGATGAGCAAGCAGGTGCAGTTGCTGCTCCTGAACTTCGGCGTTCTTTCGTCGCGCCGCCCGCACAAGGACGGCTGCTGGCACGTTCACACACTGGGGGCGTCGACGAAGGTGTTCCGCGACGAGATCGGCTTCGGCCTCGAACGCAAACGGGCGCGACTGGACGAGTACATCGACGGGCACCAGTGGTTCAAGGACGAGAGCGAAAGTGACGACATCGTCTTCATCGAGCACCGTCGCGCCGAGGTGTTCGACGTGTCCGTCGAGAACACGCACCGCTACGTCGCGCAGGGGTTGGTTAATCACAACAGCTACTGGCACAGCACCATCATGACGCAGAAGGTACTGGACCCGTCGGAGGTGATCGACTACGCGGACCACCACAGCGGCACGATGGCGACCAGTTCGCGCCGGCTGAACCCGTACAAGCTCGGTATCGAGCTGCTACGCGACATCGAGCGGCGCTGGAACATGGGGCAGTTCGGCCCGGAGTGGGAGAACTGCGAGGACATGGACAAGAAGCGCACGTGGGACAAGAAGCTCGGCCTCGGGCGGCAGAAAATCTTCGAGGTGCGTAAGGTCCACAACGACATCACGCTCATCGACACGTTCCTGACGCCGGAGTTTTGTAAGGAATACAAACTGTTCTCGTTCAACTACCAAGACCAGACGAAGAACTACGTGATCGAGAGCCGCGAATTCCAGAAGGTGAAGCAGCGCCTGCTGTTCAGCCTGACCAACTTCGGCAAGCCGTGGATCTACGTTCTGGACGGGAACCACCGGAACCGTGGCGAACTGCTGTTGCGGCACGAGCATCAGGGGGTAGATTTAAAGGTAGACGAGGCCCGCGACGTGCTCGCGAACATCCAGTTCATGTGGACGCGCCCGGTTCACATCGAGACGATCAGCGACGGGCACCCGGCCGTGCTGAGCTTCGACGGAACCGACCACACCCAACAGGTAATCGGAGGGTCCGATGACGCTAACCGAAAAGCTGCTGGCAAAGCTAAGTGAGTGGAAGCCGCAGGGCACCGGGCGGCACGCGCTCAGCGCCGCCGCGCCCGGCTGGGCCGTCGCGCTCAGCGCCGACCGCGCCGAGTCGCTCTCGTGCCTCGTGTGGGAACTGACCCTGAGCCGCACCGAACCGGCCGCAGACGGGTTCACGCTGAAGGCGTGGGCCGCGGGCGTCGCCGCGCGCGTCACGGGCCTGCTCGAGCCGCTGCGCTTGCTGGAAGTGGACGAGGCCCGCGGCGAGGCGCTGCTGCGCAGCGACGCGCCCGCGCAGAAGGGCGCGGGGGTCGCGTACTACGAGGTGCGGCTGAACGGCACCGACCGCGCGACCGTGCGCCGGTTCGCCGCCGACCGCACGCACAGCGGGCGCGAGCAGGTCGCGTTCGCGCTCACGCACGAAGTGCTGGCGAAGCTCGCCGGCGACATCGCGGGTTGATTCGCCGTGCCACAGTCCGACTCGCCCCGCTTCGCGCCGGTCGCGCTCCTCCTGATCGCGGCCGGCGTCGTCCTTCACCTGTTCCCGCCGGTCGCGCTCGGCGGCGACGGCGAGGTGCGGTACGCCGCGCTCTCCACCCTCCTGCGCGACGGCAAACTCGACGCCACCAAGTTTTCCATCACCGGGCCGATCCTCGCGGCCCCGCTGTGGTACTACGGCACCGCGCGCGGCGACGCGCGCGAGTGGACGTGGATGTTCAACCACCTCGTCGCGCTCGCCGGGATCGCGGCGCTGGCGTGGGCGCTGCGCGGGCGCGTGTCGCGGTCCGAGAACCGCGCGCTCGTGCTGTTGCTGCTGTTCGCCTCGATGCTGCCGTGGAACGCGCTCACGTTCGGCGGCGAGGTGTTCAGCGCGACCGCGCACGCCGTGGGCCTCGCGCTGATGGCCGTGAGGCGCGCGCCGGCGGTCGGCGCGGTGCTGTGCGTGTGGGGCACGGTGAACACGCCGGCTACCGCGGTCGGGTTGGCGCTGGCCGTCGTAGTGCTGTGCTGGCACCGCCGCCGCTTGCGCTACCTCGCGATGCCGGCGTGCGCCGCGGCCCTCATCCTGCTGGAAAACTACGTGCGCCGCGGGAGCGCGTTCTCCAACGGGTACGTGGACGAGTTCGGGTTCCGCACCGTGCTGCCGTACTCCGGGCTGCCCGAGTTCAGCTACCCGCTGTTCTTCGGCCTGCTCTCAGTCCTGTTCTCGTTCGGCAAGGGGCTGGTGTTCTTCGCGCCCGGCCTGTTCGCCCCGTACCCGGCGGACGACGAGCGCGACGGCGCGGCCGACGTGCGCCTCGTGTATTGGCTCTGGCTGGCGATGACGGCCGGGCTGGTACTGGTGTTCGCGCGCTGGTGGGCCTGGTACGGCGGCGTGTCGTGGGGGCCGCGGTTCTTCCTGTTCGCGTCGTTCCCCGCGGCGCTCGTGCTGGCCCGGTGGTGCGCGCGCCCCGCGGGGGGCGCGACCGCGGCGAACGTGGTCGTGCTGGCGGCGCTGGTGCTCTCGTGCTGGGTCGGGGCGAACGGCCTCGTGTACCGCGGCGACGGGAGCGGCCGGCTGTGGGGCGAGAACTACGAGCGCGAGTACCTGACGTGGTACGTGCCCGAACTGTCGGTGCTGTGGCTCCCGTTCGTCGATTCGCTGCCGCGCGGCTTCAACGACAAGTTGCGGCTGGTGCCGTTCGCGCTGGCGTGTGCGTACCTCGCGTGGCCGGTCGCGCGCGTGCTGGCGGCGCGCACGTGGGCCGCACTCCCCGGCGCGTGGCGCGCGGTCCGTGGTGGCCCGCGCTGGCGGTTCTGACGTCGCCGCGTGGCGCGCGTAGAATAGCTCCGCCCAGTCCCCAACGGAACCGTTCCACATGACGCGTAGTCTCATCGCCGCTGCCGCCCTCGCGCTGGTCGCGGGCGCGGCCCAAGCCAAAGTCGTCACCAAGGTCGTCGAGTACGAGTTCGACGGTGTGAAACTCAAGGGCTTCGTCGCCTACGACGCCGCGATCAAAGAGAAGCAACCCGGCGTGCTGGTCGTCCACGAGTGGTGGGGGCTGGACGCCTACGCCAAGAAGCGGTGCGAGATGCTCGCCGGCCTCGGCTACGTGGCCTTCGCCCCGGACATGTACGGCGACGGCGCGACCGCCGCGCACCCGGACGACGCCCGCAAGATGGCGACCGCGACCCGCGCCAACGCCAAGGTGTGGCGCGGCCGCGCCGAGGCCGGCTTGAAGCAACTCAAGGCCCAACCGAACGTGGACGCCGACAAACTCGCCGCCATCGGCTACTGCTTCGGCGGCACCACGTGCCTACAACTCGCGTACAGCGGCGCGAACCTGAAAGCGGTCGTCACGTTCCACGCGGCCATCACCCCGGTCCCGACCGAGGCCGACGCGAAGGCCGTCAAGCCGAAGGTGCTGATCTGCCACGGTGAGGCCGACTTCTTCATCAAGGTCGAAGACATCAAGGCGTTCCGCGAGGTGCTCGACAAGGCCGGCACCAAGTACGAGTTCGTCGCCTACAAGGACGTGTTCCACAGCTTCACCGTGCCGGGCGCGGACAAGGTGAACATCAAGGGCATGAAGTACGACAAGGCCGCCGACGAGGACTCGTGGAAGCGGATGCTCGCACTCTTCAAGGCCACACTGGGCAAGTAAAAGCAGTGTCCACCGCAGAGACCGCAGAGAGAAGACACGAGCGTTTAGGTACGGGTTCTCAAGCTTTCATGTCTTCTCTCTGTGTCCTCTGCGGTCTCCGCGGTCTCCGCGGTGCAACTTTTCGCGTTGATGTCGTTCGGCTCACGTCTTGCTCGACTTGAGCCGGATCGCGTACCGGAACCCGTTCCCTTCCAGCACCGCGAACAGCTTCGGGAGGGCGAACGCGGAGTCCCCGCGGAAGAACTTGGGGATGTCCCGGTCCCGGTATCG
>Ga0194132_10007671_pt1 | contig 15921 bp, 10 predicted proteins | sample TA2KigOf80mmetaG_FD_148612 | JGI IMG/M metagenome (GOLD analysis project Ga0194132, IMG submission 148612) | Freshwater microbial communities from Lake Tanganyika, Tanzania - TA2015054 Kigoma Offshore 80m | ecosystem: Environmental > Aquatic > Freshwater > Lake | place: Tanzania: Lake...
GCACCGCGGCCGAAAAGGCCTCGCCCTCGATTGTGTATTGATCGCACGTATCGAACGTGACTGTCTCAACGCCCGTGCCAAACACGTCGCGGCCGTCGTCGACGAACACGCGCGTAGGCCGGTCCGGCGGCGCATTGAACGGAATCTCGACCTCGATGCGTCCCTTCGTGCCCGAGAAGTGCATGCGTTGATACGGCGTCGCCTGCGTTGAACAAACGAACTGGCACTGGACCTCTCCGTAGTCGAGCATAGCCGACGCCAGCCGGTCGGTTCCAAATTGCGGGTCGCGTTCGACCAACCCCGCAACGCCACGTGGGTCCCGCCCGATCACATAACGCGAGGTGAAAATCGGATAGCAGCCGATGTCCATCATCGCGCCGCCGCCGAAATCGGCGATGTTACGAATGTTGGTGGGATCCAGATTGTTGTAGCTGAAAAAACCCTGCACCGCCCGCAACTCGCCGATACGGCCTTCAGCGACCGCGGTGCGCACGAACTCCCATTGCGGATGCGTCGCCACCATGAACGCCTCGCCGATTACTACACCGTGTTTGTCGCGGGCCTCGATGAGTTCCGATACTTCGGCCGCCGACATCCCAAGCGGCTTCTCGCACAGCACGTGTTTCCCCGCCGCGGCCGCGCGCACCGACCACTCGACGTGCATGTGGTTCGGCAGCGGATTGTAGATGACATCGAGCGACGGATCGGCGATCAACTCTTCATAGCTTCCGTATGCAGCCGGGATTCCGAACTCCGCCGCATGCGGCTTGGCCTTCTCCGCATCGCGGGAACAAATGGCGGCTATTTCAAGTGATTCCGCGCGCTGCAGCGCCGGGATGACCTTCGTGCGCGCGAATTTGGATGTGCTGAGAATCCCCCAGCGGACTTTTTTCGACATCGGTCCTTTATTCTAAGGGACCGCCGGACCCGCCCGCCGAAACGTAAGGTTCAACCGCCTTCGTCCGAGCTGCGGATGCACTCCGTCGGCCAGCGTCAACACGCCGTGATAACACAGTCGCGAAGGCCCTCCGAAGACCACGACATCGTCGTGTTCAAGCTCGACGCGCACGGTCTTGTCCGATCGCTTTGCGCCGCCGAACACAAAAGCCGCCGGCAAACCCAGCGACACGGAAACAATCGGCTGTCCGAAGTCGTGCTCATCACGGTCCTGATGCAGCCCCATCTTTGCGCCCGGTTCATAGCGGTTGATCAAACACGCATCGGGCGCGAATGAAGCGTATCCGGCGCTCGCCGCTGCATCGCGCGCGAGGCGTGCGAACTCGGCGGGCATGGCGGGCCACGGTTTGCCGCTCAACGGATCGCGCGATTCGTAGCGGTAGCCCGTGCGGTCGCTTACCCATCCCAGCGGCCCGCAATTGGTCATCGCCACCGACATCGGAAATCCGTTCTTGGCCACCATGTGGCGAAACGGCGATTCGGCCGCGACGGCGTCAACATCAATTGCGTAGTCGAGCGCGAAGCCGCGCAGCACGCGCGCACCGGGCGCCAGTTCGCTGTCGTCGAACAACCTGCCGTTCACTTCTCTCGCTCCAACAGTGCGCGCTTGCGTTCGACGCCCCAGCGATACCCCGATAGCGCTCCATCGCCTCGCACTACGCGATGACACGGAATCGCTACCGCCAGCGTGTTCGACGCGCAGGCGCGCGCTACCGCACGCACCGACCTCGGCGCGCCGATCGACTCCGCGACTTCGGCGTAGCTCGCCGTGCTCCCAGCTGGTATCCGTCGCAACGCCGTCCACACCCGCTGTTGAAACGCCGTGCCGCGAATGTCCAGCGGAAGATCCCTGACGCCGCGCGGCTCTTCGATCATCGCCGCGACCGCGCGCACACTAGTCTCGAAGTCGTTGCCCGCGCGCGCAATTGCCGCTTTGGGAAACTGCTCGCGCAGCTCATTCACAAGCGCCTCCTCGTCGTCACCGATCAGGATCGCGCAAATACCGCGATCGCTCTGTGCCGCCAGCACTCGCCCCAGCGAACACGCCGCGCTGGCGTACCGAATCGTTTCGCTCGCGCCGCCCAACCGGAACGCGCGCGGCATCATCCCGAGCATCGCTTCGGCGTCTTCATAAAATCGCGAATTCGATTGGAAGCCCGCCTCGTAAACAGCATCCGTTACCGCGGCCCCGGCCGTCAGCGCATTTCGCACGCGCGCCGCCCGCCGCGCCTTCGCGTACTGCTTTGGCGACACTCCCGTCGCCTTCTTGAACACACGTTGAAAATAATACGGGCTCAGCCCCGCTCGCGCCGCGAGTTCGTTCAGCGCCGGTTCGGTCTCGGCCGTTTCGATCGCTCGGCATGCTTCCGCAATTAACGTCGCGTTGCGCGGCGCTTCGCGCGGCTGGCAGCGTTTACAGGGCCGAAAGCCCGCGCGCTCGGCATCATCGCAGCTTGCGTGGAACGCGACGTTCTCGGGGCGGGGAAGCCGCGCCGCGCAGGAAGGAAGGCAGTACACACCGGTCGATTTAACGGAATACAAGAAGGACGCCGCCGCGTCGCGCGCGACAATCGATTGCCAACGAGGATCGGTAATGGTGCTCACAACTATGAAACTACCAACGTAGCAATTGGGAAACACTCCGGTTCTTGCGGTCAAATTCGTTATCATTGCCGCGTGGAGTCGATCAAGCTGAAGAGCCCTTGGCCGAGTTCGGTGGCGTGGGCTCGCATCACCGCCGATGGAGCGCTGGAACTCGAACTCTACGATCACAGCGAGCAAGCCGCGCAATCGCTCGGCGGCGACGTCGCGTGGATTTGGACCGCCGACGCAACGCAGGCGAGCGCCGCGCTCGAGGTCTCCGGCGATGACGAATTGCTACGCGTCTTGGAAGAGCGCTTCGAACACGTTCACGCCGCGCGCCTCGGGCCGTCTCCCGTATACTGGTCGCAAATGAGACCGTCGAGACGTAAACTCCTACAGGCCGCTCCGCTGGCCGCCATTCCCGCTTCCGCGCCTGCCGCTCTCGCGGCTGTGAATCCCTCTGATGTCTACACTGCCATCGGTGTGAAGCCGATTGTCAACGCGCGAGGCACGTTCACGATTATCAGCGGATCGACGATGCTGCCCGAAGCTCGCGCGGCCGCCGAGGCCGCCGCGCAGCGTTACGTTCACATCGATGAATTGATGGACGCGGCCGGCGCGAAACTCGCGCAGCTTACCGGCGCCGAATGGGGCCTGGTATCGTGCGGCTGTGCGGCCGCGATCACGCACGCAACCGCGGCATGTGTCGCGGGCGGCAATCCCGATCTGCACGTGCGAATTCCGGATTTGACGGGCTTCGCGAAGGACGAAGTGATCATTCCGACGCATTCGCGCAATGTGTACGATGCCGCTGTGAGAGCCGTCGGCGTGCGGGTCGTCGAAGTATCGACGCGCGAAGAGTTGGAACTGGCGATCGGTCCGCGAACGGCGATGATTTACATTCTTGCCGGGCCGGGCGCCGAACGCGGGCCACTCGCATTTGAAGCGCTCGTCAAGATCGCCAAGCCGCACAATATACCGATACTCGTCGATGCCGCCGCGGAAATTTTGACCATCCCGAATGTTCACTTGCAGCGCGGCGCCACGATGGTGACGTATTCGGGCGGCAAGTGCATTCGTGGGCCGCAGACCGCGGGCTTGCTGCTTGGCCGCAAGGATCTGGTGCAAGCCGCCTGGGTGCACTCGGCGCCGCATCATGGATTCGCACGCGGTCTGAAAATCGGCAAGGAAGAGACGATCGCGATGTTGACCGCGGTCGAGATGTGGACGAAGCGCGACCACAAGGCCGAATGGCAGAAGTGGTTGACGTGGCTGCGCACGGTGGAGAGCTCGTTGAAAGGTCTCGCGCACTTGAAACTTGCGATTCACGAGCCGACCGAACTTTCCAATCGCACGCCGGCGCTGCAGATCCGCTGGGATGACAAAGTCACCGGATGGACCGGCGCCGATATGGAGCGGATTCTCTTCAACGGCGAGCCGCGCATGGCCACTGCGATCGCCGGCAACGGCATCAACATCGTTGCGTACATGATGCAGGAGGGCGATGCGGAGAAGATCGCGCCTCGCCTGAAGGAAGCGCTCGGCGCCGTGCGCCCGCAGGTAAAGACGGATGAAGCCCAGCCTGTCGCGAATCTGGATGGCCGCTGGCGCGTGAAGATCGAGTTTGTCGCGGGCGCGTCGGCGCATTACTTCGATATTCACGACAAGAACGGCACGCTCACCGGAACGCACCAGGGTGACTTTGTTTCGCGCGCGATTCGCGGTGTCATCAGCGGGGCGGCCGTGGACTTTTCGAGCTCGTACGCGGAACGACACGGCGACTCGCTGCAATACCGGTTTACGGGGAGGGTACAACGCGATGGATCGTTGAGCGGCGACTTGAACATGGGAGAATATCGAATGGCCAAGTGGTCCGCCTCGAAGGTATAGAATGCACCGTCTTCTTCTGCTTTCCGCCAGCCTCGCATTCACGCAGGATTTCAATGCCGAGATTCGCCCGCTGCTGCAAAAGAACTGTCTGGGCTGCCACAGCGAGGCCAAGGAGACGTCGGGGTTGTCACTCGAATCGATCGCGGCGATTCGTAAGGGAGGCAATCGGGGGCCCGCGACGCAGACTATCGCGGCGGCCTTGCATCAGACCGGCGATCTGAAGATGCCGCCCGGCCGAAAGCTGGCCGATGCCGAGATCGCGCTGATCGAGCGATGGGCGGCCGCGCAGCCGAAAATCGCGCACTGGTCGTTTGTTTCGCCGAAGAAACCGGCGGCCGCTACGATTGATTCGCTGATCGGCGCGCGCCTCGCGAAGGCCGGTTTGAAACCATCGTCAGAAGCGGAAAAAGTGACGCTGCTGCGGCGCGTGCATCTCGATTTGACCGGCATCGCTCCGTCGCCGTGCGAGATCGATGCGTTTGTCGGCGGCAAGTCCTATGAGAGTGTCGTCGATGAGTTGCTGGCGAGTAAGCACTACGGCGAACGATGGGCGCGCCACTGGCTCGATCAGGTCCGCTACGCCGACTCAGACGGCGGCAGTCGGGATGAACCGCGCCAGATCTGGCGCTACCGCGAGTGGGTCATAAAATCCTTAAATGCCGATCAGCCGTTCGACCGGTTTGTCGTTGAGCAACTGGCGGGCGATCTTTTGCCGAATGCGACCGACGATCAACGAATCGCCACCGGCATGCAGCGCAATTCGTTGTTGCAGATCGAGGCCGGCACCGATCGCGAGTTGTACCGCACCGAAGCGGTTTCTGATCGCGTGGACATGTTCGGCACCGTTTTTCTGGGGCTCTCGACCGGCTGCGCGCGCTGTCACGATCACAAGTTCGATCCGATTTCGCAGAAGGAGTATTACCAGCTTTTCTCGTTCTTCAACAACGTCAACGAGTACTCGAACGATTTGCCGCCGTTCTCGGACACGAACGATTTGGAGATCACGCATCAGCCGTTCGTAGCGCTTGGGAAACCGGAAACGGTCGCGAAGTATAAGGCCGTGCGCTCAATGTTGCTGGCGTTGCAACAAGAACGCAGTGCATATCTGAACGGGCGCGCTACGGTTCTTTCCGGCGATCCCGGCGTGACGGCCCGTAACGAAGCGGTCGCGAGTTTGAAGAAGATGCTGCCGTCACCGGCGCCGGGGCTTTCGATGGTAATGGAAGAGATGGCGACGCCGCGCGAGGCGCATGTTCTACTTGGCGGCGACTACCAGCGCAAGGGCCAGCGCGTGCAAGCCGAGATTCTCTCTTCGCTTCACGGCAATCCGGACGGCAAGCCGAAGAACCGGCTGGATCTCGCGAACTGGCTCGTCGACAAGAACAATCCGCTGCTTGCGCGAGTCACGGTGAACCGCATGTGGATGCGGTATTTCGGGCGCGGCATTGTTGCGACCGATAATGATTTCGGACGAATGGGCGATCGGCCTTCGCATCCCGAGTTGCTCGATTACCTCGCGGCGGAGTTCATGGATCGCGGTTGGAGCCAGAAGGCGCTGCACAAATTGATCGTTACGTCGGCCACGTATAAACAGTCGTCGTCGGCGCGCGCCGATATCGACAAGATCGATTCCCAAAATATTCTCTTGGCGCGGCAGAATCGATTGCGCTTGGATGCCGAGATCATTCGCGACGCGGCGCTGACGGCGAGCGGCTTGTTGAACGGAACGGTCGGAGGGCCGAGCGTGTTTCCGCCGCAGCCCGACGGTGCGATGGACGCAAGCCAAGTGAAGAAGTCGTGGAAGGCGTCGACTGGTGGCGATCGCTATCGCCGCGGCATGTACACGCACTTCTGGCGCATCACGCCGCATCCGGCGTTGATGGTTTTCGATGGACCGAATGCGATGATGGCGTGCACGCGGCGCGCGCGATCGAACACGCCGTTGCAGGCGCTCACTCTGCTGAACGATCTCGCGTTTCACGAGATGGCGCAGGCGATGGCGAAACGGGTTGCTTCCGAGGGCGGTGACGACAAAATCGCTTACGCGTTCCGGTTGGTTCACACGCGCCCGCCGAGCGCGAAAGAGCACGCGCGATTGAAGCAGTTGTACCAGACCGAGCTCGACGATTTTCAATCCAAGCCGGCCGATGCGAAACAGCTTGCCGGCGCCGAAGATGCACCGCTGGCCGCGTTGACGTCGCTCGCGCGCGTGCTGCTGAACACCGACGAATTCATTACGCGAGAGTAGCCATGAACGATCTAGTCACATTGTGGAACCGGCGGCGCTTTCTGGAGCAATGCGGTCTCGGCGCGGCGCAACTTGCGATCGCGGGTACGCCGCAATTCGCACCGAAAGCCAAGCGGTTGATCTATCTGTTCATGGAAGGCGGGCCATCCCACCTCGATTTGTTCGACGACAAGCCGAAGCTGCGCGCGATGGACGGCGAGCCGTTTCCGATGTCTCTGCTGGCCGGCAAGAAGTTCGCGTTCATGGAGAACATGGCGGCGCCGACGGTGTGCGGTTCGAAGGCGACGTTTAAGCCGCACGGACAGAGCGGCAATGTCGTGTCGAGTCTGTTGCCCGAGATCGCCTCGATCGCCGATAAGATCGCGCTGATCAAAACGGTGAAGACGGGCAACGTCAATCACTCGCCGGCAATGGTGATGGCGCACACGGGGTCGATGGTTCCTGGGCGGCCGAGTCTGGGCGCTTGGTTGTTGTACGGGCTCGGGCGCGAGTCAAAGAACTTGCCCGATTTTGTTTCGATGATCAGCGGGCCGCGCGGGCCGCGCAACGGTCCCGACATTTGGGGCAGCGGGTTTCTGCCGTCGCAATTTCAGGGTGTGCCGTTCATGAGCGGGCCGCAGCCGATCTTCGATATCAATAGCCAGCCGGGCGTGACGGCCGAGCGGCAACGACGGGCGATCGATGCGATCGGCGATCTGAACCGCGAGCGGATGGCGGCGACCGGCGACAACGAAATCGCGACGCGCATCGCGAGTTATGAGATGGCGTTCCGGATGCAGTCGAGCGCGCCGGAGTTGGTCGATTTGAACGGCGAATCGAAAGAGACGCTGGCGATGTATGGCGCGACGCCGGGAAAGGCGAGCTTCGCCAACAACTGTCTAATGGCGCGGCGGCTAATCGAGCGCGGCGTGCGGGTGGTGCAGGTTTATCACACCGACTGGGATCATCACACCAATATCGACAACAGCTTGAAGAAGATTTGTCCGGAGGTCGACCGGCCGTCGGCGGCCTTGGTGAAAGATCTGGAACAGCGTGGATTGCTGAAGGACACTCTGGTTGTGTGGGGCGGCGAGTTTGGCCGCACGCCGATGAGCGAGGGTGGCAAGCGAGGGGGCTTGGGGCGGAATCATCAGATCGACGCTTACACGATGTGGATGGCCGGCGGCGGGATCAGGCCGGGTGTGACCGTCGGCGAGACCGATGAGATGGGTCTGCGAGCGGTTTCCGATCCGGCGCCGCTGCATGACATGCACGCGACCATTCTTCATCAATTTGGATTTGATCACACCAAGTTGACGTATCGTTTCCAAGGGCGCGATTTCCGATTGACCGATACCTCCGGCACGCCGATCGCGAAGTTGATCGCATGATCCGGATAGTGTTGCTCGCTTCGCTGGCCGCGATGGCGCAGGATTCCGATCGCGACGGACTTTCCGATCGTGACGAAGAGCGGTTGATTCGGCAGTTCACGCCACGTTTTTTTATCAGCAGTGCCGAGTGCGATCGTTTGCCGGCCGAGATCAAGCCGGGGTTGCGCGATCCGATCGTATTGGAACGTAACGGCACGATTTATGCTCGGGCGTTTCCGGTTCCGCGCGGCGTGGAGATTCACTACTACCATCTGTGGGCCAACGATTGCGGGCGCATGGGTCATTTGTGGGATGTCGAGCACGTTTCGGTGCTTGTCGAAAATGGAAGGGCGTCGTATTGGCTGGCGGCGGCGCATCAGGATACGGTTTGCGACGCGGCGAACGCGGCGACGGCGCGATCGCTGCATGCGGAGACGCATGGCGCGACAGTTTGGATTTCGCGCGGCAAGCATGCGTCGTTCTTGAGCGAGAAGTTATGCCGGCGCGGGTGCGGCGGAGATTTTTGCGACAAGCCGGAGGCGATGCCCGTGTTGCGGGTGGTCAACATCGGCGAACGCGGCGCGCCGCTGAATGGCGCCGAATGGATTCATTCCACCGAGTGGCCGATGGAGCAAAAGCTGGTTTCCGATTTTCCGGATGCGGTGCTGGCGGCGATGCCGAAGAAGGGTGTCGCGTTTTTGTATCCGGTGATGATTCCGGGGCAATCGGTGGTGCTGGGATTCAACGCGGCGATCGATGGCGTTGGCACGGGCGAGCAGCACACGCGGCGTGCGTTAACGAGGGCACGGCGTTGGGTGGAGTCCAAAATCGGCGCGCCGTAGCGCGTGACATACGCGGCCGGATTGGTATATGGTTGAGACCAATATACCAATGTACCAATTTGGTGAAAAGTGCTTGCGGGCCGCAACTGTGGCTGGTTTGGGGCACTTTGGGGCGATATACCAATTCTTGGATTGGTCTCGCAAAAGTGGCGAAGAAAGGGCGTAAGTTTGCCGAATGCCGCGATGGCGCTCCAGCTTGAGGTCACAATTTGTGATGTCAAGATTGGCAGGGAAACCGATTGCGAGCTTCTTTGCGGGCAGAGGTGAGAGGAGCTGTCTGACGTGATCGAACAGGACCGTGATCTGCTGGTCATGTTCGGCGACTTTTCGGGCGAGCGCGGTGTTTTCGGCCAGGACGTGGCGGATGCGGACGAAGGTGCGCATGATTTCGATGTTTATTTCGATAGCCCGTTTGCTGCGGAGGACGGAGGAGAGCATGGCGACTCCTTGCTCGGTGAAGGCGAGGGCGGAATACTTGGAGTGGCGGCCGCGGCCGGTTTCTAAGATCACAATTTGTGATCTTAAAGAAGTGGCCTCTGCTTCTGTGAGTTCGAATAGGAAGTCCTCTGGAAAGCGTTCGATATTCCGGCGGACTGCCTGGTTTAGTACTCTCGTCTCGACGCCGTAAAGTGTTGCAAGCGCGGCATCTAGCATGACGCGGTGGCCGCGGATGACGTATATGCTGGCGGCAATCTGTTCGATGGGTACGAGGTCCACTTCCGGCCAGTGTGGCCCGAGTGGCGAGGGCTGTCAATTCAGATCTGTCCGTAAAACGCGTCTTACGCGCGCGGTTTCTAAGGTCACAAATTGTGACCTTAGAGATTTTAGTAGAACCGCACGGTGTAGTTGAATGCCACGCCTCGGCCGATTTCGGCGGCGGTGTCCTTGATGAACGACAGGTGATTGCGATAGAAGCGGTTGTTCGCGTTGAACCAATTCACCGAGAACAGGTGCAGTGTGTGCTGGCGAGCGAGGGTGTAGGTCGCCTTGACGTTCGCCGTCGCGTAGCCGGCGGTTGGGGTTTCGGTTTGGAAGATGTTTGATTGGCGATTCGCCAGGACCAGTTCGGGGTTGATGCTGAGGGCCTTCCATCGCACGTCGATGCCGGTGCGGCCTCGGATTGGAGGGATTCTCGGGAGACTGGTTTTGTTGAGGGTTAGCTGCGCGTCGACGGCGTCGAATGCGAGTTGGAGCCACACATTCTGATGGAGCATCGACTGCACGCGTCCTTCGAAACCGGCGTAGCGCGCGGCGGCTTGTTTGTACTCGGCTTCGACAAAGCCGTCTTCGATATGCCCGGTGGGCGCGAGGAAAACGAACTGTTTCAAATTGTAATAGAAGCCTGTCGCTTCGGCTCGCATTCGGGGCGACGTATGGCGCAGGGCAATATCGACGCCGTTGGCGCGCTCGGCTTTGAGATTGGTGTCGCCGACTTCGTAAGTCAGATTGCCGGGATGGGGGCCGTTGGCGTACAGCTCCTCGAGGGCAGGAGCGCGGAAGGAGTGATTGAAGCTCGACACAAACGCGCCGCCGTTCCAGAGCGGCACGTTGATTCCGGCCGAGCCGGAGAAGCCGGTGAATCCGCGCTTGCGGCCTTCTTCGGGCCCGTAGCGGGTGTTCTCGACGCGGCCGCCGAGCTGGAGGTGCGCGCGTTCGAGCTTCATCGTCTCGACGCCGAAGACGGCGAAGCTGTTTTGTGAAACCGGGGGCGTGATGGCCTCTTCGCCGATGGCTTTATAGTCGCGATGGAGCGCCCAGGCGCCGAAGCTGCGGCGGCGCTGGTGGGCAACGAGGCGGAGGTCGGTTTGGCTGTTGTGAAACTCGTTTTCGGCTTCGCGGTCGTGGGTTTCGTCGTGACGCCAGTTGGAGTGGTTGATGGAGAAGTCGAGCTTGTCGCGAAGGCCGCCTCCAATGCGGACGTTGTGGCGAGTGTAGGGCAGCGCGATGGCTTCATCGGACGGCACCTCATACTGACCTCGCTGGGTGTTGTAACCCATCGTGAACCATCCTTTGTCGGCGTAGCGCGAGAGGCTGGCCGAGCCGGAGAGGGCGCGGGAGGCCGAGTTGAGAATTCGCTCGCGCGCGGTGTCGTAGTCCGAGGTCCGCGTGCCGCCAGTGGAGAGACGGCCGACCCACGGACCCATTCCGACACTCACGCCGGCGCTGGCACCATGCATGCCGTTGTTCGAGCCGGCGTTGGTCGAGATATATCCGTGAACCCCGTCGTGCGATGCGGTTTGGCCCTGGTGATGATCGGTGATCATGTTCACCACGCCTCCGATGGCGTTGGATCCGTACAGCAGTGTGGCGGGGCCACGGACGACTTCGATGCGTTCGAGCGATTGGGGATCGACGGGTTCGCCGTGATCGCCGGACATCGACGAGACCGTGCCGGTGCGGACGCCGTCCTGCATGACGAGCACGCGGTCGCCGTCGAACCCTCTCAGTACGGGTCGGGTGGAGCCGGGGCCGAAGCTTCGTTTGTGGACGCCTGGCTGGCCGTCGAGGACATCGCCGAGGGAGGTGGCGTTCTTGCTGGCGAGGTCGAGGGTGTCGAGCGTGGCGACGCTGTTCATGGCTTCGAGCGTCGTTTCGGCCCTGCCGGAGGCGGTTACGGTGATCTCCTGGCGGATGACCATGAGTTTGACGGCGAAGTCGACCGTGGTGTGGTCTTTGACGTCGATGGTTTTGCGGGAGTCGGTGAGGCCGGAGGCGTGGGCGATGATGTCGTATCGGCCTTGGGGCACATCCTTGAATTGGAACTTGCCGTTGTCGTCCGTCTCGGTGATGCGCTGGAGGGCGGGGATGACGACGGTTGCGTGGTGAAGGGGTTTTTGGGTGGATTGGAGGAGGACGGTGCCGTCGACGATGCCGAGAAGTGCGAGAAGAAGCATAGTGTCAGTAATGATTGCGCATTCGCAGTATGACTTGAATGATCGAGAATTGCAAGATATACTTTTCGCGGACTCATGACTCGTTACTTTACGGTGAAGCAGGCGACGGAGTTGTTGCCAAGGGTGGAGCGGCGGTTGCGGGACGCGCTGCTGGCGCACCGGGAGTATCAGCGGGCCGATGAGGAGTTCCGGGAGTTTCAGAAGCGAATTTTAATGTCGGGCGGAGCACAGGTGAATCGGGAGAAGGTGACGCAGATTGTGGCTTCGCGAGGGGCGTCGGCGACGATTTTGAAGCAGGAGATGGCGGCGATTGAGGAGATGGGGGTTCAGGTGAAGGATCTGGAGGTGGGATTGATCGACTTCCCCACTTTGTACCGGGGGCAGGAGGTGCTGCTGTGCTGGAAGTTCGGGGAGGCGGCGATCGAACACTGGCATGGACTGACGGAAGGCTTTCGGGGGAGACGGCCGATAGATGACGAATTCCTCGCGGAGCACCGCGGGGAGGTGGAGCAGTAAGAAAATCAGCGCTGTAGAATTTTTGAAAAGAATGTTCTACAATCGAGTGAGATCAGTACCAAAGGGCTCGCAAGTCTATGATTTTTCATAGGGTTGAATCCCGAATTTCAAAGAGGTGAAATGACATACAAGAGATTGACCTCGTTAGTCAGTATCGTGCTTGCCGGGAGTCTGGCTGCTTATGCGCAGACGGCGACCGGGTCGCTGGGCGGGACGATTACTGATGCGAACGGCGCAAGTGTTCCTGGCGCGAAGGTGGTGGCGACGAATACTATCAACGGTACCCGCTTCGACGCTACGACGAGCGACGCTGGAATCTACGTATTTCCGACGCTTCCGATCGGCCTGTATAAAGTCGAGTTCGAAAAGAGTGGATTCAAGAAGTTGAACCGGCAGGGCATCGAGATTCGAATTGCCCAGCGTTGGGACATGAACATCACTCTCGAAATTGGTGATGTGAAGGAAGTTGTAGAAGTAACCGCCGATGCACCGTTGCTGGAAACGACCACGAGCGAAAAGGGCCATTCCTTCTCACCGAAGTTCATGACGAACCTCCCCCTGTTCACTGGTGCGATCCGCAACCCGCGTGGTTTTTTGCAATACATGCCGGGCGTGAACGCCGGTGCGGAGATGTCGATTTCCGGTTCGGGCGGCCGCGCGCAGGAAGTGCAGATCGACGGTGCATCGCTGATCATTCCGGAATCGGGCGGTACGGTGTTCAACATGCCTTCAGCGGAGATGTTCAACGAATTCAAACTCGTGACGGGCGCGTACTCGTCTGAGTACGGCCGCTTCGGCGGTGGCGTGGAAGTCTACGCGACCAAGAGCGGAGCAAACTGGTGGCACGGCACGGCGTTTCTCAACATGCGCCGCGACATTTGGAATTCGAATGCCTGGGCGCGCAACGCGAATCCGAATCCGGCGCAGAACTTCCGGCCGAAGGAGCGCCAGAACGAAATCGGCGGCGCGGGCGGCGGCCCGATCTTTATCCCGAAGGTCTACGACGGCCGCAACAAGACGTTTTTCTACTACACCTACACGCAGCGGCTGCTGCCGGCCAACATCGGTTTTCCGGTGAGCACCGTTCCGACGGCGCTGATGAAGCAGGGGAACTTTTCGCAGTTGGGCAATCAGCTGATCTACGACCCGGCGACGACTTCCGGCACAACTCGGCAGCCGTTCCCCGGTAACATGATTCCGGCGGCTCGGTTTTCTTCGGTTTCGCGAAACCTTCTGCCACTGATTCCAGATCCGAATCGGCCAGCGCTTTTGCAGAACTATGACTTCGTCAATCTCCAAACGGTGGAACAGAAGATCTGGAGCTTGAAGTTCGATCACGCGTTCAATCCGAGCAACCGGGTTGCGTTCTTTGTTTCACGCGAGAATGGCGGCAATTCCGACACGACCAACTTCGCCGGCCCGATCGGCAATGGCCTTGGGGCAAGCACGCAGAAGCCGTATAACTATCGTGGCAACCATGACTGGTCGATCCGGCCGAGTCTGTTGATGCACACGACCATTGGTATTTCGGCGACCCGTCAGGGCTGGGACAATCCGGCGCAGCGCGGCGCGGCGTCGCGCCTCGGCATTCCGGGGCTGCCCGCCGCGGCGGACGCAATGCCTCGCGTCGTGTTCCGCGGGCCTGCGGGCCTGTCGCCCTATGGCGTGCAGGACGGCAAGGTCGCCAACGGCGGCCAGGACAACGACACCTACATGTTCACGCAGGGTTACACGTGGTTGAAGGGTAAGCACGAGTTCAAGTTCGGCTGGGACTACCGGTTCCTGACGACCTTCGGATTTGACCTTGCCGGATCGAATGGCCGTTACTTCTTCAACCGCGCCCAGACCGCGGTGCCGAATAGCACAGCGGGCAGCGGCCACGAGTTCGCCAGCCTTTTGCTTGGCGCGGTGGAAGAAGCCGACAACACGGTGCTGCCGATTCTGTTGAACGAGGTTCGATATCGTTACTTCGCCACCTACTTCCAGGACAATTGGCGCGTATCGAAGAAGCTCACGCTCAACCTCGGATTCCGGTACGACGTGCCGGTCAACTGGCACATCGAGCAGGGCAACTACTCCGGAATCAACCTGACCAAGCCCAATCCGGGCGCCAACAACACGGCCGGCGCGTTGGAATTCTACGGCACCGGACCGGGCCGCGCGGGCGTTCTGCGTCCGTTCCCGACCGATATGAAGAACATCGGACCGCGTGTTGGATTTGCTTATCAAGTCGCACCGAAGACCGTGATCCGCGGCGGCTGGGGCATCTTCTATCAGACGCTCGGCAACGGCGGCTGCGGCTGCCGTCAAGGCTTTGCGTTCACCAACCAACTTACCGGCAATGGCGTCGATCCGGTCCTGAACTGGGATCGTGGTATTCCGGTATCGGCCGCGTTCCGTCCTCCTCCAGTGCTCGACCCGACACTGTCGAACTTCCAAAACATCGACTACTTTGGGCCGAAGTTCGGAAACGCTCCTCGCGTGTACAACTGGAGTGTCAACGTCCAGCACGAGGTGAAAGGATTCCTCTTCGACGTGGGTTATGTGGCCAATCGCGGCAGCGGTTTGAATTCGACGATCACGCTAAATCAGTTACCGGCCAGCGAGCTTTCTCGCGGCGGTTTGCTGACGCAGCCGTTGAGTTCGGCGGCGGCGCAAGCGGCGGGCATTCGCGCTCCGTTCGCGTCGTTCCCGGTGGGCCGCTCGGTAGCGCAGGCGCTGCGTCCGTTCCCGCAGTACCTCGACGTGCTAAGCCGCAATTCGGGTGATGGCCGTACCTGGTACGACTCGTTGCAGTCGAAGGTTGAGAAGCGGTTTGGAAACTTGCAGCTTTTCGGCTCCTACACCTGGTCGAAGTCGCTTTCCAATCTCCACTTCCGCCAGATCTTCAGCCAGCACTTTAACGTCGGTGCGCAGGATGCTTACAACCGCAGCGATATGAAGTCGTTCCTGCCGTTCGATCAGCCCCACGTTTTGAACTTCATGTGGACGTACGACATGCCGTTCGGCAAGGGCAAGAAGTACGTGAGCTCGATGCACACCATTCCGAATGCACTGGTTAGCGGTTGGACGATCAGCGGCGCGCAGCGCTACTACTCGGGCAACCTGATTCAGCTTTCGACTCCTGGCAACCCGCTCAATGCGACGCTGTTTTCTCACTACACCAAGGCTAACCGGAACGCGATTCCGATTCGGACCAGCACCGGCTACGGCGACCTGGATCCGAACAACCCGAACGTCCGCTGGTTCAATGCTGGTGCATTCAGCCCCGCGGCGCCGTTCACGCTCGGCAACGGGGCGTTGTTCTACGACGATTTCCGGCAGCCCATGATTGCGTTCGAAAACGTCACGCTGATGAAGCGGACGACGCTTTTTGCCAACGAAAAGAACCCCGTGGTTCTGACGTGGCAGGCAAACGCATTCAACCTGTTTAACCGCACGCGGTTTGGCGGTGTGAACGGCGTTGTCGGCAACGCGAACTTCGGCCGTGCGACTGGTCCTCAGGTTGGCGCCCGCGCCATCACGATGGGCTTGCGCGCTGAGTTCTAGCCAAACACATTTGAAATGTTGAAACCATCGGTCGTCTGTCGGATGATCTTGTTGTCAAGACGAGAACAGGAGACTGGCGACCGATGGAAACG
>Ga0194132_10007672_pt1 | contig 15920 bp, 8 predicted proteins | sample TA2KigOf80mmetaG_FD_148612 | JGI IMG/M metagenome (GOLD analysis project Ga0194132, IMG submission 148612) | Freshwater microbial communities from Lake Tanganyika, Tanzania - TA2015054 Kigoma Offshore 80m | ecosystem: Environmental > Aquatic > Freshwater > Lake | place: Tanzania: Lake Tanganyika...
CCGCGGCGCTGGCCCGGCTCGGCCACGCGCCGGACGCCCTCGTCGCCAGCCCGCTCGTGCGCGCGCACCAAACTGCGGTCGAGCTGCGCGACGCGTGGCAGACCGGCACGCGCATCATCACCTGCGACCAACTGGCCCCGGAGCGCCTGCGCCCCGGCCGGCTGTCGGACTTCCTCGCCGACGTGCCCGGCGACCGCGTCGCGGCCGTGGGCCACATGCCGGAACTGGGCGCGTACGCGGAGTGGCTGCTCGGCGCGGCGGAAGGGAGCGTGCCGCTGGCGAAGGCCGCGTGCGCGTGCGTCGAGTTCGCCGGCCGCCCCGCGAAGGGCGCGGGCCGCCTGCACTGGCTGATAACGCCCGACTGGTTCGTGTGAGCGAGAGCCTCGCGAGCGGCCGGGTTGATCCCGGCCGGCTTCTGTCTTCTGTGCGAACGAAACGAAGACGGCCGGGATCAACCCGGCCGCTCGCGAGGCGTCACTCGTCCGCTTCGGCCTTCGGCTTCTTCTTTTTCTTCTTCGGCTTCTCTTCAACAACTTCCTCCGCGGCGTCTTCGCCGTCGTCGGCGTCGCGCTTGCGCTTCAACAGCACGAACGCAACGAACCCGCCCACCGCGGCGGCCAGCACCACGCCGAGCACGATCCACAGCCACGGGGTCTTCTTCGCGGGCGCGGGCGGCGGCGATTCGGGTTGCGGCTGCGCGACGGGAGCGGGGGCCGGCGGTGTGGGCGTGACCCTCGGCGGCGGCTCCTTCTTCGGTTCGACCGTGTGCGGCATCGGCGCGACCGCAATCGGTTCCGGCTCCTTCGGCGTCGGCGGGGGCGGCTCCACCTTCGGCGCGACCTTGTCGTCCACCTTCGCGGCCAGCGCGCTCGGATCGACCACGAGGCGCTTCGACAGGTCCGGGGTCAGGTTCGCCCGGCGCAGGAACATGAGCGCGAAGCAGGTGTTCAGAATCTGGCTCTCGCCGGGGTAGCCGCCCTCTTCCCAACTGCCGTCGGCGTTCTGGTGGCACAGCAGGATTTCCGCGCCCCACGTGTACCAGTCCTTCTTGCCGAGTTTCTGGAGGTCGTACAGCACGGCGATGCGCTCCATCGCCCACAGGTAGTAGAGGCCGCCCACGTCCTTGATCTTGGGACGGTTCTCGGTCGTGCCGGCCGGTTCGCCCACGGACTTCGACAGCGCGACGAAGGCGTTCAGGATGACCGGGTCGGCCTCGGGCTTGATGCCGGCCGGCGGGCTGACGACGTGCCCGATGGCGACGCCCAAGAGCGCGATGCACGTGTGCGGGCCGCCGCCGTCGCCGCCCGTGGGCACGAAGTCGTAACCCCACGTTCCGCCCGCGCCTTGGCTGGTGCGGAACCGGCGGTTCACCAGCGCGAAGGTGCGATCCGTGGGCACGTCGTGTTTCCGCGCGGTCCACAGGCCGACCATGGCGAAGTGCGTGTTCGAGTTGTCGGTGGTGGCGTCGATCAGGTCGTGGCGCTTCTCCTTGGCGTCCGCGGGGAGTCGCCCGGTGCCCTCGTCGGTGAACACCGCGAGTCGGCGCATGTTCTCGGGCAACGTCGCGCGCACCTTGAGCGGGTCCGCGGGCGGAACGGTCGGCGTCTGCAACTTGCGCAGAGCCGCCAGCAATTGTGTGGTGTTCGCCTGCGAATACTTCGTCGCCTTGTAGCCCCATCCGCCGCTGGGCATCTGCGCCGCGATCAGCCGCCCGGCGAGCCACTGGATGCGCGGCTTGTCGGCCGCGTCCTTCATCCGGTCGAGGAACAGGATCGCCAGCGCCAGTTCGTAGGTGTCGTCGAGTTCGTGGACGTTGGTGCGGACGATGTTCGCGGCCTTCTTGATGACCGGGTCGGTCGTGGGCACGCCGCACTCCAACAGGGCCATGCCCGCGAGCGCGGTGTAGCCCACGCCCCAACCCTTCCCCGAACCCGGCCCGGTGCCGTCGCCCCAGAACCCGGCCGGCTTCTGCTGCTTGAGCAGGTAGTTCTTGCCGAGTTTGATGGCGCGGTCGATGGCCTCTTGGTCCGCGGGGTCGGCCGCGGCCGGGCGCGCAGACGCCATTACAACAAGAACCGCGGCCAGTGTAGCCGTACCGAACGCCCGACGTGCGCGCATGACACGAACCCCGGAGAGGCGAGCGACGAGTCGAAGACGTGAACGCCGTTAGCGTACCGTGCGTTGGCGCGCCCCGCCAGTGTCCGTGTCAGAAGTTGTCTGCGCGGCTAGAAAACGTGAGAAACGCCCCCACCGGCACAAAGTTCACAGCCCGCCCGGTCCGATAACAGAACCGGACCCGTGCGCGACCGGGCCGCAGGAGAACACATGCTGGGACGAGAGCGGAGACCGCGACCGCGCGGGGCGCTGTGCGCCCTCGCGGGTGCGCTCGCACTCGTGGGGTGCCGGACCGGGCCGCCCGCCCCGGACCGTGCGACAATCTCCGAACAACTCGTCCGGCGCGTCGGGCACACGGCCCCGGTCGAGGCCCCGCCGGGCCAACTCGCGATGCCGCCCGGCGCGAGCTTCGACGACGGCCTCACCGAAGACGAAGCGGTCGCCATCGCCCTGTGGAACAACGCCGCGTTTCAGGAACTGCTGGTCGATCTCGGACTCGCCCGCAGCGACCTGATCCAAGCCGGGCTGCTGCCAAACCCGGAGTTCGTCTACTTCGTGCCGATGTCGGACAAGCCCTACAAGTATCTGTTCGAGTTGCCAATCGAGGCCCTGTGGTTGCGGCCGATACGCGTGAAGGCGGCGGCCCGCGAGGCCGACCGAACGGCCGAGCGCCTCGCGCAAGCCGGCCTCGACCTGATGCGCGACACGCGCCAAGCCTACGCCGACGTTGTGCTGGCGCGCGAGCGGGTGCGGATCGCGGGGGAAGCCGTGAAGTTGCGCGGGCGGATCGCGGGGCTGGCCGCGAAGCGGTACAAGGCCGGCGACATCTCCGAGCAAGAAGCCGCCACGGCGCGGATCGACGCGCTTCAGGCCGAACAGGACGCGGCCCGCGTCGCGTTCGACGTGCCCGTTCTCGAAGAGCGCCTGCGGAACCTGATGGGCACCGGCCCGCTGCGGAACCCGCTCCGGCTCGACCCGCTCCCGCCGCCGGACGGTGGCGACCTCGACGCCGCCGCGCTCGCGCGCGACGCGACACGGGCCCGACCCGACGCCCGCGCCGCCGCGCACGCGGTCGCCGCAGCCGAGGCGCGCGTCCGGTTCGCCAAACTGGGTTGGGTGCGCCTGCTCGGGGTCGCCGACGCGACCAGCGGGCGCGAGAGCCACGTGCTCGGCCCGGCCGTGCGGATCACGGTGCCGGTGTTCAACCGCAATCAGGGCGGCATCGCCCGTGCCGAGGCCGAACTCGAACGGGCTGTGAGGAACCAGCAAACGGTGACCGACCAGATCATTCTCGACGTGCGCCGGGCGCACCTCCAGTACCAGCAGGCGCGCGCCGAACTCGACGTGCTGCGCACCAAAGTGCGGCCCGAAGTGGAGGCCGCGATCCGCCGGACCGAGGCCGCGTACCGCGAGGGGAACGTCACCATCTTCATCGTTCTGGAGACGACCCGGCAGTTGCTCGACAACTACCTGCGCGAGGCCCAACTGCACGGCGACCTGCGGCGGTTCTGGGCGGAACTGGAGCGCGGCGTCGGCTCGCGCCTCGCGCCGGCGACCGAACCGCCGGCCCCGCCAATGATCCCGCCTGCGGAACCAGTTCCGGCTCCCGAGGCTGTCACGCCCGCGGGCCACCGCGAACCACAACGACCGTCTGCCGCGCCTTCGACTGCCGAGCAACCGACGTGGACCCGCGCGAGGGACCTGCCGTGAGCCGACTCCACGCCGGCGCGTCCGCCGTTCTGAAGCTCGCCCTTGCCGCCGGGGTCGGCGCGGCGGCGTGGTGGCTCGTCGCCACCACGCCCGGCGCGCCCAAGCCCGACAAGCCGCCCGCGCCCGCGACCGTCGGCAAGGTGGTGAAGGAAGACGACCTCAACACCGTCGCGCTGACCGAGGACGCGGAAAAGCGGATCGGCCTCACGGTGGGCGCGGTCGAGAGAAGGCCCGTGCGCCGGGTGCGTGTGTACGGGGGCGAAGTGACCGTGCCCGTGGGGCGCGCGATCCCGGTCGCGGCCCCGCTCGGCGGCACCCTAAAAGGCCCCGCGGGCGGCGAGTTGAAACCCGGCCAAGTGGTGAAGGCCGGGCAGCCGGTGTTCGAACTGACCCCACTGCTGACACCGGACGGCCGCGCGACGCTCTCCGCGGCGCTGGCCGACGCCAACGGGCAGGTGAACACCGCGAAGGCCGGCTTCGAACTGGCCGACATCGCGGTGAGGCGCGCCGAGCGGGTGCTGAAGGATGGGGCCGGAAGTCAGCGGCAGGTGGACGAAGCACGGGCCGCGTTCGACGTAGCGAAGCGGACGCTCGACGCGGCCACAGCGCGCTACGCGGTCCTCAACAAAGTCGTCGGCGACGCCGATGGCGGCACCGCGCCCCCGCTCCCCATCGCCGCCCCGCAGGACGGGATCGTGCGCGTCGTTTTGGCCCGCCCCGGTCAGACGGTCCCGCTCGGCGCGGCGCTGTTCGAGGTCGCCGATCTGTCGGTGGTGTGGGTGCGCGTACCGCTGCCGGTCGGCGACCTCGACGCCATCGACCGCGCGGAGCCGGCGCAGGTGGGGAAGCTGTCCGCGCCGCCGGGTACGCGACTCGTCGCGGCCCGCCCGGTGCCGGCCCCGCCGTCGGCCAACCCGGTCGCGGCGACGGTCGATGTGTTCTACGAGCTGCCGAACACCGACGGGAAGCTGACCCCCGGCCAGCGGCTCGGCGCGACGATCCCGCTCGCCGGCCCCGCCGACGGCGCGACGGTGCCGTGGGCGGCAATCGTGTTCGACGTTCACGGCGGAACGTGGGTGTACGAGCGCGTCGGGGCCCGGCAGTACGCGCGCCGCCGCGTGGTCGTCTCGCATACGGCCGGGCCCGACGCGGCGCTGACGGGCGGTCCGCCGGTCGGAGCAGTGGTCGTAACGGCGGGGGCGCAAGAGTTGTTCGGCGCGGAAACCGGTTTCGTGAAGTGAGACCGCGATGCTCTCGTCACTCATCTCGTCGTCCGTTCGCGGCCGGGTCGTTGTGCTCGCCCTGTGCGCGCTGCTCGTCGGGTACGGGTTGCGCACCGCCCGCACCGCCCCGCTCGACGTGTTCCCGGAGTTCGCCCCGCCGAAGGTGGAAGTGCAGACCGAGGCGCTCGGCCTTTCGACCGAGGAGGTCGAGGCGCTGATTAGCGTGCCGCTCGAAAACGCCCTGAACGGCACGCCCGGCCTGAAGACGATCCGCTCGAAGTCGGTTCTGGGGCTGTCGTCCGTGGTCCTGCTGTTCGAGGAAGGCACCGACATCCACAAGGCGCGGCAGTACGTTCAGGAGCGGGTCGCGGCCGAAGCCGTGCGCCTGCCCGTCGTTGCCCGCCCGCCGGTGATCCTGCAACCGCTGTCGTCGCTCAGCCGAGTGATGAAGATCGGCGTGTCGTCGAAGACGATGAGCCGGCAGGACATGACCGTTCTCGCGCTGTGGACGATCCGGCCCAAGCTCATGTCGGTCCCGGGCGTGGCGAACGTCGCCGTCTGGGGCCAACGCGACAAGCAGTATCAGGTGCTGGTCGACCCCGACCGGCTGCGAGCCGAAGGCGTCGCGCTCGACCAGATCACGCGCGCCGCGCAGGACGCGACCGCGCTCGACTCCGGCGGGTACATCGACAAGCCGAACCAGCGGCTCGCGATCCGGCACCGGGCGCTGGTTCAGACGCCCGAAGACTTGGGCCGCACCGTCGTAGCGTTTCAGGGCAACGCCCCGGTGCGGTTGGGCGACGTGGCGCAGGTGCAGTTCGGCTCGCCCCCGCCGATCGGCGACGCGATCATCGTCGCCCAGCCGAAGGCCGGCGAGCTTCCGTCCGAAGGGGTGCCCGGCTTGCTCCTGATCGTCGAGAAGCAGCCGGGCGCGAACACGCTCGAAGTCACGCGGAAGGTCGAGGCCGCGCTGAAGGAACTCGAACCCGGCCTCGTCGGGGTGGACGTGGACCCGACCATCTTCCGCCCGGCCACGTTCGTCGAGCGCGCCATCGACAACCTGAGCCGCGCGCTCCTCATCGGCTGCGGGCTGGTGGCACTGATCCTGATCGCGTTCCTGTTCGACTGGCGCACGGCCCTCATCAGCCTGACCGCGGTGCCGCTGTCGCTCGTGACCGCGGTCGTCGTGTTGACCGCCTTCGGGTTCGCCCTCAACACGATGGTGATCGCGGGATTGGTAATCGCGCTCGGCGAAGTCGTCGACGACGCGATCATCGACGTGGAGAACGTCGTCCGCCGGCTGCGGCTGAACCGCGCGGCAGCGGAACAGGGGGCTGGTGCCCCCCGCTCGCCGTTCCGGATCGTCCTCGAAGCGTCGCTCGAGGTGCGCAGCGCCGTCGTGTACGCCACGCTCATCGTCATCATCGTGTTCCTGCCGGTGTTCTTCCTCGACGGCATCGCCGGGTCGTTCTTCCGCCCGCTGGCGCTGGCGTACATCTTGTCGGTGTTCGCCTCGCTCGCGGTCGCGCTCACCGTCACGCCGGCCCTGTCGTACATGCTGCTCACGGGCGGGGCGGGGCGCAGCGCCGAAGGGCCGATTGCCGGCGTCCTGCGCCGCGCGTACGCGCTGGTGTTGCCGCACGTCCTCGACGGGCCGTACACCGCGCTCGGCGTCATCGCGGCGGCGTTCGCCCTGAGCGGCGCGTACGCCACGCGGTTCGGCTCCGAGTTCCTGCCGGAGTTTCAGGAGACCGACTTCCTGATGCACTTCGTCGCCAAGCCCGGCGCGTCGGTGGACGAACTGGACCGCACCACGGTGCTCGCCAGCCGCGACCTGCGCGCGATCCCGGGCGTGCGCAACTTCGGCTCGCACATCGGCCGCGCGGAAGTCGCGGACGAAGTGTACGGCCCGAACTTCACCGAACTGTGGATCAGCATCGACCCGGGCGTGGACTACCCGGCGACGCTGAAGAAGATTCAGGCGGTGATGGACGGCTACCCCGGCATGTTCTGTGACGTGCAGACGTACCTCAAGGAGCGCAGCAAAGAGGTGCTGTCCGGGTCGAGCGCGAGCATCGTGGTGCGGCTGTTCGGACCGGACCTCGCGGTGCTGCGCGCGAAGGCGAAGGAGGCCGAGAAGGTGATGGGCACCGTGGAGGGCGTTACCAACCTCAAGGTCGAATCGCAGGCGCTACTGCCACAGGTCGAGGTGCGGCTGCGGCCCGATGCGGCGGAGCGGTACGGGCTGACGCCGGGCCACGTGCGCCGCGCGACGACCACACTGCTGCGCGGAACCAAGGTGGGCGAGGTGTACGAGGGGCAGAAGCGGTTCGACGTGGTGGTGTGGGGCACCGCGCGGTGCCGCGACGACGTGGCCGCACTGCGCGAGTTGCCCATCGACACGCCCGCCGGGGTGCAGGTGCGGCTCAAGGACGCGGCCGACGTGCTCGTGGTGCCGATGCCCAACGAGATCAAGCGCGAGGCCGCGTCGCGGCGGCTGGACATCACCTGCGACGTGCGCGGGCGCGACCTGTCGGCCGTCGCCGGTGAGGTCGAAGAAAAGGTGCGCGGGCTGACGTTCGAGCCGGGCTACCACCCGCAGTTTCTGGGCGAAGAGGCCGCGCGCCGCGCGTCGAGCGAGCGGCTCTACGTGCTCGCGGGGCTGGCCCTGCTCGGCGTGATCCTCGTCATCTATTCGGACTTCGGCTCGTGGCGGCTGACGCTGATCGTCGCGGGCACGCTACCGTTCGCGCTGGTCGGCGGGGTCGTCGGCGCGGCCCTGAGCGGCGGGGTCGCGTCGCTCGGTACGATGGTCGGGTTCGTGACCGTACTGGGCATCGCGGCGCGCAACGGGATCATGCTCGTGAGCCACTACCGGCACCTCGAAGACCACGAGGGCGAAGCGTTCGGCCCCGGTCTGGTGCGGCGCGGTTCGGAGGAGCGCCTCGCCCCAATCCTCATGACCGCGCTCGCGACCGGGCTCGCGCTGTTGCCGCTGGTCCTGAGCGGACTCAAACCCGGTCACGAGGTCGAGTACCCGCTGGCGGTGGTGATCCTCGGCGGGCTGGTGACCTCGACGCTGCTAAACCTGTTCCTGCTGCCGCCGCTGTACCTGCGCTTCGGCCGCCGCGCACCGGCCGAGCGAGAATGACCGCGACTGAGAGGCTGTCCGAAAAGCCGGGCCCGCGCCCCAAAAACCTCGGTAAAACCGCTGCTGAGAGGGGCTTTTCGGACAACCTCTTACTCTTTACCCAGCACCGCGTCCACAACCCAGCAGCCGCGGACGTGAACCTGCGCGGCGTCGCGGCAGTGGTTGAGGATGTCGTCGCTGTCGCACCCGGCGTCTTGCAAAGCGTCTGCCAGAATCGGCATCCGGTCGAACGCCTTCGCGTCGTAAATACCCCGTGCGAGCAGCATCACATCCGTCGTGCGCCACGCGGGTTTGAACGCCACTTCGTTTAAGTAGCACCGGCAGCCAATGACGGCGCACTGTTGGAGTACGAGCGCGCGATCGGTTGGAGTTAGGCACCGCCGCAACGCGGCCCATTCGCAAACCCTGCCTCCTATCAGCGGGCCGTAGTCGGCGGCAAACTCAATTAACGTCGTGACCGAAGGGAGCGAACCGATTCGCCGGTCCAACGTCGCCAAGAACTGGTCGGGGTAGCGCCCCGCGAGTGCCTCCAGAAACGCCGCGACACCCGCATCGAGTTCGTCCGCGGCCAGCCAAGCGACATACGCCGGAAGTGGTTCCCGCTCACGGTCGAAGCCGATGAGATCGAAGACAAAGGAAATGTCTTCGACACCAAGTGAGTCTCGTGCAGTTCTCTCTCGCTCGAAATGATCCTCAACGGTGCCCCACGGCCCAAGCGGGCCGCTGAAAGTGGCGATTGCCTCGATCAGTTCTCGTGTGCGCCTTTTCAACGCCATTGCCCACCATCCCCCCGCCCCGCGGTCAGGTGATGTCCTTGCCGCGGATTTGGGCGTGCAGCATGTGGCGCAGGCGGCCTTCGACCTTCTCGTGGGCCTTCACGATCTCCTTTTCGCCGAGCGTGCGATCGGGGGCTTGGTACGTCAGCGCGAAGGCGAGGCTCTTCGTGCCGTCCGGTAGGCCGGTACCGCGGTACACGTCGAACAGGGCCGCGTCGGTCAGCAGGTCGCCGCCGGCGGCGCGAATCTCCGCCAGCACTTGCTCCGCGGTGGTCGCTTCTGGAATGACGATGGCGATGTCGCGCTTGGCCGGCGGGAACGTACTGAACGGCCGGTAGCCGTACCGCGCCGGCACCGCCGCCAGCACCGCTTCGAGGTCGAGTTCCGCGGCCATCACCGCGCGGTCCGCGAGGCCGAAGCTCGCCGCCACCTTCGGGTGCAGTTCGCCGAACGCGCCGACGCTGGTGCCGTTCACGCGCAGATCGGCCGCGCGCATCGGGTGCAGCCACGGCACGCTCTGCGTCGCGGCGAACGATACCGCCGGCAGGTGCAGGTCGGCCGCGAGCGATTCGACCACGCCCTTGAGGTCGTAGAAGTCGTACACCTTCGGCGGCGCGCCCTGCGGGTCGTCCCACGCCGCCGGCGCGCGCCGCCCGCACAGCACGATTGCGAGCCGCCGCGGTTCGTCCGGCAGCTTCTCCTTGCCGGGCAGATACACGAAGCCGAGTTCGTACAGCGCCACGCTGTCGGCGCTTTCGAGGTTGTGCTTCGCCACCTGCAGCACGCCGGGCAGCAGCGCGCGGCGCAGCACGCCGCGCTCCGGCGACAGCGGGTTGAGGAGGGCGACGTGCGAAGCCGCGAGCGGCTTCGTGGGGTCGAGCCGCCCCTCCACTTCCGCGCTCGTGAGTGAATAGGTGATCGTGTCCTGCAAGCCCTGATCGGCAAGCAGGTCGCGGGTGCGGTCTTCGAGTTCGATGGCCCGGTTGCCGGTCGGCTCCGGCAGTTCCAGCGGCAGCAGGCGCTCGGGCAGTTTGTCGTAGCCGTACACGCGAGCGAGTTCTTCGATCAGGTCCGCGGCCCCGGCCTGAATGTCGAGGCGCGTTTGCGGCGTCGTCACCGTCCATGCGTCGTCGCCGTCGCGCTCGACGCCGAACTGGAGCGCCGTCAGCACGCGCTCGACCTCTTCGCCGGGAATGTCGAATCCGAGCAAGCGGCGGATTTCGGCCGTGTCGAGGTCGATCACCTGCGGCGGCAGCGGCGCGGGGTACGCATCGACGACGCCGCTTAGCACCTCGCCGCCGGCGTGGTCGTGGAACAACTGCGCCGCGCGCGCCGCGGCCGGCTTCGCCTGTTCGGGGTGAACGCCGCGCGCGAACCGCGTGCTCGCCTCACTGAACTCGTTGAACTGCCGCGCGGTCTTGCGCACGCTCACGAAGTCGAAGCACGCGCTTTCGAGCAGGATGGTCTTGGTGGTCGCGCTCACCTCGGTTTCGAGGCCGCCCATCACGCCCGCGAGCGCGATCGGCCCGGCGCTGTCCGCGATGACGAGGTTGTCCGGCGACAGCTCCACCGCCTTGCGGTCTTCCGGCTTCTTCGTCCCTTGGTTCAGCAGCAGCAGCGTTTCGCCGGCCCGCGCGGGCCGCACGGTGATCGTCGGGGCCGCGCCGCCGGCGCGCGCCACCAGCACGTCGTAATCGAAGGCGTGCAGCGGTTGGCCGTGTTCGAGCATCACGTAGTTGGTGATGTCCACGGCGTTGTTAATGGGCCGCATCCCGGCGTAGTGGAGGCGCGACCGCATCCACCGCGGCGCGGGGCCGACGGTCACGTTGCGAATGACCGTCGCGGTGTAGCGCGCGCACAGCTTCGCGTCCGCGATCTCCACCTTCACCTTGCCGTCGATCTTGTCCGCGACGGTCGCGAGCGTCGTTTCGGGAACGTGCGTCTTCGTGCCATTCAGCGCCGCGACCTCGCGCGCGATGCCGATCATCGACAGGCAGCGGGCCATGTTCGGCAGGATGTCGAGTTCGACGACGATCTCGCCGAGCACGTCCTGAATCGGCGTGCCGGGCGCGGGGTCGGCGTCGTCCAGAATGATGATGCCTTCGCTCTCGTCCGCGATGCCGAGTTCGTAATCGGACATGCACATCGCGTCGTTATCGATGCCGCGCAGCGCGCGCGGTTCGAGCGTCATTGTCGTCTTCTTGCCGTCCTTGCCTTGGAAGAAGTACCGCGACCCGCGCAGGCCGAGCACGATCTTCATCCCGCTCTGACCGGGCGCGATGTTCTGCGCGCCGGTAATCACCGTCTTCTCCGCGCCGCCGAGGTCGAGGCGCACGAGCCGCAGCGTGTCCGCGTTCGGGTGCTTCGTGATCTCCAGAACCTTCGCGACGATGAGCTTATCGCGGTCCCACACGATACCGGCGTCGTCGGGCTTCACGCGCAGGCCGGCGGGCACCGGCAGGCCGAACACCTTCACCCCGCTCGACTCCAGCCCGGCGATGGTGAGCCGCTCGACCAGCGCCGCGGGGTCAGAGGGCAACGGAACGTAGTCTTTGAGCCACGACAGCGGAACGAGCATGACGAAACCTGTTGCGTGAGTGTGCTTAACTCCGACATGGTAGGGGAGGCGCGCTAGGGCGGCATTGGTTCGCCCCGTATCCTAACCGCATGACACCGTTCGCAACCGAGTTGGCCGCGGCGCGGGCCGCACAGGAACCGTGGGCGCGCCTTAGCGTGCGCGACCGCTTGCGCTCCGTCCGTAATCTGCGCGCCTTGCTCGTCTCGCGCGCCGACGACATCTGCGCCGCGGAGTTGGCCGACGTGGGCCGCGGCACGACCGACGTTGTCAGCACGGACCTGCTGCCCACCGCCGCGGCGCTCAAGTTCCTTGAGAAGCGGGCCGCGAAGTTGCTCGCCCCGAAGCGCATTTCGTGGTGGGACCAACCGACGTGGTTGTTCGGCTGTCGCGACGCGATCCACCGGCGGCCGTGGGGCGCGGTCGGCGTCATTGGCACGTGGAACTATCCCATCTACCTGAACGTGGTGCAGATCGCGCAGGCGCTCGTCGCCGGAAACGCGGTGCTGTGGAAGCCGAGCGAACAGGTGCCGCGCACCAGCGACCTGACACGCGAGCTGTTCCGCGCCGCGGGGTTCCCAACTGAACTGCTGCAAGTGCTACCGGCGACGCGCGAGGCCGGGCCGCGGTTGGCGGAAACGGACGTCGATCACGTCGTCTTCACCGGCTCCGACGCCGTCGGCCGCAAGCTTGCCGCGCGCCTTGGCGAACGCCTGATCCCCTCGACGCTGGAGTTGTCCGGCTGCGACGCGATGTTCGTTCTCGACGACGCCGACCTGACGTTCGCCGCCCGCGCCGCATGGTTCGGGCTGGCGCTGAACCGCGGGCAGACGTGCATCGCCGTGCGCCGCGTCTTCGTGCCGCGCGCGAAGTTGGAAGCGTTCAGCGCGGCGCTGGCCGCGCTGGTGCGCGGCGAGCCAATGCCGCTGGTGATGGAGGCGCAGAAGGCGCAGGCCGAGCGATTGGTGGCTGATGCCATTTCGCGCGGCGCGGTGCGACTCGCCGGCGCTCAACCTACCCCCCCCGGCCCCCCCTCCCTGAAGGGAGAGGGGGAGTCAAGCATCGGCGTATCGAGCGCGTTCGCGGCGCGCGAAGGGTCTGGCCCCCCCCTTCCCTTCAGGGAGTGTGGGCCGGGGGGGGTAGGTTGTGCCCCCACCTTCCTCCTGAACGTGCCCGCGGACGCGGCGCTGTGTCGCGAGGCGTGCTTCGCGCCGGTCGCGGCGATCATCCCCTACGACACCGTTGGCAGCGCCTTGTCGCTGGCGAAGCAGTCGCCGTTCGGCCTGTCGGCGTCGATCTTCACCGCGGACCCGGCGAAGGCGAAGGAACTGGCGGCGCGCGTTCCGTCGGGGAGCGTGATCGTGAACGACGTGATGGCCCCGACCGCGCACCCCGCCGCGCCGTTCGGCGGGCGCGGCGCGAGCGGTTGGGGCGTCACGCAAGGGGCCGACGGCCTGCTGGCGATGACCGTGCCGCAGGTGGTGACGGTTCACAAGGGGAAGTTCCGCCCGCACTTCGACGAGGCCGCGAACCCCGACCCCGCGACCGCGGAAATCATCCGCGGGCTGCTGACGTGGACCCACGCCCGCGGCCTGCGCGCTAAGCTCCGCGGGCTGTGGCAAATGGTCCGCGGCGCGCGCAAGAAGAAGTGAGGCCGGGACGGGTCGGCGCGCACTTTTTCCGCCTTGCCGTCTGGCCGCGGGGCGGTACAGTGCATAAATCCCTAAGAGTGTTAACTAACGTCGTTTCGTAATCGACGGTAGGAGTGCGACGCGGCGGGGCCAGCGAAGCGGAGACGGACGAATGTCCATCACGAAGGAAGAAAAGTCCGAACTCATCACGCAGTTCCGCCGGGACGGCGCGGACACCGGCTCGCCCGAGGTGCAGATCGCGCTGCTCACGAAGCGGATCAACTCCCTCACCGAGCACATGCGGGCGCACAAAAAGGACTTCTCCAGTCGGCGCGGGCTGCTGAAACTGGTCAGCCAACGCACCGACCTGCTGAAGTACCTGCGCCAGACCGACCGCGACAAGTACCTCGCGGTCATCGGCAAGTTCGGCCTCCGCAAGTAGCGCCCCGCGCGGGGGGATTTCAGATTTGGGATTTGTGATTTCCGATTGCGAACCACGCCGTCGCGCGTGCCGCGGTCCGAAATCTTCAATCACAAATCCCAAATCTGAAATCCTCAAACTCCTACCGGCACAACGGAAAGGGTCACCTCCGTGCCGGTCAACTATGCTCGTGTCGAATGTCAGTTCGGCGGTCGGACGCTCGTCCTCGAAACCGGGAAGCTCGCCAAACAGGCGCACGGCTCCGTCCTCGTCACCTACGGCGAGACCTCCGTGCTCTGCGCCGCCGTCGAGGGCAACCCGATCCCCGGCCGCGACTTCTTCCCCCTCCAAGTCGAGTACCGCGAGCGCACCTACGCCGCCGGTAAGTTCCCCGGCGGGTTCATCAAGCGCGAGACCCGCCCCAGCACCAAAGAGACGCTCACCTCGCGTCTCATCGACCGCCCCTCGCGCCCGCTGTTCCCCACCAACTACTTCAACGAGGTCCAGATCCACTGCACCGTCGTCTCCTCCGACAAGGAGAACGACGCGGACATGCTGGCCCTCATCGGCACCAGCGCGGCGCTCCACGTCTCGCACATCCCGTTCCTCAAGCCCTACGGCGGCGTCCGCCTCGGCCGCGTCAACGGCGAGATCATCGTGCTGCCGACCGCCGCGCAGATGGAGGAGAGCGACCTCGACCTGATCGTCGCCGCCACCCGCGACGCGGTGTGCATGATCGAAGGGTTCGCCCGCGAGATCCCCGAGAACGAGATGGGCGACGCCATCATGCGCGCGCACGCCGAGTGCGCCACGCTGATCGACGCCATCGAGCGGCTCCGCACCGAAGCCGGCCAGCCCCCGAAGGTGCTGCCCCCCGCCACGCCCGACAACCCGTTGGCCGAGGAACTGTACGGCAAGTACGGCACCACCTACCGCGAGAAGTACCTCACGAAGGGCAAGAAGGAGCGCAACGCCGCGCTCGACGCGCTCAAGGACGAGATCAAGAAGGTGTACGTGCCCGAGGGCGAGGCGAACCCGAAGTACACGGCTTCGCAAGTGTCCTCGGCGCTGGGCGTGCTGCGCGAGCGCATCTTCCGCGAGATCACCCTCGGCGGCACCCGCATCGACGGCCGCGCCCCGAAGGACCTGCGCGCCATCTCCAGCGAGGTCGCGGTGCTGCCGCGCACGCACGGCACCGCCCTGTTCCAGCGCGGCGAAACCCAAGCGCTCGTGGTCGCCACGCTCGGCACCGTCGCCGACGAGCAGAAGGTGGACGGCCTGCAAGACGAGTACAGCAAGAAGTTCTACCTCGACTACAACTTCCCGCCGTACTCGGTCGGCGAGTGCAAGCCGATCCGCGCCCCCGGTCGCCGCGAGATCGGCCACGGGATGCTCGCCGAGCGCTCGCTGAAGGCCGTGATCCCGCCCCCCACGCGGTTCCCGTACACGATCCGCCTCGTGTCGGAAATCCTCGAATCGAACGGCTCGTCCAGCATGGCGAGCGTGTGCGGCGGCACGCTGGCCCTCATGGACGCGGGCGTGCCCATCAAGCGCCCGGTCGCCGGCATCTCCGTCGGCCTCGTCACCGACGGCCCGAACTTCACCCTGCTGACCGACATTCAGGGCGACGAGGACCACTACGGCGACATGGACTTCAAGGTCGCCGGGACGCAGAAGGGCGTGACGGGCATCCAGCTCGACATCAAGGTGGACGGCGTGAACGAGGCCATCGTTCGCGGCGCGCTGGAGCAGGCCAAAGAGGGCCGGCTGCAGATCCTCAAGACGATGCTCGGCGCGCTCCCGGCCCCGCGCAAGGAGATCAGCCCGTTCGCCCCGCGCCTGATCCAACTGAAGATCAACCCGGAGCTGATCGGCAAGCTGATCGGCCCCGGCGGGAAGATGATCCGCGCGATCCAAGAGGAGACCGGCGCGAAGATCGACATCGAGGACGACGGAACCGTGTCCATCGCGTCCGCGAACGCCGAGAGCGTCGAGGCCGCGCGCCGCATGGTGGACGGGCTGACGGCCGAGGTGAAGGTCGGCGCGATCTACGACGGGAAGGTCATCTCGCTGAAGGAGTTCGGGGCGTTCATCGAAATCGCCCCCGGCCGCGACGGGTTGTGCCACGTGTCCGAACTGGACGCCGGCTTCGTGAAGCGCCCGGAGGACGTGGTTCAGATCGGCGATAAGGTGCAGGTGAAGGTGATCGCCATCGACGATCAGGGCCGCGTGAAGCTGTCGCGCAAAGCGCTGTTGGCCCCGCGCGAGGGCGACGAGGGCGGTGGCGGCGACAACGGCGGCGGTGGCGACCGCGGCGA